>Ga0187851_10000424_pt1 | contig 43911 bp, 40 predicted proteins | sample June2016WEW_6_10_FD_132997 | JGI IMG/M metagenome (GOLD analysis project Ga0187851, IMG submission 132997) | Peatland microbial communities from SPRUCE experiment site at the Marcell Experimental Forest, Minnesota, USA - June2016WEW_6_10 | ecosystem: Environmental > Terrestrial > Soil >...
GACAGCCACTTGATGCCCATCAGGTTGATGGCGGCGAAGATCACGAGCAGCACCAGGGCCACCACGATCCCGAGGCCGCTCAGGGTGTTGGTCTTGCCGTCGTACCAGTTGGAGGCCCACGAGACCCCCGAGAAGTACTGGACGGTGGCGAGGACCTCGACCGGCGCGACGGTCGCAGCCTGGAGATAGGAGAACCAGCCGAAGGATGCTCCGGCCAGGCTGCCGAACGCGTAGTGGGGGAAGCGGCTGGTCCCGCCACTGACGTTGAAGATCCCCCCCAGCTCGGCGTGGATGAGAGCGAGGAGGATGACGATGGCCGAGGCGATGATCCAGGAGAAGACCACCGCGGGGCCGGCCAGGACGGTGGCGGTCAGGGCCCCGAACAGCCATCCAGAACCGATGATCGATCCCTCCGAGGCCCACATCAGGCCCAGGAAACCGACCTCCCGCTTCAAGCCCTCGTCAACCAGACCCCCGGGAGGACCTCCGGCTTGCGTGACGGCTGTCATGGCCTATCTTCCCAGGGCCGCACGGTGTCGGGCACCGGCGTGGACAGTCCGACATCGACAGCTGTGGCCATAGCTGACTACCTCGCGTGAGCCGGGAGCTCCCATCCCCATGGCGGCCATCCCGGTTGCCGGGGTATGTTGCATGGCTTAGCGCGTCTTGGCAATACCCAACTTTGCGCTACGGCGCGAGCATCGCCTGGATGCGGCTGCTGAGGTCCTTGATCTTGAAGGGCTTGGCGAGGGTCTGGACGTTGCCGAAGGCCTCCAGCTGGACTGCGGTCGCAGGGTTGACAAGGGCGCTGACGACCAGGACCTTGGGGGTCTGACCGTGATCCGACCTGATCCGCTCCAGCACCTGCGTACCGGTCAACTCCCCGGGGAGCATGAGGTCGAGGAGAACCAGGTCCGGCTGAAACTCCGCGACGGCGGCCAGGCCCTCGTCACCGGTCTTGGCCACCCTGACCTCATGGCCCTCCATGGTGCAGAGCAGCGACTCGATGTCGGCGAGGGCGTAGTAGTCCTCGACGATCAGCACCTTCCGGGTCGGCGCGGCGGGGGAGTCTCGTGGGGCCACGGCGGAGCGAGCATAGCGCCCGGGACCTGGCCGCGACCGCTCGAGCGGCGCGCCGAACCCTGACCGGAACGGCCTCGGCCAGCTCGAGGCCGACGCCGGCTCGTCGGGGCCCCGTGGGGTTCCGCCACCCGGGGTCGCCCCTCCGAACAGATTGCCCGACCACCGAATCTTGGGGATTGGCCAGATTCTCTATCGAAGCTATGGTTTTGGGGTTAGCCGCACCTAACCGCACCTGAGAGGGGATAACAGTGAGCGCCCACGGTTTCAAGCACACCACGTCAGGCCCGGCCACGAAGGCGTTGTCATTCCGCGTCGCCGGTCCGGTCGCCGTCCTCGCCATCTCCGTCGTCGTCGCCGCCTGCGGGTCCACGAGCGCCAGCCCGACGACAAAGGCATCCACGGCCGCGACAGCCACCCCGGCGTCGGCGAACCTGCTGGGGGCCAGCTACGACACGACGACCGCGTCGTCGGTGACCCTGACCGGCGCCGGTGCCAACTCCATCGAGCCGTTCTTCGAGACCATCTTTTATCAGTACAACCAGAAGAACGCCAACACGACGGTCAACTACTCGCCGGCAGGCTCCAGCGTGGGCGTCACCGACATCCAGCAGGGGACCGTCAACTTCGGGGACTCGGAGATCCCCATGACGGCGTCGCAACTCACCGCCGCGACCGGGGGCACCGTGCTGCAGATCCCGGTGGACTTGGGCGGCGTCGCGATCAGCTACAACGCGCCTGGAGTGCCCGCGAACCTCAAGCTGAACGGTCCGACCCTGGCAGGGATCTTCGACGGGAGCATCACCAACTGGGACGACCCCGCGATCGCCGCGGTCTCCGGCGTCACCAACCTGCCCAACCTGGCGATCAAGGCGGTCCACCGAGCCGATTCCTCGGGCCCGGGCTATGACCTCGACCAGTACCTCATCGACACCGCCCCCGCCTGGGTGACGGCGATCGGCACCTCGACTCCCTCCCGGACCTGGCCTCAGGCCAGCGTCGGCATCGGAGAGCAGCTCAACACCGGTGTCGCCACCTACATCAGCCAGACCAGCGGGTCCATCGGCTTCGTCGAATACGGCTACGCCCTCCAGAACGGCTTCGTCAACGCCGCCATCCTCAACTCGGCGGGCTCGTACGTGGCCCCGAGCGAGAAGTCGATCGCCGCGGCGGGAGCCCAGGCGACCAGCCTCAGCCCGACCGACTTCAACGTGGTCAACCAGGCGGGAGCCGGCACCTACCCCATCGCCAACTTCAGCTGGACCCTGGTGTACCAGAAGCAGTCCGACACGGCCACGGGGATCGCCCTGGGCAAGCTCTTCGACTGGGTGGTGACGACCGGTCAGTCGGACGCCGCCTCCCTGGGCTACGCGCCCCTCCCCGCCAACGTGGTCACCCTGGCCCAGAGCACCATCCTCGAGCTCGACAGCTCGGCCGGCACCCCGCTCTTCGCCAGCTGAGCGACACGACTTCGATGAGGGTGGGACGTTGATCTACGAGCCCTCCCCGGCGAGCCCCGACGCAGTGTCGGGGTTCGTCGGGCCCGGGCGCTCCGCCGGGGTGCGGGCAGCACTCCTCCGCAGACGATCGCGCTTCGGAGACGGCGCCTACAGCGCACTGCGCTGGACCGGCGCCGGCTTGTTCGGCGCCGTCGTCATCGGCCTTCTGATCGGCATCGGCAGCGATTCCTCGCTGGCGCTGCAGCACAGCGGTCTGGGGTTCATCTGGTCGGGCACCTGGAACCCCGCGGCCGGCCAGTACGGCGCCGGCATCCTGGTGGTGGACACGCTGATCACCACCGGGGTCGCCATGGTGCTGATGGTGCCGATCGGGCTCGGCACCGCCATCTTCCTGTCCGAGCTGGCCCCACGCTGGATCGCCGGACCGCTGGCAACCCTGATCGGGCTGCTCGCCGCCGTCCCCAGCATCGTGGTGGGGCTCTGGGGGCTCCTGGTCCTGACCCCCATCTTCGCCAACCAGGTGGAGCCGCTCCTCGCCTCCGTACCACTCCTCGGATGGCTCTTCCGGGGTGAGGCGTACGGCCCCAGCATCCTGCTCGCCTCGGTGGTCCTGGCCGTGATGACTTTGCCGACCATGGTCGCGCTGAGCGGCACCGCCTTCGCCGCGGTGCCCGTCGCCGACCGTGAGGCGGCCATGGCGCTCGGCGCCACCAGGTGGCAGGTGGTCCGCCGCGCGGTCTTCCCCGCGGCCCGCGCCGGCGTCAGTGCGGCGATCACGCTGGCCGTGGGTCGAGCCCTGGGGGAGAGCATCGCGGTGGCCATGGTGATCGGCAACCGGCCGGCCATCCCCGAGTCGCTGACCACGCCCGGCGCGACCCTCGGCTCGGCCATCGTCAACCAGTTCGCGGAGGCCTCTCCGGGGATCGGGACCAGCTCGATCATCGCTCTCGGCGCCGTGCTGCTCCTCCTCACCGTGGCGGTCAACGCCGGCGGCCAGGCCCTGCTGCGCCGCGGCTCCGCGTCGCGGCCCGGCACCGCGGGGGCCCTCCGATGACCGTCCTCCTTGCCCCGAGCCGGCGCGAGCTGGTCCGCACCGCGGCCCGCCGGTCGCTGGGGCGTCGCCATGTCGTCGGACGCATCTTTCAAGGGCTGTGCGTGGTCGCCGCCGTCGCGGCGGTGGCCCCGCTGGCGGCCCTGATCTACTACACGATCAGCCGGGGGATCGGGACCCTCTCCTGGGCGTTCCTGAGCCATGCCCCGACCCCGCCGTTCATTCCCGGAGGCGGCATCTCGACCGCCATCGCCGGCACCGCGGAGATCGTCGGGCTGGCCGTCGTCTTGGCGATCCCGACTTCGCTCCTCGCCGCCCTCTTCCTCTTCGAGCGCAGCGGGAAGCTGGCCGGTGCGCTCCGCTTCAGCGCCGACGTCCTGACCGGGGTGCCCTCGATCATCATCGGCATCTTCGCCTACGCGGTGCTGGTTCTCCCCCTGCACCAGTTCGGCATCCTGGCGGCGGCGTTCGCACTCGCGGTGCTGATGCTGCCGATCATGATCCGGTCCGACGAGGAGGCGATGCGGACGATCGCGCTCGACCTCTGGGAGGCGGGCATCGCTCTGGGGGCGCGACGCGGGCGTGTGGCCAGGTCGGTCGTCCTCCGCGGTGCCCTCCCCGATCTGGTGACCGGCAACCTGCTGGCCATCGCGCGGGCGGTGGGTGAGACCGCCCCCCTGCTGTTCACCCTGGCCACGCCGTTCGCGGCGATGACCCTGTTGATCTACACCGATGGGACTCAGGCGTTTGGAGCCGCTCAGAGGACGGCGTGGGCCACGGCCCTGGTGCTGCTCGCCTTCGTCCTGCTGCTGAGCGTCGCGGCGAGGCTCGCCGCGTGGCGCATCTCGAGGAGGGCACACTGACATGTCTGCAGAGCAACCCCGCCTGCCCGCGGCGCTCACCGCCGTGAGCGTCGGACCGACCCACGGAGGCAACCACAACGGAGGCACCACCGCTGTGACGAGTCGCGGCGGCGACCCGCTGCCCCTCGCCGGTCCCCCATCGTCCCCGCACAACGGTGCTTCCGCGGCGACGACGCCGACCCTGACCCTGGAGGGCGTCCGGGTGTCGTTCGGCGATCACGTCGCGGTACGCGACGTCACCCTGTCCATGCCGAGCCGCGAGGTGACGGCGCTGATCGGCCCCTCCGGGTGCGGCAAGACCACCCTGCTCCGGGCCATCAACCGCCTCCACGACCACACCGGAGGACGGGTGGAGGGCTCCATCAAGCTCGGCGACCTCGACCTCTATGCGGCGAGCACCCGGCCCGAGCTGGTGCGCACCCGGATCGGCATGGTCTTCCAGCGGCCCAACCCCTTCCCCGCCATGAGCATCTTCGAGAACGTCGTCTCCGGTCTGCGCTTCAACGGGGTGCACGGCAAGGCCCTGCTGCGCGACGCCGCCGAGACGGCACTGCACCACGCCGCCCTGTGGGACGTGGTGAAGGACCGGCTCCACCAGCCGGCGATGAAGCTCTCGGGCGGCCAGCAGCAGCGCCTCTGCATCGCCCGCGCCCTGGCGGTGGAGCCGGAGATCCTGCTGATGGACGAGCCGTGCTCGGCGCTCGACCCCATCGCCACCGCCAAGATCGAGGACCTGATCATCCACCTGGCCTCGGATGTGACCATCGTCCTGGTCACCCACAACATGTTCGAGGCGCGCCGGGTGGCCAACCGCACCGCCGTCTTCCTGCTCGGCGACGACCGGGTGGGCGAGCTCGTCGAGGTCGGGCCCACCGCTGAGATCTTCGACAGCCCGCGCGACCAGCGGACCCGTGCCTACGTGACCGGCGAGGTCGGCTGACCCCTCCGCGTGATCCGCTGACCCCTCCGGCCCGCATCGAGCCACAATCCGCAGATGCACATCCCGGCTAAGGTCGACTACGGCATGCGCGCCCTGCTCACCCTGGCCACCGCGGACACGCCCCTCACAGGTCAGGAGCTCGCCGAGGCCCAGGGCATTCCCACCAAATTCCTGGGGACGATCCTCACCGAGCTCCACCGGGGGGGACTGGTGAGCAGCCGGCGGGGAACCCAGGGCGGCTACCACCTCGCCCGGCCGGCATCGGACATCACCGTGGCCGACGTCATCCGGGTGCTCGAAGGCCCCCTCGCCGAGGTCCGCGGCCTGCGTCCGGAGATGACGGCCTACAAGGGGGCGGCCGAGCATCTCCAGACCGTGTGGGTGGCGGTGCGAGGGAGCCTCCGGCGCGTGCTCGAGCTGGTGACGCTGGAGGACGTGGTCCTGGGCAGGCTCCCCGACTCCGTGAACGAGCTCACCGACGACCCCGACGCCTGGAACCCGCGCCTCAGGAGGTGAAGCTGAAGCTGCCCAGGGCCAGGGCGGGGACGAGCAGGGCGCGCTCGCTCTCGTCCAGCTCGATGGATCTCTCCCGGCCGACGCCCCTCACGTCGGAGAGGGCATCCACGATGCTCTGGGTGAACCGGAGGTCGCGGACCGGGCGCCCCAGACGCCCGTTCTCGATCAGGAAGGTGCCGTCCCGGGTCATCCCGGTGATCACCGTCCGGAGCGGGTGGACGTCGCGCACGTACCAGAGGCGGGTGACGTAGAGGCCGTGGTCGCAGGCCGCGATGAGGTCGTCAAGGCTGCGCTCCCCGCTTGCGACCACCAGGTGACGGGCCCAGGGGCCGAAGGTGTTGGGCATGGGGAGGGCATGGCCAGTGGACGGGACATCCTCCCTGAGTGCGGTGGCGCTGTCGTGCACGAAGCTCCGGCAGACCCCCTCCTCGATGCAGCTGACGCCCCGCGTCGACACCCCCTCGTCATCGAAGGGGAACGGCATGGCGTCGGGATGGCCGGCGTCGTCGGCGATGCTCACCAGCTGGCTCATCAGCCGCTCTCCGGGGCGCATGAAGCTCCGGTGCTCCTGGTGGGCCAGGGCGCTGAATCCGAGATCGGCCAGGTGTCCCACGAGATCGGCGACCGCATAGGGGGAGAGCACGACCGGGTAGACGCCCGGGTCCAGGGCGACGGCCTGCTGGTTGCGGCCACAGGTCTCGACCGCCTCCTGGGCCACCTGTTCCGCATCGAGGCGGCGGATGTCATGGTGGTGGCGGTCGGCGTACCCCCAACCGTTCTCTCCGCGGGCCACGCAGATCAGGCTGGTCGCGGTGGTCGCGGCGTGACGCCGTACGCCCTGGCTGTTGGCGATGGCCGTCTGGGTCAGTGACGTCTGGAGCGCCCCGAAGGCCTCGAAGCCGGCCACGGCGCTGACGGCGGCGACCGTCCCCACCTGCCCCGCCCGCCATTCCGGGGTGCACGCGGCGGTGGCCGGGGAGTGGGCAACCGGACCGTCCGATCCGGCGTCGGGGCGGGGCAGTGGCGTGACGTCGCCATCGGGGGCCAGCTCGCGGGCCGCCTCGGCCGCCGCGATCAGCCGCCCCTGCAGATCGTCGATCTCGCCACGGATCTCCGCAATCCCGACCTGCTGGTCGCCCATGAGGCGCAGTCGCACCCGGCGCGAGCTCTCGGCCACGTTCTGGTGGATCTGGTTGCGGGCAAATCGAGTGAGCGCCTCCTGGCGGTGAACCACCGTCACCTCGGCGCCATCTCGCCCCACCCGCTCGAGGATCGAGTCGGCGAGCGCCAGGGGATCGTCGGGATACGCGGGACTGATCACGACGCCGCCGTCACCGACACGCCGCGGAATCGGCAGGGCGCGGCGCCATGGCCGACGTGGATGACCTGGCCCGGCTGCCCCTTGCCGCAGTTGACGACGCCCCACGGCCTCCATTCGGAGGGACCGGCGACGGCGTCGCAGGACCGCCAGAACTCGGGAGTCCGCCCCCGATAGAGCGCGTTCTTGACCAGGCGGAGGCGCTTGCCGTCCCGGATCTCCCACCCGTTCTGGGTCCCGAACTGGAAGTTGAGGCGGCGGTCGTCGATGCTCCAGGAGCGGTTCGTCTCCAGGTAGACGCCGTGCTCGGTGCCGGCGATCATCTCCTCCAGGCTGGAGTCGCCCGGTTCGAGGTTGACGTTGGTCATCCGGATGAGGGGGATGCGGTTCCAGGATTCGGCTCGCATCGCCCCGGTGCTCGCCCAGCCGTACTCGGCCGCGGTCTCTCGCGACGACATGTAGCCTCGGAACACCCCACGGTCCACCAGGACCGTCCGCTGCGCCGCCACCCCTTCGTCGTCCCAGCCGAAGGTGCCGAGACCCCCGGGCGTGGTGGCGTCGGCGGTGATCGTCACCTGCTCGCTCCCGTAGCGGAAGCGTCCGAGCAGGTCGGGGGTGAGGAAGGAGGTCCCGGCGTAGGCGGCCTCGTCCCCACGGACACGGTCCAGCTCGGTGGGGTGCCCGCAGGACTCGTGGACCTGGAGAGCGGCCTGCGTGCCATCGAGGATCAGCGTCATCCTCCCGGTCGGGCAGGGCGGAGCGCTCAGCAGCGCGACCGCCTCGGTGGCGATGCGGGAGGCGTTGCCGGCGAGGTCCATGGCGGCGATCGCCTCGTAGCCGGCGCAGAGCTGGTGGCGCCCAAAGCTGTTGGGGAAGCTGCGCGTCTGGACGTCGTCGTCGCTGGTGGCGGTCGCGTCCATGCCGCCTCCAGACTCGACGATGACCTGGTCGAGCAGCGATCCCTCGCTGCTCGCGAAGAGGCGATGCTCGCGCACGAACTCGAGGGAAGCCTCGTGGGTGGTCACCCCGGCCACCGCCGCCATCGCCTCGTCGGTACGGATCAGCAGATCCATCTTCTCCTCGAGGCTGACCTCGAAGGGGTCACGCTCCATGGGCGTCACGTACTCGCCGGTCGCGACCGGTGCGGAGGCAAGACGCACAGGCTGGCGGCGGAGCCGCGCCGAGGCACGCGCGATCCGGCAGGCGAGGCGGGCCGCATCGCGGAGACTCTCGGAGTCGAGGCGGTCGACACTGGCAAAGCCCCACGCCCCGTCGACGAGCGCCCGAATGCCCATCCCCTCATCCTCGAAAGAGGAGACCTCCGCGAACCGCGCGCCCTTGACCGTCAGCGCCTGGATGCCACGCTGGACGACGCGGCAGTCCGCGTAGGTCGCACCGCTGGACACGGCGACGTCGATGGCCAGGTCGGCGATCTCTCTCATCGGCGGTTCATCGCGGACGGCGCACGGCTGCTGTCGGGAATCTGCTCACGCATCCGTGACTCTAGGGGCTCGGCCGCCGAGGACTTCACGACCGTGTACCGATTGGCGCGTTCTGGTGGCCCGAGGGGCGGCCGTATACTCGGGGCTGATCATCGACTCGGTCCGGTGAGGTGGGAATGAAGCGTCCTCGACTGACGCTGTCCCTGTTCAATCCCCGACGGCGGCTGCGTGACCGGCTCCTCGCCGCCATGCTCGTGGTCGCCCTGGTGCCGGCCGGCGCCTTCTTCGTGCTCACTGCGGTCGACCTGCACGGGATCACCCAGAGCACCGTCAACAGCGCCGTCGCCGGCCTCGTGACCAACCAGGAAAACACGTTCCAGAGCGAGCTCGCCGGGACCGCCAGCACCGACATCAACGGCAACCTGCAGGCGCTGCAGGGCAAGGTGGCAGTGCTTGCTGCCGCGCTGGCCACGGCGACCACCAAGGCGGCGGCGCCCACTCCGTCACCGGGAGCCGCGGGCGCCGGCACGTCCGGCAGCCCGTCGGCCACTGGCAGCCCCGCCGCCACCAGCAGTCCGACGGTCACGGCGAGCCCGTCCCCCTCCGTCAACCCCGCTCCCACCAGCACGCCCGCGGCCACCAACGATCTCACGTACTCGGAGGTGGGACCAGGCGTCTGGGAGGTCACGACCGTCTCGTCAACGGCTGCCGAGCTGCTCGTCGGAACCACCTCGAGCAACCAGGGTGTGCAGTCCCGGGCGGAGCCGCTGGCGAGTCTCAGCGCTTTCGCGGACAAGCAGCTGGCCGACGTCGCCAAGGTGGGAAGCTCGGTCGACGCGGTCTGGATCATGGACGAGACCGACAATGCTGTCTGGGTGAGCCCGGGGGACGTCCCGGTGCCCCAGGTGCAGGGGTTGGCGGGCAATCCCCAGGGAATCCCGACAGGCCTCCTCAGTGGGTTGGGCAGCTCCACCACCTCCCCCCAGACGCCGGCCGCGACCATCCAGGCGGGCTGGACGTTGCCGTACCAGAACCTGCTCCAGACCAATGCCTGGGTGGTGACCGTCTACGCCGAGATCGGGGAGGGCCTGGTGGTGGGGGCCGACGTGCCTCTCGCCCAATTCGCGGGCCAGATCTCGGAGGCGCCTTCGGAGACCGGCTCCTACCCTCTCCTCCTCGGCCACAGCACCTCGACCTGGAATCAGGTGATCGCCGGGTCGCCGGATACCGGCAAGGACTTCACGGCGAGCCTCCAGGTTGGCCGGCAGCTCCCCCGGCCGGTCGGCAAGGACGGGTCGAACCTGCTGGCCGCCCTGAAGGCCGCCGAGAACGGTGACGCCGGCATTCCCCCGATCGACGAGACGGTGGGAGGGGTGGAACGTCTCTTCTTCGTCGCCCCCGTCACCACCGTCCCGGGATGGATCCTCGTCGATTCCGCCCCCAAGGCAAACTTCGAGCCCAACAAGACCGCTCTCGGTCTGGCGATCAGCCAGAAGCTCAACAGCATCGTCCAGGGCGCCATCTGGATCGTCGTGCTGCTGCTGCTGGCGTCCTTCGTCCTGGCCACGGTGCTCTCCCGCTTCGTGGTTGCACCGGTCCGGGCGCTGACGGCCTCGGCGGAGCGGCTGGCCGAGGGCCACACCGATGAAAACGTGCCGCCTCAGGGCGGGGACGAGGTCGGCGATCTGGCGGACTCCCTGGAGCGGATGCGCCGGGAGATCAACGCCTCACGGGAGGTGATCCTGGCCGCCAGCCGGGAGCTGGAGCAGAAGGTGGCGAGACGCACCGCGGAGCTGAGTGTCCGCAACGAGGAGCTGCTCGCCCTCAACGAGCTGGCCGGGTCGCTCACCCGATCGCTGGACCCCGAGGCGATTCTGGCGGGGGCGCTGGACGCCGTCCGGGCGGTCCTGCCCACCACCGGAGGCCGCGGCTTCCGGATCAGTCGGGAGGGCTTGACGGCGAGCCGGGCCGAGGGGGATGACGCCAGTCCCCGCCTGGAGGAGGTCGCCGTGGCCGCGATCACCGGTAACCAGCTGATCAACCGCGCGGACGGGGACGGGGTCCTGATCGGGATTCCCATGGGAACCGGCGCCGGCCCGCTGGGGGCCCTCGGCCTGCGCACCAGCAGCGCGCCCGGGCCCGAGATGGCGGCATTGCTGATGGCCGTCGGCAACCAGGTCGGGCTGGCCCTCAGCACCGCCCGCCTCTCCGAAGAGGGCCGGGAGATGGCCGTCCTGGAGGAGCGGGCCCGGCTGGCCCGCGAGATCCACGACACGCTTGCCCAGCAGCTCACCGGCATCGTGATCCAGCTCGAGGCGGCCCAGGCCCTGGTGAGCAGGGATCCGGACCGGTCCCTCCCCGCCCTGGCGTCGGCCCAGGAGCTGGCCCGCTCGGCCCTGGCGGAGGCGCGGCGCTCGGTCTGGGACCTCCGCCCGGCCCCGCTCAGCTCGACCGGACTGGTGGCCGCCGCCGAGAACGAGGTGGAGCGGTTCCGGCATCGCACTGGGATCGCGGCGCGGTTGCGGGCCGAGCACATGGTGCCCCCGCCCGCGCTCCGACCACAGTCGGAGGTCACACTCCTCCGCATCACCCAGCAAGCACTCGCCAACATCGCGGCTCACAGTGGAGCCTCCCGCGTCACGGTGCGCCTGCGCAACCTCGGCGACCACGTCGAGCTGACGGTGAGGGACAACGGCCACGGCTTTGACACCTCGGCGCTGCCGCTCGGCTCTTTCGGCATCGTCGGGATGGCCGAGAGGGTCCGCATCGCGGGAGGGACCTTCCAGGTGGCGAGCGTCTCCGGCCGGGGCACCACCATCACGGTGGATCTGCCGGTCGCCGCGGACGCGGGGAAGGGTGGCGCCACCCCCACGACGGCGGTGCCGGTGTGATCAGGGTCCTCGTCGCCGACGACCATCCCGTGGTCCTTCACGGGCTCTGCACCATGCTGGAGGTCGAGGACGACATCCGGGTGGTGGCGCGGGCGACGGACGGCGCGGAGGCGATCGAGCGAGCCCGCGAGACCCACCCCGACATCATCCTCATGGACGTCCAGATGCCCAACATCGACGGCATCGAAGCCATCCGGCGGATCCGTGCCGAAGATCCGGAGGCCAAGGTGATCGTCCTGACCACCTACCGCAACGAGGACTACATCTTCCCCTCGCTGCAGGCCGGAGCCCGCGGTTACCTGCTCAAGGACGCGAGCCTGGCGGAGCTGGCCAACGCCATCCGCGCCGTCGCCGCCGGGGAATCGCTGCTCGATCCGACGCTCATGTCCCACAGCCCCCCGGCGTACAGCCTGACCACGCGCGAGCTGGACGTGCTGCGGCTGATGGCGGAGCACTGCAACAACGCCCAGATCGGAAAGCGCCTCTTCGTGAGCGAGAACACGGTGAAGACCCACGTGAGCAACATCTTCGCCAAGCTCGGCTGCAGCGACCGCGCCGCCGCCGTGCTGATCGCCTGGAAGGCGCACCTCATCTGACCCCGGGGCGGGCCGGGCCTCACGCGGGGCAGCGCAGCCCGTGAGGGAAGGCTGGGCCGGCTGACGCTGTGGGCGACGCCGATGGCGGGGGCCAGGATTCCACCGCCTCGGTGATCAGGACGGCCATGGCCTCGGAGCCGGTGGGCCCGGGGTGGATCCCGTCACCCGAGAGGTCGCCCCACATGAAGTCCTCCGGGTGCCCCGCGCTCGCCGTGTACCAGTCCACGATCGTGGTGCCGGGGACGGCGGCGGCGACCTGGAGAAGCTGCTGATTGATGATCGCCGGCCAATCGGGGTGCGCGGGATCGTTGCCGGCATTCACGAGCACCACCTGCTGCAGGTGCAGAGAGTTGAGCACCGCGGCGATCTGATTGGGGTCCCAGCTCGGACCGTTGGTGCCCAGCTCGACGACGAGGCGGGAGTAGAGCTCACCGGAGGCGCTGAGCTGCGCCAGGACCCCGGGGAGCGCCGACATCGGCCGCGAGACCTGCCCGGTGATGTAGGCGTTGGGCAGCAGGGCATGCAGCTCAGGAGCGACGTCGATCATGATCGAGTCCCCGACGACGGTGACCGCCACCGAGCTGGGCGTGGGAGGCGATCCGGTCGGCGTGGAGACGGGCGCGGCCGCCGCCACCGGGGCCATGGTCCCGCACGCGTCGGGGGGCAGCGCCTGGACGTCCGGAGCCGCGGCGGGAACGGAGCTCGGGGCCTCCACCAGAGTCGGGGGCAGCGCGAGTAGGCTCGCCGTCGGAGTGGCCGGCACGATCCCTGAGAGTCCCACCCCGGAAGCGGCCAGCACGAGGAGGGCGGCCGCCGCGCCGGCCCAGAGGCCGGTGGGGACGCCCCTCACCGACCAGCGAGGCGCCGTGAGGCCGGCGAAGACGCCGCGGAACCCGTGCTTGCGGATCGGTTCCTCGACGAAGCGCCAGGAGAGCGCCGCCACCGCCACGGTCGCACCCACCTGGGCCAGGGTCAGCAGCGGGCCGGGAGTGCCGACGACCGGAGACGTGAGCACGATGATCGGGTAGTGCCAGAGGTAGATGCCGTAGGACCGCACCCCGATCCAGCGCAGCGGCGGGGCACCGAGAATCCGGCCGAGGAGCGTCGACGGATGGGCGAGCACGGCGACCACCGCCACCGTGGCGAGGGAGAGGATCACCATGCCACCGCGGTAGAGGAAGGTCTCGTATTCGTTGGTGTCCATCATCATGACGACGATGACGACCATCCCGACCGCGCCCAGGGCATCGAGGCCGCGGCGCCGGAGCGCCGAGATGGGGGCCAGCCGGCGGCTCGGCCAGACCAATGCCAGGGAGGCACCGATGAGCAGCTGGAACGCTCGAGTGTCCGTGCCCTCGTAGACGCGGGTGGGATCGCTGCCCGGCTGGAAGATTGTGGCCATCGCCCAGGCGGAGGCGATCACGCCCGCGACCACTAGGCCTACCAGCAGCCAGCGCCGGTGCAGGAATCGGGTGGCCAGGATGAGGAGCAGTGGCCAGAGCAGGTAAAACTGCTCCTCGACCGCCAGCGACCAGAGATGGCCGAGTGGCGAGGGCGCCCCAAAGCTCGCGAAATACGAGACGTGCTGGAACGCGTACCACCAATTGCTGAAGTAGAGAAGGGCCGCGACCAGGGCGCCACGAAGGCCCCCCAGCTGCGCGGGATCGAGGAACGCGATCCAGAGGGTGACCACCACCAGCATCACCCAGAGTGCTGGGAGCAGGCGCCGCGCCCGGCGCAGCCAGAAGCGACCCAGAGCGATCGCACCCTCTCGCTCACGCTCGGCCAGCAGCAGGTCGGTGATGAGGTACCCGGAGAGGACAAAGAAGACGCCGACTCCCAGCAACCCGCCCGACGCCCAGCCGACGTTCAGGTGATAGAGCACGACGGCGAGCACGGCGACGGCACGCAGGCCGTCGAGGCCCGCCATGTAGCGTCCTTTTCCCCCCGCGGGCCGTGGCATGGACACCCAGTCCTGAATCCGGAATCATCCCCGCGGCCGGGGTTCGGGGCCTCCCGCCCCGGCGGCGACGCCATCCTACGCCGGGGGTGCCAGAGAGCCGTTGACGAGATGCGGACGGCTCAGGAACGTCGGGGGTTCGTCAGCACCGGCTAGAAGATGACGGTCGCGAGCTCCCCGACCTGGCGGAAGCCGACGCGACGATAGAGCCTCATGGCCGGCTCGTTGTAAGCGTTCAGGTAGAGCGAGCATACCGGCACCTCGGCGAGCAGCTCAGCACAGACGGCCGCCAGGGCGGCCGTGGCGATCCCCCGGTGGCGGAGCTCAGGCCTGGTCCAGACACCCTGCAGCTGGACCACATCCGGCGTCCAGGCGGAGAGCTCGACCTTGAAGGCGATCTCGCCACCCTCGACGAGCAGATAGGACCAGCCTCGATCGATCAGGCTCGCCATCCGGTGCCGCCACCCGACCGGGTCGAGCACCAGCGGGTCCACCCCCATCTCCTCCCGATGCATCGCGGCGGCCGCCACGGTGAGCCGATCGAGATCGTCGCGGCTGCCGCGGCGGATGGGCACCCTCGGGGTCGGTATCGAACCGTCGAGGACCATGACGGGTTGGGGATCCCGGACCTCAACCGCGCGCAGCCGGGGAGCGATCGACGCGGTCAGGCTGCGAACGGCCGGGGCCGGGCCGATGATGATTCGGGGGGGGTGCTGACGCAGCACTCCGGCGAACGCCGGGATGTCGGCGGGATCGGGGATCCATGGGACCACCAGGGAGCCGGTCATCATCACGGCCCGGAGCTGACCCCTCTCCCCCAGCCCCCACCATCCCTCGAGGGACGCTCCCAGTCTCAGCTCGCTCCTCAGGAAGACATTCGCCACCGGGTCCTGGTCGAGCAGGGTCGCGAGCGGGATGCGCAGGTGGGTCCCCAGCCGGTACGGGTCGGCCTGCGGGGAGGCCGCATTCTGCTTCCTGCCCCGAAATGTGAGCCTCATGGGCCAGAATCCCCAAATGCTGATCCTGATGAGCCACCAGGCTACCCGCGACGAGGTGGAGAACGTCATCCGCCACGTTCGGGAGCGAGGTTACCGCCCCGTCGAGCTGCCCGGCACCGATCGGCTGGCGATCGGCGTCCTGGGGAGCAACCCCGGGCAGATCCGGGACGCGGTGGTGGCCCTTCCCGGGGTCCTGGCTGCCGTCCCGGTAAGCAAGCCGTACAAGCAGGTCGGGCGGGAATGGCACCCCGAGCCGACGGTGGTGGACGTGGGGGGGGTGCGCATCGGGGAGGGCGCGCCGTTCGCGGTGGCCGCCGGACCCTGCGCGGTGGAGTCCCGGGACCAGATCCTGGAGACGGCTCGCGCCGTCAAGGAGGCGGGGGCCTCATTGCTCCGAGGCGGCGCCTACAAGCCGCGCACCTCGCCGTACTCCTTCAGCGGCCTGGGGGCGGAGGGGCTGGAGTACCTCGCCGAGGCGCGGGCGGAGACCGGCCTCCCGGTGGTGACCGAGGTGCTGAGCCCCGGCGACGTGGAGCGGGTGTCGGCGGTCGCCGACATGCTCCAGGTGGGCACGCGCAACGCCCAGAACTTCGCCCTTCTGGAGGCGGTCGGCAGCGCCGGCAAGCCGATCCTCCTGAAGCGCGGGCTCTCCAACACCATCGAGGAATGGCTGCTCAGCGCCGAACACGTGGTGAGCCATGGCAACCCGGACGTGGTGCTCTGCGAGCGTGGCATCCGAACCTTCGAGACGGCGACGAGGAACACCCTCGACCTGAGTGCGGTGCCCCTCATCCGCTCGCTCTCCCACCTCCCCATCGTGGTCGACCCCTCCCACGCCACCGGGCATCGGGATTTGGTCCGGCCCATGGCGCTCGCCGCCCTCGCCGCCGGCGCCGACGGCCTCCTGGTGGAGGTCCACCCCCATCCGGACGACGCCCTCTCGGACGGTCCCCAGTCCCTGACGCTCGCCCAGTTCTCCGCCCTGATGGAGGACGTACGCGGCCTCGGCGCCGCCCTCAGCAAGATGGCGGGGCCGGCGTAGGATGGGGACCATGCGATCGCGGCACGGAACGCGGTGATGCCGCTGTTCCGTCGTGGTGGCAACGCCACCGGCGCGCCCGCCCGGACGGACTCTCCTGAGCCACTGCCCCCGCCGTCCAGCGTGCCCAGTGCCGCTCTCCCGCCCCCGGGGGTCAGCGGCCCGCCGTCCGGCCAGGTGCCGGCTGTCCCGCCGGTTTCGGCGGGGAAGGCGCCGTCCCCGGTGATGCCCTTCGCGGCGCCCCCGGTGATGCCATCCCTCTCGCCGTCGATCGCCCGTTTCCCCGCCACCGAGGGAGACTTCGCCTGCCGCGCACGGGACTGCTCCAATCACAACGCGGTGCTCTGCCACTACGTGGACCGGAGGGGCCGGCGCTGCGAGACCGCCTGGTGCCCCAGTCACTGGGCCACCGTGGGCGGGATCGTCTACTGCCGCCGGCACGCCGGGACGATCGCGGCCATCGGCTATTTCGACCACCCGGCGGGGATGCCCGACGTCGACAACCGCGCCCCCTCGCTGGTCAACTGGGTGGGGCGCGATCTCGACGCCTTCGTGGCCGCGACGCTGGTGCAGAGCGCCACGCAGGGGGAGACCTTCGTCCGCGAGCCCGTGGTCTCCACCCACGCGGACCGCTCCGGAGGCCGGCGTTACGAGCGCGGCTGGAAGCTGGTCGACCACACCGGGTTGCGCCTCGTGGTCGCGGTCTTCGTTGTCGAGGGTGAGGAGACCACCATCCGGGTGCGGGTCGGCTCGGGGGTGGTCGCCGAGGGCGTGCCGCCGTGGATCGAACGCCACCGGCGGGGGATCGAGGTGACCGAGGAGACGGACCGGAGCCAGCGGGCCCTCTTCTACGCCTTTCTCCAGAAGCACATCGTGGCCGCCGTAAGGGCCAACCGGGCCGTCGACCAGACCCTTCAGCAGCGCTGACGCCACCGCGGCGGCGAATCCGGGCCGAGCGCCCCGGCAAGGGGTCCGGCCCCGAACGCCACTGTCAGGGGGCCGGCTGGACCGCCGATGCCGCGCCGACGAGATCCAGCAGCTGGGCGAGCAGCGCCGCGCCGTCCTCGGTTCCCGCCGTCCCGGCCGCGAGGAGCCGATCGGCCAGCCCGTCGGCAACCTGCAGCGCCCCCGGGGCATCCAGGTCGTCGTCGATGCGCGCCAGGAAGCGGGCCCGCCAATCGCCGGCCTCCGCGGCCTCCAGGTTGGCACCCGCGCGAGCGGCGGTGGCGTAGCGCCGGCGCCGGACCCCCGCCCCGTCCAGCTCCGCCTCGGTGTACTCCCAGGCCGTTCGATGGTGGTGGCCGGCGAGGAGCAGCCGGACCGTCGCCGCCGGGACCCTCTCCAGCAGCTGGCGCACAAAGACGAGGTTGCCGAGCGACTTGCTCATCTTCTCGCCCTGATATCCGACCATCGCCACGTGGACCCAGAGGCGCACGTAGGGGGAGATGCCGACGCCGACCGCCTGGGCGATCTCGGATTCGTGGTGGGGGAAGATGAGGTCGTCACCCCCTCCGTGGACGTCGAGGGGCGTGCCCAGCTCGGCGGTCGAGAGCACCGAGCACTCGATGTGCCAACCGGGACGTCCCGCTCCCCAGGGCGAGGCCCAGCTCGGCTCGCCGCTCCGCGACGGCTGCCAGAGAACGAAGTCGAGCGGAGCCCGCTTGCGCGGGTCGTCAGGGTCGGCGCCGCGCTCTCGCGAGAGGCGCAGCATCTCCTCCGCGCTCAGCCAGGAGAGGCGCCCGTACGTGGGCAGCTTGGCGACCTCGAAATAGACCCAGCCGTCCACCGCGTAGGCCATGCCGGCGTCGGCGATCCGCGAGATCCAGTCAACCATGGCGGGAACGTGCTGGCTGGCATACGGCGCCGCATCCACCGCCAGGATGTCGATGGCGCCCATGTCCCGGTCGAAGTCGCGGACCACCTGGTCGGTCAGCTCCTGCCAGCCGATGCCGCGGGCCGCCGACACCCGCATGATGTCGTCGTCGACGTCGGTGACGTTGCGGACGCTGCGCACCGGGTGGCCGAGACTGCGAAGCCGCCGGGCCAGGACGTCGAAGGTGTGGTAGGTGAAGGCGTGGCCGAGGTGGCCGCCGTCATAGGGGGTGATCCCGCAGACGTAGAGGCGAACCGCCCGATCGTCCGCGTCGAGTGGCTGGATCGACCGGGTGGCGGTGTCGAAGAGGCGGATCACGGAAGCAGCATAGCCGTCGATCGCCGCCGACCCGTCAGCCCCCGGCCGGTCGGTCTCGCCGCCTCGCTCCGTTCCCGCTGGTATTCGCTCCCGGCACCTGCTGGGGCCTACGCTCGGGGTCGGGAGCCGGTGGCACTCGCCGCCTCGCTCCGTTCCCGCTGGTACACTCCGGTACTCTGCGGCCCCGTGGTGTAGCCTGGCCTAACACGCCACCCTGTCAAGGTGGAGATCGTCGGTTCAAATCCGATCGGGGTCGCCAAGCCGGCATCGGCCGAGCCGCGGTGGTCCCGCGGCGGCAGGCCCAGACCGCCGCCCACCTCCTCACCGGGGAGTGGCGATTCTCGCCAGCACCCATTCGACCAGGTCGTCGAGCACCTGGTCTCGCTCGGGCTCGTTGAAGATCTCGTGGTAGAGACCCGGGTAGATGCGGATGGTCCGGTCCGGGCTCCCCACCCGTCCGTGCACGTAGGCGGCGGCGCCGGGGTCGACCAGGGCGTCGTCGCTCCCCTGCATCACCAGCACCGGCAGGGTCAGCCTGGGGAGGCCCGCCGCCACCTCATCCATCGCGCGCAGCATCTCGGCTCCGAGCCGGGCTCGCAGGCGTCGCGGGTGGACCAGGGGGTCGGCCATGTAGGCGGCGACCACCGCCGGGTCCCGCGAGATCCTCTCCAGCGGCAGCTTGACGACGCCCAACCCGGGGACGGCGCGGGACAGCAACCGGCCGATCGCGATGGCGGGCGCCGAGATCCCCGTGGAGACCACGGCGGGGGCGGAGAGGACCAGGCCGCGCAGCTCCTCGGGGTGACGCAGCGCGTAGACCGCGGCGATCAGCCCTCCCATGCTGTGGCCGAGGAGGATGGTGGGAGCGTCTCCCAACTCGGCGGTGGCGTCCCGGAGGACCTGGTGGAGATCGTCGACGTAGGTGTCGAACCGGTCGATGCTCACCGGCCGCCCCTCGGAGCGCCCGTGGCCCCGGTGGTCGGGGACGACCACCGCCAGCCCCGCCCCGGTCAGGCGCTCGGCAACGTGGCGATACCGTCCGCCGTGCTCGGCGTAGCCATGTGAGATCACGACCCGGGCCGCCGGCGCCCCTTCATCGGATGACCAGAGCCGCCAGAAGAGACCCGTGCCGCCACTTCCCTGGGAGTGGCGCTCGACCTCGCGCACCCGCGGACTCTAGTCCTCGCCCCCATCGGGGGTGGGCGGGACGGCTCAGCCGGCCAGGGCGCGGAGGATCTCGCCCCGCAGGGTGGCGAGCGAGATCGGCTTGGCGAGCAGCCCGCGCGCGCCCACGGCGGCGGCGCGAAGGGGATCCTCCGCGGAGTCGCGCCCGGTCACCATCAGCACCCGGAGCCCCGGGGAGGTGGCGAGCAGGCGACGGCAGACCTCGAGGCCGTCCATGCCCGGCATGTTGATGTCGAGGAGCACGAGGTCGAAGTGGACCTGCTGGGCCGCCAGCAGCGCTTCCTCCGCGCTGTGGGCCGGGTGGGCCCGGAAACCCTGCATCTCCATGTAGGCGGCCACGGTGCTGGCCAGCCGGACGTTGTCGTCCACGATCAGCAGCGTGGGTGCGGGCCGCGCCCGCCCCTGCCCGGAACCGGTGGCCGGATCGGGTTGGACCGGCGCGGCGGGGATGGGGCCCGGCGCGGGCGGCGCGGACGGGACGGGCAGAGCGACGGCGCCGGGAAGGGCACCCGCCTCGAGGGCGGAGGTCGGAGCGGGCGCCACCCTCTCGGGAGGCTCGGACGGAGCCCGTGCGGGCACCCGCTCCGGTGCCGAGGTGGCCTGCGGAAGTCCGGCGGGGTGGGCCCCACCGGGATCGGCCAGCCTGAGGCCGGCCACCTGCGAGAGATCAAGCATGGTCATGACTGGTCTGGAGCGTTGTCTGCGCTCGCCGGACACCCTACAGGCTGAGCCCCGGGGCGGGAGCCACCGTCTGAGGTAATTCAGCGGACCGTTCCCTGGACGTTTCCTGCCGTCGCAGCCGGTCAGACCGGTCTGCCCGGCCCGCACCCCCACCGGATGGGGCTGTGACCGCCCCGGGCGCCCGCCGCGGCTCTCCACGTACCATCCGAGCATGCCGGATGACCTCTCTGACACCGAGGGCATCGAGCGGGTCCTGATCGTGGTGGCCCATCCCGATGACTGCGACTTCGGCTGCGCCGCCACCACGGCCCGCTGGACCGACGCGGGCGTCGAGGTGAGCTACTGCATCGTGACCGACGGCCAGGCGGGCGGCTCGGACCGCTCGATCGGGCGCCAGCGCATGGGCCAGATCCGGCGTGTCGAGCAGACGGCGGCGGCCAAGGTGGTCGGCGTCACCGACCTCACCTTCCTGGGATATCGGGACGGCGAGCTGACCGTGACCCACGAGCTGCGGCGCGACATCAGCCGGGTCATCCGCCAGAAGCGCCCCGACCGCGTGGTGGCTCAGTCCCCGGAGCGCAACTGGAGCCGGTTGTTCGCCTCGCACCCCGACCACCTGGCCGCGGCCGAGGCGGCCATCTGCGCCGTCTATCCCGATTCCCGCAATCCCTTCGCCCACATGGAGCTGCTCGAGCACGAGGGGCTGGAGCCGCACACCGTGCGAGAGCTCTGGATCATGGGCAGCCCCGACCGGGTCAACGTGTGGACGGACGTCACCGCCACCGCCGACCGCAAGCTGGAGGCCCTGCGCTGCCACCGATCCCAGTACCAGGAGTGGGAGCCGCTGGAGGAGCGGGTGCGAAGCTGGCTCCACACCGCGGCCGAAGGTGCCGGTCTCGGCGAGGGGACGTCAGCAGAGGGCTTCTACCGGGTCGGGACTGGCTGATCCCGCCGCGGCGACCGGCTCAGGCGCTGGTCAGAAGGTCAACGGCGCGCACCCCGCGCCACGCCGGGTGGCGCATGCTCGCCGCCAGATCGATCTCGTAGTGGTTGTTGCGCCCGACCCGGTTGCGCCGGACCAATCCCCCCTCCTCGAGGTCCCCCACGATCCGGTAGCAGGCGCGCTCGGTGATTCCGACGCTCTGCGCGATGTCGCGCATCCGCATGTGGGGATCGCGAGCGAGGCAGACCAGGACGTGGCCGTGATTCGACAGCAGCGTCCACTGGCGTCGCATGGCGGGGGCTTGGTCCGGTGAGGACTGCTGGATGGGACTCATAGGGCTCTTGCAAGCCGCGGGGGCTCTTGATCCGCGCCCCTGGCGCGGAGTCCGCAACTCACCTCAGAGCATAGCAACGAGGTGGCGGACGCGCGAGGTTCGAGTGGCGGGCAGCGCTCCGGACCGGGCCCCCTGATCGGTCAGCTCCGGTACACCGCCAGGTGCCAGAGGCAGGTTGCGGGCCCCGTCACGCTCAGGCGGTAGCTCCCGGGACTGATCGCGGACCCGCCCGGCCCGCCGCCGGTCAGGTCGGCGCTATCGGTCCGGCCCTCGGCGATCACCTCCGGGCTGGACCCCACTTGCGCGCCGGCCTCGCTGATGGTCAGGGGCGCCCCGGCGCTCGCGGCCGCAGTCCCGGTCGGGCAGGTGTACGAGATCGCCAGCAGCCACGGGACGTCAACCGTGAAAGCGCCGGCCGGGGGGAGGAGTTCGCCGCCGCATCCGAGCCAGTCGAGGGTCGCGAGCTTGGTGTAGCCGGAGGAAGGCGAGTGGAGGGGGTCCAGGGGCGCCTGGCCAGTCGCCAGCGGCGCGCAGGCCACCGGGGAGAGGGTGGCCGTGGGGATCGGCGTGTCCGGCGCCGGCGAGGGGGCGCTCGACGGTTGGGGGGGTGCGGTCGGCGACGGCTGCGCCGCGGAGCTCGGGTGCATCGCGGCGGTGGGCGTGGGGGTGATGAAGCTCGCCACCCAGTGGGCGGTCGGGAGGCCGATGCCCGACCCGAGGACCAGCCCCACGGCGAGGGAGAGGACCGGCGCGAGCCGGTGCGCGGTCGGGTGCAGAGGTGCCATCGCCTACGCGAAGACCGACCAGAAGACGACACCCAGGGCAAAGCTGATGGCGGCGCCCATCACGACGCCGAGCCCGAGCATTAGGAGCGGCGGCATCCCCGTGAAGAGGTTGGCGGCCGGACGCCGCAGGGGAGCATCCCCCGACGCCCCGTCGCCGTCCGGCGCCCCCGGGGTGGTCCCGACCAACGCGTCTCTCCTTGCTCGGTCGCCGCCTCCCGCGCGCCGGCGGCTCGCGACCCCGCCGGTGGGCGGACCTGAGGCCCGGCAGGCAGGCCGGGCGTCAAGTGTGCAACAACCCCGGGTTGCCAAGCAAATAGTTAGCCTATATAATTACTGAGGATGCCCGCACTCCTCGCACCCCAGCCCGTCAAGGCGACGACCGCCGAGGACCTGGCGCTCGCCAACCAGCTGCGCCCCCTCCTCCTCCATCTCGCCCGCCACCTCCGGCGCGTGGTCGAGGGCACCCCCCTGACGGGGGGCCAGGTGGAGATCCTCTCCCTGATCAGCAGGAAGCCGGGCGTGGGCATCAACGAGCTGGCCAGCCGGGAGGGCATCTCCGCCCCTTCGATGTCGAACGCCGTGGACAAGCTGGAGGCCGCCGGTCTGGTGGCCCGGGCCCGGGGCATCGCGGGTGATCGCCGGCGGGTGGACATCGCCGTCACCCCCGATGGGGCCCGGCTCCTGCGGACCGCCCGCAGCAGTCGCACCGCCTGGCTCGCCGAGCAGCTGCGGCGGCTGACCCCCGACCAGCTGGCCACCTTGGAGGGGGCCCTCGAGCCGCTCACCGCGCTCGTGGAGGGCAGCGCCTCTCGATGAGCGTGACCAGCGCCTCAGCCCGCACCTTCCGCAGCCTCCAGCGCCATCGCAACTACCGGCTCTTCTTCGCCGGGCAGGCGATCTCGATCTCCGGAACCTGGGTGCAGAACGTCGCCCAGGCATGGATGATCGTCGAGCTCACCCACTCCCCGACCAGGTCCCCGCTCGCCCTGGGGGCGCTCGCGACCTTCCAGTTCCTGCCCTACACCGTCTTTGGGCTGCTCGGCGGACCGCTCGTGGACCGCTTCGACAAGCGCGCCACGATCATCGCCACCCAGACGACCCTGATGCTGACCGCCGCCGCCCTCGCCCTTCTGGCCCTGACCGGGCAGGCGACCGTGTTGGAGGTCTTTCTCCTGGCCGCGGTCGGCGGTGCGGTGCAGGTCGTCGACATGCCGGCCCGACAGGCCTTCGTGTTCGAGATGGTGGGCCGCAAGGAGCTGCCCAACGCGGTGTCGCTGAACGCCTCGCTCTTCAACCTTGCACGGGCGGCGGGGCCGGCACTGGCCGGGGTCCTCATCGCCACCCTGGGCGTGACCATCTGCTTCGCCGTCAACGCGGCCAGCTTCCTCGCGGTCATCGCCAGCCTGCTGCTGATGCGCACCTCCGAGCTCTACCGCGGTGAGCGGGACGAGGAGCACCGGGTGCTGCACAGCCTCGGCGAAGGGATGGTCTGGGTGGTGCACACCCGCGCCGCCTGGCTGACCTGCGGGCTGATGCTCGTGGTCTCCACCTTCGGCATCAACTTCAGCGTCCTGCTCCCGGTGCTCGCCACCGTGACCCTCCGGTCGGGACCGGTCGTGTTCGGCATCATGACCGCCTGCTTCGGCTTCGGAGCCCTTATCGGAGCCCTCTTCACCGCCGCGGTGGGCAGGCCGAGCTGGCCCATCCTGCTGGGGGGAGGCGCCGCCTTCTCAGCGCTCCTGATGGTCCTGGCGCCGCTCCACTGGGTGATCGCCTGTGGCGCGATGCTGGTGGTCACCGGCGTCGCCTTCACCACCTACACGTCGATGAGCAACGCCACGGTGCAGCTGGCCGCTCCCGACCGGCTTCGCGGCCGGGCGATGGCCTTCTACGGGTACATCTTCACCGGGGTGCCCGCCCCGATCGGCGGCCTTCTCGCCGGTTGGCTGAGCTCGGTCGGCGGCACCCAGCTGGCCTTCCTGGTGGGCGGTGGCGTCAGCCTGGCGGCCGTGTCTACGGCTGCCGGCGTCCGGCGCGGGGGCATCCGGATACCGATGCGCCGCAGCAGTCCGGCGACGTCCGGGAGGGCGACGTCGGCCTCAGGCAGCGCCCGACCGGCACCGGCCATGGCGGCGAGCAGCAGCACCTCCGACTCGAAGTAGTAGTTGAAGAACGCCTGCTTGGCGAGGATGAAGGCGGCCACGTTGAGCAGCGCAGCCTGCAGAGCCAGGTCACCTTCGCAGCGAGGACGGCCGCGCCAGGCGATCCAGGCCGCGCCCACCGCCAGGGGAACGAAGGGGAGCACCGTCGGCAGCTTGATGCGGGTCATGTGGTAGAGGAGCGCGGCGAGGCTCAGGGAGTCGGTCCGGAAGGGAAGGTTGAGCTGGTAGCCGACGAGGCTGTAGACGAAGGTCCCAACCCCGGTCATGAGGGCGAAGGGGACCATCACCACCAGCGAGCAGAGCACCGCCAGCACGATCTCGCGACGGCCCCGCCTCGACCAGAGGAAGGCGGGCAGCAGCACCACCAGCGAGGTGAACTTCACCATCACCCCGGCGGTGAGCGCGACCGTCGCCCAGCCCCGGTGGTCGTGCCGCAGCGCCAGCCACCAGACGATTCCGACCATCATGTAGACGTCGACCCAGCCCTGATGGACCATTCCGACCCAGAGCGGTGACGCGAGCGCCAAAGCGACCACTCGATGGGCATCGGAGGCCGCGTCCCCCTGCGCGGCGATGCGCCAGAGACCGGCCACGGTGGCGAGCACGCAGACCATCGACATCACCCGCACGTCCCCGAGCAGACGGCCCGGAACGGCGAGGAGGGGCACGATCGGCCCATACGGGAAGTGCCCCCAGACGAAGTTGGGCGCGACCGTCTTGAAGAGGTTGGGCTTGACCTCCACGAAGTAGCGGAACACCGGGCCGTAGGGGTTGTGGCCATGGATCAGGGCCTCGGCGGCGCCCTGGAGGGCGGTGAAGACGTCGATGTCGGCGGACCCCCAGAGCATCCCTGCCGCCGTCAGCCCCACCAGGGACACGCCGGCCAGCCCGAGCAGCACCCTGCTCAGCCGCCCCCGGGGCAGCCACGCCGCCGCCGCCGTCAGAGCGGTCAGCAGGAGCGCAAAGAGCACCTGGAGATCCGGCAGGTGATGGAAGTGCCGGGTGTAGAGCAGGTTGGTGAGGCCGCAGCCGATGGTGATCACCATCCACCAGCCCCGACCCTGGCGCCATCGGCCCCCGCGCAGCGCCAGCATCGCCAGCCCCGAGGAGATCAGCACCAGCATCAGGCCGAGATGGGAGAGGATGCCGAAGCTCCACATCACCCCGAGCCCCATGCTGCCGACCGCGAGGCCGCACAGGGTCAGCCGGCCGGTGCTCGCCCAGATCCGGGAGGCGGTCGCGGTGAGGCGGGTGGACCAGTGCACGGCGGGCATCCTACTGAGCCGGGGCCGCGCCACGCGTGCGCCCTACGGTGCGGACGGGCGGGGCGGCCGGCCCACCCTGCCATAGTGAGGAGCCATGGACGACCTCTACAGCGAGCATTCAGACACGACCGGCGAACAGCAGGTTTCCTGGCTCGACGTCCCCGCACACGCCCCCGTCGTGGCCAGTGACGGCACGGAGGTGGGTCACGTCCTCGAGGTGGCGGCATTGGCCAGCGAGGACATTTTCCACGGCATCGTCTTTGCCCACCATGCCCACGGGCATCCCTGCCTGGCGCCGGCGTCGGACATCGCGCGCATCACCGACAGGGCTGTCTACCTCTCCGTGGACACTGCCGCTGCGGGCGCCTACGGCGAGTTCCAGCAGCTGCACATCTCGCGGCTCGGCCTGCGCGGCATCTCCCGCTGGAAGCACCTCGGCTGGAAGGAGTCGTCCGAGTAGGGGGTCGCGCCGGGGCGGTCAGACCGATCCAGGTCAGATGGACGCGCCTGACCCCATGCCCATCATCCCCGACCAGGCCCCGCCCGCGGGGAGCGTGGAGGTGGCAACCGGCTTGGTGACGGTCACCGAGCTGCCGTAGTCCGAGACGTCGAATCCCAGGCTGAGGCTCACCCCGAGCGTCCCCGCCGGCAGCGACGCCGACCCGGACGAGGGCGCGAGCAGGCCGGCGAGCGCGGAGGCCGCCGCGCCCACGTCCACGGAGAGCGAGCCGGAAAGGGTCCCGCGCACCAGGCTCCCGTCCCGTATGCTGACCCAGAGGTCCACCGATCCGCTGCCGGTCACATAGCGCGCCAGCATGGCGAGCATCGGGGCGAGCTGGGTGCTGCCGGTGGCGCTGCCGCCCAGGGCCTGGGCAACCTTCTCGAGGGAGGGGACGGTGATCGAAGCGGTGTAACGCTCGGTGCTCACACCGCTGACGGTGGCGGGGCCCTGGTCCTGGAAGCTGAGCGCCGCGACCGCGGTGGTCAACTCGGTGGAGGTGATGGAGGCGCTGGCGGGAAGGGTGCCGGAGACCTCCGCGTACCCGCCGCCATCCTGGCTGACGTAGCCGTGGCCGTCGTACTCGACCAGGCGCACGCTGCTACCGCCGGCGCTGGCCGTGAGCTGGCGGCGCGCGCCGCTCTCCTGCACGAGCTGCCCGGTCGCGGAGCCTCCGCTCCCGAGCTTGCCGAGCGCGCTCCGGATCGACGCCGGGAGACCGCTGAGGCTCGACGTGTCCAGGGTGACCTGCCCGGTCATAGCTGCCCGCAGGGGGGTGGTCTGCGCCGTCTGGAGCGCTGCGGCGACGGATTGGTCCGGCGTCTCGGCGGTGAGGACCGCTCCGGGGCCGCAGGCGGCCGCGAGCAGCGCGGCGGCTCCGGCCGCGAGGACGGCGAGGGAGCGACGGGAGACGTGGGCTCGCATCTGAGGCCAGCATACCCCCGGCTCCCCGGAGCGGCCTCATACAGAACGGCTACGCTGGGCCCGGCGTGCTCTCTCTCGACGGTTCTCCGCTCAGCCTCCGCGACCTGGTCGGCGTCGCCCGCCACCGGGAGGCGGTCGAGGTCGGCGACGCCGCACGCCGGCGGATGGCCGCTTCCCGGGCCCTGGTGGAGCGGCTCGACGCCGCCGGAGGCCCCGTCTACGGGGTCAACACCGGCTTCGGGGCGCTCGCCGACCGGGTCATCCCGGCGGACCAGCGGGTCGAGCTCCAGCGCGCGATCCTCCGCAGCCATTCGGCCGGGGTCGGGGCACCGCTTCCCGCCGAGGTGGTGCGGGGCATGCTCCTGCTCCGGGCCCGCAGCCTGACCGCGGGCCACTCGGGGGTGAGGGAGAGCCTTCCCGAGGCGATCTGCGCCCTGCTCAACGCCGGGATCACCCCGTGGGTCCCTGAGCACGGCTCGGTCGGAGCGTCCGGGGATCTCGCGCCGCTGGCCCATGCCGCCTCGGTCCTGGTCGGCGAGGGCTGGGTCGACGACGGCCGGGGAGGGCGCCGTGCGGCAGCCGAGGCCCTGGCGGAGGCGGGGATCGAGCCGATCGACCTCGGCCCCAAGGAAGGGCTGGCGCTGATCAACGGCACCGAGGGGATGACCGCCATCCTGGCCCTCGCCATCCACGACACGGAGGCGCTGCTGCTGGCCCTGGACTGCGCCTGCGGGATGACCGTCGAAGCCCTCCTCGGCACCCCGCGGGTCTTCGACCCCGACGTGGTCGCGCTCCGTCCCGCGCCGGGACAGCAGTCGAGTGCCGCCAACCTCCGGGCCCTCCTCGACGGCTCCCCCATCGTCGCCTCCCACCGCAGCTCGCACCACGCCGTCCAGGACGCCTACTCGCTGCGCTGCGCCCCCCAGGTCCACGGAGCCGCCCGCGATGTCCTCGCCTTCTGCCGGCAGACGGTGGAGCGGGAGATGGCGAGCGTGGTCGACAACCCGGTGGTGCTCGCCGACCGGGGCGCGCTCTTCTCGACCGGCAACTTTCACGGGCAGGCACTCGCCTACGCCGCCGACTTCCTGGCCTCCCTGGCCGCGGACACGGCCGCGATCAGTGAGAGGCGGACCAACCGGCTTCTCGACCCCTCGCGGTCCCGCGGTCTCCCCGCCTTCCTGAGCCCGGAGCCGGGGCTCAACAGCGGCCTGATGATGACCCAGTACACCGCCGCGAGCTGCGTGACCCAGCTCCGCCAGACGGCCACCCCGTACGCGGTCCAGAGCCTCGACACAAGTGGCGGCCAGGAGGACCACGTCTCGATGGGCTTCGCCGCGGCGCTGCGCAGCCGGCACAGCCTGGAGCTGCTCCGTCAGGTGCTGGCGGTCGAGCTGGTCTGCGCAGCCCAGGCGCTCGAGCTGCGGGCCCCCCTTCACCCCGGGCCCGCCACCGGCGCCCTGCTCGCATCGCTGCGCGGGCGGGTCCCCCACCTGGACGCCGACCGGCCCCTCGCTCCTGATCTGGAGGCGGCGACGGAATGGCTGCGCGGCGGCGACTGGCGACAGGCGGTGGAATCGGCGGCGGGAGCCCTGGCGTGACCGGTGGTCGCCCGCCCGGGGAGGCGGCGACCCTGGTCGTGGTCAACGTCGGCCGGCTCGTCACCGGCGACCCGCGGTTGCCGGCTCCCGGACTGGTCGAGGACGCGGCGCTGGCGGCGAGCGGGGACCGCATCGTCTACGCGGGGCCCGCGTCGGGCCTCGAGGTCGCGATCGGGCCGGAGACCATCGAGCTGGACGCCCACGGGGCGGCGGTCATCCCCGGTTTCGTCGACGCCCACACCCATCTGATCTGGCTGGGGGAGCGGTCGGAGGAGTATGCGCTCCGCGCCGGAGGCGCCTCGTACGAGGAGATCGCGGAGAAGGGGGGTGGCATCCGGAGCACCGTGGCCGCCACCGCGGCGGGCACCGTCCCGGAGCTGGCGACCGCGGCTCGAGAGCGAGCCCGCCGCATGCTCCGGCTGGGCACCACCACCGTCGAGATCAAGAGCGGATACGGCCAGAGCCTGGAGGCGGAGCTGCGCCAGCTCAGGGCCGCCCGGACGCTCGGCGAGGAAGCGGACCTGCCCGAGGTGGTCACGACCTACCTCCCCCTCCACGGGCTCCCCGACGGCGACCGCGCCGCCTACCTGGAGAGGGTGCTCGGCGAGGGCCTCGCCGCCGCCGCGTCCCTGGCCGGCTTCGTGGACTGCTTCTGCGAGATCGGTGCCTGGGAGGTCGACGAGTGCGAGCGGCTGCTGGTGGCGGCCCGGACGCACGGGCTGCGGGCCAAGATCCACGCCGACCAGCGCAGCCACAGCGGCGGGTCCGCCCTGGCGGCGCGCATGGGGGCCGCCTCCGCCGACCACCTGGACCACGCCACCGACGGCGACCTGCGCGGTCTCGCTAGAGCCGGGGTGACCGGGGTGCTCCTCCCCGGGGCCTCGATGGTCCTGGACGGTCCCCCGCCGCCCGGACGCCGGCTGCTGGAGGCAGGGGTCACGGTCGCACTGGCCACCGACTGCAACCCGGGCACCTGCTGGTGCGAGTCGATGCCGCTGATGGTGTCGCTGGGCGTGGCCACCGCCGGCCTCACCCCGGCGGAGGCGCTGCTGGCCGCGACCGCCGGGGGCGCCGCCGCCCTGGGGCTCAACGACCGGGGCCGGCTCCTCCCCGGCCTGCGCTGCGACGCCCTGGTGCTGGATACCCGCGACTGGCTCGACGTCGGCTACCACCTGGGGGCCAACCCGGTGGCCCGGGTGATCGCCGGCGGGAGGCTGGTCCGGAGCTGAGGAGCCCCGCGACGTCGGGGGCGCGGATGCCCGGAGGCGCCACCGTTCCCGCCCGGAAACGGTGGCTTCGGCGCAAATCCCGAGTGCTAGGGTGGGAGCGTGGCTGCCTCGAGGATCCGCCCTCCCGCCGAGGTTGGTCTCCGGCCCTGGGAGATGGCCGACGCCGAGGAGCTGGCGGCGATGTACGCGGCCTCGGCGACCGAGCTTGCGGTCGAGGAGCCCTGGTGCGGCCCGGAGTTCCTGACCGCCGACGGGCAGGGGGAGCGCGTGCGGCGATGCCTGGCCGACGAGGCGGCGGAGGGATTGGTCATCACCGTCTCCGGTGCCATCGCCGGCCACCTCTCGCTGGATCGGATCCGGCGCGACATCCTCCAGAGCGCGGACATCGGCTACTGGGTGGCCCCCCGTGAGCGGCGCCGCGGCGTCGCCACCCGGGCCATCGGCCTGGCGGTGGGCCACGCCTTCGACCGCCTGGGCCTCAGCCGCCTCCACGCCACCACCGACCTCGACAACGCTGCCTCCTGCCGGGCCCTGGAGGCGAACGGCTTCCAGCAGGTGGGAGTCGTCCACGACTTCGCCCCGGTGGGCGGCCGCCGGCGCGACGGCCGGCTGTTCCAGCTCACCGCCGACGATTGGCGGGGCTCTCGCGGGGGCCCGCCGCGGGTCCGGGGCGGGGCGGGACCGGAGGGCTTTGAGTCATAGTCCGCAAAATGCCAAAGGTTCGGACCACCCCAATCGCGACGCAGGATCGGGCGCTGGTCATCCTCCCGACCTTCAACGAGAAGCCCAACCTGGAGGCTCTCGTCCTGGCCATTCGCGGCGAGGGCTGCGACGTGCTGGTGGTCGACGACAACTCTCCCGACGGCACCGGGGAGCTCGCCGACCGTCTCGCCGGCAGCGACCCGGGCGTCCTTGTCGAGCACCGGGCCGGGAAGCTGGGGCTGGGGACCGCCCACATCGCCGGACTGAAGCGCGGCACGGAGCTCGGCTACGCCCTGCTCGTGACCATGGATGCCGACGGCTCGCATCAGCCGCGCCACCTGGGCCCGATCCTGGCGGCGGCTCGGCGTACTGGCGGTGTCGTGATCGGCTCGCGCTACGTGAGCGGGGGGTCGATCGTCGGCTGGAACGCGCGCCGCAAGCTCCTCTCCCATTCCGCCAACCTGTACGTCCGCACGATCCTCGGCATCCGCGTCCACGACTGCACCTCTGGATATCGCTGCTACCCACGGCGGGTGATCGAGCGCGTCGACCTCGACCGGATAATCTGCGACGGCTACGCCTTCCTCATCGAGCTGCTGTACCGCTGTCTCAAGGCCGGCGTCCAGGTCACCGAGGTCCCCATCCGCTTCCAGGATCGGATCGCCGGGACCTCGAAGGTGTCGAGCACGGAGATCACCAAGGCCCTCAAGCTCGTGCCCCGCCTGCGCTGGCAGCGCGCGACGCATCAGGGGCGGGAGGTCGTCTCCGCCGAGCCCGAGATCGAGCTGCACGGCACCACGGCTCAGCCGTCCGTCAAGGCGGGAGACGGTGCCGTGACTCCGGGGTCAGCGACCGGCGACGGTGGGTCAGGTCCGGAAGGGTCCTGACCGAGCACCCATCAGCCCTTACCGGCCACCGCTCTCGAGTTGGGCGGCGAGCTCCCCGGGGTCGGAGACCGGTACCCGGCAGACGAAGCCCTCACAGACGTAGGCGGCCGGGTGCCCGTTGATCGGTGACCGGCCGGCCAGCAGCGGCACGGAGCCGCCGGCGCCCCAGGCCAGTGCCCGGTATGGGTCCCGGCGCCGCCATACCTCGCGCAGCAGCCTCAGGGTGGCGGCGTCATCGGCGGCGCCCACGATCGCCACCTCCCGGGAGGGGGCGACCAGCTGGTCCAGGACGCAGGCGAGGCTGCCGAGAGCGAGTGGAGCCCGCGCGATGGCCGGGACCAGGGGCCGGACGACCGCCCGAGCGGCCTCCCGCCAGCGCTCCTCGCCGGTCAGGCCGGCGAGCCGGAGGAAGAGCTGCGCCGCCATCGACCGGCCGGCGGGGAGGGGATTGTCCTCCAGGCCGCGGGGCCGGATGAGCAGGGGCTCGGCGTCCGCGGCGGTGTCGAAGTAGCCGCCCTCGGCATCGCGGAAACGGCTCTCGATCTCCCGGGCAAATCCGACCGCGCGCTCGAAGTGGCTCGCCTCCCCGGTCGCCTCGTAGACCGCCAGGAGGCCGTCGCCGAGGAAGGCCACGTCCTCCAGGAAGGCGTTGACCCCGGCGGCACCGGCCATCCAGCTCCGGCGCAGGCGCCCGTCGACGACCAGGGCATCGAGCAGGAAGCCCGCGCAGTTTTGGGCAATCTCGACATAATCTGGGCGCGCCAGGGCGCTCCCGGCCTCGGCGAAGGCGCGTAACGCGAGGCCGTTCCACGCGGTGACCACCTTGGCGTCGCGGCCCGGGGCGACGCGCTGGGAACGGGAGCCGAGAAGCCGGAGGCGGAGACCGTCCATCCGCTGGGCGGCGTCATCGGGATCGGGTCCCAGCTCCCGGGCGAGCTGAGCCGGCGTCACCGCGAGTGACGGCACGCTGCCGCCCGCCCCGAAGTTGCCCTGCTCCGCCACACCGAAGACGCGGCAGGCAAGCGCCGCCTCCTCCGGGCCGGCCACGGCCTCGCGGACCTGCTCCTGCGTCCAGGCGAAGTACCGTCCCTCCACCCCCTCGGAGTCCGCGTCCTGCGAGGAGGCGAAGCCGCCACCCGGGAGGCGCATCTCCCGGACCAGGTAGTCGAGGGTCAGCTCCACCGCCCGGCGATACGCGGGGTCGCCGGTCAGCTGGTGCGCATGCAGGTAGACGACGGCCAGCTGGGCGTTGTCGTAGAGCATCTTCTCGAAGTGGGGGACGGCCCACGCGGTGTCGACGCTGTAGCGGTGAAAGCCGCCGCCCAGCTGGTCAAAGATGCCGCCTCGGAGCATCCGGTCGAGGGTGGTCCTGGCGGCGGCCGCCGCCGCTCCGTCCGAGCCGGCGAAGCCGCGGCGGAGGAGCATCTCCAGGGCCGCGGGGTGGGGGAACTTGGGGGCACCACCGAAGCCGCCGTGCCGCGCGTCGCTCTGCTCCACGAGCCGCGCCACCGCCTGGGTGAAGATCTCGGCGGAGGGCTCCTCCCCTGCCGGGAGCGGAGGAGGAGCCAGGGCCTGGCGGATCTCGCCCCCGATCCGCTCGACGTCCTCCCGGCCCTGGTGATAGGCGTCGGCGGCGGCGCGAAGGACGGCGGGCAACCCGGGCATGCCACCGCGCGGCACGGGAGGGAAGTACGTCCCGCCGAAGAAGGGGACGCCGGCGGGGGTGAGGAACACCGTCATCGGCCAGCCCCCCTGGCCGGTCATCGCCTGGACCGCCTCCATGTAGACGGCATCCACGTCGGGGCGCTCCTCGCGGTCGACCTTGACGTTGACGAAGAGGTCGTTCATCAGGGCGGCGATCCGCGGATCCTCGAAGCACTCGTGCGCCATCACGTGGCACCAGTGGCAGGCGCTGTAGCCCACCGAGAGCAGGACGGGGCGGTCGGTCTCGCGTGCCGTCCTCATCGCCTCCTCGCCCCAGGGAAACCAATCGACCGGGTTGCCGGCGTGCTGGCGGAGGTAGGGGCTGGTTGCGGTGGCGAGGCGGTTGGCCATGCGAGCGCGAGCGATCAGCTCCGGCGACGCTGAGCTAGGCCGGCCAGAGCGACCGCGCCCGAGCCCGCGGCGAGCGCGGCGCACACCACGATGCCGGCGAGCGGCACCCAGCCACCACCACCGGCGAAGGCGACGGCGCAGATGGCGAGGACGATGGCCGCAGAAGCGGCCGCCACGAGGGACAGGAGGAAGGTGGCGGGGGTCACCCAGGTGACCCCAAGGCTCCCGCTCCGGGGCCGCGACAGCATCGCCCACATGAAGAGGTCGGCGACCGGGAGCACCGCCGCTCCCCAGCGGGGAGGCGCGGGTGGCGGGCCGTCGGGGACCCGGGTCCATCGGTTGGGCACTGCGGTGAGGCTATCCCAGCGGGAGGCTGCGAGGAAGCGTTTCCCGGGCGTCCGGAACGTCCTCGTTGACATCGATCATGCGCGCCCATCACCATGCGTGGAACGAGCTGGCCCCAACTCGCAATTACGCTCAATCCACGGGGCCGGGTCGCGACGGGGATGCATGCCGACTGACGGGGCAACGGAGGCCGGCGCTCTGGGCGCCGGCGCGACGCGCGCGGAGGATGGCGCCGTCGTTACCCTCCGGCAGCTACCTCGCGAGTACCTCGGCGATCCCCTCTTCCTCCGGCGGTTCCGGGCCGAGGCACCGATCGTCGCCCACCTCGACGGCACCTACGTGGTCCGCACCCGCGCCTATGTCGAGGACGCCTTCGGGATGGCCCTGGTGACCGACTACGTGGACGGGGCCTGGCTGCGCCCGCTGATGGCCACGGCCGGGACGCTTCGGGACGTGGAGACCACGCTGGTGGTGCTGCGCGACACCCTGCTGGGACTGGAGTCGGCGCACCGCGAGGGGATACTTCATCGCGATCTGCGCCCGGAGAAGGTCCTGGTCGACCGCCAGGGGGTCTGCCGGGTGGCGGAGCTGGGGATGGTCGCCCGCACCGCGGGCGGACACTGGATCCTGGGGACACCGGAGTACATGGCGCCCGAGCTGTGGCGCGGCGAGGAGCCGAGCATCGAGACCGATCTGTACGCGGCGGCGGTGCTCCTCATCGAGTGCCTGACCGGGGCGCCCCCCTACGTGGGCGGATCCGCGACCGTGCGCGAGCAGCACCTGAGCGCTCCCGTGCCCGGCCCCGAGCTGCCCGAGGAGATCGCGCCGCTGGTGCGCTTCGGGATGGCCAAGTCGCCACGCCAGCGCTACCTCCGAGCGTGGGACTTCGCCGAGGCGGTGGAGGCCGCAGGCATGACGGTGGGCGGAGCGGAGTGGGAGCGCCGCGGCCGGCGCCGCCTCGCCACCGCCGTCGCGGCAGTGCTCGGCCCGGTGCCCGGGAGCGAGATGAACGACTCCCACCGGGGCCTGATCGGACGCTCCCCCTTCCGGCGAAGGGGATAGGCCTGACCGGGGCCCCGGTCAGCCGGTCCTGGCCGCGTGCGCCGCGATCGCCTGCCGGTACACCTCGACTGTGCGCAGTGCGACCCGCTCCCAGGTGAACCTCTCCAGCACCCGGCGCCGCCCGGCCGTGCCGAGCCGCGTGGCGAGATCCGGGTCGGCGATCAGCTGATTGATCCTCTCCGCGAGCATGGCCTCGAAGTGCCGGGCCGCGGTCGTGTCGGAGGCCACCGCCTCGGCGTCGCAGGGGACCAGGTAGCCGGTCTCCCCGTCGATGACGATCTCCGGGATGCCGCCGACCGCGCTCGCGACCACCGCTGCCTCACAGGCCATCGCCTCGAGGTTGACCAGCCCGAAGGGTTCGTAGATGGAGGGGCAGACGAAGACGGTGGCGTGGCTCAGAACCTGGATCAGCTCGGGTCGCGGCACCATCTCCTCGATCCACACCAGGGAGGTTCCCGCCGCCTGCGCCGCGTCACAGAGCTCCCGGGTCTCGGCGGCGATCTCCGGCGTGTCCGGCGCGGCGGCGATGAGCACGAGCTGGGCGGCGTGGTCAATCTGCGCAGCGGCGCGGAGGAGGTGATCGAGGCCCTTCTGACGAGCGATCCGACCGACGAAGACGATGAGCGGCCGGCCGGGATCGATGCCGTGGCGGATCAGGGCGGCGTCCCCGTGGTCCGGGACGTACCCCCCCGTGTCGATGCCGTTGTGGATGGTGTGGACGCGGCCGGGGTCGACGTCCGGATAGCAGGCGAGCAGATCCCGGCGCATCGCCTCCGAGACGGCAATCACGGCGTCGGCGGAAAGCAGGGCGGTGCGCTCGCAGAAGAGCGAGAGGGCGTAGCCGCCACCGAGCTGCTCGGCCTTCCAGGGGCGGAGCGGCTCGAGGCTGTGGGAGGTGCAGACGTGGGGGACGTCCCAGAGCAGCTTGGCCAGGTGCCCGGCAAGGTTCGCGTACCAGGTGTGCGAGTGGACCAGGTCCACCCCCTGCAGCCCTCCCGCCATGGCGAGGTCCACCGACATCACCGCCAGCGCGGCGTCCTCGGGCCTGCCTCCCTGCAGCGCCTTCCACGGCTGGTAGGTGGCGGCCACCAGCGGCGAGCTGCGTGGCTCTCCGAAGCAGTGCACCCGCACGTCGACGTGGCGGGCGAGCTCCCGGGTCAGGTACTCGATGTGGACGCCGGCACCGCCGTACACCTCGGGGGGGTACTCCCGGGTGAGGATTCCGACCCGCATCAGGCGACAGGCTCGATGACCTGGCGCTTGGGGATCACGACGATGCCCTTGTCGGAGACGGTGAAGCGCCGGGCCTCGAGCCTGGGGTCCTCACCGATCACCGCACCGGGGGGGATCACCACCTCCTTGTCGATGATCGCGTGGCGGACCACCGCGCCCTCCCCGACCTCGACCCCGTCCAGCAGAACGCTGCCCTCCACGACGGCGCCGCGCCCCACGCGCACCCCGGGGGAGAGCACCGAGCCGCGCACCGCGCCACCGGAGACGATCACCCCGGGGGCCACGATCGAGTCCACGGCGAAACCCCGGCGACCGTCCTCGTCAAAGACGAACTTGGCGGGTGGCAGCGGTCCGTAGAAGGAATAGATCGGCCATTCCAGGTTGTAGAGACTGAACATCGGGACCACCGAGACCAGGTCCATCTGGGCGTCGTAGTAGGAGTCGAGGGTCCCCACGTCGCGCCAGTAGCCATGGTCCTGCTCGGTGCTTCCCGGGACGACGTTGTACTCGAAGTCGTAGACCGCCGCCTCCCCTCTCTCCACGAGGCTCGGGATGATGTCGCCGCCGATGTCGTGGCGGCTCGTGTGCTTCTCGGCGTCCTCGACCAGGACGTCGACCAGGAAGGGGGCGGTGAAGACGTAGTTGCCCATGGAGACGCGGCAGTGCTCGGGGTCGTCGGGCAGGCCGTCGGCGTGGGACGGCTTCTCGTGGAAGGCGGTGATGCGGTCGCCCTGGCACTCGATGACCCCGAACTCGCTGCACTGGGAGGTGGGGACCTTGACCGAGGCGACCGTCACGCCCGCTCCGCTCGCGATGTGCTTCGCCAGCATCTGGCGCGGGTCCATCCGGTAGAGGTGGTCCGCTCCGAAGACCAGCACGTAGTCGGGCTTCTCATCGCCCAGGAGGTTGAAGTTCTGGTAGATCGCATCGGCCGACCCCGAGAACCAGCGCGGCCCGCGGCGCATCTGGGCCGGCACCGGGGTGACGTAGTTGCCGAGCAGTGGCGAGAGCCTCCAGGCCTGGCTGATGTGGCGGTCGAGGCTGTGGCTCTTGTACTGGGTGAGCACCGCGATCCGGGTGAACTCAGCGTTGACCAGGTTGCTCAGCACGAAGTCGATGAGCCGGTACACGCCGCCGATGGGGACGGCCGGCTTGGCCCGGTCCTTGGTGAGCGGCCAGAGTCGCTTGCCCTCACCGCCCGCGAGGACGATGGAGAAAACACGCGGAGGCCGGCGCAACGCTCCGGCGGGGTCGGCAACCCCAGATCGCTGATCTGCCATCTCCGTGAGCGATCATGGCAGACCACACGGTGAGCGGGTTATCGGACGGAGCCCGCCCGGCGAGCTCGGCTCATCCAGGGGCGCGGGGCTCTGAGGCGGGGCGGGGGACCGTCGCGGACCTGGCGTGGTGTGCCTGGTCGGGAACGAGCATCACGGTCACCGCGGAGGCGGCGAAGGCGAAGCCCGCGGCCACGGCGAGCGCAGCCAGCAATCCCGCCCCGAGGAGCGGCCCCGCGACCGCGGAGCCGATCGGATTGCCCACGTAATTGAGTGACATGCTGATCGCGAAAGCCCGTCCATACCAGTCCGGGTCGGTGCGGCGCTGCCGCATCGAGAACATCCCGATGTCGATCGGCCCGCCGGCGCCTCCGAAGATCAGCATGGCCAGGGCCACCACGAGCAGGTTGGGGGCGACCGCCAGGAGCACGAGGGCCACACCGATGGCGAGCAGCCCGGCGACGATCAGGGGGCGCTCGCGCCCCTGGCTGCCCCGATGGCCGAGGACGACCGCGACGATCCCGCCGCTGACGGCGCTGAGCGCCCAGAGGGCACCGACGATGGCGGCGTTCTGGTGGAAGTGGTCGAGGACCAGGACCGGGAGGGCGATGATCAGGATCCCGGAGGCCACGTTGGACACCGAGAGACTGATCGCCAGGCCACGCAGGGAGGCGTTCCGGGCAACGTAGACGAGCCCCGACCAGGCGTCGCGGACGACCGACTGAGACGGGGGCTCCGACGGGGGCAGCGGCAGGGGCGCCATGCCCAGCAGCGAGAGCACGGCGGCGACGAAGACGGCGGCGGTCGTCACCAGGGCGGCGGGCCTGCCGATCAACCCCGCGATTACGGCGGCCAGGGGGGCTCCGATGACGGCGGCGACCACGTAACCGGCGCTGTCGGCCGCGTTGGCCCGGTCCCAGAGGGGGCGGGGCACCAGCATCGGGAAGAGGGTCCGGGCCCCGGCGCTGCTCAGCGGGTTGGTGAACGAGCCCAGCGCCGCGATGCCGATGAGGAGGCCCGCGCTGAGAATCCCGGTGGCGCCGAGAGTCACGATCAGGGCCAGGGTCAAGGCGGCGATGGAGTAGTCGAGCATGATCAGCCGGATGCGCCCGGAGCGGTCGAGGAGGGCGCCGGCGATGGGGCTGAAAACGGTCCCGGGAAAGGCGCTGGCGAACACGGTGATGCCGGCGATCGCGGGGGAGTGGAAGCGCTGCAGGGCAAAGAGCACGAGGGCGACCGTCCACATCTGCCCGCCGATGCGGCCGAGCAGCGCCGCCACCATCACGCGGGGCAGCCCGCGGACCTGGAGCAGGCTGCGGTAGGTGAGGGTGTCGGTGGTGCCGGCTCCACCCCGGTGATCAGGCGTGCGGTGGCCGGGTGCTGTTGAGCGGCTCATCGGGCGGTGCGCAGCGCCGCCGGCTCGGCCTCTGGGGCGGGGCGTGGAACCTCGACGGAGCGGGGCGCCTCCGGGGGCCCGGCCTCACCATCGGAGCCGGGGATCAGGAGCACCGTCACCGCCGAGGCGGCGAAGGCGAAGCCGGCGGCCACCGCGACCGCGACCAGCAGACCCGCACCGATCAGTGGTCCGGCGACGGCGGAGCCGATCGGGCTGCCCAGGTAGTTGAGCGACATGCTCACCGCAATGGCCCGGCCATACCAGGCTGGATCGGTACGGCGCTGGCGCATCGACCACATCCCGACATTGACGGGCCCGCCGGCACCTCCGTAGACGAGCATGGCCAGGGCCACCACCGGGAGGTCGGGGGCGACGGCGAGGAGCGCCAGGGCCAGGCCCATGGCGAGGAGCCCGGCGACGATCAGGCGTCGCTCCCGCCCTTGAGTGCCCCGATGGCCGAGGACGAGCGCGACCAGCCCGCCGCTGAAGGCGCTGATCGCCCAGAGGACCCCCACCACGGCGGCGTTCTGGTGGAAGTGGTCGAGCACGAGCACGGGGAGGACGACGATGAGCAGGCCTGAGGCGACGTTGGAGACCGCGATGCTCACCGAAATGCCCCGGAGGGTCGGGTTTCGGGCCACGTGGGCGAGACCCGCCCAGGCGTCGCCCAGGAGAGACCGCGACGATGACCGAGCGCGTGGGCCCGGCAGCGGGGGCATCCGAAGCAGGGACAGCCCGGCGGCGACGAAGACGGCGGCGGTGGCCACCAGGGCCGCCGGCCGCCCCACCAGCCCGGCGACCACCGCGGCCAGTGGCGCCCCGATCACCGCGGCGACCACGAACCCGGTGCTGTCGGCCGCGTTGGCGCGGTCCCAGAGATGGTGGGGGACCATCACGGGGAAGAGCGTCCGGGCGCCCGCGCCGCTCAGCGGATTGGTGAGCGATCCGATGAGGGCGATGCCGATGAGCAGGCCTACGTTCAGGACCCCGGTCGTGGCGAGGACCACGATGAGCGTGATGGCGACGGCGGCGACGGAGTAGTCGAGCATCATCAGCCGGACCCGCCCGTTCCGATCGAGAAGGGCCCCGGCCAGCGGGCTGACCACGATCCCAGGGAAGGCGCCGGCGAACACGGTGACGCCGGCGATGGCGGGGGAGTGGAAGCGCTGCAGGGCAAAAAGCACGAGGGCGACGGTCCACATCTGACCGCCTATCCGCCCCAGCATCGCCGCCAGCATCAGACGGGGAAGCCCGTTGACTCTGAGAAGGCTCCGGTACGTGGGCGGAAGCGTTGTGGGGGTGCTCATGTTCGCGGACAGATGGAAGCCGGTCGGAGATGAACGCCTCGCCGGGAACCCGGGACGCGGGACGGGCAGCCCGGGGCGCAGAGGACGAGGCTGGTCAGATACTAGTGACCGTCACCGTCCGTCCGGCTCCTTCCCAACCGGCATCGGGGTACCCGGTGCGTGAGGTCAGGCGTCGGGCGCCGTCCGCGCCCCGGTCTCCCCCGCCGAATGCTGGACAGCCCGCTCGAGGAGCCTCACCAGGGTGGCGCACTCGTCGTCGGTGAGGCCCTTCAAGGCCTTGCCCATTCCCTCACGCCAGGCGGCCTCGCGGCGCCGCAGCAGATCCCGGCCCCGCGGGCTGAGCGCGACCCGGACGAGCCGCCGGTCGACCGGATCGCTCATCCGCTCGACCATGCCGAGCTTCACGAGTCGATCGGCCATCTGCGTGGCACTGCTCAGCGAGGCGGCCTCAAGGCAGCCGGCGAGCTCACCCATCGTGACCCCGCTGCGCCGGGCGATGGCGTGCAGCGCCTGCATCTGCTGGAAGGTCACCACCTCCATCTCGGCATGGAGGTCGGGGGGGATGACCCGGGTGAAGCGGCGGCGCATCCTCGGCTGCAGGTCAAGGAACTGGTCGATCAGCTCGGCACGGGAGGGCGCGGGGGGTGAGGCGCCGGCGTCCGGGATCAACTCACCTCCTCCAGCGCGTTGGCGAACTGACTGGCGTAGAGGTCGTAATAGAAGCCGCGGCGCGCCATCAGCTCGGCATGACTGCCCTGCTCCACGATCCGCCCGCTGTTCATGACGACGATGGTGTCCGCGTTGCGGATCGTCGAGAGCCGGTGGGCGATCACGAAGCTGGTGCGCCCGTGGCGAAGGCGCGCCATCGCCTCCTGGATGAGCACCTCGGTGCGAGTGTCGACGTTGCTCGTGGCCTCGTCCAGGATCAGGATCGTCGGGTCGGAGAGGAAGGCACGGGCAATGGTCAGGAGCTGGCGCTCGCCGGCGGAGATGTTGGATGCATCCTCGTCCAGGACGGTGTCGTAGCCGTCGGGAAGGGTGCGCACGAAGTGGTCGGCGTGAGCGGCCTTGGCGGCGGCCACGACCTCGTCGGTGCTGGCGCCGCTCTTGCCGTAGGCGATGTTGTCCCGGACGCTCCCCGCAAACAGCCAGGTGTCCTGGAGCACCATCCCAAACATGCTCCGGATGCTCTCCCGCGAAAGGTCACGCGCGTCCACGCCGTCCATGTAGATGCGCCCGGAGTCGATCTCGTAGAAGCGCATCAGTAGGTTGACGATGGTGGTCTTCCCGGCTCCGGTGGGCCCCACGATGGCGACCGTCTCCCCCGGCTCCACCTCCAGGTCGAAGTCCTGGATGAGCGGCTTGTCGGGCTGGTAGCGGAAGGAGACGTTCTCCAGGACGACCCGCCCCTCGGGGGCGGTCAGCGTGGCCAGAGAGGGGCGCTCGGCCACCTGCTCGTCGGCGGCGAGGAACTCGAAGACCCGCTCGGCGGAGGCCAGCCCCGACTGCAGAAGGTTCATCTGGCTGGCGATCTGCATGATCGGGTTGGTGAACTGGCGCGAGTACTGGATGAAGGCCTGGATGTCGCCCAGCGACATGGCCCCATTGACCGTCAGGTACCCACCTATGACGGCGATGGCCACGTAGTTGAGGTTGGAGAGGAACATCATCGCCGGCTGGATGATCCCGGAGAGGAACTGGGCCCGGAAGCTGGGCTCGTAGAGGGCCTGGTTCTCGCGGTCGAACTCCTCCACCGTCCGGCGGGAGCGGCCAAAGATCTGGACCAGGGCATGGCCGGTGTGGGTCTGTTCCACGAGGCTGTTCACGGTGCCGGTGAGGGCCCACTGGGAGGTGAACTGCTTCTGGGATTGCCGCGCGACCAGAAACGTGACCCCGATCGACACCGGCACCATCACCAGCGAGATCAGGGCCAGCAGCGGGCTGATCCACAGCATCATCGCAAGCACGCCGATGATGGTGAGAATCGAGGTGAGGAGCTGGCTCAGACCCTGCTGCAGGGTCGTGGTCACGTTGTCGATGTCATTGGTCACCCGGCTCAGCACGTCGCCGTGAGGATGGCTGTCGAAGTACTGGAGGGGCAGCCGGGCCAGCTTGGCCTCCACGTCGCGGCGCATCCCCGAGACGGTGCGCTGCGCCACCCCGGCCATGATGTATCCCTGGGCCCAGCTGAAGACGGCGCCGATGACATAGAGGAGGGCGATCACCCCCAGGCTGACGCCGAGCTGGTTGAAGTCGATGCCGTGCCCGGGGTTCACCGTGGTACCGGTCAGCATCTGCGCCAGCTGGCCGTTGCCGTGCAATCTCAGGTACGCCTCGGCCTGCGCCTGGGACATGCCCGCCGGTAGTTCTTTCCCGATGAGGCCGTCGAAGAGGAGGTTGGTCGCATTGCCGATGATCCGGGGCGCGGCCACCAGGAAGCCGACTCCCGCCGACCCGATCAGCGCGGCGGCGGCGATCTGCAAGCGCTCGGGACGGAGCCGCGCCAGCAGCTGGCGCAACGCTCCCCAGAGATCCTTCGCACTCTTAGGGGGACCGGCGGCGGCCATGCCCCGGCCGGGCCCGCCGAAGCCGCCTCTGCCGTGCCCGCCCCCGGGCCCGCGCATCATGCCGCGTTCTCCCCGAGCTGGGAGACGACGATCTCGCGGTACTCCTCGCAGGAGACCATCAGCTGCTCGTGGGTCCCGGAACCGACGACGGCGCCGTCATCCAGAACGATGATCCGGTCGGCGTTGAGGATGGTGCTCACCCGTTGGGCGACGATCACCACCGTGGCGTTGCCCGTCTCGGCGCTGAGCTGCGCACGCAGCCGCGCATCGGTGGTCGCGTCCAGGGCCGAGAAGCAGTCGTCGAAGAGGTAGATGAGCGGTCGCTTGACTATGGCCCGAGCGATGGCCAGCCGCTGGCGCTGGCCACCCGAGACGTTGGTCCCGCCCTGGTCGATGGGGGCCTCGAGCTGCCCGTCCATGGTGGCCACGAAATCGCGTGCCTGGGCCACCTGGAGGGCGTGCCAGATGTCGGCGTCGTTGGCATCCTCGGCGGCGAAGCGCAGGTTGTCCGCGACCGTGCCTCCGAAGAGGTATGCCTGCTGGGGCACCAGCCCGATGCCGGCCCACAACTCCTCGAGAGCGCGCTGCCTGACATCGACGCCGTCGATCAGCACCGCTCCCGAGATGGGGTCGAAGAACCGCGGGATGAGATTCAGCAGGGTCGTCTTGCCGGCGCCGGTGCCGCCGATGATGGCGGTGGTCTCCCCCGGCTGGAGCTGGAAGGAGAGGTCGCGCAGCACCAGATCCTCGCCACCCGGGTAGCCGAAGCTGACGTTGCGGAACTCGATGATCCCCTTGGAGCTGGCCGGGGTGATCGGATGCTCCGGGCTGGTGGTGGCCGGCTGGACACGCTCCAACGCGGCGATGCGCTCGGCGCTCGCCTGGGCGCGCGGGACGAGGATCACCATCACGACGGCGAGGAGCACCGACATCAGGATCTGCATGATGTAGGCGAGGAAGGCGGTGAGGTTGCCGATCGGCATCTGGCCGCTGCTGATCAGGTGGCCGCCGAACCAGAGGACCGCGACGCTGGAGAGGTTCATGATCCCCATCAGCGCCGGCATGGCCAGCACGAAGATCCGGTTGACCCGCAGGCCGGTCGCGGTGAGGCTGGCGTTGGCGGTGGCGAA
>Ga0187851_10000425_pt1 | contig 43904 bp, 37 predicted proteins | sample June2016WEW_6_10_FD_132997 | JGI IMG/M metagenome (GOLD analysis project Ga0187851, IMG submission 132997) | Peatland microbial communities from SPRUCE experiment site at the Marcell Experimental Forest, Minnesota, USA - June2016WEW_6_10 | ecosystem: Environmental > Terrestrial > Soil >...
AAATCCGCAGCAGTTGCGCCAGGCACGGCACTTTCGACTTGATCACATCGTCCGACAGCACCACCGCGAACGGCTCCGGGCCGACCAGTTCTTTCGTCCGCAGCACCGCGTGGCCCAGACCGAGCGCCTCCTTCTGGCGCACGTACGCCACGTCGATCAGGTCGGAAATCGCCCGGACTTCTCTCAGCAGATCCAGCTTGTTGCGCCTCTCCAAGAGTTGTTCGAGCTCGAAGCTGACGTCGAAGTGGTCCTCGATCGCCGTCTTTCCGCGCCCCGTCACGATGACAATCTGGTTCAGCCCCGAGTGACTTGCTTCCTCAATGCCATACTGAATCAGCGGCTTATCCACCAGCGGCAGCATCTCCTTCGGCATCGCCTTGGTCGCCGGGAGGAATCGTGTGCCCAAGCCTGCCGCCGGAAAAACAGCTTTGCGCACCTTCGGAATCATATTCTCGATTGTAGCCATCCATAAGCGGGAGAGGCGTGGAAAACCGTTCAACGTCTCCCCAGGCGCATTCGGGCGCGGAATCACTCCGTTCTCGGTAGGGCGATTGTCCGCCCCTGGCGCGCGTGCTATTCTTGCGGATGCTCATTCTGGTAAGGCTCTGATTCGGCAGGGAGGATCTCCATGGCTTACGTGATTGCGGAACCGTGCATAGGAACCAAGGACACGGCGTGTGTCGACGCCTGCCCCGTGGATTGCATCCATCCCAAGAAGGATGAGCCCAACTACGCCACCGCCGAACTGCTCTACATCGACCCGGTAGAATGCATCGATTGCGGCGCCTGCGTGCCGGTTTGTCCGGTCTCGGCCATCTTCGCGCTCGAAGACCTGCCCGAAAAGTGGTCGAACTTCACCCAGATCAACACCGATTACTACAAGAAATAGGCTGCTATTCCATCGCCTTTGGAATCCGCTCCTTGATTTGATTAAGATTCCTCTTGTATTTGTTCGCCATTTGTTCTACTATGGAGGCGAATACAAATCGAAGAGGCTACTATGATCAATGCAGAGCGCATCCATATCGGCCCATCCGGTTGGCACCAGGCGGATTGGGTTGAGGCCGTCTCCGCCGGCGCCTCGCCCCGCGAGCACCGCATCGACCGCCTGCTGCCGTTCGTCGATCTGTTGGAAATCGGGCACACCGCCGAAACTCCACTCAAGCCTGAGATTGCCCGGCTATGGCTGCGCAAGGCGTCGGCCAATCCGAGGCTGCGCTGGACCGCCGTGCTGGGCCACCGCTTCACCCGCGACCGCGATCTCTCTCCCGGCGCGGTAGCGGCCTGGAAGGCCGGATTCATGCCCCTGCAGCGCGATGGGCGGCTGGCCGCGCTGATCCTCGAATTCCCCTGGGCATTCCGCTTCACTCACGAGAACCGCGAGTTCCTGGTCGAGTTGCGGCGCACTTTCCACGAGTTCCGGCTGGCGGCGGAGTTTCTGCATGAAAGCTGGCTGACCGAAGAAGCGCTCGCTGTCCTGGCCAAGTACCGCATCTCCTTCGTAAACGTCGATCAACCCGTTTACTTCCGCGGCATGCCGCCGGCGGCGGTGCTGACGACAAGCCTGGGCGTGGTCCGTCTGCACGGCCGTCGAACCCCCGAAGCGTTCCGCGAATTCGACCAACGTGCGACAGCCGCGCCCTACCTTTACCCGCTCGAAGAACTGGAGGAGTGGCAGCCGCGACTGGCGCGGTTGGCCGCGGCCGCGCAGCAGTGCCTGGTGGTCTTCACCAACTCGCACTCCGGCCGAAGCCTGGTCAACTCCCTGCAAATGGGCGAAATCCTCGGCCGCACGCCGCTGCTGGCCCCGGCCACGCTGATCCGCCGCTACCCGGCGGAACTGGCGGCGTTTCGCGCTCCGCGCCCGGTGCAGATGGACCTCCTGCCCGCGGCCGCCGAAAGCCAGTGGGCGGCATAGCTCGAGCACCCCGCCGCCCGTCGCGCCGTCATAGACTGGAATGCGGGGACTTCAGCGCATGTTCAAACGACTATCCATCTTCGTATTGCTCGTGGCCGCGGCGCTTTCCGCGCAGACGTATCAACCCACCTGGGATTCCATCGACAAACGGCCCACGCCGGCCTGGTTCACCGATGCCAAATTCGGCATCTTCATCCACTGGGGCGTCTACTCGGTGCCGTCTTATGCTCCGGTTCTGCCCGGCAAGCTGGCCTACGCCGAGTGGTACTGGCACGCCATCACGGAAGGCCGCAAGCCGGGCGCCGGTCCTGTCGACGCGGGTTCCTGGGATTATCACAAACGCATATTCGGCGTCGATTTCGACTACCAGAGCTTCGCGCCGCAGTTTCGCGCCGAACTCTACGATCCAGAGCACTGGGCGGACGTGTTCGAGCGTGCCGGCGCGAAATATGTCGCCATCACCTCGAAGCACCACGAAGGCTTTGCGATGTGGCCCAGCCGCGAGGCGTCGAAGACCTGGGGACGCCCCTGGAACTCCGTCGAGATTGGGCCGCATCGCGACCTGCTGGGAGATCTGACCACCGCCGTCCGCGCCAAAGGGCTGAAGGCCGGCATCTACTATTCGCTGTACGAGTGGTACAACCCGCTGTGGCTCTACGACAAGCCGCGCTACGTCGCCGAGCACATGACGCCGCAGTTCAAGGACGTGGTGACGCGCTATAAGCCATCGATCGTCTTCAGCGACGGAGAATGGGAACTGCCTTCCGCGGACTGGCACAGCGCGGAACTCCTGGCGTGGCTGTTCAACGAGTCCCCGGTGAAAGATGAAGTGGTCGTGAACGACCGCTGGGGCAAGGACACGCGCCACAAGCACGGCGGCTACTGGACCACCGAATACACGCCCGGCATGAGCGGTATGGTTCATCCCTGGGAGGAGAGCCGCGGCATGGGCTTCTCCTATGGCTACAATCGCGCCGAGCGTCTGGAGCACTATCACACCGGCCGGGAGCTGGTCATCCTGTTGACCGACATTGTGAGCCGCGGCGGCAACCTGCTGCTCGACATCGGCCCCGCGGCCGACGGCACGATCCCGGTGATCATGGAGCAGCGCCTGCTCGAGATCGGCGCCTGGCTCAAAGTCAACGGCGAGGCGATTTACGGCACGAAGCCGTGGCAAGCGACGCGCCAGTGGAGCGCCGGCGAAGTGCCCAAAATCGACTATACCCAGGAGTTCAACGCCGCCGAATACGACGTGACCAAACTCACCGCTGAGCCCGCGCCAGGTAAAGCCGCCATCGAGGCGTTTTTCACCGCCAAAGCGAACGTCGTCTATGCCATCCTGCCGCGCTGGCCCGGCCGCCATTTCACCGTCAAAGAGCTCGCTGGCGCGCGATTGAAGTCCGTCGCGCTGCTGGGCTCGACCGCACCATTGCACTTCAAAGCGCAAGCCGGCGCGGTCGTCATCGATCTGCCTGAGTTGCCCGAACAACTGCTGGGCCAGCCCGCCTGGGTGCTGAAACTGAGCCGCTGAGAGCGCCGCAACGGCCGTTTTTTCGTTCCACCATGGCATGGATAACCCCTTGGGCGGCAAGGGGTTTGACTCGCTGGCCTCAGCGCTTATCGGGCTCCGCGGGCGGCGTCGAATCCCCCTTGCGCCTCGCCGCCGCGGCCGATCCGCACGCCGCACTGCACTCGAATTCTGCCGCCGCCGCTCAACAATCGCGCGCCCATCCGCGCGGGAATAGGCAAGAGATCCACGCGCCGTCCGATGAGAATCCTGTAGGCGCTTCTATATGACTGAAACTCTCGCCCGCCCCCAAGCACCCTGGGCCCTCCGCCTGGTGCCGCCGTTCCCGGCCATTGCCCATCGCATCCTGGCCGTGGTCAGCCAGGAGGATGTCAGCGCTCAGCAGGTGGGCGAGCTCATCCGGCTCGACCCATCCTTCTCCGCGGAGTTGCTGCGCTTCGCCAACTCCGCTATGTTCGGCCGCCGCTGCGAGGTCACCAACCTGTTCCAGGCCATTCTGCTGCTCGGCCTGGACCGCGTCCGGGCCATGGCTATGTTCGTCGCCATGAACAAGATGGTGCGCTCGTCCGTGCGTATCGCCGGCTTGCGCAAAGTATGGCGGCACAGCCTCGTCACGGCGCTGATCGCGGAAGAGGCGGCCCGCGTCGACGGTTTCGACCGCGAGTCCGCCTACACCACCGGGCTGCTCCACAACCTCGGCACGCTGGGCCTGATGTCGGCCTATCCGGACGCTTATTCCGGGATGCTCGAAGTCTCCAACGAATTCGGCTACGACTTGCTCAAGACGGAGCGCGACCTTTTCGAAATCGACCACTGCGCCGCCGGCGCTTACCTCGCCCAGGACTGGAATTTCCCGGACGAACTCGCCGCCGCGCTCGCCACCCACCACGACGATCCCGTCCCCGGCGAGTGCAGCCTCTACAATCTCATCAAAGTCAGTTGGCGTCTTGCCGACACCCTGGGCTACGCCGCCTTCTCCCGGGACCGGGAATGGACATTCGATGAACTCATCGCCTTCCTGCCCAACGCCCGCTCTTCCTGGCTGGGCCGATCCCCTGAATCGGCCAAAGAGGAAATCGAAATGCGTCTCACTTCCGCGGGCGTGTAGCCTCCTGGATCCGCAATCAGGCCGCCCGTCTGGCGCCATGGGCCAGGGCGGCTGCATCCCTGATTCGGACTTCTGCGGTTCATCGGCGTAGCTGCCGCCAGGCAGCGGGCTGGAAGACTATGCGCTCCGGCCGCCTCTGCTCACCGCCGTGGCGGCAATCGTCACCCCGCCTGCTGGCCCGTCACACCGTGCAGATCTGGACCGCCTGCTTCAGGCTCTCGAACCAATCGCGCGTCGGCAGGAACTCGTGCGCGAAATACCCCTGGTAACCCGTGTCGGCGATCGCCTTGGCCACGGCGTGGTAGTTCAGCTCCTGCGTATCGTCGATCTCCTTGCGTCCCGGAATGCCGCCGGTATGGAAGTGCCCGATGTACTGGTGGTTGTCGCGGATCGTGCGGATCACGTCTCCCTCCATGATCTGCATGTGGTAGATGTCGTACAGCAGCTTGATCTGCGGCGAATCCACCCGCTTGATCACCTCCGCGCCCCACTTGGTGTGGTCGCACATGTAGTCCTTGTGGTCCACCTTGGAGTTCAGCAGCTCGAGCACCGTCAGCAGCCCCGCGTCCTCGGCGTATTTCTTGATCCGGTTCAACCCGATTACCGTGTTGTCCAGACCCTCCTCGTCGCTCATGCCCTTGCGGTTTCCCGAGAACACGATCGTCGAGCTGGCCTTGGCCGCCACCGCCCGGTCCACCACCTCGCGGAAGCGCTTCTCGATCCCGTCGTGGTTCTCCTTGCGGTTCAGCCCGTCCGGGATCGAGGTCGGACCGGGGACCACGGTCAGTTTCAGCCCATACTTCTGCGCCACCGGCCAGTCTTTCGGCTCCAGCAGGTCCATCGCCTGCAGCCCGAGCTTGACCGCGGCCTGGCACAATTCGTCCAGCGGAACTTTGGCGTAACACCAGCGGCACAGCGACTGTTTCAGCCGCCCCGCCGGCACGACTGCCGGTTCGGCCAGACCCGTCCGCGCGGCCACTGCTGCCACTGGCGCCATAGAAACAAAAGTGCGACGATTCATGCTGTATAGCCTACCAGAGGAGGGCGCTTGGCACGCGTTGATTCACGCCGCACCGCCGTGACGGCCACGACGACCGGAGCGTGCATCGTTTGAAAGTCCTCTACCTGGCCGCCCACGGCGGTTTCGCCGGCCAGAACGTCCCCTTGGGCGGCGGCGCCGCCATCGCCGACGCGTTGACCGCGGAATGGAGCCGCACTCAACCCTTCGATCTCGAGTTGGTCACCCCTGCCATCCTCGGCGCGGCCGCGCCCTCGGCCCGCCAGTTGATCTCGTTCCGCGAATCCGAGTACGCCACCTTCTGCGACTCCTTTCGCCAAGCCGCCACGCGCGAGGCACTGCGGCACGACCCTGCTTCGACCGCCATCCTGGTCAACGATATCTCCGAAGGCCCCGATTTCGAGCGCCTGGCCCGCTCGGGCTTCCGCATCATCACCGTCTACCACGTCGATGTCGTCGCCTACATCGCCTCTATCTATCTGCGCGGCTGGCTGCGCCCCGAATCGCTCACGCGCTTCTGGGAGCGTCTCCGTGGCGGCCCCATCGGGACTCTCGCGCCCTCCATTCTGCGGCTCATCTTCGAGCAGCAGCGCGACAGCCTGCTGTGGTCCGAACGCGTCGTCGTCCCTTCGGCCGACATGAAGTCGATCCTCCTCCGCTGCTATCCGGCCACTCCGCCCGAGCGTATCGAAGTCCTGCCCTGGGGCTGCCCGGCCCTCCCTCCCTCCGATGCCGAATCGGAACGCCAGGCCGCGGCTCTGCGCGCCGGCTACGGCCTCTCGCCCGACGCCCGCGTCCTGCTTTGCCTGAGCCGGATTTCTCCCGAAAAAGGCCAGGATTTCCTGCTCGAGACCCTGCTCGACTGGGAACGCTCCCCCTCTTTCCCGCGCCACCCCGTCTGGCTCTTCATCTGCGGCGAGGCCGCCTTCATGCACGGCCGCCGCTATGAGCGCCGCCTTCGCGCTCTGGCCGCGCGTCTCCAGCGCGTGCGCGTCGTCTTCCCGGGCTACGTCACCGGCGCTCTCAAACAAGCCTTCTTCCGCATCGCTCACGTCTACCTTTTCCCCTCGCGCCACGAAAGCTATGGCCTGACTCTGGTGGAGGCGCTGGGGGCCGGCCTGCCCGCGATTTGCCGTGACCACGCCGGCGCGCGCCAGATCCTTCAACCCGAATTCGGTATTCGCGTGGAGGGCTCCGGCAGCCGTGCCCGCGCTGCCTTTTTGCAAGCCCTCGCAGGGTTGCTTGCGGACGAACCCGTGCGCGCGCGCATGAGCGCCGCAGCCCGCGAGTGGGCCCTGCAACGGCCCTTCACGGCCAGCGCTGCAACGCTCTCCGCCTGGCTCGCCGGCATCGCCTGAGCGCCACAATGCGCGTCGATTCAGATAGCCGCACTCGCATCTGCCAGCACCTTCGGCTGAAACGGGAATCGATTTGAGTATCTCGAGAATCAGCCGGCGTGCGTACCGCGCACTGCAGGCAACCAGTCAGCTTGGGTCGGTGTTGTTTCGGATCGGCAAACGGTCGTAGCCCGCGAGTTGGATGCCGTTGCGCCGCACCGCTTCGAGAACGGCTGGATCCATGAGCGCCCGCAGTTCCCGTTCCCGGCTAGCCTTCAGACGCGTGGGCGCCGCCGCCAGTTCGGCCGTACAGAAGCCCGGATGGACCATGAATTCCGTCGTGCCCGCCGGCAGATGGTCCAACAAGTGCACCACCGACTGCGCCCCGAAACGCCCAGTGATTTGGAAGCCGGCAAACCAGTCGGTGGTCACGCACCCCCGCCGCGCCAGCGTGCGGTGAAATCGGCCGCGAACCATTGAGAAGGCGCGGCTCAGCGCGCGCGTGGTCCACGGCATACGCTCCGGCGCACCCGTTAGCGGCAGGTCGAACGGACGCCGCACCCAGCGCACCCCATACTCCTCCGCCACCCGCGCCACCGCCTCCAGCACCGGCCCCAGCAGGTGCGTGTGCTTGTGCGTATCCGCGTGCGTCGGCCGGATCCCCGCCGCCACGATCTTCTCCATCTGCGCGCGCAGCTCGGCGTAAACGTCGATCCGCCCTAGCGCCACCGCCGCCGCCAATCGCGCTGCCGTGCCCGGCAACGCGCGCTCCGGCCGCAGCACCGAATAGCCCCCCACCAAAACGAAGTGCACGCCGGCGTCCAGCTCCGGGTGCTCGCGCGCCAGTCGCACTGCGTCCTCGAACGCCGCGCCGTTGGCCATCAGCGTTGTCGATGTGAGAATACCTTTGACGCGCGCTTCGACGATCCCTGCATTCACGTCGCGCGTGAAGCCGAAATCGTCGGCGTTCACCGCCAGGTATTTCGCGCCTCCGGCCATCAGAACAGCTTGAGTTGGATCGTCAGAAACTTCTTCGGGTTCTTGCGGAAATCCTTCACTAGCGCGCTCGTCTCCGCCATGGTCCCCGTCAGGTTTTCGTACAGCGCCGGATTCACCATCAACTGCCCCAGCGTGCCCTGACCCGCGTTCAGCTTGTCCAGCGTGCTGTTCAGCCGGTTCAGCGTCGCGATCACTTCGTTGTGCAGCGTGTCCTCGTGCAGCAGTTTGCCCGCGCTTCCCTGACCCGCGTTCAGGTTCGCCAGCAGCGTCTTCAACTCCGTCGAGCTCTGCCTCAGTTCGTCGTACAGCGCCGGATCCTTGACCAGTTTGCCCGCCGTTCCTTCACCCTTCTGGATGCCTTCGATCACGCTGTCCAGCCGTTTGACCGTACCCCGCACCTCGTTGTACAACGATTGGTCGTAGAGCATGGCGCCCAGCGTGCCCTGGCCGCTCGCGAGCGCGCGCGTCACCTTCTGGAAATCCGCCAGAATCGCGTCTACCTTCCGGTACATCTCATCGTCGTACAGCAGCCTGCCGATGCTTCCCTTGCCCGCTTCGAGCTGCGCCACCAGTCCGTCCACGCGCTTCAGGATCGACTGCATGCTTTCCAGCAGCGGCGAAGCCGACTGCAGCATCTCCATGACGTCCTTTTCGTCCTTGCTCTTGATCTCCGCGCCGGCCTGCACGTGCTCCCGACTCTGTCCCCGCTCGATGTTCAGGTACTTCGTCCCCAGCACGTTCTCGGCGCTATAGCCGACTTCGCTGTCCTTGGGGATGTTGCCCTTGAAATGCTCCTCGATTTCCATCGTCATGCGCACCGCGCGCTTGTTGTTCGCGTCGCCGGTCAGCTCGATGCGGCTCACCTTACCAACCAGAATTCCATTGAGCCGCACCGCCGAACCGTCGGTCATCGCGACCGAGTCGGGGAAGAAAGCGTAGAGGATGAACTTCTCGCTGAATGGGTTGTTCGCGCCCGTCATCAGGAACACCAGCACGGCCAGGATAACCAGCGCGACCATGGCCATGATGCCAACCTTCAACTGCGACCAGGCGACCTTTTTGGGCGAAGGCATGCGCTCCTCCTAGCTTCCCACGAACTCAAGTATGAGGAATGAACTTAACAACATATGGATCCGTGCAGGTGCCTAACTCCGGCGGCGTCCCGAGGAATGCCATGCGGCCCTCCTCGAGTACAAGGTAGCGCGTGCGGGTGGCCTCGCCGTCGCCGGCCGGCCGCAGTTCGCCCGTCGCGGCGTCGTAGCGGAACCCCGCCAGAATCTCGCCGTCCTGGTACCGCTGCGTCACAATCACCGTCGTCGCCTGACGTACGTCGCGCCCCTTGGCAATCAGCGCCATGATCGTATTGGCCGTGATCGGGTCGAGTCCCGCCGTCGGCGAATCGTACAGCAGCAGCGCCGGCTGCGAGACGATCGCCCGCGCGATCCCCACGCGTCGCCGCATGCCGCCCGACAACTCGCTCGGATATTTCTCCAGCGTGTGCCCCAGCTCGACGAACTCCAGCGACTCCTCGACCTTGGGCAAAACCTGATCTTCCGGGCATCTCAACAAGCGTTGGTTCTCCAGGGGGTAGGCGACGTTGTCGGCGATGTTCAGCGAGTCGAACAGACCGCCCTCCTGAAACAGCACGCCGATGCGGCTGCGCACGTCGAACCATTGCTGTTCGCTGTATTCCGTGACGTCCGTTCCGAACAGGATCAGCCGTCCCGCGCTCGGCCTCAGCAGCCCCAGCGCGATTTTCAGCAACACCGTCTTGCCGCTGCCCGCCGCGCCCAGCACAATCAGCGTCTCGCCGCCGCCCAGTTCGAACGAAACGTGATCCAGCACCGTCGTCTCGCCGAAGCGCAAACTGATATCGTCGAATGCGAGTTGGGCGGCCAGGCGTTCCGGCATCGTGCCTCACAGCGAGACGAAAATCCGCCCGATGAAAAATGTCAGCACCACGATCCACACGCTGGCCACCACCATCGCCTGCGTCGTCGCCCGGCCCACGCCCTGCGTGCCGCCCTCGGTCCGCATGCCGTAGAAGCAGCCCACCAGCGACAGTACGACCGCGAACACGAACGGCTTCACCAGCCCCTGCGCCAGGTCGTTGTATTCCAGAATGCGCCACGCGCTGATCCAGTAATGCGAGTCCGTCGTGAGGCTCAGCATCGGGCACGCCACCAGCCATCCGCCCACCAGGCCCACGAAATCCGCCAGGATCGTCAGCAACGGCACCGTCACCGCCGTCGCAATCAGCCGCGGCGTCACCAGCTTCAACACTGGATCGGTGCCCAGCGCGCGCATGGCGTCGATCTGCTCGGTCACTTTCATCGACCCGATCTCGCTCGCCATGCCCGTCGAGTTGCGTCCCGCCACCATGATCGCCGTCAGCACCGGCCCCATCTCGCGAACCTGCGATATGGACACCAGTTGGCCTACGCTGCTGGTGGCGCCGTAGGTCTGCAGCGCCCGCGACATCTGCAGCGCCAGCACCGCGCCGCTGAAAAAACCGGTCAGCAGCGCCACCGGCAGACTGCCGATCCCGATCAGATCCATCTGCACAAACACGTCGTCCCAATAGTGCGGTTGCTGGAAAATGCCCCGGATCGCGCGCATCGACAGCAGCACGAATTCCTGGAACATCAGTATCGGGCGTTTCAGCAGATCGAACAATGGAAACCCACCCTGCGAACACTGATGCTAGCATACGGGCGACAGGCCTCTTTACGGCCTTTGCGCCGCTTACGGGCGTTCTTACATATGCCAACCAACGGGCTTACCGACATCGACGGCATTCGCGTGGGTCATGTTTCCGATTTCGACGCACTCACCGGCTGCACCGCCATTCTGTGCGAGCGCGGCGCCGTCGCCGGCGCCTCCGTCCAGGGCGGCGCCAGCGGCACCGAGGAATTCGAAACCATGAGCCCGTGGCACATTACGCCGGTCGTGCACGCCGTCCTCCTGGCCGGCGGCAGCGCCTTCGGGCTCGAGGCGGCCTCCGGCGTCCGCCGTTTCTTGGAACAAAAAGGCGTCGGCTTCCCCACCGGCTTCGCCCTTGTGCCGATCGTGCCCGCCGCGATTCTCTATGACCTCGGCATCGGCAAGGCCAACATTCGCCCGACCCGCGAAATGGGCGAAGCCGCCGCCGCCGCGGCTACCGCCGGGCCCGTCGCCGAAGGCTCGGTCGGCGCGGGCACCGGCGCCACCGTCGGCAAGCTCTTCGGTATGCGTCAGGCCATGAAATCCGGCATCGGCACGTGCACCGTGGATGCCGGCTCCGCTTGCCCCGGCGTCCAGGTTTCAGCGCTGGTTGCCGTTAACGCCTTCGGCGACGTGCGCGACGTCGAATCCGGCCGCCTCATCGCCGGCGCCCGCCAGGCGCCCGATTCAATGGAACTCGCAGGCACTCTGCGCCGCTTCCGCGATCTCCGGCCCTCCGCCCCGCGGCCCCAGAACACGACCCTCGCCGTGGTGGCCACCAACGCCCGGCTCAACAAGGTCCAGGCCACTCGCCTCGCCTTCCTGGCCCAGCACGGATTCGTGCGCGCCATCGAGCCCGTGCATACGTCGATGGACGGCGACCTGTCGATCGCCCTCAGCCTCGGCACGCTGGAAGCCTCCGTCGACGTGCTCGGCGCAGCCGCCGCCGAAGCCGTCGCCCGTGCCATCGCCCGCGCCGTCCGACTCGCCGCCACACTCGGCGGCATTCCCGGGCTTAAGGACCGCGGCGGCGCAGCGTAGATTGCGGGCTCACGCGCGCGCTAGCGCTCCTGTGCGCCGGCGCCAAATCGGTAACGCCTTACATGCCTGTCCGGTTGAGCACTTTTCTAATCGACGCAAGCACTCACTGATCAGCCAGTCACAGTCGTTCCGAACCGTAGTCGATTTCAATTCCGGCGGCGCGATTGCGGACCATCCAACGGCCCCGGCAACGGCTGCTGGAAATTGACAAACCGGCTACTAGTAGCGGCCCTCGTCTGCAAGTTATTGATTATAAACAGCCAATTAAAGCACCCCCGCTACACCGTAGCGGCTTGTCCGCGGCCGGACCCGGAATTGCCCATGCCGACCAGCGCGTCCGAGCCTCAACCGGACAGGCATGTAACCCCTTACTGGTTTGACTGGCCTGCCCCACTCCGGCTGCGGCCCCCTCACTCCTGCGGCCACGCCGGCCGCGTGAACAGCCCGCCGTCCACGTACAGCGTCTGCGCCGTGATGAACTCCGCCGCCGGCGTGCACAAAAACGCTACGGCCGCGGCCACGTCCTTCGGCAACCCGATCCGGCCCAGCGGCGTCAGCCGCCCCCACGACCCCGCGTAGTCGCCCAATTCGAGCTTCGTCCGCTCGATCTCGATCGCCCCCGGCGCAACGCAATTCACGCGGATCGCGTACCGGCCCAGTTCCCACGCCGCCACTTTCGTGAACTGCTCGATGCCGCCCTTGCTCGCCGTATAGTCCACCAGGTTCGGGAACGGCCATTTGTTGCACCCTGACCCGATATTGACGATGCTTCCGCCGCCGCTCTCCTTCATCCGCCGTCCGGCGCGCTGCGTGCACAGGAACGTCCCCTTCAGGTTCGTCGCCAGCACGCGGTCCCACTCCGCCTCGCTCAGCTCGAGCAGCGTCTTCCACGTCTGCACGCCGGCGTTGTTCACCAGGATCGTCAGCCGCCCAAACTCGGCGTCCACCCGCGCGAACATCTCGTCCACCTCCGCGCTCGCGCCAACGTTTGCCTGTACGATGAACGCGCGGCCGCCCAGTTCGGCGATCTCGCTCGCGGTTCTCTCCGCGCCGCCGCGGTCGCTGTGATAGTTCACCGCCACGGCGCAGCCCTGCCGCGCCAGTTCCAGCGCGATTCCTTTGCCCACACCCTTGCTGGCGCCCGTTACCAGCGCCATTTGATTCTCCAGCGCTCTCTGCATGACACGGATTCTACATCGCCCGCGCATGTTACAGCCTTGGAACGCGAAACCTGTTGCCCTGCCGCCGGTTTTTCTTCACACTTGGAGTTTCGGGAGGGCCGCAGAAAACTTTGAACTTGAAAGTCACCGACACCAGTGCCGTCTTCGAGCCCGCGGAGCGTTGGAGCATCGCCCAGGCCAGCGAGACCTTCGACGTCGCGCGCTGGGGCAAAGGCTATTTCTCGATCAGCGAAGAGGGACACGTGCTCGTGCATCCGGGACGCGACCCCGCCCGAGCCGTCGACCTGAAACAGTTGGTCGATACGCTGGTTCTGCGCGGCATCGATCCGCCCATCCTCATTCGCTTCGGCGAAATCCTCGGCAACCAGCTCCTGGAACTTCAGAACACTTTCCAGGCCTCCATCGCCGAGCACAATTACAAGGGCCGCTACTGCTGCGTCTACCCCATCAAGGTCAACCAGCAGCGCCACGTCGTCGAAGAGATCTACCGCTACGGCCGGGAATTCGGCTTCGGCCTGGAGGCCGGCTCCAAGCCCGAGCTACTGGCCGTCGTGGCCATCGCCGATAACAAGACGCCGATTATCTGCAACGGCTTCAAGGACGACGAGTACATCGAGATGGTGATGCTGGCCCGCAAGATCGGCCGCAACATCGTCCCCGTGGTCGAAAAATACACCGAGCTCGACCTCATTCTGAAGTACGCCGAAAAGGTCGGCGTGCGGCCTGAGATCGGCATCCGCGTCAAGCTCGCCAGCCGCGGCGCCGGCCGCTGGAAGTCCTCCGGCGGTTACCGCTCCAAGTTCGGCCTGACCGTCACCGAGGCTATCCGCGCGCTCGACACTCTCAAGGCCGCCGGCATGGAGGATTGCCTCAAGCTGCTCCACTTCCACCTCGGCAGCCAGATCACCAACATCCGCCACATCAAGGCCGCCGTGATCGAAGCCGCCCGGATCTACGTCGATCTCAAGAAGAGCGGCTGCGGCCTCGAGTTCCTCGACGTCGGCGGCGGCCTCGGCATCGACTACGACGGCTCGCAGACCGACTTCGAATCCAGCGTCAACTACACCCTCCAGGAGTACGCCAACGACGTCGTCTACCACATCCAGAACGTGTGCGACGAGGGCGAGGTGCCGCACCCCTGCATCATCACCGAGTGCGGCCGCGCCATCGCCGCCTACCACAGCGTGCTGGTGTTCAACGTCCTCGGCGTCGCCGGCTATGGCGACGAGGAAGTGCCCAGCTCACTGCCCGACGATGTGGAGCAGCCGCTCACCGACCTGCTCGAGACTTACAAGAACCTCGGCACCAAGAACGTGCTCGAAGGCTTCCACGACGCCCAGCAGGCGCTCGATTCGGCCTTGAACCTATTTTCCCTGGGCTACCTGCCGCTCAAGCAGCGCTCGCTGGCCGAGAATCTCTACTGGCTCATCTGCCGCAAAGTCCTCGCCCTGGCGCTGAAGCTCGACGTCTTCCCCGAGGAGCTCGAGGGCCTCGACGGCATGCTGTCGGACACTTACTTCTGCAACTTCTCGCTCTTCCAGAGCATGCCCGATAGCTGGGCCGTGAAGCAGTTGTTCCCCATCATGCCCATCCATCGCCTCAACGAGCCGCTCACCCGCAGCGCCGTGCTCGGCGATATCTCCTGCGACAGCGACGGCAAGGTCGACCAATTCATCGACCGCCGCGACGTCCGCCGTACCCTGCCGCTGCATCCTTTCAACGGCGATCCCTACTACCTGGCGACATTCCTGGTCGGCGCCTACCAGGAGATCCTGGGCGACTTGCACAACCTCCTCGGCGACACCCACGCCGTTCACGTGCGGCTGAATGAGCAGGGCGCCGCGGTGCTCGAGGCGGTCATCCGCGGCAATACGGTCAAGGAGGTTCTCGATTACGTCCAGTTCAACGCCCGGACCCTGCTCGAACAACTGCGCCAGGACGTCGAGCAGGCCGTACTCGACGGCCACATCGGCTACGAGGATTCCGGCCGCCTGCTGAAGTTTTACGAGGATGGTCTGTACGGCTACACCTACCTCGAAGATGCCCACACGCGCTAGCGCGCGCCACGCCTCCCGCCTGCGCCCGCCGGCGCCGGAGCCGGCATGAGCGAACCTGCCGCACTCCCCCTGCGCGTCGTTCTGATCGGCGCCCGCAACCCCCTCAACATCGGCGCCGCCGCACGCGCCATGAGCAACTTCGGCTTCTTGGACCTACGGCTCGTCTGCCCCTACGACGTTGCCTTTCGCGAGGCCGTCTCGGGCGTCGGCGCGGGCCGCGTTCTCGAAAAAGCCCGCGTCCACGAGCACCTGGCCGAGGCCCTCGATGGCGTCTCCCTGGTCGCCGGCGCGACCGGCATCGCGCACCGGCACTTCCAGCAGCCCGTCTACCGCCTCGAGCGCGGCGGACGCCTGCTGCGGCGTCATCTGGCCGCCGCGCCGGCCGCCCTGCTATTCGGCTCGGAGAACCACGGGCTCTCGAACGACGATCTGAGCTTCTGCCACTGGCTGGTGCACATTCCCACGCGCGCCGCCCACGAATCGATGAACCTCGGCCAGGCCGTGGCCGTGTGTCTGTATGAGCTGGCGCGCAGTCCGCTCGCCGCGCGCCGCCTCCCCGACGCCGCCGAACTCGCCCCCGACGAAGAGGTCGAGCGCTTCACCGGCGTGCTGCTCACAATGATGGAGACTTCCGGCTATAGCGATTTCGGCCCCGGCCCCGCGACCGTCGAGAAGACGCGCCGCCTGGTCCGCCGCCTCGCTCTGCGCATCGGCGACGTGAATCTCTGGACCGGCATTCTGCGCCAGGCCCTGTGGCGCATGCGCCGCGCCGCTTCCTCCGAAGCGCCGAAGGACTAGCCGCGCCACCACTCGATACAGCGCCGCGACTCTGCAGGACTCTCCGTTCGCCTCAACGCGGCGCTGCGGGCGCTTCCTCTCCCGAAATCACCCGCGAGTCGACCTGGAACTTGCGGTAGCCCGAGTAACTGACCTCCGCCGCCACGTTGAAACGTCTTATCAACAGCCGCCCGTCCAGGCGCGCCGTTATCTTCGCCGGCAGCCAGACCTCGTCGTTGACCCGGGTCTGCAAGAACGTCATCCGCGCGCCGCGATCCAGCTTCACCAGGAATCCACCGAAAGTGATCGGCTGCAGAACCTCCGCCTCGGCGCGCACCCATTGGTAGCTGGTCTGGTCGATCCATATCTTTCCGCGCATTTTCTTCAGCAGGTCGGCGTGCTTGACGGTAGGGCGGAAATCCGGCCGCGGCGTGGCCTCGATCACCCACACCGGCAGCCCGTCAATCTTCTCCGTCCCAGCCAGTTTCAGGTAGCAGGCCTTGGGAATCTCCTGCAGAAACTTGCGCGCCTCGGCCCGATCCTTTTCTTGCTCCGCTTCCCGTTTGGCCCGCTCTTCGGCAGTTTCCATCTGCCGCTTGCGGACCTCTCTTTCGAACTCTTCGTCGGCCTTCTCTTTCTCCTTGCCCGCCAGGGGCCGGCCGTCCTTCGCGATCCGCCGCCCGTATTGACGCCCGTAGAGGTTGACCACGTCCAGGGTCGTAGTCACGGTTTTGACTACCGCGCCGGAGTTGTCGAGGGTCTCGGTCCGCTGGTTCTCCGTGTAGGTGTAATCCCGCAGCCGGGTCGCGTTCATGCTGTCGCGTTCGAGCGAGCGGCGCACGATCGATTCAGCCTGCGGCGCGGTTTCCTGCGCCGTGCCCAGGCCCACGCCGAGAAACAACATCGCGGCCAGAACGCGATTTCCCATTCAGTCCAGTGTAGGCCGCCCCATGCCGCGACCGGCCGCGGTGTACACTTGAATTTGCTGATGTTAAGTGTTCTTCACATAGCGGCGGCCCTGACGGCATGAGGATTTTCTGGTATTCGGGCAACGAGCGATCGAGACAAGCTCTGACCGCCGAACTCTCCCGGCAGGGCCACTTGGTGCGCTGTGCCGAGACCCCGGAACTCCCCCTGGAGGGCGAGGACCTGGTGCTGCTGCAACTGCCTCCGGATCTCGATGAATCGATCGTGCTTGTGCGTGAGTTCCGCAAGCGGGCCAGCGCCGCCACGCCCCTGGTCGCGCTCGGCGTGTGGCAACATGCCGCCGAGATCGCACCCCTTCTGGACTGCGGCGCCGACGATTACATCCCCTACCCCTGCGCGCCCGACGTGCTCGCACTGCGGCTGGCCGTGGCCGCTCACCTGGCCCTCAAGCACTCCGCCGCCGGTGAGCAGAAACGGCTGCAGGAGCGGGTCGCGCTCACTTCCAAAACCGAGAGTCTGGCCACGCTCGCGGGAAGCCTCGCGCACGACTTTAACAATCTGCTCGCGGCCATCCTGGGCAACACCGAACTGGCCTTGATGGACGTATCGCCGCAGTCCCCCGTGCGCTACTGCCTGGATCAGATCGACAAGACCTCGCGCCGCGCCGCCGAACTCGCGCGCCAGATGCTGACCTACGCCGGCCGGGCCTCGAACGGCTCCGAGTTGAGCGGCGTCAATCTGAATGAACTGGTTCAGGAAATGGCGGAACTGTTGCGCATTACAATCCCCAAGAGTTGCGCCATCCGCTATTACTTCAGCCGGCCCCTGCCCCTGATCTGCGGCGACCCCAGCCAGTTGCGGCAGGTCGTAATGAACCTGCTGATCAATGCCGGCGAGGCGACTGGAAAAGACGGCGGAACCATTTTTGTCCGCACCGGCACGATCGAGGAAGATGGGCTGTCAACTGGCGTGACGCTGGAAGTCAGGGACACCGGCAGTGGCATGAGCGCGGAAATCCGGGCCCGCATCTTCGATCCGTTTTTCACTACCAAGAAATCCGGCCGTGGGCTGGGCCTGGCGGCCGTCCAGGGCATCGTGCGCAGCCACCAGGGCAAGATCGAAGTGGAAAGCGAGCCCGAAAAAGGCTCGACCTTCCGCATTCTGTTCCCTGTCTACCGCGGCGCCGAGCATGCCACCGGCCACCCGCCTGAGATCGAGGTGGACTGGCACGGCTCCGGCAATGTCCTGCTGATCGAAGATGACGACGCCGTGCGCGAGGCGGCTCAGCGCTTGCTCAAGAAAGCCGGCTACACGGTCCTGGAGGCGCGCAGCGGAAGCGAAGGCATCGAATCGGTGCGCCGCTTCGGTGGCATCGTGCACGCCGCCGTGCTCGACATCGATATGCCCGGCGTGGATGGCTTTGCCATCTGCACGGAGATGCGCGCCATGCGCCCCGGCATCCGCGTTCTCATCTGGAGCGGGCTCGAGCCAGATGGCGTCCGGGCGCGGCTCAAGGAGCTCGCTCTCGACATCGAGGTCATCGAGAAGCCGTCGCACATGCGCGATATCGCCGTCGCGCTCAAGCGCCTGCTGGCGCCGTCGGAAACCGAGCAGCCGAGCGTCGCATAACGGCCCGTGGCGGAAGCCGCGCGCGCCGCGCCTGTCAGACCGCCTTCTCTATCGCGTAACGACCGCCGGCGCGGGTGTGGATCGACAACACGCCGGCTTGCCGCTCTACCGTGGTTTCCGGCGTCACTCGCACCGCCGCGTCGCCCCACGGATTTCTCAGCCGCAACGGCGCGCCCTTCTCACTGAGAATGCGCACGTCCGCCACCGCCTGCCCATCCCACTCCGCGCTGACCAGGAATGCGCCCGCCGCGCGCAGATCGCGGAACCGGGCCGGGCCCAGGTTGGTCGTATTCGGGAACAGCCGCATCACGCCGCTGTAGCTCTGCAATAGACACTCGTTCAGCACCGCGGGCAGCGACAGGTTTTCGGTCCACACGCCCATGCGCATCATGAAATCGAAGTCCGTCATCTCGCCATACCGGCCCCCGCTCTGCCGTACCCGGTCGTTGGCGATCCCATTGGGCAGGCGCGAGTAGCGTACCTCCTGCTTGAACCAGGCGGCATCGAGCATCCCCAGCCGCGCCCGGACGAGCGGCTGAAAGACCAGATCGTTGCCGCCCTCCAGCCGCACGGTCTGCGCGCTGCGCCGCGCAATCGCGAGTTGTTCGGCGCCGGACTCCAGACCCACCTGCTCGCCGGGAAACACCGGGGCCAGCGTCACCGGCACATTGTAGATCCACTCCGCCGGCGCGCCCGGCACGTCCAGCCACACTTCGCCGTACGGCCCGTCCACCGTTGGATAAGCCGCCATGTGCGTGCCGATCTCGTGCCAGCGCGCGCTCTCATCCGCATCCACGCCCAGTATCCGCGCCGCCTCCGCCGTAGCCTTCAACACGAACTGCGACAGCGCCAGGTCGATGATGCAATCCTTGTTCAGCCGCATATCCACGGTGAAGCCCCAGTTCTCCGGCGACACCGTGGGAATGATGTGGTAACGGCCGTCGCCGCCCTGCTTCACGTAGGCCGCCAGGAACCGGCATGCCGCCCGCAGCATCGGGTAGGCCCGTTCGAGGTACTCGCGATCCTGCGTGTACAGGTAGTGCCACCACAGGCTCTGCACGGTCCACGGCGTTTCGCACACCTCGTAGCCCCACGGCGGCACCGGATACGGATTCACCTTGCTCGGCACCGGGTACGCCGAGTGGAAGAAGAACGCGCCCGGCAGCCCGAATTTCTCCTTCGCGTAGGCTTCTCCAAGCACCGTCAGCTTCTCGCACAGTTCGACGTACGGCAGGTGCTGCTCGGCGTGATTTGAACTGAACACGCCCCACCACACCTGCTCGGTGTTGTAGTTCATGTGGTAGTCGCCATGCCACGCCGTGCCGATGCGCCCGCTCGACCAGTTGCCGAACAGCCCCGGAGCCACTTTGCCCTCGCGCAAGCAGCACGCCAGGAAGTATTGGTTGTGATACCAGATGCGCTCCAGTTCGCGATCCCGGAATTCAACCGCCGATTTCGACCAGAACTCGGCCCAGCCGTGCGCCGTCGCGCTCGCCACGGCCTCCACCGGCTTGACCTGGAAGCGCTTCAGCACGGCATTCGCGAACTGGCGCGGATCTTTGATTGAAGACGCGATCGCCGACTGCGCCAGGTCGCGCGGCGTCGCCAGCGCGAGGTCGATCCGGAATGCGCCCAGGCTGTACGCCAGGTCGAGCGCGAACGAGGAGTCGTCGGAGCTGGGCGGCGGATCGGGCACGGCCTCGGTCGGAGCGGTCGCGGGGAAGCGCTGAAAGCACGTAATCGTACCTCTCCCGCCCATCTGCGTGTTCATCTCTTCGGGCTGCGGCAGGCGCGAATCGTGCTCGGTGTGAACGTCGTAGGTCACAGCGAGGATCGGGGCCGGCCCTTCGCTCTGCACGCAGTCGCTCCACAAGCAGATGTGATTGGCGTCGCGGTTAACCAAGCAGAAGAGCCGAAACGGGCGCTTCGTCCCGCGCAGGTCGTCGTGCTGCATTTCGGCCGTGTAGAGCCCAGTCGCGATCTCGAGACTTTGCCGCACCAGCGTCACCTGGCGCGGGTCCCAGTGCACCCACACGATCCCGCAGGGCCACGGCCGCGGCCACGGCTTCTCGTAAGAGGCGCCTACTTGCTGCGTGTATTCGCGGAAGAAGTCGATGTTGTATTCCAGGGAAGTCATCTCCGGCTTGCCCTGGCGTTTGGCTTCCTCGCCCGCGCGCTCCCACAGCTTCAGCAGTTCCTGGAATGGCAGCACGTGCTGGTAGTGATCTTCGCTGACGCGAATGTCCCAGACGTCTTCCTTCCCGATGTGCAGCCCCAGCGCATCGGGCCGCAGCGTGACGCACAGGCCCAGGTCGCCGTTGCCCATCAGCATCCCCTCGAAGAAGTTCGGGGTCGGGACATCGTTCACCATGCGGTGCCGGCGCGCGATCTCGACGGAGTCCAACTCGCGGCCGCGAGAAGGTTCGTTCGGCAGGGCGTTCGCGTTTGAAACGGCCGACGCCATGGCCGCCCCTTGCAGAAAACTGCGGCGATTCATGCCACCGATTCTATGCCAGTCCGGAGCTGTTGCCACCGGCCGGAATGAATCCAGCCTCAATCCAGCCGCTTGTGGAAACGCAGCGCGCTCGAGACCAGAATCACCACGCCCATCACGCCCAGAATGAGCACCTGCGGCCACAGCACGTCGATGCCGATTACTTTCAGGAACACGCCGCGCACGATCTCCATGAAATAGCGCAGCGGATTCAGCAGCGTGATCCACTGCACCGGCTGCGGCATGTTGCGGATCGGAAACGTGAACCCGGATAGCATGAACGCCGGCTGGATAAAGAAAAACGCCAGCATCATCGCCTGCTGCTGCGTCCGGCTGATCGTCGACAGGAACAGTCCCGCGCCCAGCGTGCTCAGCAGGAACAGCGCCGCCGTAAAGGCGAGAAATAGAGCGTTGCCGCGAAACGGCACGTGAAACAGCAGCAGTGCCAGCGCCGTCACCAGCACCGAGTCGGCGAAGCCCACCAGCGCGAACGGGATCGTCTTGCCGAGCATCAGCTCGATCGGCTTGATGGGCGTCACCATGATCTGCTCCATCGTGCCGATCTCCTTTTCGCGCACGATCGACAGCGCCGTCAGAATCAGCGTCACGATCATGATGATATTTACCAGCACGCCCGGCACGAAGTAGTAGCGGCTCTTCAGCTCCGGGTTGAACCACACATGCGTGTCCAGCCGGATGTTGGGCATCGCCAGCAGCACCGCTCCGTGCGTCGTGCGCCCCACCAGTCGCTCGTTCTGCTGGCCCCGCAGCGTATCCTGGTTGAACGCCGCGATCGCACCCGCCGCGTATTGCGAGATGATCGAGGCAGTGTTCGAATTGGAGCCGTCCAGCAGCACCTGCACTTCCGATTGATGCCACCGTCCGATCGTCTCGCCGAAGTGCACTGGGATCCGCACCACGGCATCGACGTCGCCGCGGTCGATCAGATCCTGCGCCGCGCGGTCGTTCTGCGCCTCGCCCAACAGCGTGAAATAGGGCGACCCCGTGAACTTCCTGATCAGGTCGCGGCTCGTTTCGGAGCGGTCCAGATCCATCACCGCCAGCCGCACGTGCTCCACGTCCAGGTTCACCGCGTAGCCGAAAATAATGGTCTGAATAATCGGCGGCGCAATCATCGTCATTCTCACGCGCGGATTGCGCAGCGATTGCCGCAGTTCTTTACGGACGATTTCAAATATGCGTTCCCACATCGCGTTTACACCAGTTTCGGGCGAAGCTTGCGAATCGCCAGCGTCAGCACGACGCCGGCGTAGATCAACAGAAAAAGGAACTGCGTCCAGAGAATCGTCATGCCCGTGCCCTTCAGAAAGATGCCTTGCAGGATCGCGATGAAGTAGCGTGCCGGCACGATGCGCGAGATCTGCTGGATGATCCACGGCATGTTCCCCAGCGAGTAAATAAATCCGCTCAGCAGGAACGCCGGCAGAAACGAAGTCAGCAGACTGATCTGGTAGGCCAGCAGTTGCGAGCGCAGTACCGTCGACAGAAAAATGCCCCAGCACAGCGCTCCAAACAGGAACAGCGCCGAGGAAATCGCCAGCAATACGAAGCTGCCGCGCATCGGAACGTCGAAAACGCCGAGCGCCACGATCAGCGCGATCACCATGTCGGCCATGCCCAGCACAAAGTAAGCGCATAGCTTGCCGAACAGCAATTCCGCCGGCCGCAGAGGCGTCGACAACAACTGTTCCATGGTGCCGTTCTCCCACTCGCGCGCGATGCACAGCGACGTGAGCATCGCGGCGATGAGCATCAGGATCACCGCGATCAGGCCCGGCACGATGAAGTTTTTGCTCTTCAGATCGGAGTTGTACATCACCCGGATGCGCGTGTCGGCGGGCATTTGAAGCTTGCTGATGCCCTTGCGCAGCATCGCCCGCTCCCTCACTTCGGCGGCGTAGCCCAGCACCAGCGCCTCGACGTAACCGGACGCAATCGATGCCGTATTCGAGTCGCTGCCATCCAGCAGCGCCTGCACGCGCGCCTCCTCGCCCGCCGCCAGCTTCTTCGCAAAATCTTTTTCGATCACCAGCCCCAGCAGCACGCTGCTGCGGTTGATCCCGTCGTCGATCGACGCGTAATTGGCCCGCGGTTGGACGATCTGAAAATATCTCGATCCGCCGAAACGATCCACCAGCTCGCGGCTCTGCTGCGTGTGGTCCATATCGTAAACCGCCGTCGGAATCCGGTCCACGTCCAGCGTCAGCGCGTAGCCGAACAGGATCAGCAGCAGCAGCGGAATCGCCAGCGCCATCGCCAGGCTCAGCGGGTCCCGCACGATGTGCCGGCCCTCTTTGTGAAAAATGGCAACGAATCTCCGCCAGCTCATTTCGCCGCCGCCTCCTGCTTCTCAATCGCCGTGATGAATACGTCGTCCATCGTCGAGCCCGGCCCCAGCTCCGCCTTCAACTCCGCCGGCGTGCCCAATGCGATCACCAGGCCGCGGTCCATCAGCGCCAGCCGGTGGCAATACTCGGCCTCCTCCATGTAATGCGTCGAAACGAACACCGTCTGCCCCTGCTCGGCCAGTCCGTAGATCAGATCCCAGAACTGCCGCCGCGCGATTGGATCGACGCCCGACGTTGGTTCGTCCAGGAACACGATCGGCGGCTCATGCAGAATCGCGCAGCCCAACGCCAGCCGCTGTTTCCACCCGCCGGTCAGCAGCGCCGTCATATCTTTGCGCCGCTCCGTCAGTCCCGCCATCGCCAGAATCTCTTCCCGGCGTTGCGCGCGGCGCGCCCGCGGCACGCCGTAGACGCCCGAGAAGAACTCGATGTTCTCTTCCACTCGCAGGTCGTCGTACAGCGAAAATTTCTGTGACATGTAGCCGATGCTGGCCTTCACCTGCTCGCTCTGCGTAGATACATCGAACCCGTGCACCGTCGCCCGCCCTTCGCTCGGACTCAGCAGCCCGCACAGCATCCGGATCAGTGTCGACTTCCCCGCCCCGTTCGGTCCCAGGAAGCCGAAGATCTCGCCCCGCCCGACCGTCAGGTTCACGTGATCCACCGCCACGAAATCGCCGAAGCGTTTGACCAGCTCGACGACGGTCACCGCGGGGCTATCATGCGGCTGCACGGCGTTCCTCCCGTCGGATCAGCGCGATGAAGACGTCCTCCAACGAAGGGTTGATCGGCCGCAGCGTGGCGCCCGCGAACCCCGCCTCATGCAGTGCGCGTTCCGCCTCGGCGGCGGTTCCCAGCGACGGCTCGATATACACGTGCAACTCCGCGCCGGCGGGCTCCGCGCCCAGAATGAACGGCTTCCCGTGCAGCGCCTGCCGCGCCGCGCGCCGGTCCGCGCCCTCGATGGCGAATGAATACGGCGCCCACGCTTCGCGCATCTTCGACGGTGGATCCACTTCAATCAGCCGCCCCTTATACATCAGCCCCACCCGATCGCAGCGCTCCGCTTCGTCCAGATACGCCGTCGACACCAGGATCGTCATCCCTTCGCCCGCCAGGCGTTTCAGAATCACCCAGAAATCCCGCCGCGACAGCGGGTCCACGCCGTTCGTCGGCTCGTCCAGAAACAGCACCCGCGGCTTGTGCAGCAGCGTGCACATCAGCGCCAGCTTCTGCTTCATGCCGCCCGAAAGCTTGGCCGCCGCGCGCTCGCGGAACGGCGTCATCCGCGTCATTTCCAGAAACTCCCCCATCATGCGGTCGCGGTCGCCCTCCGGCAGGCCGAACAGATCGCTGTAGAAGATCATGTTCTCTGCCACTGTCAGATCTCCGTACAGGCCGAAGCGCTGCGCCATGTATCCGATCTGGTCTTTCACCGCTTCCACATGGTCCTTTACCTCGAGATCGTCCACCTGCCCGCTGCCCTCGTCCGGATCGATCAGCCCGGCCAGCATCCGCAGCGTCGTCGTCTTCCCCGCGCCATCGGGGCCGACCAGGCCGAAGATCTCGCCTTTAGGAATCTCCAGTGAGATGCCGTCCACGGCCTTCAACGCGCCAAACGATTTTTTGACTCCGCTCAAGCGGATCATCCCGGCTCTCCTTCACGCCCGCTCATCGCGCTCTCGCCCGCGCTGCTACTCGATCCGGATCGTGACATCGGCCGGCATGTTGTTTTTCAATTCGCGATTCGGGTTCTCGCACTCCACTTTGATCCGGTACACCAGTTTCGTGCGCTCCTCCTGCGTCTGAATCGTCTTCGGCGTGAACTCCGCGTCCGAGGCGATGAAGCTGATCTTGCCCTTGTACGTCTTGCCCGGGAACGAGTCCGTCGCCACGGACGCCGCCATCCCGTTGTGGATCCGGCCCAGGTCCTGTTCAGCCACGTACGCCCGCACCCACGGATGGTCGATGTCGCCCACCGTCACCACCGCCGCGCCCGCCGCCAGCACTTCTCCGATTTCCGCGCTCTTGGTCAGCACCAGTCCGTCGAACGGCGCATACAGAATGCGGTCCGCCAGCTCCACGTCCTGCACGTCCGCCGACTTCTGCGCGCGCGCGATCTCCGACTTGCGGAACCCGATCTCCTCGATGTGCCGCTGCAGATCGATGCGCTGCGCTTCGGATAGTTTCAACGCCGCCCGGGCGCCTGCCACTGCCGCCTTCTGCTGGTCGATATCCTCCTGCCGCGGCCCGGTCTGAACCAGCTTCAGGTTCTCCTCCGCCCGCCGCAGCGCCGCCGCGGCCGCGTCGCGGTTTTTCCTGAATTGGTCCGATTGCTGCGCCGAAATGTCGTCGTTTTTGAACAGCCGCTGCGCGCGTTCCCAGTCCGCCGCGGCCTGCACATCCTGCGCCTTCGCTTCTTCACGCTCCGCCCGCGCCTGGCCGATCTCTTCCGTGCGGCTGCCGTTCAGCAACTCGGTCAGCTTCGCCTCCGCCTGCTGCAATTGCGCCGTCTTCAGCGCCACGTCGCCGGCGATCTCCGCGCTCTGGTAGTCGATCGCCGTTTTGAGCTGCGTCAGGTTCGACAGCGCCGAAGCCACGCTCGCCTCCTCGCGTCCGAGCTGATGCTCGTTCTCCAGGCGGTCCAGCCTCGCCAGCACCAGGCTTTTCTTCACCGAGTCGCCTTCATCGACATCCAACTCCACCAGCTTGCCTGGGTACTTGAACGACAGATCGACCGTCGTGAATTCGATGTTGCCGCTCAGCTTCAACTCTCCGTTGCCGTCCTTGTGCGCGGACCAGTACCACCAGCCGCCGAGTGCCGCGGCCACGATGACTAGGGGCAGAATGAGTCGTTTGATTTTCATGGGGTGGCTCCTTTACCGCGTGATTTCATGGATGTCGCCGAGTGCCGCGGCCAGATCGATGCGCGCGGCACGCTGGCCGTAAACCGCGCTGTCTTTGGTCTCCCGCGCCCGCGCCAGCCGCGTCTGCGCGTCGGTCACTTCCAGGTGAATCGCGACGCCGTTTTCGTAGCGCCGTTGCGCCTGCGCCAGTTCCTTTTCGCTCAGTTGCAGGGCGTCCATACTGACCCGCGCCTGCTCGTCGGCCGAACGCAATGCCTCGATCGACGTCCGCACTTCAAGCTCCGCCTGCTGCCGTGCATCCCGCGTCCGGATCCCCTCGCTGCGCAGTTGCGACGACGCCTCGGCCCGCTGGGCATCCCTGCGTCCGCCGTCGAAAATCGGGAACCGCACGCTCACGCCGGCCGTGCGCGTGGGCCGCAATATCGTCGGATCCACACCGATGTCGCCGTAATTCCCGAACGCCGCCACCGACGGCAGCCGCTCAAACTTCGCCGCGTCGCTGCTCAGCTTGGCCGAACGCTCGCGCTCGATTTGCGCCTTCAGGTCCGGCCTGTTTCCGATCGCGGTCGCGACGGCCTTCACCGCATCGGGGATTTCGACCGGCTCATATTTCAACTGGTCGGTCAACTCGAAATCCAGGTCCAAAGTGAGATTCATCGCCCGCAGCAGATTCAGCCGCGACGTTTCCCGATCCTCTCGCGCCGCGATCAGATGCTGTTTTTCGGTCTGCCGTTGCACCTCCGCGCGCGTAATGTCCAGGCCCGTCGCCGTGCCCGCGTCTTTTTGCGCCTGCGCCAGTTTCAGCAGCTTATCGGCCAGTTCCACATTTGCCACCGCGGTCTCGACCGCGGTCTCGGCCCGCGCCGCGTTCATGTACGCCTTGCCGGCCAGCGCCGCGGCCTGCACCCGCGACTGCTCGGAGTCGAGCTTGGCCGCCGCAACCTGCGCTCCACTCGATTGCAGCCGGCGGATGGTGCTTAGGTCGAATACCGTCTGCGTGGCCGTCGCCCGCAGATCGTAGGTGCTGATCGGCCCGACAAACGTGGGGATGTGGAAGCCGGGCGGCAGGCTGATTTGCAGCCCGAACGTGGCCAGGTCCATCGTGAAGCTCTGGGCGGTCCAAGCTGCGTCCACATTCGGCAGCAGCGCGCTGCGCGCCTCCGCCTTGCGCGCCTGCGCCTGCCGGATCGCTTCCCCGGCCAGCTGCACTTTAGTGTTGCCCTCCGGCGCCAGAGCTATTTCAATCGACTTGCTGAAGCTCAACTCCATCTTCGGCCGGGCCTCCTGGGCCGCCACTGCCGCCGCCAGGCCCAGCATCGCCGCCAGCGCACGCAGGTTCATCGGCTTCGCTCCCTCTCCGCCAGCGCGCGCATGCCGCCGGCGATGTAACTGATTAGTCGTTCCAGATGTTCCGCCGGCTCCATAGCGCCCGGTTCCACGCCCGTGATGCGGTGCAATGCCGGAAGCCCCATTAGGCTATGCGCCATCGCCCCCAGGCTCAATTTCGCCGCCCAGGCCAGCGTTGCCGCGTTGTCGACGCCCAGCGCCGCTCCGAAGGCCGGGATGAATCGCCCGATCACCGCCTTCATGTGGTGCGACATTACGGCCACCGCCCATTCGTCCGGCTCCGAGGCCAGGCGCGCCATCAATCGTGAGAAGCTGCTCAACTCGATGCCGGCTCCCTTGGCCTCGAAGATCGGCTGAACGAACGCCCGGATCACCCTCTTCAGCGCCGGCCGCGAATGGCCCGCCTCTCTGAGCGCCTGGTCAAGGAGTTCGATGCGCCGCACATTCACCGGCTGCACCTTGCGTTCCACAACCGCCGACAGCAGCGCTTCCTTCGAATGAAAGTGGTAGTTCACCGCCGCCAGGTTCACTCCCGCCTCGGCCGTAATCTGCCGCAGCGGCGTCGCGGCAAACCCGTGTTGCGCGAACAGCCGTTCCGCCGCGTCCAGGATCTTTTCCTTGGTATCGTGTCGAACGGGCGTTTCCAACGTTTGATTCATACGCTAGTTTTAATCGTACGATTGGAACGATTGTTCGACAACCCTATCTTTCGGCCCGGCCCGAGCGCGCACCGTCAGCGCTGGCCACACGCAGCCCTATTCTCGCCCTCGCAGACTTGTTCTTATGTATTGAATCTAACTGGCTTATGCGCCGCCGCGCTCAGCCCTCGGCTGGCCCCATCGGCTCCACCGGACTCGCTCAGGCGGTCACCGTACTCGCGATATCGCCCAGCCCGCGCTCCTGAATTTCCATCTCGCGCATCCGGAACTTCTGGATCTTGCCGGTGACGGTGATCGGGAATGAGTCCACAAACCGGATCAGTGCCGGGACTTTGAAGTACGCGATCCGGCCGCGGCAATAGTCGCGGATCTCCTCCTCCGTCGCTTCCTGCTCCGGCTTGAGCCGGATCCACGCGCAAACCACCTCGCTGAGGCGCGCATCCGGCACCCCGATCACCTGCGCCTCGGCCACTTTCGGATGCGTGTAGAGGAACTCCTCGATCTCCCGCGGATAAATGTTCTCGCCGCCGCGCAGGATCATGTCCTTGGCCCGGCCGGTAATCCGGAACGCACCGTCCTCGCGCATCACCGCCAGGTCGCCGCTGCGCAGCCAGCCGTCCGGGCTGATCACGCTCTGCGTCGCCGCCACGTCGCCATCATAGCCCGCCATCGTCAGGTAACCCCGCGCACACAGTTCCCCCTGCTGGCCGGCCGGGACCACGTGCCCGCTGACCGGATCGATGATCCGGATCTCGGTGGCCGGCATCGCGCGCCCCACCGTCGAGCAGCGGAACTCGATGGAATCGCTGACGTCGGACATTACGCTCACCGGCGACGTCTCGGTCTGCCCATAGCAGATCGTGATCTCGCTACAGTGCATCTCCTCGACCACCCGCTTCATCACCTGCACCGGACACGGCGATCCCGCCATCACGCCCGTCCGCAGGCTGCTCAGGTCGAAGCTCGAAAACGCCGCGTGGCTCAGCTCGGCAATGAACATCGCCGGCACTCCGTACAGCGCCGTGGCGCGCTCCTCCTGAACGGCGGACATCGCCGCCACCGCGTCGAAGGAGGCTGCCGGCAGGATCATCGCCGCTCCCGACGCCGCCGCGGCGATCGTCCCGATCACGCAGCCGAAACAGTGGTACAACGGCACCGGAATGCAGATCCGGTCTTCGCCCGTCAGTTGCAGCCGCTCGGCGATGAAGCGCCCGTTGTTGACGATATTGCGGTGGCTCAGCAGCACGCCCTTGGGCGAGCCCGTCGTGCCCGACGTGTATTGGATATTGGCGATGTCGCCGCCGTCGATCTCCGGCGGATGAAATGGATGCCGCGCGTCCAGCAGATCGTTCCACTCCGGGCTGCCGAGGTAAATCGCCCGCTGCAGTTCGCACTCCAAACCGTCCAGCGATTCGGCCAGGATTTTCCGGTAATCGGCGCGCGCGTCGCGCTCCTGCATGAACAGGTATTTGAGGCGCGATACGCGCAGCACGAACGACAGTTCGTGGCTGCGATAGGCCGGGTTGACATTGACCAGAACCACGCCCGCCGCGGCCGCGCCAAATTGCAGGTACACCCACTCGGCGCAGTTCGTCGACCACACGCCGATCCGGTCGCCGGGCTTCAGCCCCAGGCTCTGCAATCCGGCCGCCGTCCGCACCACCTTTTCCAGCAGCCCGGCCCACGTCAGCCGGATCCTCTGGTGCCGGCTCACCAGTCCCAGGCCCTGCGGGTCCATCGTCGCGCATTCGCGCAACAACTCACCCAATGACAAATCGAGAACTTCCGCCTCCGGTCCGCGGGCGTAACTCAGCATACTTATCGAAATTTTATCAAGAGTATCCGGTCCTTTTAGGGTGGAATTAGTCCGGATAGCGCATTTCTAATTTGTCGATAATAATTATTTATTAAGGCACCTCTAATCGATGTCTTCATAAGCCGCATGACTCAATGCTGCGGTCACAAATGGCCGCCCCGCGCCGTCTTACGCACCTTCTTACCGAGCCGCGACCGACGTTTCAGAGCCGCGACCGTTAGGGAGCGGTCATCGCGTTGTGGCTTTGCGTTGTTTCTGAGCCGCGACCACGAAGGAGCGTTCTTCGCTGTGTTACGAGTGGACTTTCGTGTGAGCGGTCTCCTCGAATGACCCAATCGACTTCCCAACTCACGCCACTGTCCCGCCGCCTCGCCGCCCCTTTGCTATCCTGTCTCTTGCGATGACCAAAGTGGACGTGACCTACTCTCTGAGTGGCGTCGTCGACGCGGTCCTGCTGGACCGGATCGACCGCGCCCACGGCATTTACGGACTTCAGGCTCTTCGCCTCAGCCCGGCGCTCGATGTCCTGCATGTTGAATACGATGCCTCGCGCTTGAAACCCGAAGACGTCGACCATGCGCTCCACTCGGCTGGACTCGCCGTGCGCCGTCTGAAGGAGTAGCCCGAGGCTCTCTCTTCCCTCGCGCCACCCTGCGGCTCATGTCAACTCCCTCCGCCAATCTCGATATCGACTCCCTCGGCAAAGTCCTGCGCTTCTGGACCGAATGGCACGGCGCGTGGCGCTTCGCACTCGTCTTCCTGCTCGTCTTAGGCGCAGCCTGGGTCGTCCGGAGCCTGCTCTTCCGCGCGCTCGAGCGCATCGCCGCGCGCACCTCCACCGACCTCGACGATACGCTCGCCGGCGCCCTGCGCTGGCCCTCCCGCTATTGGATCGTGCTGCTGGCGCTGGTGGTCGCCGTAGCCGATCTCGACGAGCGCGACGTCCCCGCGCGCATCGCCCATGCCTTATCGCTCGCGACCCTCATTCTCCTCACCATCTCAGTCGCCCTGGCCGTCGCCCGCGTCAGCATCGTGCTGCTCGAGCACTCCATGCGCCGCAGCGCCACCGGCATCCAGATCACCACGCTCACGAAAATGATGATCCGGCTCTTCTGGGCCGTGCCCGCGGTGCTGATCATCCTCAGCGCCTTCAATGTCCAGGCCTGGCCCGCCATGGCCACCCTGGGCGTCGGCGGCATCGCCGTTTCCTTCGCCTTGAAAGACACCTTCGCCAACGTCTTCTCAGGCTTCTACGTCAGCCTGGCCGGCCAGTTGCACCGCGGCGACTTCATCCGCCTGGACAGGTCCACCGCAGGCTTCGTCGAAGGCTACGTGATGGATATCCACTGGCGCATCACCACCCTCCTCACGCTCGACAACAACATGGTGCTGATCCCTAATTCGAAGCTCGCCGAAGCCATCGTCACCAACTTCAGCCAGCCCGCCGCGCCGCTCAGCGTGTCCATCCCCTATGGCGTTGCCTACGATACCGACATCGCCCTGCTCGACCGAGTCGTGCTGGAAGTTGTGAAAAGCGCCATCGGGGAAGTCGCCGGCCTGCTCCGGGAACCGGCGCCCGTCAATCGCCTCACGCCCGGCTTCGCCGAATCGGCCCTCAATTTCACGCTTTCTGTGTCCGTCACCGACGTGGCGGCCCAGTTCGCCGTCGCCGACCTGCTGCGGCGCAGGCTGCTCGCGCGTTTCCGCCAGGAAGGCATCCGCATCCCCTACCCGACGCGCACCCTCGAAATCCATCACGAACCCGGCTCACCCCCGCCGGCGTCGTGATCCTACTGGCCGGCCTTGGTCAGCGCCCCGCCCGTCTTCTCCAGCCCCTTGCCGGTCGCGTGCACCACGCCCTTGGCCCCGTCCGCGACGCCCTTTCCAACTGCCTTCGTCCCCGTCACCGTGCCGTGGGCCGTTGCCTGGGCCACGCCCGTCACCGCCTCGCCCGATTTCTGCACGCCCGCCTTCACGCCGTGACCCGCCGCCGTGGCGGCGTGGACCGTCTTCGTAGGCACGCTTTCGCTCTTCTTTCGAATCTCAGCCTGCACGCCAGGCTGCATCAGGCCCAGCGCCAGCATTAAACATACTGGTCGAATCATGTTTCTATGCTGCACTAGAACTGCCCTGATTTCAAGAACATCTTGGGATCGCGGCCGGCTCCCGAACGCTGCGAAAAGAACGCCGCCGCCGTTCCGATGGACAGAACCGTGAAGGCGCGCTTCCACCGGACACACGGAAACCACCCGCGCAGCGAGCCACTAGCGTCGATTCGCCCGCCCCAAGTTTGAACTCCTTCGTCCCCGCGTGTTACCTTGAGAATGTTCGACGTGCTGCGGGGACGTAGTTCAGTTGGTTAGAACGCCGGCCTGTCACGTCGGAGGTCGCGGGTTCGAGCCCCGTCGTCCCCGCCATTCCACTTCAAGCAATCACGGTTCTCGGCTCAGGCCACCCGAAGTCGGGCACCCGATCGCGATCTGGCTTTTTCCTTCACCGCGATTTCGATGTCGCGCCCCAGCAACAGTAGGAACCGCATCAGCCTCTCGATCGAGAAGCCCGACAGCCTGCCCTGCTTTAGCGCCGAGATCTTGGGCTGATCGACCCCGAGCAGCACCGCTGCCTGGCTTTGCGTCAGCCGCCGCCGCTGGATTTCTCCGATGATCTTCGCCGCCAATTCGGCTTTCGCTAACAGGTCGTCCGCCTTGGGCAAGCCAAGGTCTGCAAAAACGTTCCCCGAACTTGGCGTACATTCTCGATTAGCCATCTTCAGTCTCGCCTCTTGCCGGCCTGCCCGCGCGCGGAACCTGGACCACGGTGACTTTTGCGCCAGTGGTTCGGCCCTGCGTCCAGGCCACCGCCTGTTCCAGCCCTTCAATGACGCGCACCCCGACTGTGGGGCGGCAGGCTGGTTTCTTCGCCGACGTCCGCTTCTTGGCTGTAGTCTTGTACGTCATCCTCGGCCCCAGTGTATGCAAATTGCGGATAGCGTGCGACTCCTCATAAGACCGCTGGCCTGCCGCACAGCGGCCCGGCCTGCGACAATTCGGAAGTATGCTGATTCGCTCGCGGGCGCCCCTCCGGCTCGGTTTTGCCGGCGGCGGCACGGACGTCTCCCCGTATTGCGACCTGCACGGCGGAGCGATTCTCAACGCCACCATCGATCTCTACGCCACCTCCGTGCTGCGGCCGCGCACGGACGGCAGCGTGCGCTTCCACGCCGCCGACCGCGGCAGCGTCTTCGAAGCCCGCGCGGTGAGCGAATTCCCCATCGAAGAACCGTTGGTGCTGCACAAGGCGATGTACAACCACATCGTCAAAAACCACGCCGGCGGCCGGCCGCTTGCTCTGGATCTGACCACCTATTCGGACGCGCCGGCGGGCTCCGGCCTGGGTGCCAGCTCGACCCTGTGCGTGACCATGGTCCAGGCCTTCACCGAGTGGCTGCAACTGCCCCTCGGCCTGCACGATATCGCGCGCACGGCGTTCCAGGTCGAGCGCGTCGAACTGGCGATGCAGGGCGGCCGGCAGGACCAGTTCGCCGCGGCCTTCGGCGGCTTCAACTTCATGGAGTTCTTCGCCGGAGAACGCGTGATCGTCAATCCGCTGCGCCTGAAACCGTGGATCGTGGCCGAATTGGAAGCCTCCCTGGTCCTCTTTTATACCGGCGTCTCGCGCGATTCGGCGGCCATCATCGACCGCCAGATTCAGAACCTGACGACCGCCAGTCCGGCAATCCTGGAAGAGTTCCACGCCATCAAGCGGCAGGCCTTCGAGATGAAGGAGACGCTGATCCGCGGCGACATCCGGGCCTTCGCCAAGAGCCTCGGGCAGAGCTGGCAGGCCAAGAAGAATACGGCCGCGGGCATCTCGACGTCAGTGATCGAGGAGGCGCTGGAGGCCGGCCTGAGCCAGGGCGCTTACGCCGGCAAAGTGAGCGGCGCGGGCGGCGGAGGATTCGTCATGCTGGTCGCCGATCCGCTGCGCCGGGTCGCGGTGGTGCGCGCCCTCGAGAAGCTCCCCGGCCAGGTGATCCCCTGCCATTTCACGCACGAAGGCGTACAAACGTGGACCGTGGAAGAGTGAGAGTGGACTTCAGAGCCGTGACCGTCAGGGAGCCGGCATCCGGACTTCTGCAATCAGGCCGCAGTGAGCGGACGGCGAAGGAGTAACAGTGGACCGTGGACCGGTAACCGAAGCGATCGTGCTCGCGGGCGGCTTCGGCACGCGGCTGCGATCGGTGCTGGGAGAAGTGCCGAAGATCCTCGCGCCGGTGCGCGGCGTGGCCTTCGTCCACTACGTGCTGCGCTGGCTGGAGAGCCAGGGCATCGAGCGCGTTACGGCCTGCACGGGCTACCTCGCCGCGCAGGTGGAAGCGGAACTTAGTCACTACCGTGGACCCATGCTCATCACGAGTTTGCGCGAAGAAACGCCCCTCGGCACGGGCGGAGCGATCTACCGCGGACTGAAAAAAGTGCAGCGCGAGAGCGCCTTCATCGTGAACGGCGACACCTATTTCCCGGCCGATCTCGCCGCGTTTCAAGCCGCGGCGCGGCGTCTCGATACCAAGCTGGCGGTGGCTTTGCGGCGCCTGGAGGACACTTCGCGCTACGGCGCGGTGGAACTGGAGCAAGGGCTGATCGCGCGCGTCAACGAGAAAGGACGCAGTGGTCCGGGCCTGGTCAACGCCGGGCTGTATCTGCTGCCGCGTGAGTTGTGGCGCAGCGTCCCGATGCCCGACGTCTTCTCTTGGGAATTGGACTTTTTGCAGCCCTTAGCGCCCGCTTTGGGCACGGCCGGGGTCGTCCTCGATGCGCCGTTTTTGGACATCGGCACGCCCGCGAGCTACGCCCGCGCGGAAAGCATGCTACCCCCATTGGGGCCGGAGGCAGCGCGCAGTTGAGGGCCGGTGGATCGGGAGCCGGCCTTCGATTGTGGCTATTGGCCGAACGTCAGCTTGACCGATTGGACTGTATTCTTGCTCACATCGCCGCTCAAACCGATGGTGACGAATGAAATAGGAGCGCTGATCCCCCCATTCCCATCCCACTTAACGCCGTACTGAATACTAATGGCGATTTTGGTAAGACTCGTCCCCTTGATAACCCCAGCGGTCTTGAGCGCGGCCACTGAGGTTTGAATCGTCTGCGCCAGCGCTTCTCTTAGCTCCGGCGGCTTCTTATTTGTCAATGCGCGCGGTTCCTTAGGTTTTGGAACACTATAGGTATACGTGACGTCATTGACGTCGTCTTTTTCATGCGATCCCCCAATCTTAAAGATGAAGAGATTCACACTCCCGCCAATTACTACCGATTTGGTGACTTTGAAGTCGAATTCCACGGACGACAATGGCGGCAGTGCGTCGGCGCCTGTGCCGCGATTACTTTGGTAATCATCGAGTGCTTTGTTGACTTCCTCGATCACCCTCTCCAGCGGGGCCGTGTCTGGAGGCGGAGTTGGCGTTTGCGCAAAGCCTATAGTGGCAATGAGGCCAACTGTGAACAGGCGGCAGATATTCCGTGTTTGCACTGTCCATACAGTCGGGCGGCCTTTACTGATCCTTAGCAGCACTGAATTGATTCTCCTCAGGAAAACTAGCCTAAAAACGCCAATGCCGTCATTGGCCAGGGTCCTCGCTCTTAATAGGCTATGATATTGTCCACGAGGGTGCCGCGTGAGTCAAGAAAAAAGTTACACGAGGGTTGACAAGTTCAGTTTGAGTTGAAGTTTCCAGTAGTTTAGATGCGCGTATTTGGCCGGGGAAGCACCGCAAAAACAGCGTCATTCCGCCGTGAAAAGACCGTCAAAACGGCGTGATTCTGCCGTGCCGGCGAACACGCTGGAGTTTTCGTAAGTCCTTTAGAAAACGCGGATTACGCCGATACGCAAAAACACGGCAAAAGCGGTGTTTGCCCCGCGTCAACCACGGTGTTTTCACGGTGCGCGCACGGTGAATTACGGTAAAAACACGGTGCTTCTGGCGGTGCCCGTGCGGTGCAACTCCTGGTTTGGGACCTGACGCGTGCCCGGGCGGCGCGTGCGCGCCCGGGAGCGGCAACGGGTCTTTAGAGGTGAGGATGCGTTACGATAATCTCAGGTGCACAACAGCAGATGAAATCGGTTTCGTGCACAATTTGGATCCTGGCCGCGTTGCTGATAGCGGCCGTGCTCGACGATATACCCGATCCCCCCGCAGTAAGTCCTCGCGCCGCCGTATGTAAGGTCTTGCATCTGCGAGATTACTACTGCGACACCGCGATGCAGCGCGGCGATTCCCTCCCTACTCCCGATCCCTTCCCTGTGAGTCTGGCCGCACCCGACACGTGCGAGTCCTGCCGCCCCAGCGATTGCATGGTTCTTGCTGGACAGGCGGCGGATCCATCTCCTCCGACGCCGCGAATCGGGCGCAAGCCAGCTTTCCAATCTTAGTCGACGGGTTGCCCGCAAGCTGAGCGGTCGTCTGCTCGAACGACGAATCGTCGAGGGACGTGTCGCGCCTGGGGGTTCCAATTCTACAGACGGATTGGCTTCTGCAAACAGATTGACGCGGCCACAATGTTGAACCGATTCGAGAAGGGAGTTTCTCGTGAATTCTTCCGAAGTGATTCGTGCATGGGGCAGAATCCTCAAGGGAGAGCGCCCCTCGCTCTCTATCGAAATTACGCGTGAATGTCCGCTGCGGTGTCCCGGATGTTATGCCTACGACGACGCTCATCTGGGCGGCGGGGCGACCTTGCGCAGCTTGAACGATCGCAAGGGCCAGGAGCTCATAGACGGTGTGCTGGAAGTGGTCGACCGGATACGCCCGCTGCATTTGTCGCTCGTGGGAGGCGATCCGCTGGTTCGGTATCGCGAACTGGAGTCGATGATTCCGCAACTGCTGGACCGGGGAATCCATGTGCAGGTGGTCACCAGCGCATTCCGTCCACTGGCGGCCAGTTGGGCGGGATTGCCCCACGTGAATGTCGTGGTGTCGATAGACGGGCTCCAACCCGAACACGACCTCCGGCGAGCGCCCGCCACATACGATCGGATCCTCTCGAACATTGTCGGCCAGATCGTCACGATCCACTGTACGGTCACCGGTCAGATGATGAAGCGGCCCGGCTACTTGAAGGAGTTCCTCGAGTTTTGGACCCCACGAGCGGAGGTCCTTAAGGTATGGTTCAGCTTGTTTACGCCGCAAAAGGGCGATCAACTGCCGGAGATGTTGCAACCACAGGAGCGTGAACGTGCGATTGCGGAGATGATGGCGCTGAGGAAACGGTTTCCTAAGCTGGACATGCCGGAAAGCATGATTCGGCAGTTTCGCACACCTCCTCAAAACGCTCAGGAATGCGTCTTCGCACTCACCACCCAGACTCTGTCGGCCGACCTGAAAACTAAGATCGTCCCCTGCCAGTTCGGGGGGGATTCGGACTGCGCTGCGTGCGGATGCATCGTATCCATGGGTCTGAAGGCCGTCGCGGCGCATAAGCTGGGCGGTGTGATTCCTGTTGGAGCCATCTTCAGAGCTTCCCTCAAGATCGGGCAGCTTCGAGCGAAGCGCGCCGCGAGGCGCCAGCCAGGCGATCTGAAAATCTTCTCCATCCGACCGGCAACCCCGGTGCCCGCCGGGCCTGTCGCGGGGCCGCGGACGCGCGCGTCTTCAGTGCGGATCGAGCGGGGGCATAGGGGTAAACCAGTAAGGGATTACTGATTCTTGTCCGCAGACTTATGATTCTAAAGGGCCACCGCAGTAAGCCCTTACCGGTTCCATTTTGGAAGGGGGGAAGGGGGGGAAGGGGGACGTCCTGATGGGAAGGGGGACGTCCTGATGTGTCCCAGTGGGTTTTCTCCTCGCTGAATCTAGTCTTCGGCAGATGGAATCCGTGCGCACCTGCCGTTAAGTGATTGACCAGCATGCTGTTTCAGTATGAGAGAGCTGTTCCGGAGCGTCGAGTGCGTTGTGCGCGTTCACGCTCGATTCGCTGTGTCCTCGGGTGCATGAACGGCGGTTGAACTCTCAACCGTCCTGCAATCAGTGTCTCAGAACCAATCCGTTGGACCAGGGGCGGTATAAACGGCAACAAAATCCAGGAGGGACGCATCAGGACGTTCCCTTTGCCACCTTTGCCCCTTTGCACTTTGCAGGAGGATTTAGCGTAGTAATATTAAGAATCTAACTCAAATCCGTTCTCGGGCTCGCTGCAAATTCACCCGGTGGTCGGCCCAGGAAACGAATGTTACCGAGCTAGTGGGAACTAACACCGGGCGGTTGTGTAGCCAGTCTCCGGCTGTCACGTCCAAGTACGCGAGATGCCAGGAGGCATCGTTCATAATGAAGCCATCGAGGCGCCCGATTTCACCGTCCGGGGCCCACACGTCGTAACCCGCCAAGTGCCAGACACTGCGGAGATGCGAATCCTCCTCGGTGTGCACTGGGTATTCCCTGCCGGCCGGAGGTGAAGACAATAAGCTAAACTCACTGTCCGCCCAATCGGTCCGCCAGCCAAAATACTCCCGCATGGCAATCTCTTGCTGGCGTGAAACCGGCATTTCAGTATCGACATCGGGGCTATTGCGAACTTGTTCCTTCGTCAAGTTGACGCGAAATGTCTTCCTTGACCAATCGGGCTGTTCCAACGCCGTGATCGCAAGAAGGACAGCTCGGCGGTCAAGCCAGCTTCCGACGTCGACTGCCAAATAGCGGATCATCCATGACTGGTCGTCGAATAGAAAGTCGCTGACACGTCCCATCTCGCCGTCCGTTGCAATCACCGAAGATCCAGTCAAGGATTCCAAGTAGTGAAGCATGTTCCTCCTGTGGGTCGAAGTCTAGTGGGTTATTACTATGTGTGATTTGGATGTTATTTTGTGGAAGTGAGCAGCATTCCCGCCAATCACGCAGGCCTCTTCCGCTCAACCGTGCGGTTTACTCAGAACATATCTCACTTCTTGGAGTAGCGTAGCAGTGGTATATGGCTTTGGGAATACTTCAAATCCTTGCTGCGCCGCTCGATATTCCAGCCGCTCGTCATCAAGAAGCCCGCCAAGCATTAGAACCCTCATTCCCGGGCACTTCGTGCGCAAATACATAGCTGCCTCGTGCCCCGGCAAACCCTCAACATAGGTACGGGTTATTAACAGATCAGGAATGCACTCCTTCAACCGGTCTACCGCCCGCCCCAGGTCGCCGGTAGCCACGACGGTATATCCTTCGCGCTCCAATGTCTCCTTAAGAATGGAACGGACAACCGGATCAGAGACCAAAAGCAAAATCGTCGTCTTCTCCAAGGAGTGGTCCACCACGGTCATTCCTTTCGTCAGTTACATTATGAACCGGAAGTTCGATTTGTGGTTCTCGGGGCGTGTTGAAAGATAGCCCCACCGTCATTCTTTGATCCCGTGACTTGCATTCCCCCTTCGCCCACCACAGCAAAACCGCGAACCTCAGCCGGCCTTTCGCCGGCTGGCCGTTCGCATTCTTGTTCTGTATGCCGGGAAAGGGGAAAGGGGGGAAAGGGAAAGGGGGAAAGGAAAAGGGACGTCCTGATGTGTCCCAGTGGGGTTTTCTCCTCGCTGAATCTAGTCTTCGGCAGATGGAATCCGTGCGCACCTGCCGTTAAGTGATTGACCAGCATGCTGTTTCAGTATGAGAGAGTTGTTCCGGAGCGTCCAGTCCGTTTTGCGCATTCACATTCGATTCGCTGTGCCCTCGGATGCGTGACCGGCGGTTGAACTCTCAACCGTCCTGCAATCAGCGTTTCAGAACCAATCCGCTGGAGCAGGTCCGGTATGGACGGCAACAAGATCTCGGTGGGACACATCAGGACGTCCCTTTTCCTCACCCTTCCCACCGCCCTTGGAAATCACTTCGCGATTTCCACATTCCCACAGCTTCGACAATTTCTTCGTATGAAAAGGCGCGGCCGAACAGCCGTGCTCACAGAATCAACAACTTCGGGTGGGCCAAACTAAACCGCCGAAGTGGGCCAAGTGCACTTGCCAAACGCACGTGGTGTACCTGCTGTGGATCTTTGTGGTCGTTCTGCTTTTCCCGGTGTGCCTGTGGTATGCGCGGCTCAAGGAGCGCCGGAAAGATTGGTGGCTCAGCTATGTTTGACCGTCGAGGATCAACCAGTGACAGATGGGATGACGGAATATGTTGCTGCGCTACCCCGAAATCTCGTCCAGATGACTACTGAGTAGTCACTTGGCCTTGTAAGTCGCTACCTATCAGTAACATACGATATCCAGATGACTATTCGTAGTCATCGGCCCCTGCCGCTGCCGCGTTGGACTCCCACCAAGAAGTGGACGTCGAAGGCTGGTGGGACATAGTTCAGAACTTCTCCTGCTGAGGCCCGCACTCCGTCTTTGACATACGTCGGAACAGTCCCTGAGGAAAGGGGAGTCCTTTTCCCCCGGTCGAAGACGCTCGCTTCCCCCTCCGAGAAGTGCACTGCTAACCTGACTTCAATGCGCGCCTCTCGCTCCATCAGAGCCTGCACTCTTCTCGCGGCCGTCTGGATGACCTCCTGCGGCGTGGCCCGGCGCCCGCCGGCGCTGCCAGCCATCCGCCCCCGCGCTAGCGCGACTTTCCTGGTGGTCGGCGACATCATGCTCGCCCGCGGAGTCGCCGCCGCCAGCGAGCGCTCCCGGGATCCCCGGCGGCCGTTCAGCGGAATGAGCGACGTGCTCCACTCCGTCGCCTTCGCTTTCGGCAACCTGGAGTCCCCTTTCTCAGCGAGCGCGCAAGCCAGTCCGTCCGCCAACAGGCTGATCTTCGGCGCGCCTTCCGATGCCCTCAGCGGCTTGATCGACGCCGGTTTTCGGATCCTCAACCTGGCCAACAATCATGCTCTCGATCAGGGCCCGGCCGGCCTCCGCCGCACCGCCCGGCTGCTCGATGAAAACGCTATCCAGCACGTCGGCGCCGGCTCGGATCTGGACCAGGCCTGGCAGCCGGCCATCGTCACGGCCAACGGCATCCGCGTCGCCTTCGTCGGCGCTTCCTACGCCTCGCTCAACGACCTCGGCGCCGCTCGCTCGCCCCTAGTCGCGCGCATCGAGGACCGCGCCCGCCTGCGCCGCGCCCTCGCCTCGCTCCACGCCCGCGCGGACTTCGTCGTCGTCACCATGCACGCCGGCAACGAGTACACCCACACGCCCAACCAGGCCCAGACCGATTTCGCCCATGCCGCCGTCGATGCCGGCGCTGACCTGGTCGTGGGCGCGCACTCGCATTGGGTCCAGACCTTCGAATCCTACAACAGGAAACCCGTCTTCTACGGTTTGGGCAACTTCGTTTTCGATCAGGACTGGAGCCGCGAGACCACGCACGGCCTGGCTCTGCGCGTCCGTCTCGCCAAACTCCCCGGCGCAGCGTCCGCCGCGCTCGAGCGGATCGAGCTTCTGCCAGTGGTCATCGAGCATGCCAGCACGCCCCGTCTGGCCACTGAGCGCGAACGAAAGGCGATCCTGCACGATGCTGGTTTGGATGGATTGGAAGGAGGGATTGGTGGACGGCGCGGGACTTGAACCCGCGACCCCCGCGTTGCGAACGCGGTGCTCTCCCAACTGAGCTAGCCGCCCACTCTGGCTTCCGTCTTCAATATAACATGCGTCTGCCGGCCCCCGGCCGCCGTTCTACTTCACGAAAAACGGCCACTTCCACACCCAGTGGAGGTGGAATACCAGCATCGTCACGATCACCCCGGCGGCGCAGATCGCGATCGTCCACAGCAGCGGCTTCACCGTTTTCTTCCATGGGAATGGGCGTCCCTCGCGCCGCAGCACCAGCAGGAAGCTTGCGAACACGCCGACGAAATACAGCAGGATCATCGGCGTCGCCACCAGCGTCATGGTCACTGCGTCCGGCGTCGGCGTGACGATCGCCGCTACGATCACAATCGCCAGAATGGCGTAGCGCGAGTGCTTCAACAGGAACTTCGGCGTCACGATCCGCAGCAGCGTCAGGAAGAAAATCAGCACCGGCATCTCGAAAATGAGCGCCACCCCGAGGATCACGTTGACGAACAGATCCATGTATTCGGTCGGCGCGATGTATGGCCGGATGCCGGCGTCCTTGCCGATCTTCAGCAGGAACGTCAGCGCGAAGCGGAAGGCAATGAAATAGGCGAACAGGCCGCCCGTGATGAACAGGCCCGCCGTGGTCAGGATGAACGGCACCGCCCAGCGCCGCTCGCGCTTGTACAAACCCGGCGAGATGAACGCCCACACCTGGTACAGCACCCATGGCGAAGCGATGAAAATGGACGCCAGAATCGGCACCCGGAACCAGACGATCGAGATGCCCTCCATCGGCGTCCGCGCCGCCAGCTCCGGCGGATAGCCCAGCGTCTTCAGCGCCACCACGATCGGCTGCTTCACCGCGTTCCACATCTGGTTCATGAAGCACATCGAGATCATGAACGCGACGACCAGTCCCATCAGGCTGCGGATAATTCTCGTCCGCAGTTCCTCCAGGTGCTGCAGGAAGCTCATCCGCAGCATGCCATCCTCTTCTTCCGGCTCTTCCGGCGGCGGCGGTGGAGGAGGTGGTGGAGTTGGAGGCATCACCGCGCGGGCCGCGGCCACCGGCTCCACGGCCTGGGAGGCGGGCGACGAGGCCTGCTCCGGAGCGGCCTGCTCCGGCGCGGTCTGTTCCGGCAAAGCCTGCTCCGGCGCGGCCTCTTCCGGAGTCTGCCGCCCGTCATGTTCGGGGTCGGTCTTAGGTTCGGGCTCGAGCTCTGGTTCGGGCCCGGGTTCGTGCTCGGATGGAGTGTCTTGATCCTGCGGATCGTCTGAATTCGGCATCGATCTCTATTCTGGGAGCCCTTCTCGCCAGCTCATTCAGGACGCGGCCGGCTCGTCGTGGGCGTCTGTGGCGGGCGTCGTGGAAACGTCTGTTGGAACCGTCCCCTCCGCGGCCGCGATCACCGGCACTGTCTCAGCCGCGGCAGGCTCGGAAGTCGTCTCCGTGGCTGTGTCCACCGCCGGCCCTTCCGTGGCCGCATCCGTTGCCGGCTCCGTCACTGCGCCCGCGGCTGCCACGCTAGCGGCTGTGGCCGCTTCGGAGGACGAATCCGGATACCCGTAGGCCCCGTAATCGTACGAGGAGTCGTGATGGTAATAGCTTTCGTTGTAACCCGAGCCCGACTGCGTCAGCTTATCCGTTTCCGCGGTCAGGTCCTTGCGGATCTCCTGCGTCTCCTGCTCCAGCGCCGATAGCTCCCGCTGCCAGGTCTCCTTCAGCTCGCTGCTGGCGCGCTTGAAATCGTTCATGAACTTGGCGATGGTCTTCGCCACCTTCGGCAGTTCCTTGGGCCCGAACAGCACCAGGACCACGATGAAGATGAGCACCATCTTGTCCCAGGCGAAGGGACCCATATTTCGACGCTCCTATCCTTTGATTCCATATCTATCGTAGCGAACCCTCCCCACCCCTACAACCGATCACTCGGTAAGCGCCGCGCGCCCGGTCCCGCGCTTTCTACCTATCGTCCGATCTACTGGAACCCCTGCGTCGGGGCTTTCGGGATGTTTCCGGCGGGCCTGTGTCGTCGCTCTTCCTGCGATCCATTAGACGGCATGCGACGCGGATTGGCGCACCTGCTGCCACGGCTTTTCGAGTAGTTCCGGCGCCTGCGACGCGGCCATTCGTGCGATCCACTGGACGACATGCGAATCGGCTTGGCACCCCTGCGGCGCGGCATGACGGGTAGTACTGAACGGCCTGCGAAGGGCCGTTCGCGTAGTACTAAACGCCATGCGGCGCGGCTTCTCCTGTGATCTACTGGACAACGTGCGACGGGGCATTGTGCCGATCCTGATCGGCTGCGCGGGGCTTATGACGGCCCCCGCCCAGGTGCATTTCAACCGCCAGCCGGACTCCATCGCCGTCGAAATCAGTGGCCGGCCTTTCACCACTTTTTACCTCGGCCCATCCACGCCCAAGCCCTATTTGCACCCACTGCTCAGCGCCTCCGGCCAGCGCCTGACCCGGCTCTATCCGATGGAAACGACGGAGCCCGGCAGCCGCGACCACCCGCACGAGCGCGGCCTCTGGATCACGCACGGCGACGTCAACGGCGTCGACTTCTGGGCCAACGAGACCGAGCAGCGCCAGGGCAAGCAGGGCCTGA
>Ga0187851_10000426_pt1 | contig 43814 bp, 32 predicted proteins | sample June2016WEW_6_10_FD_132997 | JGI IMG/M metagenome (GOLD analysis project Ga0187851, IMG submission 132997) | Peatland microbial communities from SPRUCE experiment site at the Marcell Experimental Forest, Minnesota, USA - June2016WEW_6_10 | ecosystem: Environmental > Terrestrial > Soil >...
CAGATGGGCGTGGACGTCAAGATGGTTACGGGCGATCAGATCGCCATCGCAAGAGAGACCTCAAAACAGCTCGGGTTAGGCACAAACATCCTGGATGCCAGCGCGCTGGGCGATACGAAGAAGCAAGAGTCTTCGCAGACTCAGGAAGCGATCGAAAAAGCCGACGGTTTTGCCCAGGTATTTCCCGAACACAAGTACCACATTGTCGATGTTCTTCAACAGCGCAACCACATAGTCGGCATGACTGGCGATGGTGTCAACGACGCGCCTGCGCTCAAGAAGGCCGACTGCGGAATCGCCGTCTCCGGCGCGACAGATGCGGCGCGAGCGGCAGCATCCATTGTGCTGCTGACCTCCGGCCTGTCGGTGATCATTGACGCCGTCAAGGAGAGCCGCCGCATCTTCCAGCGAATGAACAGCTACGCCATCTACCGCATCGCGGAGACGCTGCGTGTGCTGTTCTTCATGACGCTCGCAATTCTGGTGTTCAACTTCTATCCCCTCACCGCCGTGATGATCGTCATGCTGGCGCTGCTCAACGATGGAGCTATCCTGTCCATCGCTTATGACAATGTTCAATACAAAGACAAGCCTGAGGCCTGGAACATGCGGCTCGTGCTGGCGATCTCCACTGTGCTGGGCCTCATCGGGGTTGTCTCTGCGTTTGGCCTGTTCTATCTTGGCGAGCGCGTCTTTCACTTCGACCGCTTGCACGTCCAAACACTGATGTACCTGAAGCTTTCTGTAGCCGGACACTTGACCATCTTCCTCACACGCACACGTGGTCCATTCTGGTCCATACGCCCCGCGCGGATTCTATGGATAGCGGTGCTTGGCACACAGACCATAGCAACATTGATCGCTGTCTACGGGCTATTCATGGCGCCGCTCGGCTGGAAGTGGGCGGGGCTCGTTTGGGCTTACGCTCTGGTCTGGGCTCTCATCAACGACCGCGTGAAGCTGCTTGCCTATCGGATCTTCGACCCGACAAAACCCTCCCTGCTTGAGAAAAAGCCTGTCGATCGCACCTCCGAGATCGCCGCGCGAGCCTATGAACTCTACCAGCAGAGAGTCCATGGCGAGAGCCAGGCAGACCAGGACTGGCTTGAAGCGGAACGAGAGACAAGCGACGACCATACGGCCGAGAAAAAGATTGCGTAGAAGCACACGCAGCACCGAAGGGACAGGATGACTATCGATTCGAAAGACTACCGTGTGCCGCCAGACAAGAAGGTCGACCTCAGCAAGTGGCCGACGACTGTCGAGCCCTATGCCAAGTCGAAGACGCAGTATAAGGAGCTTCTGCACCAACACATGGAGAAGCTGAGCGCACTGCAGCAGCTTCATTACGCGTCTCACAGCTATGCGTTGCTGTTGATCTTTCAGGGCATGGACGGCGCCGGCAAGGACGGCGCCATCCGGCACGTCATGTCCGGCGTCAATCCGGAAGGGTGCGAAGTCTTCAGCTTCAAACAACCGAGCGCCGAAGAACTCGAACATGACTTTCTATGGCGCACGACATGCCGCCTTCCCGAGCGCGGCCGGATCGGCATCTTCAACCGTTCCTATTACGAGGAAGTGCTCGTCGTTCGAGTGCATCCGGAGATTCTCCGCAGCCAGGGACTTCCCGAGGAGTTGCGCGACGAGAAGACCATTTGGGAGCAGAGGTATGGCTCCATCGTAGACCTGGAGAAGCACCTTCATCGTAACGGCACGCGGATTGTCAAGATATTCCTCCACCTTTCTTACGAAGAGCAACGAAAGCGATTCCTTGAGCGCATCGATGAGTCAGACAAGAACTGGAAGTTCAGCGCCTCCGACATTCACGAAAGGAAATACTGGAAGCAGTACATGAAGGCCTACGAGGATTGCTTTCATGCGACAAACACTCATCATGCTCCGTGGTACGTCGTCCCCGCCGACGACAAGGAGAACGCGCGGCTAATCGTCTCCCAAATCGTCCTGGATGAGCTCGGAGAACTCAAGATGGCGTACCCCAAAACCACCGAAAAGCGCCGCCTCGAACTGCGCTCGATCGAGAAGCTGTTGGCGAAATGATGTCAGAGGCCCATCGCGGTCTGTCCCGAACAAACCAATGTTTCGAAGCCCAACGCACTGCAAGCAGTTGCAGAGAAATAAAGGAACCGTCAGCATGGCCACCAAGGAACTCCCAATCAACGCCGATCAGGATGGCATCCCGCAATCTTTGAGCAAGAATTTCGATCAGACTGGCAACTCTTCCGGGTTTATCTTCGATGTGTCTCTATCAACCGCAATTGCAGCAGATGGCAAACTTGAGGCAAAAGCTCAGGCACCCAAAGGGCCGCTCTCGCCGGACTTGCTTGACAAGATGAATCGCTACTGGCGCGCGGCGAACTATCTTTGCATCGGGCAGATCTACCTGTTCGAAAACCCCCTGCTTCGCGAACCACTCAAGGCGGAACAGATCAAGCCGCGGCTGCTTGGCCACTGGGGAACTTCGCCGGGTCAAAACCTTATCTACATTCATCTGAATCGCCTCATCAAAGAACACGATGCGGACATCATTTACATTTCGGGTCCGGGACACGGTGGCCCTTCGCTGAATGCCTGTTCTTATCTTGAGGGCACGTATACTGAAGTCCACCCTGAGATTACGCCAGACGAAAACGGCTTGCGACTTATGTTCCGCAAGTTCTCGACGCCGGGCGGGGTCCCCAGCCATTGCGGGCCGCACGTCCCGAATTCCATGCATGAAGGCGGCGAGCTTGGCTACTCGCTGGTTCACGCATTCGGCGCTGCATTCGACAATCCGGATCTTATCGTTGCCTGTGTCATCGGCGACGGCGAGTCCGAGACGTGCCCCTTGGAAGGAAGTTGGAAGTCGGTCAACTTTCTCAATCCCGTGCGAGACGGTGCGGTGCTTCCCGTTCTTCACCTCAACGGCTACAAGATTTCTGGTCCAACCGCACAGGGACGCACCAGCGATGCGGATTTGAAGGCTCTCTACAGCGGGCGCGGTTATAAGCCTTACTTTGTGGAGGGTGACGATCCCGAGGTGGTACACCAACTACTGGCCGCGGCCTTGGATGATTGCTACGCGGAGATTCGGTCGATTCAAAAAGAAGCGCGCACCAGCGGATTCAAGAAACAGCCCGTCTGGCCAATGATCATCTTTCGCACGCCGAAGGGATGGACCTGCCTCAAGGAAGTGGATGGGATTCCGATTGAAGGAACTTTTCGCGCGCATCAGGTGCCGCTCGCAACAGTCCGTGAAAACCCGGAGCATCTCAGGATTCTTGAAGCGTGGATGCGCAGCTACAAGCCAGAGGAACTATTCGACGACAATGGCAGGTTCATTCAGGAATTGGCGGCTCTCTCGCCTGCGGGCAATCGTCGCATGGGCGGTAATCCTCATGTGAATGGCGGACGATCGCTGGTCACACTCGCTCTTCCTGATTTTACGAATTATGCGCTGAAAATCCCCGGACCCGGACAGGTTCTCGCCGAAGCCCCGCGCAAATTGGGAGATTTCTTTAGGGACATTTTCAAGATAAACCTGACAAACTTTCGTATGTTCTGCCCCGATGAAACAAACTCGAATCGCCTGAACTCCATCTTCGAAGCTACCAAGCGTTGTTCCATGGCTGAACTTGTCTCCATCGATGACGAACTCGGCCCGGATGGACGAGTGTTGGAGGTGTTGAGCGAGCATCTTTGTGAGGGATGGCTCGAAGGATACCTGCTGACAGGCCGGCATGGCATGTGGTCCTCCTACGAGGCTTTCGCTCAGGTTGTGGATTCAATGGTGACGCAACACGCCAAGTGGCTGGAACAATGCCACGAGTATCCATGGCGCAAACCGATCGCATCGTTGAATGTTCTGATTACAAGCCATGCATGGCGAAACGATCACAACGGATTCAGCCACCAGGCTACCGGTTTCGTGGACAACGCACTGGCGCGCAGGAGCGACACCGTCCGCGTGTATTACCCGCCAGACGGCAACTGCCTGCTGAGCGTCTTCGACCATTGTCTTCGCAGCCGCAACTACGTCAACATTGTTACCTGCGGCAAGCAGCCTCAGCTCCAGTGGTTGAATATGGACGAGGCTCTGGAGCACTGTTCGCGCGGCGCATCGACATGGAAGTTCGCAACCAACGACGGAGGCGGCGAGCCGGATGTTGTACTGGCGTGTGCCGGCGATGTGCCGACTATTGAGATTTGTGCGACATCCTGGCTTTTGCAGAAGCATGTGCCCGGCATCAAGGTGCGCGTTGTCAATGTGGTGGACTTGATGACTCTTATGTATCCAGACAAGCATCCGCATGGGATGGACGAGATGTCTTTCAACGCGATCTTCACCGAAAGTGCGCCCGTGATCTTCGCCTTCCACAACAATCGCTGGCTCATCCACACCATGATTCATGGGCGTTCGAATGAGGCTCGTTTCCATGTGCACGGCTATATGGATCAGGGCACGACGACTACGCCGTTCGACATGGTTGTGCTAAACGAAATGAGCCGCTTTCACCTTGCCCTGGACGCACTGAAGCACATTCCTAGGCTTCGTTTGCAGGCCGCGGCTGCGATCGATCTGTTCGGAAAGAAGCTGAATGAACATCACGACTACATTCGCGAGCATCTGGAGGATATGCCGGAGATCAGGAACTGGCAATGGACGGCGGACTTCAGCGATGCGGCGTCCCCGGCGCCGATGGCCAAGGGGCATCCCGAGAAAGCGATGTTCACCGACAGTTAAGCGACAAACGAATAAAGCTGTCCTGTGGTCACAGGAGGAGATTCCGATAGGTTCGGTCAGCCGGAACGGAAAAATGGAGCAGACCTAAATGAATTCGCAAACACTGAGAGATACCGCACAGGCCCTTGTTGCAGACGACAAGGGCCTGCTCGCGATGGACGAGAGCACTCCAACCTGCAACAAGCGATTTGCCAGTTTGGGGATTCCACAGACCGTCGAAGCTCGGCGCGCCTATCGCGAATTGATTGTCACAACCCCGAGGCTCGGTGAGTGCATCGGTGGCGCGATCCTCTGCGACGAGACGATCCGTCAACAAACAAAAGGCGGCATCCCCTTTCTCAAAGTCCTCATCGAGGCGGGAATCATTCCTGGAATCAAAGTGGATGCTGGCGCCAAGGAGTTGGCAGGGCATCCCGGCGAGAAGATTACGGAAGGTCTGGACGGATTGCGCGATCGCCTGGGCGAATACTCTCGCATGGGCGCACGCTTTGCCAAGTGGCGCGCGGTAGTTGCTATTGGCGATCACATTCCAAGCTGGGGCTGCATCGATGCCAATGCACATGCCCTAGCTCGTTATGCGGCGCTGTGCCAGGAGGCAGGTCTCGTCCCTGTTGTTGAACCTGAAGTACTCATGGATGGCGATCACACGCTGGAGCAGTGCTTCGAGGTCACAGAGAAGGTTCTGCGAGAAGTTTTCTGCCAGCTTTACACACAACGGGTGATGCTGGAAGGAATGATTCTAAAACCTAACATGGTGCTCCCAGGATTGGCCTACCCCAAACAAGAAGCTGTGGAAGAGGTAGCCGGCGCGACGGTCAATTGTCTCTTGCGAGCTGTCCCCGCTGCCGTTCCGGCGATTGCGTTCTTGTCAGGCGGCCAATCACCGGAGCTGGCCTCGGCCCGTTTGAATGCGATGAACGTGAGATTCAAGTCGCGGTTGCCTTGGGCGTTGGCGTTCTCGTTTGCCCGCGCCATTCAGCAGCCGGCCTTGGAGCTTTGGAAGGGCCAGGGGGCCAATGTATCGGCGGCGCAGCAGGCTCTCTATCGCCGCGCACGCCGCAATCAGGCTGCGCGCCGCGGCGAATACTCCCAGGCGATGGAACAGAGTTGACGGGAGGCATCCAAACACCGGCCTGCAACTGAGAGTTGGAAGATAAAGCATGAATCAAATGCCTTTATATCCTTTGCGCTTCGAGCCGATCTATCAGTATCGGTTGTGGGGTGGCAGGCGCTTGTCCGACCTGCTCTCCGCGCCATTGCCGGGTGGCGGGCCTATTGGCGAAGCGTGGATACTCAGCGACCGCGACGATCATCAAAGCCAGGTTGCCAACGGGCCGCTGAAAGGGCAAACCATCGGTGAATTGATGGAGGAATTCCGTGGGCAACTGATGGGTAAGCTGGCTCCGCGCTTCCGCCGTTTTCCGCTGCTCCTCAAGTTTCTTGATGCACGCGAATTGCTCTCCGTGCAGGTACATCCTAGCGATGCGCACCCAGAACTGCTTCCGCCGGGCGAGACTAGCAAGACCGAAGCGTGGGTTGTGATTGAGGCAGATAAAGGAAGCCGCATCTATGCGGGCTTGAAACCAGGCACAACGGCCGACGATCTGCGCCATGCGCTGACCGACGGGACAATCGTGGACCACCTCGTGAACATCGTCCCGAAGCCACGCGATGGCGTATTTATTCCTGCTGGAACCGTTCATACCTTGGGCGGCGGGGTTGTTGTCTTTGAGGTTCAGCAGAACAGTGATGTGACTTTCCGTCTTTACGATTGGAATCACGTCGACGCGAAGACGGGGCAGCCACGGCCACTCCAGGTCGATCAGGCGCTTGCCAGCATTGATTTTGCAGAGAGCAACGGTGGCTTCGTGACTCCCCTTGTGGTGACTACCACGCCCGTGGAGCGCGAAAGACTCTTTGATTGTGAACATTTCTTGCTGTGGCGCCTTCGCGGTGAATCACCGTTTAACGTCGGCGCTACGGAAATGCCGCGCGTGCTCATTTGCATTGAAGGTTCGGGGTGGCTCGAAAGCGACGGCACCGCATATGGCGTCGATAAGGGCCAAGTGTGGCTCTTGCCGGCACTGGCCGGGGCATGTGTATTTCACCCAAACAGCGCAGTGACTTTGTTGGAGATCGCGTTGCCCGAATCGTCTAAAGCCGGTCAATAACGAGAGAGTCAGCGTGACCGAATTCTCCAATTGAGGCTGCAAGGAGTCAGAGGTGGATAAATGGTGAAAAAGCTTATTGTCTTTGATCTCGACGGAACGCTCGCGGCTAGCAAATCGTCACTCGATGCCGAGATGTCGTCACTCCTACATGACCTGCTCGGTGTCGTCAAGGTGGCGATCATCTCCGGCGGCGCTTGGTTACAGTTTGAAAAGCAAGTGCTCTCTCATCTTCCGCAGGATGAACGCCTGGCAAAGCTATCGATTCTTCCAACCTGTGGAACACAATTCTTCCAATACTCGGGCGGGTGGAAGAGGCTCTATGCGGAAGATTTCACCGCGGACGAAAAACAGAAGATCGTCAGTTCTCTGAACAAGGCCGTTGGAGCCGCGGGCTTCCCGGTCGAACAAATATGGGGAGAGACAATTGAAGACCGGGGAAGCCAGATAACTTATTCCGCGCTCGGTCAGCAAGCGCCCTTGAACGAGAAGGAGAAATGGGATTCGGATTTCGCCAAGCGCAAGAAAATCAAATCGATCCTTGACACTCTGATCCCTGAGTTTTCGGTGCGGCTCGGTGGCGCGACCTCCATTGATGTCACCAAGCCGGGAATTGACAAAGCCTACGGGATCAAAAAGCTGCAAGAAACGCTTGGCATTTCTGTGAACGAAATGATTTACGTCGGAGATGCCTTGTTTGTGGGCGGAAATGACTATCCGGCTGAACAGGCAGGTGTTATTTCCATTCCAGTTCGCGGCCCCAGAGAGACCAAGCGTGTTGTCGAAGCGATCATCGCTTGTTTGGACGATGGTCAACAGGCGCGGACCTTTGAGGTGGCAAGTGCACGCTTTGAGGAGTGCAGATGAGCGATTTCAAGCTGCACCGCCTGGGGATTGTGATGGAGCCGGAGCTTGACAATCCCCTGGAAGTGGAAGGCGTTCTGAATCCGGCAGCCGTTCGCGGTCCTGATGGCGAACTCTATCTCTTCCCGCGGCTGGTCGCGAAAGGGAACTACTCGCGCATCGGGATTGTGCGAGTGCGATTCAATGAATCCGGCGATCCTGTAGGCGTCGAGAGACTTGGCATCGCACTGGAGCCGGAAGCCGAGTATGAACGGAGGCCAGATGGAAGCGGAGGCTGCGAGGACCCCCGCGTCACGTTTGTGGAACCGCTCCAACGCTACATCATGTCCTACACGGCATTTTCTCCAGAAGGGCCAAGGATCGCATTGGCCCTATCAGAGGACCTCTTCCACTGGGAGCGTCTCGGGCTAACAACCTATGCTCATTGGCACGGAATTGAATTGGGCAACGTGGACGACAAAGATGCGAGCCTATTCCCTGTCGCAATCCCTAACTCCTCTGGGAAACTAGAACTGGGTATGCTCCACCGTCCGCTTTTTCCGGGCACCAGGCCTGAGGAAACAGCTTGCCACCCCACGGCCCGTGAAGTTGATCTCGATCGCGAGAGCATCTGGATTTCCTATTGTCCGCCCGTCTTGAAAAACCGCGATCCAGATCGCCTGGGCCGGTTTACCTCTCATCACAGACTGGCGACTCCAGTCTCGCCCTGGGAGCGGCTTAAGATCGGCGCTGGAACTCCGCCCATCTTAACCAAGCACGGCTGGATGATCGTTTACCACGGTGTCAGTGAAGCGGCAGGTACGGGCAACGACGGGCTTCACCTGTGCTACTCTGCCGGGGTGATGGTGCTCTCCAAGCAACATCCACGTGTCGTCCGTTATCGCTCGGTTGAGCCGGTGTTGACTCCGGAACTCCCGCAAGAACGCGATGGGACGGTCGCCAATGTTGTGTTCCCCACCGGCATCGACCGACGCGACGACCTTGGCAGGCCTGATCGTTTCGACATCTATTATGGGATGGCCGACAACCGGATCGGTGTGGCTCGCCTTGACTTGCCGGATCACCTCCCGGCAGGGGCAGATGCCCACTCACCGACAGCAAAGGTGTAAATCCAGGGAAACTGAGGAATCGATTAGCGTCGTCGCGTCTCAAGATTACATTGATCGGCAAAAGTGCTCAGCCCTTTCCTTAAAGCAGATTCAATGGGCCACGCGCACTTGACGCTGGAAAGATGACTGCTCTAATCCTGAGAAGCGCGCCCAGAGCGAACCAGCCCGCTCAGTCGCGCAGAAACACATTCAGCAAGGATTTATGCGCCCGAATATGCCTGTCGTATTCAATGAGTCCGAGCTTGCGGAAGCGGTTCATGAAACGGCAATTCCGGCCTGCGAAAGGATACTGATACTGACCCCAAGAAAATTCACCGGCCAATCATGGTCCCCTTGCACAGCTAGCTTAGGCGAAATGACAAGATTAGCGGCTTGTACACAGATCGGACTGGTTATCTTTTTATTGTGCACAAGCTGAGATTAGCTCTCGGAATCGTAGTTTGTGCTTTTCCGGCGATACGACCGAGCCAAGTTGAGTCTTTCTGTGCCACCTCTTGGCTCATTCGGGATTGGTGCGCTTTCGAGCGCCCGATCCTGCACGAAATCGTAGCATCCATGCCACCAGCGCTCCTGCCGCGCCGCTCAAAGGCACGACGGCAGTGTGCCACACAAGCACGTGCGCGGCTTGGAAATTCGGGCAATGCAGCTCCAGCATTCCCACGCCGGCCAGACCTCCGAGCACACCGGCGACCAATCCCGCGGATATGGGGTTGACCGCGAAGCCGCGGCGGAGCAGCAGCCAACCGAGCAATGCGGCAGGAATGGCGTAGAGGAAGCCTGTCAGCAGGCAGGCGATGCCAGCGGAGATGAAGTGGTCGGTTCGATAATCGCGGAACAGGAGAGCAAACAGGGCAAGCAATGCCGCGCTGCCCAACCCCAAAAACGCCTCTGGAGAGACGCGACGCCGGCTTCCCGGAATCATTTCATGTATGAACTCCACGCCTGTCACCCAGAAAAGGATTACGAGCGCAGGGAAGATCAGCAAACGCTCCAGGATATCCATTTTTTCAAATCCGAAGAATCCTGCACGGGCTGCGCCGGCCAGCGAAACGACCGCGCAGATCAAGACCAGTCCCACCGTCAGCGCCCACGCTGGCTGCAGCGGGCGCACTGGGCGGAGCGACGGTTTGATCGAGTCCGCGATGCGCTGAAGCGTCGCCGGAGCCGGATCAGGCAAAGCTCGCCCGGCCTTTTCCAGGACATCGTCAATCTCTTCGTTCTTCACGATAGTCCTCCGCCTTGTCCCTTGCCGAACCCCGTGGCTTTCATTGTTTCCCTTAACTTTGCGTAGGCTCGGTGCGCCTTCTGCTTCACTGATCCAACGGTGGAAGACGTGGCGCGAGCCACCTCTTCCAGCGACATCCCCGCCACCTTTAACATCTCGATCACTTCGCGCTGGCTCTCAGGAAGTATCGCCAACAGTGTCTCCAAGCCCTCAACATGATCGAATTTTCCGGCAACGGTCGCCGGTTCTTTTGACATCGCCTCCAGCTTCCGCTCGCCGGCCGTGGTCCGGACTGATTTCCGATAGTGGTCAACGCGAACGTACCGGGCAATCGCGTAAAACCATGGAAGCGCCGGTTCGCCGGGGCGAAAGGTGTGCCGCACCTTGTGTATGCGAAGCCAGGTTTCCTGCAGCAGGTCATCGGCATCTGCGCGGCTCGCGGACTGCGCAAGAAAAAACCGATGCAGCTGTGGACTGATGCGCCCGATCAGATCCGTGGCAGCGTCAAAATCGCCCTGTTGATAGCGAGCCATCAGAATCTCGATATTGCTTTCCGGGCACATGGGTTCGAATACCTTCTTGCAATCATTACCAGTACCGGTGCGTTCGCGCAAATCTTGGTTCGCCGCCAAGCGCACCTGCGGACCCATCTTAATCTCATATTCATAGATTCGATGAAGAAAGTGCGAAAGTTACGTAAAGCCTAATAATTTCAGACGTCTCTAACTTTAACGGGCAACACCGGGCACCGTAACCTTTTCCCCCTCCAAATCGAATCCCTATATGTGAAGGTGCTCCCGTTCCGTGATGAGTTAGCAGAATCGCAGGCGAGGCGCGCTTTCAACTTAATCCCCGAGGAGATCGAAATGAGTTTTCAGAAGCAGCCCAAATCTATTCTGTGGCGTTCCGGCTTTGCGCTGGCGGCCATATGTCTCACTAGCGCACTGGCCGTTGCCGGCGAGCCGGAACGCGGCGCACTGGTGATCACAAGCACAAATAATGCGAGCGGCAATGCTGTCGTAGTGTTCAAGTTAGATGCCGCGGGTACGCCCTCGCTGACGCTGGCTCAAACCCTCAACACTGGCGGCAAGGGTGGCGCCAGTACGAATGCGGGAATCTTGCAGTTCAAGGATGGCCTCGGAGCGGTGGCGAACCACGGTTCGAATACCGTCAGCCAATTAGTACGGAACGGCCGTTCCATTGCGATTGGAAAGACGATTTATCTGGCGCCTGAGTGCATGAGTCCGGATTCTGTGGCGTTGACCCGCGACCACCTTTTTGTGGTAGGCGCCAATTGTGCCGAGAGTCATGCATGGCCCTGGGGCAATGTTGATGGCCCCGTTGTAAGTCTCTCCAATCCTTCGGCAGCACAGATCGCAGTCGGCAAAAGCTGGGCAGCCGTCACCATGAGTTCCGGTTCTCTGCTTCAATTGCCGCTCACCTTTGAGGATGGGGTGTTGAACGGAACCAGTACAGCCATTCCGCTGCCAAGCAACGCGGATATGGTTCCGCTGGGCGAGGCGTTTTGGGGTAACGTTCTGGGCTTCACGCCGGCCCACAGCCCTGACAGCTTCGCCATCGTGGATGAGGACGGGAACCTGACTCCGGTCGCCGGACCAACACCATCCTTCCCTGTCAACGCCCCGTGCTGGGTGGCCAAAGGACCGGGAAACATCTGGTACACGGGCAACTCCCCGGGTCACGCGATCTCCATCTTCTTCTCCGACAGCCACGGAGGGGTGTTCTACAAATCGGTGCCCTTGCCGGGCGCGCCGACAGACATAACTGTATCTGCTGACCACAGGTGGCTAGCCGTCATTTATTCCGCGGGCAGCGATGCTTATGTCGCCGTTTTCGCGATTGACGACTATGGCGACCTCACGCCCGAGGCGACCTCAAACCCAATCGGCGTTGCCTCCTTCAGCGGCGTGGCCATTAGCCAGTAGCCAGTCGATTAATGCTCGGGTTGCTTGGCGAGCATTGCTCGCCGGGCAACACGACGATTTTACTGTCACAAATGGACCGGGAAAGAGTCTCATCTTCGCCTTGAACGATATCTTCACGGGTACGAACTTCTTTATCGCGATAATCTCCGCGCTGATTGGGTATGTTGCCTTTGAATACCTCCGAAAGCGGCTATAGGGCTGCGCGGCGAGCGCTCGAGGGGCACCAATTCTGCAAGGCCGATGCAGACGCAAATCTTGGGATACAGCACAAAACGAATCGGCTGTCGCACTGTTGAAGATGCCTCGTGTTGTTCTCTGAAACCTGCGAAGAAACTTGCGTAAACTGTACTTATGGGCACAGATTCCGCCGCTGAGAGCCTGGCGCGAATGAACTGGATCACAGCCATCCGAACACGTCTGATTTCTCACCTTCAACAGCGCGAGGAGCAGGTATTTCTTCTTCTGTCGCTGCTGATTGGAGCGCTCACCGGACTCGCTGTTGTCGGGTTTATCGTGGTCACGGAGAGGTTGGGAATGCGCCTCTATCCGGTGGGCAGCGCCGCTTGGAGGCGTGTGCTACTGCCGGTGGCCGGCTCGCTGGCGATGGGCTTTCTGCTGTACCGTTATTTTCCCAACGCACTTGGTAGCGGCGTACCCCAGACAAAGGCCGCCCTCTTCGCTCGGGATGGGTTCATCTCACTGCGTACCGTTCTAAGCAAGTTTTTCTGCACGGCGACCACGCTGGCAAGCGGGATTCCGCGGGGCCGCGAAGGACCAGCTCGTCACATTAGAATCGGAGTGCGCCCGTCCGGGCTTCTCAGACCTGGGTGGGCTGCTAATTCACTTGCTGCCAACTCACTCATCTGACTCAGCTTGTTGCTGTAGTACTATGATTCTCGCGGATAGGTATTAGTAAGCGTCCATGTTGCCGGATGAATTCTGGCTTCACGCAAAATCGCCGAGTATCAAATCGAGGATCCGCCACTGCGTCTGGATCAGCGAGTGGTCTCTCATGCAGAGGACAACGCTCCATGCTGCGGACAGCGAGTTGCCTTTGTAAGGTGTCGCCCATTTTGTAAGGTAAAAGGGCTGTATTGGGCGAACCGAGGCACACTGTGCGCACACAGCGCACATCGTAAATCGCCTTCAAATCGTCTGTTTTGTTTGTGTTATGCGTTGTTCCAATAACTAGCTTTGTAAGCTGGCGGAGAGAGTGGGATTCGAACCCACGTTAGAGTTACCCCTAAACACGCTTTCCAAGCGTGCGCCTTCAGCCACTCGGCCATCTCTCCGCAGAGTGGCGTACATTCTTGAATCTACCATATTTCAGCGGCTGTCGGCTGGATTGAGGCCGGAGTAGATCTCGAGCAGCGTCCGCGCGGCGCGAAACGATGTTGCCCGTCCTTCCAGCACATCGAGCTCCAGCGCTTCCATGCGTTCCCGTATCTCCGGATGCGACTCGAAGCGTTGCCTCAACCCTTGCTCGATGATCTCGCGCATCCATCTCCGTAACTGATTTTTCCGGTTCGCACTGAACGAGCCGTTGGCTTTTGTCAGCCTGTCGTGTTCCAGTACGCAATTCCAAAGCTCGGCGATGCCCTTGCCGGTTTGCGCCGAACAAGTCAAAGCACGCGGTGTCCATCCGGAAGCCTGGCGGGGAAAATAGTGCAGTGCGTTCTCCGCTGCGGCGCGGGCTCGTTCCGCTGCGGTCAAATTCGCGCCGTCAGCTTTGTTGATGGCCACGGCGTCCGCCAACTCCATCACGCCGCGCTTCATGCCTTGCAGTTCGTCGCCGGCGCCGGTCAGCGTGATGAGCAGGAAAAAGTCAACCATGGCATGAACCGCGGTTTCGGACTGCCCGACTCCCACTGTTTCGACGAGGATGTTGCTGTACCCGGCCGCTTCGCAGAGCAACATTGCCTCGCGGGTGCGCTGTGCCACGCCGCCCCGAGAGCCGCGCGACGGTGTGGGCCGGATGAACGCCATGTCGCTGGATGCGAGAGATTGCATACGCGTCTTATCGCCCAAAATACTTCCACCGGAAAGCTGGCTGCTGGGGTCGATGGCCAGCACAGCTACCTTCTGCCCGCGCTCTGCATTTTCGCGTTCGCTGACAAGAAACGTGCCCAGGCGTTCGATCACGCTGCTTTTGCCCGCACCCGGAACGCCCGTGATGCCCACGCGAATTGAATTGCCGCTATATGGAAGGCTGTCTTCGACAATCAGCTCGGCCAGTTCGCGGTCCGCCGCACGCGAGCTTTCGATGAGAGTGATAGCTTGCGCCAGAATGGCGCGGTCGCCGCGCAAGATGCCATCGACGATTTGCTGGCGTGAAAGAGATCGACGGCGGTTGGAGGCGCGCGCAATCAGCTCCTGCGGCGGCTCCGGCGTTACGCACCCGGGGCGAACACGCAGCGCGCTCTCGTCAGGCTCCGTCAATCAGGAATGTCCTCCTACTAGGCAGCCGTTCAGAATATCCAGGATTCGCTGCGCCGCTACTGGAATTACTGTGCCTGGCCCGTACACACCCACCGCACCGGCCTGATAAAGAAAGTCGTAGTCCTGTGGTGGAATAACACCGCCCACAACCACCAGAATGTCACTGCGGTCGAGTTTGCGCAACTCTGCGATCAACTGCGGGACAAGTGTTTTGTGACCGGCGGCCAGCGAGGAGACGCCGACAACATGCACGTCGTTTTCGACCGCATGGCGCGCGACTTCGCGCGGAGTTTGGAACAAGGGGCCGATATCGACATCGAAGCCAATATCCGCAAATGCCGTGGCAATCACCTTGGAGCCGCGATCATGGCCATCCTGCCCCATCTTCGCGACAAGAATACGGGGACGACGGCCTTCGGCTTTCTCAAACTCTGCAACCATCTGCTGTGCTCTTTTGAACTCTTCCGCGCTTGCGCTCTCAGAGGAGTAGACGCCGGAGATGATGCGCGTGGTGGCCTCGTAGCGGCCCCAGACTTTTTCGAGTGCTGAAGAAATTTCGCCCAGCGTGGCGCGACTGCGCGCCGCATCCACCGCGCACTCCAGCAGATTTCCTTCGCCAGTCGAAGCGCATTTTTCCAGCCGTTCGAGCGATTGGCGCACGGCTTCCGGATCGCGCTCGCTCTTCAACTGGCTGAGCCGTTTAAGTTGAGATTCGCGCACGGCGGCATTGTCGATATCGAGAACGGGAATCAACGGTTCCTCGGGAGAGGCAAAAGCATTGACGCCCACAATCACGTCTTTGCCCGAGTCAATGCAGGCCTGTTTGCGCGCCGCAGCTTCTTCAATGCGCATCTTGGGAACGCCGGTTTCAATGGCTTTGGCCATTCCACCCAAGCCTTCGACCTCCTCAATCAGCGCCCATGCTCCATGCATAAGCTCGTGGGTCAAACGCTCCACATAGTAAGAACCGCCCCATGGATCAACGATTCGAGTTATATTTGGTTCTTCCTGCAAATAAATCTGCGTATTGCGCGCTATGCGCGCGGAGAAATCGGTAGGCAGCGCCAGCGCTTCATCCAGCGCGTTGGTGTGCAGCGACTGTGTATGCCCGAAAGCCGCGGCCAGAGCCTCGACGCAGGTGCGCACCACGTTGTTGTACGGGTCCTGCGCCGTCAAGCTCCAGCCGGAAGTCTGGCAATGCGTTCGCAAGACCAGTGACTTCGGATTCTTTGGGTTAAAGGTCTTGACTAACTTGGCCCATAACATGCGCGCAGCGCGCATCTTGGCAATCTCCATAAAGTGGTTCATGCCAATGCCCCAGAAAAAGGAGATGCGCGGCGCAAACTCGTCGATGTCCAGGCCGGCCTTCACTCCCGTGCGTAGATACTCCAGTCCGTCGGCCAGCGTGTACGCCAGCTCGATATCCGCCGTCGCGCCAGCCTCCTGCATGTGGTACCCGCTCACGCTGATGCAGTTGAACTTTGGCATATTAGCCGAGCAATAGCGAAAGATATCGCCAATGATCCGCATGGAACCTTCCGGAGGATAAATATATGTATTACGAACCATAAACTCTTTGAGAATGTCATTCTGAATGGTGCCGCTCAGTTGATGGGGAGTTACTCCCTGTTCCTCGGCTGCGACAATATAGAACGCCATAATCGGGAGCACCGCGCCGTTCATGGTCATTGACACGGACATCTGACCGAGAGGAATCTGGTCGAACAGAACCTTCATGTCGAGGATCGAGTCAATCGCAACACCTGCCTTGCCCACATCTCCGGTTACGCGCTCGTGGTCGGAATCGTATCCGCGATGCGTGGCGAGATCGAATGCAACCGAAAGGCCCTTCTGTCCCGCGGCGAGATTCCGGCGGTAAAACGCGTTGGACTCTTCGGCGGTGGAGAAGCCCGCGTACTGCCGGATCGTCCAGGGCCTTGTGACATACATGGTGCTGTAAGGCCCGCGCAGATAGGGCGGAATCCCAGCGGCATACTCAAGATGTTCAAGTCCCTCTAGGTCTTCGCGCGTATAGAAGCTCTTCACAGGGATGTGCTCGGGAGAGAGCCATTCACTATTTTCCTGCGTCCTGCTCTCGCGCGCAGCCGCTCGGTCCACTTCAGGCTTCAATTCGATCTTTGAAAAATCTGGACGCATAGTTAGTCCCTGATCCCCAGCCGTTGCTGCCATTTTGTGAGAACTTCGATGGGGTTGCTCCGGATATGAATGAAATCAGCAACGCCGGCCGCATCGAGTTGCTCCTTCGACTCGGGAAAGCCCGCGACGATCACCGGAGTCTCGCGCCCAAGCATCCTCAATCTCGACTCAACTTCGATAGCCAGCGCAAGATACTCCGCGTCGGAACTGCAAAGCACGATAAGATCTGGATCGCTTGCCGGAATCCTGTCGGCGACTGAAAACCGCTTGGCAACGAGATCGAAGCCGGCGCAGGCAAAAAAGTTGGCCGCAAAATTGGAACGGGCCGCGCGCATCTTTGCATCCCCGAACTCGGCCAGCAGCACACGCGGAGTCTTGCCGGTCAACGCCGTGTGACGCTCCGTGCGCAGACGAAGCTGCTCATACATCCATGCGCCACGCCTTCTGCCAGTGAGTCGGAATAGGTCAATGCGCTCCAATGCTTTTTCGGAAAGGTTGGCGTGCTGGGAGGTCCCGGTAAAAATGCGGCGGCGCGACGCCACGGCTTTTTCTCTTGAGGCCAGTGATTTCTCCAGCGCTTGCGCAATAAGCCCATTCGCCAAAGCTTTTCGATAACCGCCCGCAGCTTCAATCGCCTGCATCGATTTCCAACCTTCGCGGGCAATGAAATCGGTGATAGCTTCCAGGCAGTACGATCCAGCACCCGGATCTGCCACTCGTGATAGCAGCGCCTCTCGCTTGAGAATAATCTGCGTGTTCCGCGCTAGCCTGCGGCTGGCCTCATCCGGCGTTTTGTAACACTCATCGAAGGGCGCCACTGTGATAATGTCCGCACCGCCCAGGGCTGCAGACATGGCCTCGGTGGTCGAGCGCAGAATGTTGACGTGAGGATCGTAGATAGTCTCATTCCATCGCGAGGTACGGGAATGGATTCTCGCCCTGGCGCTCTCGTGGTGCCCGCCAAAGCTCTCCACTGCTTGTGCCCACATCATTCGGAAGGAGCGCAGCTTGGCAATTTGAAAGAAATAGTTGGCGCCAATAGAAAATGAAAACGTAATCGAAGCCGCAGCGCGATCAGCGTCCACGTTGCGCTCCTGCATCCCGGCCATGAAATCGACGCCTGCCGCCAGGGTGAATCCAACTTCCTCGACAGCGGTCGCTCCCGACTCTTCAAACTCTTCGCCATGGCTTGTGAAGGGCACAAACGTAGAAGGCGCAGCGGCGATCACTTCCGCCGCAAAGTCCAGGTCAGTGAGCGGATTCCATCCAGTCGATACCGGGGCTGGCCGTTCGCACGCGTTCAGCCGCTCAATCAAGAGACGAAGCTGCGCCACGCCGGCGTTTTCAAAATGCAAGGGAATTTCATCGAGGTTGGCAAGCAGCGCATTCAGGTCTGAAGCATTCTCGAAGTTCGCCGCAACGAATGCGATCTCTCCGGCTCCGGCGAGCACCGCACTGTGCGCAGCGTGATTAGCTTCTTTACAATCGACAGGATCAATCTCTTCGCGGATGCGCCAATTGCCCGTTGAACGATTGCCACGCGCATACGGGAAAGCGCCCGGCCGCGCATCAGGAAACTCAAGCCCTGCGACATCTTCGGCCCTGTAGTACGGCCTGACCGCGAGCCCTTCATCCGTTTGCCAAATCAGTTTCCCGGCGTAGTCGGCGCCCTTCAAGTCCTTGCGGATAAGTTCCTCCCACGACTGAGAGCTAACGGGAGGAAACTCCTGGAGAAGATGATCGGTGTCCATATTTCTTCACTAGCTTTCAGGGTCTTCGACAATTTCGATGAGAAACCCAAAGGGATTGTCGATTCTCGACTTGGGATGAACAAAGAAGACCGTTGTTCCACGCGAACCCTTGCGGGGCGCTTTGTCGATAATTTGGAATCCGCTTGCCTTCATTGCGTCAAAGGCATGCTGCGCGCTCTCCACCCGGAAGGCGAGATGCGCCAAGCCGCCGCGTCCGCCGTTTCTCTCGATCAGTTTTTGCACCGGAGAATCAGCGGTCAATGGCTCAAGCAACTGAATCAGGTTAGGACCGTCGCCGATGCGCAGTAAAGCCTCGCGAACCTGGTCAACTCCCAGCACTTCTTCCCGGTGAACTTCATGGAAGCCCAGCATCGCGTAAGCTTCGACCTGACGGTCTAACTCGCCCTGCTTTACGGCGATGGCTACGTGGTCTACAAATTTGATTCCTGGTACATGTTTCAAATCTTCATCAACGCTCATTGGCTGCCTTTGGATTGAGGGTGCGGCCGGTTGCGGCGATTACTCGAACTCAACGACGACCTGATTCATCTTCACCGAATCCCCCTGCGCTACACGCACACTCTTCACTTTTCCCGCGTTGGACGCTGTAACGTTGGTCTCCATCTTCATGGCTTCAAGCACCATGATCAAATCGTTGGCCTCGATCATCTGCCCTGTCTCAACATTCACTTTGATGACAATGCCCGTCACGGGACTGCGGCAAAGCTTGTCTTCGCTTGCATTTTCCTCGGCAGCCGGGGCCGGAGTTTTCGCGCTGGCCACCGGCATTGACTGAACCGTCGCATGAAGCGGCTGGTACGGTCCATAACTCGGCTGGCGCTGCTTCGTGTCATCTTCCAAGACTTCGACTTCAGCCTCGTAGGTCTTTCCGTCAATTGAAATCTGAAGCTTCAAGTTACGAATTCCTTCCCTCAAAAAAACTCTTCTGCTGCCTCAGCTTCTTGACCGGAAATTATGCGAGGCCTGAACTGAAACCCGCCCTTGCTGAGACCATGGATTTACAACTTCGTAAGGCGACTGCAAAACCTTTGCCGAACGGATGCAGACTTTCTTGCCTAGAAATGCAGTTACAGCCGCGGCAATCACCACCAGCACTTCGGGTGTAACTTCCGCTTTTGCGCCATGAGCCGCTTGCTGTGCGGCAGCGGTATCGGCTCTAACTTGGACAGCCGGAAGAGCAGCCGACTGCAAGGCCGCAGGGGCGCTGAGTGCCTCAACGCGAGCCTGCAATGCCTTTAGCTCACTGGCAAGTTCGCCCAACTGGCGCTCCGTAGCAAATTGCCGCTCCGACAAAGCCCGAATCAAATCTGTCAAATTTACTGTCACGCGCGGCTCCTTAAAGGGGAATCAGCCCATGTTTCTTCGGCGGACGCAGCTCCCGCTTGGCGTGCAGCGATTGCAGCGCATCCGCAAGATATTTTCTGGTTTCGGAGGGATCGATAATGTCATCCACAAGCCGCCGGCCCGCCGCGACGTAAGGGTTGGAAAACGTCTCGCGATACTCGTCCACTAGTTCCTTGCGACGGCCAGCTTTGTCCTCGGCCGCATCGATCTCGCGCCGGAAAACAATCTCGGCCGCGCCCTCGGCGCCCATCACCGCAATCTCAGCCGTGGGCCACGCGACCACCCGGTCCGCACCCAGGTCCTTGCAGCACATGGCGATATACGCGCCGCCATAGGCTTTGCGCAATACAACCGTTATCTTGGGAACTGTGGCTGACGAGTAAGCAAACAGCAACTTGGCGCCGTGGCGGATGATGCCGCCGCGCTCCTGTTCAACTCCGGGAAGAAAGCCGGGCACATCCACGAACGTAATCAGCGGAATGTTAAATGCATTGCAGAAGCGGATAAATCGCGCCGCCTTATCGGAGGCATTGATGTCCAGCACGCCGGCGAGGAAATTCGGCTGGCTTGCGATGATGCCAACCGGCCGGCCTTCGAGACGCCCGAAGCCGATAACAATATTCGGCGCGAAGCCCGGCTGGATTTCGAAAAAATCGCCATAGTCCAAAACGCGCGTAATTACGCTTCGCACGTCATAGGCTGCCTTGTTATCGACCGGAACAATCCCGTTCATCTCCGGATCAGACTCGATGGGCAAATTGAAAGGCGCGCGGGGCGCGTCTTCAAGATTGTTGGAAGGCATGAAGCTAAGTAGCCGGCGGCAAAGTTGAACCGCTTCATCGTCGTTCTCGGCGATGAGGTGAATAACTCCTGAGTTATTCATTTGCGATACAGGTCCGCCCAGCTCTTCCGCGCTGACCACTTCGCCGGTAACCTGTTTGATCACCAGCGGGCCGGTGATAAACATCCGTGCCGGCCGAGTTTGGATGATGAAATCGGTAAGCGCTGGGCTATAGACAGCGCCACCCGCGCACGGTCCGCAGATAAGAGAAATCTGCGGCACCAACCCCGAGAGCATGACATTGTTGTAGAAGACGCGGGCATATCCGGCCAGGCTGTCAATGCCTTCCTGAACGCGCGCGCCGCCGGAATCATTGATAAAGACGAACGGGCTTCCTGTCTTGAGAGACAGGTGCATCATGTCGACAACCTTGTCGTTGTGCGTTTCGCCGGCAGATCCGCCGCCCACGGTTAAATCCTGGCTGGCCAGATGCACCAGGCGGCCGTTGACGTTAGCGCATCCGGTCACTACGCCATCGGCGGGCATCTCTTTTCCGGCCATCCCAAAATAAATGGAGCGGTGAAGGGCAAACAGTCCGATCTCCTGGAAGCTGCCGGAGTCCACCAGCCTTGCCACCCGTTCCCGTGCCGTCAGCTTGCCGGACGCATGCTGTTTCTCAATGCGTTCCTGGCCGCCGCCGAGTTCGAGCTTCGCGCGCTTTGCGTTCAGCGCGGAAATCTTCTCGGCCATTGTCTTCTTCTGACTATCAGCTTGCTTCGCCATCCCTGCTCCTGGATCCGTCGGTATGAATACGTTTTATTTTTCCGGAGCCACGGTTACCCGGTGCTCTTTTCCGTTCAGCGTAATCACATAGTTCACCGTGGCGCTTAACGCAGCTCCGCCCTTGGCCGCCGAAGGAGCCTTTGCGGCCTGCTCGGCGCCAGGTGGTTCCTTCGCTGGATCCCGGCCCAGATTCTTGCGGCCCTGGGCGCGGCTCTCGAAGAATTTGGGCGCCACCTGCGGGAACATGGCATAAGTCAACACGTCTTCATCGCTGCCGTTCGATCCCTTTAGGGCGCACGCCGCGGTGCTCAGGCTCTCCCACTCCGGCTTTTGCAGATCGGCGGGACGAACCGTAATTGCCGGCTTCTTGGCATGAGCTTCGGCCTTCTTCAGCACTTCGGGATCCTTTGCGCCAATCGTGCTGCCGTAGTAACCCAGCATCAGGTCGGCAAACTCCCCGGTCAGAACTTTGTACTTGCCCATCAAAACATTGAAGACAGCCTGCGAGCCCACAATCTGGCTCGAAGGCGTCACCAGCGGCGGATATCCAGCATCCTTGCGAACCCTGGGAACTTCCTCCAAGACCTCCTGCAACCGGTCGCCCGCGCCTTGTCCCTTAAGCTGGCTTTCCATGTTAGAGATCATGCCGCCCGGAATCTGGCTCTTGAATATCTCCGTATCCACGCCGGTATTCTCGCTGAAGAACTCCCGGTAGCGCGGGCGGATTTGCGCGAAGTGGCCTGAGATGCGCCGAACACACTCCTTATTGAGGCGAGTCTCGTATCCTGTGCCTTCAAGCAATTCGACCAAGCTTTCGGTCGGATTGTGTCCCGGCCCCAGCGACAGGGAACTGACCGCAGTATCCACAATGTCGCATCCCGCCTCAATGGCCTTCATTATCGAGACCAGAGTTACGCCGGTGGTGGCATGAGTGTGGACATGAACCAGGGTGTCGCTTCCGCACTTCTGCTTGATGGCTTTGACCAAATCGTATGCGGGCTGCGGCTTCAGCAGGCCGGCCATGTCTTTGATGCAAATCGAGTCGCAACCCATATCCCGCAATTCCGCGGCCATAGCGGCAAATGCTTCGACGGTGTGGAGGGGGCTGATGGTGTAAGAGATTGCGCCTTGCGCATGTTTGCCGGTTTTTTTCACAGCGGCAATGCTGGTTCTAAGATTGCGCACGTCATTGAGCGCGTCAAAGATGCGGAAAACGTCGATGCCATTGGCGGCGGATTTCTCCACAAACCGCTCCACGACGCTATCTTCATAATGCCGGTACCCCAAAAGGTTTTGGCCGCGCAGCAGCATTTGTAGGCGGCTCTTGGGCATCAGCTTGCGCAGTGTGCGCAGACGCTCCCACGGGTCTTCATTCAGAAAGCGAATGCAGGAATCGAAGGTTGCACCGCCCCAGCATTCCACTGACCAGTAACCGGCGTTGTCAATGTCTTCGCAGGCAGGAATCATGTCATCCAAAGCCATGCGGGTGGCAAGCAAACTCTGATGCGCGTCACGGAGCGCCAGTTCTGTGATCTCAACAATGCGGGACATTTATGACTCCCTCAAATTAACCTCAATTATAGTATTGCAGCCCTGAGAGTAGTCCGCATCCGGAAAGCGTGTCCGTGCGCTGGCGCACACCTTCACTTTCCATGATTCCATGCCTGTGAACACGGCGGTTCGCAGTGGAGAACCACTCGGGGCTTCGGCGCCGATGCTTCAGTGGCGCGTTCTTATTGGGCTTTGCGAAAGCGGATTAATTCGCCGTCCAGCCGGTACTCGGCAGAGCAGAGTTCGCCGCCGCAGATCATCGCCTCGCCGCCCAAAAGTTGGCGGCGTGTGATCAATCCGATGGTGGCGCAACGCGGGCAAGACATGACGGCCACAAACGGATTTTGCGCGTGGCCCAGATTCGCCTGGTTGGCCAGCACAAATACCGTCCCCGGGTCCATTCTTTCGGGAATCCATTCTTCCAGAAACTGCAAATCGGCTGACATGCTGCCCTCCGGTTGGTTGAGGTAACAGCGCCGCGCCGATTAGTGCGGCCGGCTCTGTTTTGCAACAACAAGCAGACTGCGAATCGCATCTCGGAGGCTTGGATTCCTCCGCTCTGAAACCAGTGTGTGTGCAAGGGGCCGTAGAAGTCAACCTGAATCGACGGCTGGAAGTGTTGAAACGGGTTCCCAGGCTCCCGCGCCGACGAGCTTCTGCACTATCGTCCCGTCGCCGAGGCGGTCTTATTCTGCGAGGCGGCAAACTCATCGATAGCCTTGTAGGTGGCAATGTCGCGCAGGATATTCTCCACATAAATACGAGTCTCGGAGAAGGGAATCGACTCGACAAACTCGTCGATTTCCTGGCTGTGTTCGCCGGACCGCCAGTCGGTCACCCGCTCATCGCCGGCATTGTAAGCGGCCAGCGTGTACTCCTTCACACCGCCGAATCTGTTCAGAGTCTGCCGCAGGTAGCGAGTTCCGAGCCGAATATTGGTGGCCGGATCAAGGAGTTGGAAGGTCTGGAAGTTTTTCATTCCTTCCTCATGCGCCATCGATTTGCCCACCGAGGGCAACAACTGCATCAGTCCATAAGCGTTGGCAGGTGAGATAGCCGAGGGGTTGAACTCCGACTCCTGGCGAATGAGCGAGGCCACAAGATTCGGATCGAGATTATTCTTCGCCGACTCCGCCTTGATGGTCTCCCACCATGGCTCCGGGAAAAGAATCCGCCAGTAAGGAAGTGGAATGGATTTGATGGAGGCCGTGGTGGCAGACGGCAATGCGCGCCGCAGAGCTCTCAAGGCGCGGAAGTTCTCGCCATAGGAGGCATAGATCTGCCCTTCGGCCAGCGCACTCCATGAGGATGAGTCCGGATCGGCGGCAATCTCCTGCGCGATGTAGTCGTTCAGGCCCGCATTGGCCAGCAGTCTGGCCTTGGCCAGGTGCGGGCTTTCGACAGGAAAACTCTCCTGCAGCACCGGTACCGGCTGGGCCTGAAACCGGTCCAGTTGCGCCTGCTGCGTGGGCTGGTCTACCGGCGGAGCATCGCCCAACGCGGCTAGCCGCTGCTGGGCCATCTGGCCATAAAAGAAGCGCTGGTACGCGCGGATCAGCGTGCGGTAGTCGGCTGCGGCCTGGGCCGGTTTGTGGTCCTGCGTCTCATACAGGCGTCCGCGCCAATATATGGCCGCCACGGTTTCCCCAGCGCCGGGATAGAGCCGGATCTGCTCGTCGAACATCCGCGACGCATCAGCGTAAAGCCCTTGCCGGTATGTGAGCCAGCTTGCCCGCCAGTGCGCCGTGGCCGCGTGCTTGTTGGTGGGGAAGCGCGTTGCCAAATCGCCATAATACCCGGCCGCCGTCGCATAGTCGCGCCGCAGAAGGTAGGTGTTGCCAGTGGAGTACAGCGCCTCGGCCAGCCACTGGCTTTGGGGGAATCTCGACTCCATATCAACCACGATGCTCTTCTGCTCGTTCAGGTCGTCAGTGTTTCTGGCCAATTCCGCCAGCAGATAGAGCCGGCGCGCGCCGTTCTCGTCGTTTGTATCAGGCATTAGTCTGGCCTGGGCCATGGTCAGCCGCTTCAGCTTCAGGTCGCAGGCAGCCGCGGACACGGCAAAGCCGTTACGGCTCGCGGCATCGAGGTTTGATTGGCGGGCGAGCGCGCGGTATTGCACACTTGCGTCGGCATAGCGGCCCGCGTTGTAGAAGGCATCGCCCAGGCTGTGCAACTCAGCTGCCGTCAGGCTGCTCTCCGCGCCCATTGCGGTAAGCTTTGTCCAAGAAGTCTCTGCCTCCGGGCTCAGGGGATGGGCCAGCAAAAGCTTCTTGTAAAGCCCCTCGGCCGTGTCGGTCTTCCCTTGCATGAACGCGGCTTCCCCTTCTGCAAGCTGATAGCCGGGACGGTCGGCTGCCGCTGTATCGGCGGCTGCGATCAAAACTCTGTCTGCGCCGGAAGCGTCGTTCATCGCCAGCAGTGATGCGGCTTCCAGTTCCGGCGCCTGGTCAACGAAGATGCTGTCGGGATATCGCTCGGCAAACCCGCGCAGCGACGCCTCGGCCGCCGTTTCATTGCCAGCCTCGTGATTGGCGCGAGCCGAGAGAAAATCCGCATAGTCGGCCAGTTCCTCACCTGCCTGTCGCGCCTGGCGGAAACTCTCGACAGCCTCGGCGTAGCGCTTGTCCAGCAGGTACGCGTGGCCCAATGCGAGATAAGCCGCCGCCGCCGCCTCGCCGGTGTGTCGACGCGCATATTGGGTCACACCCGCGTAAGCCGCCGGAGTGCGCAGTGTGGCCAGTTGTTGAGCCATGGGGCGCAACTCGGTCGAGGCCACAAAGGCCAGCTTGATCCGCGCCGTTCGCGCTCTCCTCACCGCCCTGCTCGCCTGCGGATGGTGTCTTCGGGGCCTCTTCCCGGTCGTATGGACCGCAGGCTTCGCACCGGTTTTGGCCGTCGAAGTTGCGGGTCTCGTGGCCGCTTTGGCAGGCGAAATCTTTGTCGTCTGCCTTGGCTTAGCTGTGGGCTTGAGCGGTGCTTTGTGCGTAGTGGCTGAAGTCGAGCCGGCAGGTGCAGTCGCCTGCGCGCCGGCAGATTGCGCCGCCTGCAGCGCCAGCATCAGCAGGGAAACCAGAACAGCCAAGCAGCCGGAAGCCAGCCGCGCAACAGAAATTGGGGAAGAAACAGCCTTCATATACTTACTTTAAGCTGTTTCCGCACAGCGCGCAGCTCTCTGGGACCACTCCCGTTACTACAAGGACCGCAAAGCGGAACGCTCCGCCAGCGCGAAGATTGCTGCAGTCGCGATATTCCGTTTGGTCCACGGCCCCGCCGTCCGGTACACTCTTTCTGACGGACCCCAACACGCGACCCTTAACCAGTTCAGCGGATTTTTCGCAACCAACGCCCATGCCGACCATCCAATCGATAGCAGGACAACTCGAGCCGCATCCTGACGTAGCCCTGGTCGAAAGGGTGCGCGGCGGCGATGTCTCGGCCTACGATACGCTGGTCCGCAAGTACGAGCGCCAGCTTTTTCGCATCGCCCAGCACATCACGCAAAATCGCGAGGATGCAGAAGACGTCATGCAGGACGCGTTCCTGAAGGCGTACGAGAAGCTCGAGCAGTTTCAGGGGAACTCGAAGTTTTATACCTGGCTGGTGCGGATCGCGGTGAACGAAAGCCTGATGCGCCTGCGCAAGCGGCGCACCGGCAAGATGGTTTCGATTGACGAGGATATCGAAACCGACGAAGGCAGCGTCCCCCGCGACCTGGCAGACTGGGCTCCGGACCCGGAACAGAACTACGGACAGGCCGAGTTGGCGGAGATTCTGCGCAAGACCATCCAGGGGCTGCCGCAAGGGTTTCGTATCGTGTTTGTGCTGCGGGATGTGGAAGGACTTTCGACCGAAGAGACGGCAGAGACGCTGGGTTTGAGCGTTCCCGCCGTGAAGTCGCGCCTGTTGCGCGCAAGGTTGCAACTGCGTGAGCGTCTGAGTCGCTACTTCCACAAGAAGAAGGGGCTTATGGAAACGGGGATTGTAAAGTGACCTGCAAAGATTTTCTTGCCCTTCTCGACGACCTGATCGACGACGAGGTGTCACCCAATATGCGCACCGAGTTGCAAACCCATCTGGGCCGCTGCGGACACTGCGAGGTCGTCCTCAACACTACCCGCAAGACCATTGAAATCTACCGCTCCCACGAAATCTACGACCTGCCCTCCGACCTGCGCGAACGCCTCCACGCCGCCATCATGTCCCGCTGCAAGAAGGGCTGCTGACCACCTGCTGTTGGGCAGACGCTCGCTTTTCGCTCGCATGATGTTTATTGGGTTACCGAATGCTCGGTCACTCTGAGTGCGCCGTGCCCCATCTATTCGCGTATATGCTGCGAATGGATGGGAAACCACAAACCCCGAAATCCCATCGCCAACAGACCAGCCTGCCCCACGCCTTTTTTCTGGAGCGGACATGCCGAAGGCGGTTGGCCCCAGCGCAAGTGGCAGTTGGCCCCACCGCAGGTGGATGATTTACCCTCAAAAGCGGTATGAAACTCAGTCACTCACTCCTCGTGTCCGCTCTGGCTGCGGCCTTTTGCGCTGCGGCATACGCCCAAACCTCCTCTACCGACCTTCCCGACGCGCCTGCGGCCACAGCCGCCGCCATGACCCGTCCCAACGGCCCCACCGTGGTGATGGACACATCCATGGGTCGCATCACCTGCCAGTTTTTCGAGCGCCAGGCGCCCAAAACTGTAGCCAACTTCATCGCTTTGGCTGAAGGCACAAGAGACTGGATCGACCCCGTTACCCACGTAAAGCACCACGGCAAGCCACTCTACAACGGCACCATTTTCCATCGCGTGATTCCCGGGTTCATGATTCAGGGTGGCGACCCCGCCGGCACGGGCATGGGCGACCCCGGCTATCAATTTGATGACGAGGTCGATCCCAATCTGAACTTCGACGTGCCCGGCCGCCTGGCCATGGCCAACTCCGGCCCCAACACCAACGGCAGCCAATTCTTCATCACCGAAGCGGCCTACGATTCGCTCAACCAGCACTACACTCTCTTCGGCCAGTGCGATGACGCCAGCGTCGAGGTGGTCAAAGCCATTGCCCGTGTGCCGCGCAATAGCGACGACAAGCCTGTTACTCCAGTAGTCCTGAACCAAGTGATCATCGTGCGCGAGGGCAAGCTCATGCCGCCCCGGAGACCACCCTCGTCGGGACCTGTAGTCTTGCGCGACGGCCGTCCGCCGGCGCCCTTGCCGATCGCCGATCCCCCGATTTCTACCATACCCAAACCATAACTTGCGGGTGCCCCAGGTCCGGATTTTCGGACCTGGGATTCCACAGAGTTCCACAAGCAACTAAGGAGTTTTTATGCCACTAGCAGCAGGAACCTACGCCGTCTTCTCCACCACCGAAGGCAAGATCACCGTCCGGCTCTTTGAGTCAGACGCGCCCATCACCGTCAAGAACTTCATCGAACTGGCCGAGGGCTCGAAGGAGTGGACCCACCCCTCAACCCACAAAAAGTCCACTGACAAGCTCTTCCACGGCACCATCTTCCATCGCGTGATTCCCGACTTCATGATCCAGGGCGGCGACCCCACGGGCACCGGCATGGGCGGACCCGGCTATCGCTTCGAGGACGAGACCAAAGGATCGCCGCACAAGTTCGACAAGCCTGGCAAGTTGGCCATGGCCAACAGCGGCCCCGGAACCAATGGCTGCCAGTTCTTCATCACCGTCGCGCCCACGCCCCACCTCACGGGCAACCACACCATCTTCGGCGAAGTCGTCGAGGGTCAGGAGATCGTCACCAAGATTTCGCTGGTTCCGCGCGGCGGCCAGGACAAGCCCAAGACCCCAGTGGTGCTCGAATCCGTCGTCATAGAGCGCGTCGCGTAGATTGATTTGCACTAATGATGAAAGTGTGTGCCGCGCCCTCGCCGCAACGGCGTCCCCGCGGACAGGTCTTCGTCCGTGGGGTGTTAGCCTTTGTTCTTGCGGCATCGGGGACCCTAACGACAGGTCTTCGTCGCTGGGGTGATCCAGGGTCGGAGACCGCAAACCTCGACCGGCGAGTGCCCGAATTCCGGGTCCTCGGATCACCGACTCGGACACATTGCAGAGAAATACGCTCCTGCGGCGCACGCTTTCGATTGAGAGTTTCTGACCTTGGCCTCAGAATGCGTATCTGTTAACCGGCCGGTTTTTGAGGATTGAATTCATCCTCGTCGTCGTGGCGGTGGGAATGTGGGAATCGGCTTGATCGATTTCCAGGGTTTGTGGGAAGGGCGAAAAACAGCATCATCGATTTCCGGGCATTCCATAAACCGTCATTTCCACGGCCTGCCTCAATCACCTCGCACACTAAGGCGGCGATCATTACCGTAGCATCCGTCCAGTCTTGCTCGAACTCGATCGGGCTGACGCAGTTCAGCGTCGAGTGCATTGGTATTCGGTTATACCAGAGCGGCCATGCGATAACTTCATCCTTGGCTGCGCGGATGGTTCGAAAACGCTGGCCGTGCAGCCGTTCCACCTTGAGCGAGCCGAACAATGTTTCCGAGCAAGCGTTGTCCCTGCAATTGCCCTTGCAGCTCATCGATGGTGTAATGCCATGCTCTCTGAGTACCTCACTGAAATCTTCGCTGGCATACTGGCTGCCGCGATCGCTGTGAAAGATCAGCCCTGCCTGCTTGCCTGGATTGCGTTTGAACATCGTCACACGCGCCAACTCTGCGCGAAGACGGCTGTTCTCCATCTGCTCGGCAGTCACCTGCAGCTTGCTGCTGGCGCCCGTCAAGGTTCCAGCTCGATGCGCCTTGACCCAGTTGCACAAGGTCTGCTCAATCACGCCAAGGCTGCGTGCCGCTGCCGCCTGACTCTGGCCCGACTCAACAAGCCGCGCCCGCCTCTTGATTGAACTCAAGCGCGTACCTGACCCGCTTCCCATTCCTCATCTTCGCTACCCTTTCGCATCAGAACAGCTTGCTAAGGGATACGTCTTGCGCGGACAAGGTCATGGTGTACCTTTGTTTGTACCTTCGACATTGACTTGGCTATCGTCATGACTTGTCCACCATAAAGTGCAGAGGAACAATAGGGCGTCTACGGAATCTCCTCATATTCGTTCAATTCATCGAATTCATCGGTGGAGCTCAGCCCGCGTGGCTTTGCAACACGTTGGCCACTCGCGGTCCTGGCCGTGATGACGCGATTAGACTTGTGAGGTATAGATAGTTCTACTTCAGTTGCCCTCGCCGGAATGAGCATGTGCATTTCAATTGGAATTAACACTGCGAAGCATCAATCCACATGCGTCCGAATAGCGCGACAGAGACTCTTGAATCTTGTGTCGAATAATCGCGCGTGGGTTGTTCTTGATCGTGGTGGCCCGAAGAGCTTCTGCCTGTCGTGGAAGGTATTGGGAAACGAGGGGCAACGGCGCTGGATGCTCTTCGAGGTTTTCAATTAAGACCGCAAGGGACCTGGACACTTCGGAATTCGGCCAATAATAGCGGATGCGGTCACTAAAGCTGTAAGCCCGTGCAACCTGCACTTGGCCTTCGGCGCCACGATAGTACGCCTTCCAATTCTCAGGATGCTCAATCATGACGCGTTCGATGTTTGCCCGAATCTCCGAACGCCGTTCTTTGGGAATCCATTCTTCTTCAATACGCGCAAGGCCGAAGATTGCCTCCCGCATCACAAATGTCAATTCAGGGCCAACTTTTAGAATGCCAAAATGGTCACTTACGAGTTGACAGAGCGAATTAGCCGTCTGATAGTCCGTCGAATGGGCCTCGAAGACCAAGCCGTCTTGTCGAACGATAAATGCAGCCAGCTCCAAAGCTTCCTTCGGCACATAGTCCGCAACCACTTCGTCGCTGAACTCGACTCCCGGTTGAACGACAACGCCGATGATCCGATCCCACGCTGGCGAGAGCCCCTTCCGTGCAAATGCCTCACGATGCACGTCCAGCGTTTCCTGCAGACTCGCCGTTGTGGTTACTGCGATTTCCATCTCTTCCTGCGCCCCACCGGGAGTGGGCACCTCGGTCCCGATGACATAGACCGGTTTGCATGCAATGCCTTGCGTCGCATCTTCGGCTGCCTCGCAAAGTCGCGCCGCGCGGTTTGCGATTTCAGCGCTTGCGAGGGTTTGGGGATCGTCACCACATGACATGCTCGTGTCGAGATGAATCTTGCCGAATCCCGCAGCTGCATAAACAGAAACCATCGCGCAAGCCTTGTCCATCGCCGTCGCAGCAGATTCAACTCGCCATGGGTTTGGACCTAGATGGTCCCCACCGAGAAGCAGCTTCTCCGTGGGAAAATGCATTTCCCGCGCAATGCCATGAACATATTCTCGGAATTGTGCAGGCGTCATGCCGGTGTAGCCACCCTCCTGATTCACCTGGTTACAGGTGGCTTCAATCAATAGCGGGCTATGATCATCTGTCGCCTGCGCAAATGCTGCCTCTAACACTAGTTGATTCGCCGAGCAGACCGAGTAGATGCCTCGACGCTTTCCGGCGCGGTTTTCTTTCAGAAGCGTGCGCACCTCATCGACGGAAGAATGCGATGTCTCCGGTTCTTCAGAGTTGTGTTTCCTATTCAACATTTGAAAGATCATTCTCCATTAGCACCAATCCATGCGCTGCAAGGAAGCTCAATCGAGCTCATGTCTCGCGCAAGTTTCTCGTTTCGGTTCCGCAATAACCCTGGTCGAAGACTGTTCATTAAGCCGCATTTCACGGAATTGAGACCTCCCTCGCGCAGCGCCCAGCAAGGACCTGCGGCGTGACAAACTTTATTGAACCCACGGATCACAGTTCACGCCACAAGAGTGTTTTGCCTCCAATGCAGCTCTAAGAAACTCTGGCGGTAGGCAGAATCGGTGAAAGCTCCTGTGCCGCCGGGGCGCGTGACGGATACCCCCCCACCAGATTTCCATAGGCTACACACGTCTCCAGAGGAGCTTTGCGAACCCATTGATGTAGAAAGCCCGCATCAAAGGTGTCGCCTGCGCCCACCGCATCTTTCACATCCACTTCAAGTGCAGAAACATCCACCCGTCGCCCCCCTTCGTATGCAGAGGCCCCTCGCGCTCCGCGCTTCACAACCAACAGGGCACTTTGGATCCCACAAGCTCTGCGGCCTCTTCCACTTTGGCGAGTTTCCTCAATTTCTCCTCGGTGCAGAACAACACATCAACCAGTGGCAGAACGTTCTCCAGCAAACCGTCCCACTTTCCTTCGGGATCGTCGTTTGGATCGAGGGAAGTAGTCAGTCCGCGTCTCTTCATTTCCCCGAATAGCGATAAGATATCAGGAAAGAGTTTGCGTTGCAGAAACGGAGAAGATAAATGAAAATGTTTTGCCGACGCCAAATGATCGAAATCCAGATCCTCGATCCCCATTTCAAACATTGTGCCCGGGTAAGTAAGGATGCGCCGGGTCGTCGTGAGGGGAAGGATAATAGTTATTCCCGTGTTGATGCCTGAAGTTGAGCGAACCAAGCGACTGAGCTCCACACCCGCCTGCTTCAAGCTCTCGCAACACATCTCCCCCAGAACATCGCGACCGATTTGCGAGCTGAAGGTTACTTTGCTACCAAGAAGCGCCAAATTGTGTGCGAGAATCGCGGAGGAACTGCCAAGCGTGAGAGTAAATCCGCTCGCAAGGATTTCGCGTTCTTCCGGCAATTCGCGCGGTAGCCCATAGACAATTAAATCAGGATTGATTTCTCTCACTATAGAGACGTCTGGTCGCCAAGGTGCATCTTCATGCGCGTTAATATCTATCGAGTCCATCTTTCCCATCCTTTGGACCGTTGAATCAGCGTTGTTCTTGGAGCTTGAAAACTAGCCTCTTTGTTGCGCTCTCGGCATTCTCCATCGTCAGAGAATTCGATCTCCATCGCTTTGACCATCATTCGACGCGCAGTCTCCTCATTCTGGGCGCCGTTTGTCTGCCGGCACGAAGCGCGTTGAGATGTTACCGGTTATCGAAACCTCTATAGTCTTAGAATTGGTGATTGCATCCAGGCCCGTTGCGGTTACATGCACTTCGTATTCGCCTGGGTGAGTATATGCGTGCTGTACCTTCATGCCATCCAGGCTCGACCCATCTCCGAATTGCCAGTGACAATTAAGCACTGGCGCCTCCGGGAGTGATGCCGTCGCCACGAAGGTTACGGTCTCTCCCGATTTTGCGCTGCCTACCAAATGTATTTCAATTGGAGGCTGGATCGCGGGAACAGAGGTATCGATCAACTTTAGCATCCGAACAGAATGGGGTTGTTGAACCAGATTAATCGTGTCCGATGGTCTGTTGCAGCAGTTTTGATCGCCGAACACATCTACTATTTGATACTTACCTGGGTCCTTCAAAGCAAGACTCGCAAGAGTTATGGCGCGTGTACGCTCCTCGTCTGTCCAGTTGAAGACGGTGAGAATCGACTGTCGCTCATTTTCTTTCAGCAGAAAGACACTCGGCTGCTTATCGCTTGGCGCATATGTCATCAGATCGGTGGGAGTGGATGCACGACCGAGACGGGCCATGTCAATCAGAGTCGCATTCTTCACCAAAGACAGCCGTTCCGGCGAAGCTCCCAGAGTGGGAAGATCGTCTCCAATCTCGAACATACCCCCAGATAAAGCAGCGAGCGCTATCGACACTTTTGCTTCGTCTAAGGTAAGTGGGCGCTGCCCGCCGTGCCAGGACTGGTCATCCACGGTCTGCAAGGAGACTGTGAACGCGTCCGGATCTGCGACAAAGAAATTGCGATTCATATAGTAGCGCGCGGCAATGCCGGAAGCGGCATCCCTGGTGGCATCGAAGGTATGTCCAGTGTCTTGAGAGATGCGCCCTGCATCCACGATCCCAACGGGATTGAGCATGGGACTACCATCCTTATCAAGCACCACATCCTCGCCTACGCTGCTTCGGATGATTCCCAAGCCGATCCGCTGCGCCTCAAGGGCGGTCGTGTTGGGGCGATAGTAGGAACCCTCAACGGCCGAGTCGTCCATGAAATCCATTTTGATAAAGCGAACGCCCCAGTTATGAATCGTGTTGTACGTCTGCTTCAGGTAGTTCTGGGCGCCGGGGTTGGTGGTGTCCAGCACATACAGGGGATCGTTCTGCTCAGTGACGTGACCAATGTGAATAAGCTGCCCAGCAGCGTTACGCAGCAGCCAATCCTTATGATTCTGAAACACCCACGCGCGCTCGGATACTTCAAATGGCGCCGTCCAGATCCCAAATGTAAGTCCATTGCGGCGCATCTCATCTCCTACGTACCCCATTCCAAGAGGAAAGAGGTTTGCGTCCGGCGTAGTGTATTCACCGCGCGCAAATTGGTATCCCTCATCAATCTGAAAGTAGTTGTATCCAATTTGCTTTAGATTCTCCGACAACCACTCTGCATTAGTAACCGCCGCTCCCTCGTTGAGTCCGAAGTAATAAGCAGTCCAGCTCCACCACCCGACTGGGGTGGGGGTATTTACCCGGGCCTTATGCAACAGCCTGACTGCATTGCCATACTGCTCCAGCTGGGCATGATAGTCGATTCCTACTGCGAACATCAGGCGCTCAGACGAAAGGCTATCGCCGGGATTCACGCTTAAGCTTAATTCCACCCGTTCGGATGTCGGTGATTCCTTGAGCGATTCGTCCTTCATAATCTCCGTTGTGCCAGTTGCGACGGCTTCATAAGAGAGAATCTGCGCGCCTGAGCCCGAAGAAGTCTCCTTAAGATGAAAGATCGTCAGTAACTTATCAGAAGTAAGTGCGCCTAAAAAAAGACTTTCTCCGCTCTCGCGGTTGTAGATAAGCTGGCTTCCAACACCACGGTGCATTCCTTCTGGAGCGGCGTTCAAATCGCGAATCGCAAGTTGTGGCCGATCCTCACTATAGCTATCCGACAAAATGCGGTCAGCGGAAGCCGGTCCATTCAGGTTTATGACTGGATCATTAGTTGCATGAAAGTTCCGGATCGCCTGAACATATATCGGTCGATCTGCGGAATTCACCACCTTGACTTCTATATCGCCCCACGATTGATCTTTATACAGTCGTAAAGTGCAAACCAGATCCGGCGCGCCCGAAAGGCCAGTGTGAGTTACAACAAGCTTCGTTCCTGAACCGAATTCGTCTCTGAACTCAGATTGCACTGCATTATGTTGGAGGTATGCCGAAGAACGCAGGACATGAGAGTCTACGTCGGCCTCTACATCGGAGCGCACTACGATTCCCGGGATGCCGGGTGACGCTATGGAATAGGATCCATCGGAGTAGACAGCCACCGACAAGGATTTTCCCTGTATCACGCCTGAAACGAGTATCTTATCCTTCGGCTCCACGGGGGCTTGCTGACCCGCGAACTCGGTGTTCCCGCAGACAGCCAAGGCTGCAGCAAGGGCAGCGCACACCTTCCATCTACACAATTGCTTCATGTGAACTCCTTTATTCCGGCGTGGCATAACTCAAAATCCACATAATTGCGGCCCGGCCCGTACCCCGAGCCGGGCCGCAAACAGTATACGTTTTCAATAGCTGAACTTCGCGGCAAACTGAAGAAGTCTGGGGTCCTGTGCGCCTGTCAGGTATCCAAAACTCGGCGTTCCCATGATGGTCGAATTAATGGAATTCTGGGGGCCCGGCGCCGCAAATTCAAAGTTCGGATGATTGAATACATCGAATGCTTCAGCCCTGAGCTCCAAACGCCTGGAGCCACCAAGAGAAATCTTCTTCAAGAGAGAAAAGTCCACATTCTTCTCTCCCGGCCCCTCAAGGCTGTTGATCTGTACGTCACCCAGAGACCCGAGAGCGGGATTTTGAAAAGCACAGGTATTGAAAAACGTGCCTGGGATGCAAGGCTTCGATGTCGCCTTGACGCCGGGAACATAATCAGGCCGCTGCTGCCCGTCGGAGTTGGCAAAGTCGCCATTTCCATCCGTGACCGTAAACCAGCCACCAGTCGACAGCGTAAGGATGCCTGACCAGTTCCAGTTAGAAAGCAAATGGTCTACTTCCCGAATTCCAGTCGCAAAGCGCTGCCCTGGACCGAACGGCAAATCATACAAATAGCTTGCCACAAAGCGCTGGCGCACATCGATATCCAAAGGTCCGTGTTCCTCGTTCGGATCTTTGCTGTTTCGGAAGCCGTCGTTGTTTTGGGAGCCAAGATCCGCATTGGTTGCGTTTCCTAGCGCTTTGCTGTAGGTGTAGTTAACGACAAACTCCAGGTTGTGACTTAGCCTCTGCGTCAGCGAGGACTGCATACTGTTATAGTTCGCTAATCCAAATGCTGTCAGATAGCCTATCGACGCATCTATATTCGGAAAGGGGCGCCTCGGGGCCGTTGGAGCGCTTGGGTCGATATCTGGTTGAGCCTGATTGCCGTTGAGATAGATGTAAGAGCGGTTGCTCTTGGACCCGATATATCCCACGTCAAGCATCATTGTATTAGTCAGTTGATACTGGGTTGTGAGGTGCCATTGCATGACATAAGGCATACGAAGGTTTGTCTCGAGGGAAAACAGTGTTGGGGTATTTGGATCCACCAGAGCATTTGTTGGAAATCCCTGAGCAAGGACGCTAACCCCAGGAACCGAGCAATCTTTGCCGCTTGGCGCGCCCGTGTAGGAGGGCAGGCTACAGGGGGCGGAGAAGGTTTGAGTGATGAAGTACGGGGGATTGAAACCTGGACTTGGATTGCTATAAGGTCCAGCTTCATCCCCATTGAAGAACACCCCGAAGGCCGTTTGCACGGCAAGGCGCTTCGTGGGGCTGTAGGCTATGCCTACGCGAGGCGAAAAATCCTTGTAGTCGGCACTTATCAGAGCGTCTGAGGCATTGTGGTTTACGGGGAGAATCGAGGCTATGGTGGGAGTCAAACTCACTTTGCTGCTCGCCGGTATATCCAGATTCCCGGTGTTGATGTTAAAGTTCGACTGCGCGTTGTCCTTCGAGAGCACCGGCGAGAAATACTCCCAGCGGAGGCCTAGATTCAAAGTAAGTTTAGGGAAAACCCGCCAGTCGTTCTGCAGGAAGAGGGCATATGTGCTGCGGTAGTAATCAATATTGTTGAGATTGTTGATATTGCCGCCGCTCGCCTGCCCTGTGAGCAGATCTGCCAGGCTATTACCACCTGTTCCGGTAGCGCCTGCATTATCCGTGTATGTGTGGGTGAAGCTCAGAAAGCCACGAGGGTATGCCGGCTCGTAGATGGAAAAGTGCTCTGGGCGAATCTCTCCGCCAAGCTTCCAGGTGTCGTTGCCGGAGATAAGAGTGAAAGTGTCCGAAAGCATAAACGTCGTCTGCCTTTCGATGGCGGGCAGAAAGAGAGCGGATCCGAGGTTGGATGCGTCGGTGAAGGTCAACTGAGGCAGTCCGCCGTTGTTCGTGCCGGCGACATATGGGACGCCTGGAAAGCCGACAGTGGCCGCCACGTCCTCGCCTGAATTGAACTGATACCTGCTTGTTTTTAGCCGGTTGGCGCCAAAACGAATTTCATTCACCTTATGCGGCGAGAACACATGAGCCTCGCTGGCGGCGCCGCTGTAGGCTGTTATTTGCTGAATACCGCCAAAGAAACCGCCTCCGTCCGCAATGCCGCCGTAGGGCGAACCAATCGTCTCTGGACTACTACTCATGCTAAATCGGTAGAACGCCGTGTCACGGCTTGAGATTACCTGGTCTATCCGGACATCTCCCTGCTGCTGGGTTTGCATGGTGATTGGATTGGAGAGGTAGTTATAACCGACTCCAGAGGCATTCGGAGTCGGAGTTGGAAAGAGTTGAATGAGTTTGGAACCAAGAGCATCGGTACTTGATGACGGAATTACGTTGCTCGGCACGCCATCGACATAGCCGAACGGTACGCCGCAGAATCCAGTGCCTTGCTGTTGGGTTTTCGTGGTGTCAAAAATCTCACCCTGATATGTCATCTCTCCATTGCAATCGTTAACGCCTGTGGGACCTGTGGTAGGGTCCAAGTCCAGTTGGTCCGAAAAGTCGCCGCCCCGCTGCGCCACAGTTGGAACTTGAGCGGTGCTAGTAACCGCCTTGCTAATACGCAAGTCTTGGTAATCTACGAAAAAAAGCAACTTGTCTTTAATCAATTTACCGCCGAATGTCGCACCAAATTGATTCTGGTGGTATGGCTGAAGCGATGCGTCGTAATAATTCATCGCATCGAACATCTGATTGCGCAGAAATTCATAGGCCGATCCATGGAACGTATTGGTTCCACTCTTAGTGGTGGCATTGACGATTGCTCCGGTGGCCCTGCCAAACTCGGCATCGTAGTTGCCCGTCTCTATCTTGAATTCCTGAAGCGCGTCGGGCGGGGGCATTGAAACGTAATTCGCTTCGTTCAGCAGATCAGGAAGGTTCGAATTATTGTCGACACCATCGAGAAGGAAGTTATTGTCCAGAGAGCGTGAGCCGCTGGCGCTGAAGCCGAAGCCGCTGGAGTCGCGCGCGCCTGGCTCGCTTGTGGTCACACCTACTGTAAGCTGCGCAAGTTGAACCGGATTGCGGCCATTCAGCGGAAAGCCCACCATGGCCTCACTGTTGATGACTTGGCCGGTCTCGGACGAGTCGGTCTCAAGAAGCGGCGCGATGTCGTTGACCACCACCTGTTGGGTGACAGCACCCAGTTGCAGTGTTGCGTCCACACGTTGACGTTGCTGTACATCTAACGTGATTGGACCGGTAACGGTTTGCTTGAAGCCAACCGCGGAAATAATAATCTGATATGAGCCGATGCGTACAGGGCTGATGATCCAGGCCCCCTCGCCATCGCTCTTTGCGTGGTAGCTGAAATTTGTGCTGGTATTTGTGGCCGTGACGGAGGCGTTTGCGACAACAGCTCCACTGACGTCGACAACCCGGCCTTCGAGTGTGGCAGTATCTCGCTGCGCTGCGAGAGGATAGCTGGCCAAGATCAGCAACGCGAAACACAGCGTGCATAAACTACCGATTCTTCCTAACATTTCGACGCCTCCTGTTGATTGCAATTGATCAGTGGTAAAACCGTTCCGAGTCAATCTCAGACAACTTGAGTTGTCCGACCGATGAAGAACGCACCGAGTTGCGAATTCCTCTTGTCGTTGTCAGGTTGCTTCGCCCACTTCTCTGTCAGGCTGCTTCGAACGATTACGACTTCGATTAAGTGAAGCTAATAGCAAACAGACATCATGTTTCGCTATATTACGAATTCAATCATATTGTGTCAATGGTAATTTCAGGAATTATTGGGGAACCTGGCAACCGGTCGTCCTGCCGCTGCCTAAAATCGCTGTTGGCGGGCTTTCGAAAACAACTTACTCCGTGGTTAACAGATTGATAATAAATACCATGCAAGCCTCATTCTGCGTTTCGTCTTTTTTGCATTCCTGGCGTGGCGGCGTCTGCGAGGTACCAAAGAGAGGAGAAGATGTACGCTGCAAATCACTGGCGCAGACGTTGACTGCATGCGAGCGGGTTGAGGAGTCACTGAGCGGACGGTCAACGCACTGCTTTGTCCTTCTGAATCGGCGCAACTTCTTCTGGGGTGTTGTACCCCGCGAGCTTGATCCAGGCCGCAGTCCCCGCTGACTTCTGGACTTTCCCTTGAATCTCTGCAACTTCGCCGGGAAAGACAGTAACGTAGTTGTCGTCGTATTCGATGGGAACAATCTCGTCTCCGCCACGGGTCGCCGTAATCTCGGCACGTTCAAAGAAAGCTATTAGGCTGGTACGGTTCCGCAGGCGGATAGTGACATGATTTTCGCCTTCGGCGATGGTTTGCCTGGCCCGCACGTCCAGCGGGACTTGCCGCATCGTGTTTAAGGCCGTCATGTCGGCCCAACTCGCCATCTTCAAATCGAATGCTTTGTCGTTCGCCTGATCTCCCAGGTCATCATCTTTTGTGGACTGCCAGTAGACGTTCTCTGCCAGCACCTTTCCGGTGCCGTCGAATAGCTCGCAACGCAAAAAATAAACAGGGGTTAAGTCCTTCTGCCGGGGTATGGTGAGGATGTGTACGGCACTGCCTGACGTTACGCGGATGCCCTTGACGCTGCGGTCGTCACGAAGCTTGCCATCGAGTTGGTAGATGCGAACGCGGACGCGCAGACCATTCTGCTCTTTCGGCGTCTGGTTCACCACCGTAATTTTCGCCTGGCTGTGATCTCCGGTCGCATATGAGTCGAAGACAACCGACAGCGGACGAAGACCTTTCTTTGCCCCGTAGTACGCGCCACCCGGCTGCAGGTGGTAGTCGATCAGATGACCGAAGAACGAGGGCCACTGGCTGTTGAGCATCCAGTACAAGGTCATCTTGTGATTGGCCCATCCATTTGCCGCAAAGTCCTCGAACTGAGCGCGAGTATCCTCGTAAAGCGCCAGTTGAGCTTTCATCGAGAATTCCTCCGCGCTCACCGACGGCCCGTAGCGTCGATCGATCACATTCCGGATATTGGCGAGGGTATTGTTGCCTTCATTGGCGCCGGCATGAAAATACCATGTCTCGTTGATCGGCCAAAGCTTGTCGGCAGGTATGAATTTCCTCAGGCTTTCGTAGGTCGGTACATTCTCGTTGTCGCCCTGCTCGGCGCACGCGCCCCGTGCCGCGGCATAGCGCCCGCTGAACCAGTATGTGGGCGGCCGCCAGCTATACGGCCCTTCCATGTGAATGCCGCTCCATTCGCGGTCGCCATTGGCATTCTTGCTGTATGAAGAAACGGTATCGACGACCGCGCTTTGCCAGTGCAAGTCCGTCAGAATCCGGTGATAGCTATCGCGCACCGGCGGCGGCGGCAAACCATCGCTCCCGTTGGCCCAAACAAAAACCGAGGCGTGCGAGCGCAGCATCAAAATCTGCGAAACAAGGCTCTCTCCAGCCACGCGATGGTCCTCAGCATTCCACTTGTCCCAATGCTCCCATTGACTGCAGCACATCCAGCCGAACATTACGGGAATGCCCTCTTCGTCCGCCAACTCCACCATATGGTCGCTGGCAATCTTCGACTCCCAGCGAATCAAATTCAGCCCCATGTCCTTCACATACCGGATCAAGGTCGCATCGCGGTCATAGTCGAAGCGGTAGAGCAGGTCTGGCGTGTAGTCGGCCCCGCGCGCCAGGAAGTCCTTGCCATTCACCTTCATATAAAAGCTGCCGCCCTTACCCACCCCGGGAAACTGCTCGTCTTGATCGCGGTGCTGGGTAATGGTGCGAATCCCGAAACGGATGTGGGTCGCATCCGAAACCTGACGATCGGCGAGAAATTCTAAGTCCAGTTTGTAAAGGCAGGGATGCCCCATGGTGTAGGGCTACCAGAGATCTGGATTGGCCAGTACTAGCTGGGAATATTGCTGTGGAGTGAAACTGGCCTCGCGCTCCTCGTCTGCGGCTAAGATGACCGGCTGCTCGACCTCAATCGTGGGCTTGCCGGGGCGCGAAATCGTCCCCCGCAAAACCCCGTTGACTGAATGGTTAGAGACGTTTCGCAACTCGGCGAAGACTGTCAGCCGGGCCGTTGCGAGCTGCGGAAGTGGAAGCTCGGTGTTGACCGTCGCAGAACTCACCGTGACCGCGCCCGACATCCTCAAGTACACTGGCTTCCATATACCGGCATTGCGGTCGGGAACGAAAGACACCGGTTGGAAGTCAGGCTTGTCTGGATCTCGATAGCCAAGATACTTCCAGTTAATCCAGTCCAGCCAGCTATCGGCCAGCTCCACTCCATTCACACCCTGCATAAGGCGCTCCGGCGTCACCTTGACCGCCAGAACATTCGATGTTCCTGGCTTGATCCATTGTGTCACATTGAATTGGTGCGCGACGTACATGCCCACCACATGCTGGGCGTCGGCCACAAGATGGCCGTTCAGCCATATCTCCGCGCGATAGTTGATCCCTGGGAACTCCAGTTGGTAAACCGCCTGCTCAGGTGGCGCCACAAATGTCGTCCGATACCACCAATCCTGAAGATAGAGATCCTGTGGAACTTCTTTGAGCAGGTTCATGCCTTCATAGAGATTGGGGTAGGTGCCGTCTTCCTCCAGGATCTCGAGAACCGTCGCGGGCATACGAGGCGCCGCGTGCCAGGTTGTTGCATCGTAATCAGGAAGAGAAATTGCCTGACCGCCAGAGCGCACATCCCTGGCCGATGCAAGTTTCCAGTTCTCGGCCAATTCGACACTGCGCGGTGGCGCGGAAGCGGCTGGTGTCTGAGCAGAAAGGCCAAGGGCGCTTGCGTAGAATACAATTCCGCAAATCAGACCTCTCGTCATTGGTTCCCCCTTTGTCGAGCTTGCGCCAAGGCGAAGCCGCAATCACGGAATCATTCGGAGGCTTTCGCCCCTGTATCGAATGTTTTACGCAATATTTTCGTTATTTGTCAAATGAAAATACTTGACGGTTGCGGAAGACGGATATATTCTTGCGTAGTGTTTCGTATTTGATCCATTCGCGGAATTATATTTTCCGCTATTTTCAAATTGTCCCTCCTGGGGAATGGAGTTTACATGTCAAGAGAACTGAATGTGCCCGCAGAGACTGGCCTCCACAGTGCCCCTTCATACACCTTGCAGGAAATCCTACAGCAGCCTCTTCTTTGGCCGGACACTGTGGAAAGCGTTCGTTCCGCGGCAGAGCAGATCCAACTGCCAATCAAGCTCCAGCTCGCTCGCGTCCTGCTAACAGGCGCGGGAACCTCGGCCTACGCCGCAAGTGCTGTGGCATCTGCGTGGCCCCGCGCACTTGCCGTTCCTACCACAGACCTGCTGGTCGATCCTGAACGCTACCTGCCCGAAGTGGACACCGTGATTTCCCTGGCCAGGTCTGGCGACAGTCCAGAGAGCGTTGCAGTTGTCGAGCGCATCCGCGCTCTTCGGCCCAACATTCCGCAGTTGGCGATCGTTTGCAATGAGGATGGCGGATTATCACATGCGGGCCTTGACGGGCTCATTGTCCTTGACCCGCGTACCAACGACCACAGTCTTGTCATGACCAGCGCGTTCTCCAATTTGGTGCTGGCCGGGCTCGCCCTGGCCCAGCCGGATGCGGTTGCGGTTAAGGTTGATGAATTCAGCAAACGTGCAATCGCATTGCTGCCCGGCATCGATCAAGCATGCCGGCGCGCCGCCGCTCGCACCCGCGAACGCATTGTGGTTTTGTCCTCTTCTCCCTCGCTCGGCTGGGCACGCGAAGCTGGGCTGAAGACGCTCGAAATGACAGCCGGCCACTTCCCTGTTATCACGGAAACTTATCTGGGGCTTCGGCATGGCCCTATGTCTTTCGTGAAACCTGACACGCTGGTTCTGTGCTTGTTGTCCGCCGATCCGGTGCGTCGTTTGTACGAGACAGATCTGATCCATGAGCTTCGCTCGAAAAAGATTGGATATTTAATTGGAATCGCGGATCCAGCCGATTCGGAAGGCTTATTTGACGAGGTCATCCCTGCCATAGCCCCGAAGGAAAATGACGCTCTGCGTACTCCGTATGAGATTGTCGGCCCGCAGTTGCTCGGATATCACTTAAGCTTGCGCATTGGGTTGAACCCTGATAGTCCCAGCCCCGACGGTGTAATTAACAGGGTGGTTCAGGGCGTTAAGATTCATCCGGCGAGTCCCAGTAAAGCGGTGTCCTCAAGCCGGTAGAAGTGGGTCCATGCGGCGAGGGTGTGCAACCTTCTTACTCTATTGTTGCCCAGCCCTCGCCTTAACCAATTCCCACTCTCGCTCTAGCCGACGCCATCATTTACAGGACAGGATGATCTTTCCAAGGAGCCCCGTTTTGACGCAGCAGAGCCAAACGACCGCCGCACCCGAGCCCTCTGCCAATGGAGCGGTGCGCCTCCATCGCACGCTTGGCCTGTGGAACCTCATCATCATCGGCATGGTCATTATTCAGCCGACCGCGCCCATGGGCATCTACGGCGTCATCAGTAACAAGGCCCACGGCCACGTCGTCACCA
>Ga0187851_10000429_pt1 | contig 43727 bp, 32 predicted proteins | sample June2016WEW_6_10_FD_132997 | JGI IMG/M metagenome (GOLD analysis project Ga0187851, IMG submission 132997) | Peatland microbial communities from SPRUCE experiment site at the Marcell Experimental Forest, Minnesota, USA - June2016WEW_6_10 | ecosystem: Environmental > Terrestrial > Soil >...
CGCAGAGCAACACTCCACGGCCATTACTAGCCACGCATGCTCCGTGGACCGGAGTGGTGTGAGACGAGGCGATGTGGCATAACGGCGCGCTTCCCACCAGAAAATACTCCATATAGGCGCCATGCCGGAGTGTTCCGCGCGATACGAAGACCTGCGTTGTTAATTCTTCGAGGTTGGCGATGCTGTAGTTTTCAGAATCTGCAACATTGATCAGGAGTGGAGCTGCGATTCGCACCTGCGGCGTCGGAGGGCATTCCGTGGAATCGCCATCAAGAACATGCACATCGACACGAATTCTTCTCGTGTCGAAGCGGTGCTCATTGATCGACCAAAGCCCATCAGCCAACGCTAGAATCTCGAGGCTGTTGGTCCTCAGCTCGATTGGAAAACCGAGAGGATAAAACCAGCTGCTCAAGCCGAGCTCCGGAACTTCCAGCGGGTGCTTCAGGCCTATGGGGCTTGGCGGCTTCCGTCGCACAGATTCTCTTTCTCCAATCTCGATCAAGGGATGTCCTTTCGCAGAGGCACACAGTCAAAACAGAAACTTCAGTGCAAGCTGAACGATGCGCGGGTTCGCCGAGGTGGCCGTAATCATGCCGAACGACGGATTCAGATTCACTGGACCATTTGGGCCCGACGTGAAATCAAGGCTGCTATTGGGGTTGGCGAACTGTGGGGTATTCGTGAGATTGAAGAATTCCGCGCGGAGCCGCAGACTGCGCCCCTCGGTCACAGGAAAATTTCGCTCGACGGCCATGTCCACGTTATGCTGGCCGGGTCCGCGCGCAATGCCAACACCGCTATTGCCGAAGCCCGTGTCTCCAGGCCCGCTTCCGTTCGGCGCTTCGGGCGCTATCGTAAATGCATTCGGGTCGAGATAGCCGTTGAGCACTCGAGTATGCAGCGAACCGTGAGTGGATGGATTCGATCCCGTGCGTTGTGCTCTGTTCTCAAAGTTGCCGTAAACAATGCCGGCGTTGCTGTCAAGAACCGTTACAGGACTGCCGGACTGGATCACACCAATGCCTGACACTTGCCAACCTGAAACCAATCGGCGAATCAGCGATGGCGCCTGCTGCATTTGTGGAGCGTCCCACGTAAAATTGACCACAGCTCTCTGGGCACGATCGAAGTCGGTCAAGCCGTATGCCTGACGCGGGTTGTTCTGGTCGTTGGTCAGCAGCCAGAGCTCAAAGACGCTGCTTCCCCCCGAGCCGCTGGTCTCATCAAGAATCTTTGACCATGTGTAACTGCCCAAAAACTGCAATCCACGACTAAGCCGTTTAGTCAGGCTGAATTGAAGCGAGTTATAGTTTGCCTCGAATTCAGTGCCCGAAAACAGTGATCCGGTAGCGATACCAGCGAAGGGAAGCCGCTGAATCACGTTGGCCGCTGTGTTCATCGTCGTTCCGTTCACCGGCGCTCCCGCGCTCGCAAGAAGTGCCTGGTTGAATTCAATGCTCCCGGGCGAATGAGTCGTGTGCGTGCCAACGAAGCCCGCCTCGAGAAGGAAATCTTTCGCGAAAGCATATTGCAGGTTCAAGTTGTATTCCTGCGTGTAGGGGTCTATCACGTGTGGCGATACGCCGGACGTAAACGCACCACCCCCAGCAATTCTTGGCTGATAAATGGGAAAACTCGACACGTCAGGAAGCAATGGATCAAACGGGCTCGCCAGGGTCGCTCCCGCATTCTGCGCATTGAAAGAAATCTGTTGCAGCGAGAGCGGCTGCTGCCCAATCTGCGCTTCCGCAAAGCCGGCGGAAGGCCGGTCGAAATAGATGCCGTATCCTCCGCGGAGCAAAAGGATCGGCTTTTCTGTCAACTGCAACGAGAAACCGAGCCTCGGCGAGATATCGTGGTAGTCAACTTCCCACAGGCCGGATGTGGCGGTCTTTCTGACTCCTGTGGGAATGGTGCCTGAGAAGTTGGCCGGCAAAGTATATCCGCTGAGAGATCCTGTGATCGGCACCTGGGCTTCCGCAATCGAGGGATCGAAGCTCGGAAGACGCCCATGGATCTCGGAAGGAGGGCCGAATATCTCATAACGAACGCCCGCGTTGACCGTGAGCCGATGAGTCAGATGAATGTCGTCCTGTAAAAATGCGGCGATATCGGTATAGCGCTCGTCCTTGCGAAAAATTCCGGAGCTGCCCGTACTGCTTGTTACGTTGCTGACCCCGATGGGGCTGCCATTTTGTATCGCGTTCTCGCCCAGAAGAAAGTCTTCAAACGTGGCAATCTGCAGCAATCCATCCGCGCTGAAGGGCGCATACACATCGACTTCATGTCTCTTGATCTCCAGCCCGAACCTTGTGTCGTGGCGGCCATGCGTGTGCGCGAGCGTGTCTTGCCAGATGAAGCTGTTCGTGTTTTGCCACTGCGATGGTGTACCGGCATCGCCAGTCGTGAATAGGCCACCGATGCTCACGCCCGGCGCTGAAGCTGTCGTGCCGGGAACTCCGGTCGGCGTATCCATTCCCACGTCCGACGCCAGAATTGGATTTAACACGGATGAAATGCCGTCGAACCGCATGTATCCAAATCGCGCCAGGTTAACGAGATTCGAATTGAACACATGCGTGTCCGCGAGAACCAACATCGTATTTTGATCGAGCTCGTTCGTACCCCATCCAGGCAGATTTGCGGCATTGGGGGAGAACGGCTCAGTAGTCGGCGCTCGCGAGTAGAAGAACTTGCCTGACAACGTGTTCTTGTCGCTCATCGCTTGATCGATATTCACGCTAAACTGGTTCTCTTGGTATCTCGCGGGTGGAGCGAAGGTCGACTGACCAACCGGTAGTTGTCCCGCCTGCGCCGGCAGGCTCACCTGGGGGCTGGGAATGGCATACGCGCCGTTCTTGAATTTGAAATTGAGCAACGCGAGAGCAACAGGATTGATATTCGAGCCGTCGCACGCTACCTGTGTTCCACCCGCGTTGGTAAGATACCCAGACAAGTTCATCCTGCTCGCCGGGCAGAACTGTGCGCCCAGCGTCGCAGCCGAGCGATCCGGCGTAAGTTGCGGAAGCGTGGTTGTTACTTCATCGCCTTCTCCATTGACCGAAGTGATTCCCTGGTACTCGACGAAATAGAATGCTTTGTCTTTCTTGATGGGCCCTCCAACTGAAGCTCCGAACTCGTTCTGCTTCAGGGTGGGTCGTGGCTGGTGATCCAGTTTCGAGAAAAAGCCATTGGCATTCAAGAGGTTGTTGCGGACAAACTCCCAGGCGCTCCCGTGATTTTGGTTAGTACCGCTTTTGCTCACGAAGTCGACGTTAGCGCCTGCCCCGCGACCGTACGCCGAGTCGAAGTTCGCGGTCTGCACTTTGAATTCTTGAATCGCGTCTGGCGCGGGAACGGCCGTGCCCACCTCTTCGCCGTCGTTGGCGGCCGAATTCTGCGACAGGTTATTCGCGTCGATCCCGTTGAACTGGATGTTGTTCGATGTGGTCTTCGCGCCGTTGGAAGTAACATTCTGCGAGTCTCGACCCAGCGCGGTCGCATCCGGCAAACTTACGATAACTCCTGGGGACAGCGCGAGAATCTGGGTGTAATTCCGGTTGGCCAGAGGCAACGCCTGCACTGTGTCCTGCTCGACTGCGCGACCCAGGGTTGAACTATCCATTGAAGCCATCTCGGCATCGCTGGTCACGTGTACGCCGGCGCTCGCTGTTGCAATTTCCAGTTTTACGCCGAGTGCGGTTGTCTCGCTCCCGGTCACCTGAATCGATTGGGCCGTGCGCTCCGCGAATCCCGGCGCTTTGACGCTCACGGAGTAGCTTCCCGGGCTCAGCAATGAAACGCGGAACTCGCCTTCCGCGTTTTAAACTACAGCGCGTGAAATGCGCGTAGCTTCGTTCACCGTCAACACTACGGCGTTTCCGACCACTCGGCTGCCGGGGTCATACACCACGCCGGAGATGGCGCCTGTTCCAGGAGTCTGTCCCAACGCCGAGCTTGCAACGACAAAGAAGTAAGCTGCCAATAGGAAGAAGATGCACCGCCGCGAGTGGCTTTTCATACATTTGGCTCTCAAAGGTTTGTGTCGCATTGAGGCTGAGTATGAGGCGGCAGCCGCCGCAGATTGTTATGGATTTGTCATTGCTTTGTACCAATCACTGTATTCACAGGCCGAAGCGAACCTCGGAATCAATTCCACTGTTGCCGCCGAGCGCCCCGAACGGACCCTACCGAGACAAAGGCAACGCCAGGAATGACTCTGCCGTTCAGGCGGAGAGCGCAACCTTCCTCGCAAATCTTCGCGATGCCGCTCCACCTTTCGTTTTTGCTTTGCGAAACACCTGAGGCATTTGGATCGTGGATCCAATTGCATGCGGGATAGGAAGAAACCATGAAACTACTTGTGTGCGTTGTGCCACAGTCTTGCGATTGAGTCTGCCTTCCGGGCAAGAAGCAAAAAACCCGATCTGCGTTCTTTTTCATTCAAGAACTTCAGCACCATTACCGCGCCTGCCGCATCGCCGCCTTCGCCCTGCGCCCGCGCGAGGTCCATCTGCGCTTCCCACGCAAGGCTTGCAAATCCTTCTGATACCGCACCGGTCGACACCTGGCCCAACACTGTTCGCGATGAACCGAGCATGTGTTCCGCAAGCAGAACTCGCGCGAATTCGAGCGAGAATCTCAGCTGCAATTCCCGGTTGAGCGTCTTTTCTGCAAGGGGACGCAAAGCATCGATTTCCTTCTTCGCATCATCGTTCTTAGTCTGGTTAAGCATTGTCTCCGAGAGCACAATCCCAGCGCTGATTTCGTCATCTGGCAATCGCTCTTGATGAAGTTCTTCGAGACATTGGCGTGCCTCCGGCTCGGCATCCGGGGCGTGGCCTTCTTCGATCAAAAGGCGCGCAAGTGCAACTCTCGTTTGAACAATCGCTTGTTTCTCGCCAAAATCTCTTCTGAGTTGCAGCGCTTTTTCGTATTGCTTTCGGGCTTCGGCCAGATTGTCCTCTTCAAGGAAAATATCGCCGAGCCCGACTTGACCGTACGCAATCGCACTCTTGTCGCCGGCCTGAATGGCAATTGTGACTGCTTCCTGATAGTTGGTTCGGGCTGCGGCAAGTTCGCCCTTCAGCAGATCAATCTGGCCAAGGTCAACCATCGCGAGCGCCATTCCCGCGCGATCTCCAGTCAGCCGATAACCATCGAGCGCCTGTTCGAGCAATTTCCGGGCTGTCTTCAATTCTCCGCGATTCAGAAGAACGTCGCCCACATTGTTTGAAGAGGCTGCCAACCCCTCTTTGTCTCCTACCTTGCGAAATACTTCAATCGCTTCCTGCCACATTGCCTGGGCCTGAACAAGATTGCCCTGCCGATAATAGATAGCTGCAAGGTCATTCAGGGCTCGGGCCGCGTTGTTTAGATCTCCTGCGCTGATGAAACTGTTTCGAGCAAGATTGCACTCCGAGATGGATTGGTCCATGGGCACTCCAGCCGCGGAGTCCAGTTGGCAGAGCATCCCGTATCCGCGAGCCACCATGAGCGAGGCACGTTGCGCTGAGGCCTTGGCGATTGCATTTTGCGCCGCCATGCGCGCCTTCGGTAGATCCAGGGCCATCAGCGCGGAAGCCTCCATCAGATCGATTCGAGGGTCATCGCCCACCGGAGCGGGAAGCATTCGCAGCCGTGCAAGCGTCTTTGCCGAATCCGAGGAATTCACATGAAGTTGTGCCCTGGCGAGCTGCAGGCCATAGGTGAGATTGTCCGGAGAGAGCTGGAGCAGTCTTTGATACGTCTGCTCCGCCGCTGGCCAGTCAACTATCGATTCCTGGTATTGGCCCTGGATGGTGAGCACGATCTCGGAAGGCAAGCCATGTGCATGTTCAAGGGCACGTTTCGCCTCATCGCGTGCCTGCACCTCATAGCCGAGACTGGTCAATGCGCTCGCGAGCGCAGAATGGGCCAGGGCAAAGTCCGGGTCCGCCGTTACGGCTCTCTTCAGCAGGTCGCGCGCGCCCACAAAATCAAACTCATAAAGCCGCGAGCGTCCCTCGCTGTAGAACTGCAATGCAAGTTGGTTCGAAGACCCTGAGAATCGAGGAACATCTGCCGCCGGGGCAAGGCTAAGGGAGGGGCTAAGGCTCTCGCGAAGCCGGGCACCGGCCTGCGAAGCGAGATCGAAAAGATCGTTCTCATTACCGGTAAGTGCATCTTCAAACATTGTCTCCCCAAGAGCCGTGTCCTGTGCGCGGATGTCCAGGCGAACCTTGGTCTTCTCACCATCGTTGAGGAGGGTGTACGAACCGACAACCACGACATCTGCCCCGAGACTAGACCGAATCCGCCCCAGAGTGGACTTGGCCAGCGTATCTTCGTCCGGCAGAGAGAGGTCATGCTTTACGTTGGCGACGTCTTCGCCGGACACCAGGCGCAAATCGCCGTTTGCGCCTAACTCTGTGTTGAGCATTTCAGTGAAAGCGGCGGAAAGCCACTTTTGGTCCGGGCCTCCTGTCAAATTCCGAAAGCCCAGCACAGCCACGGAGCGACGTACCTTGGGTTGGACGGTGGTCGTTGGCGGCCCGGCTTCTTCCTTTGGTGCGTGCGAATGGATGCGGCCGGCCGTGAACGCCAAGCCGATTGCCGCGAATATTCCCGCCACGGTATACCAGACGATGCGCAGTCGCGCCGGAGCAGCCGGCGCTTCCGCCACATCGGGTGCGCTCGCCTGAGCAACCACTGAATCCGCGGACGATTGGGCGCTCGGGTGACTTGAAACGTTGGCATTTAGGGCGGGGTGCGCTTGATACGAAGAAACCTCGACTGAGACTGGGGCGATAAATCGATAACCGCGCCGGGGCACCGTTTCCAGGAACCTTGGATTTGCCGCGCTGTCACCCAGAGCTTCCCGCACCTTGAGGACTGCGACACCCAGGCTCTTGTCGAAGTCGACGAAGGTGTTGCTCTTCCAAAGCCGCTGCCGAATCTCCTCGCGAGTTACGACTTGTCCATGCTTCTCAAGAAGCAAAGCGAGTAATTGGAATGGCTGGTCCTGCAGGCGGATACGCAGGCCATTGCGGGAGAGCAACCCCGCCGAAGCATCCAGGACGAAAAGCCCGAACCGGTACACGGCATCGGTCGAAGGAGCCGATTTTTGGTTCGTTTCGTCCATCGCCCAGGTCGGCCCGCGTCAAGTCCACCCAGTCTAGCATGCGCGCAGTTCCCGGAAGAACCGTTAGCAAGTGCCCGCAAATAGCTGCATCGCAAACCATTAGCGGTTAGTACAGCGTTGGTCAGAGATTAGTTTGACCGCGGGTGTTGACCTGGAGCTAGATGGGAGCCATGCGAATGAATGGTTTCCACTTCCGCCGCCTCAAGTCCGGGATTTGGCCGGTATACCTGCTGCTCTATTTCGGCCTTAATTCCTTTGCGCAGGACGCCTCCTGCAAGGCCGAGGCCGACGCTCAGCAGTTGTTGATGCGGACCCCGCACCATACTTACTCGACTGAGACGGGTGGCAATCACTCTGTTCTCTCTGAAGACATCGTGTTACCCGGCGGAGTCTTCTGGGGAACGGGGGGCGTCTGGCACCGGTCGACGACTTTCATACAGGCATTTGCCCGTGATACCGCGGACTCGGTCAAAGAGTTGCGGGACTGTCGACGCATTTCAGATGAAGCGGTGAACGGCATAGCCGCCACTAAATACACGTCGCATAACCAGGCCAGCGGCGGCGATGCAACGGTTTGGATCGCCAGGGGAAATGGGCTCGTGCTCAAATCTGAGGCTCGCTTCGAAGGCCGGCTAATTTCCAGCCGGTACGAGTACAGCAATGTTCAGGCCCCTTCCAACGTTCACTAGCCTCACAACGGGATGTCCAAGGAGAAATGAATATGAGCGAGCTTTACAGGTGGGCACAACATATCGTACCCAGCGGGGTCGTAACGATCTCGTTACTCATTGGCTCAACTGCTCTGACTGCACAATCCGGATTGCAAACGGTGAAGGACAAGACAGGCGCCTGCCAGATCTCTGTGCCGCCAAACTGGACGCTGCTTTCAATCCCCGGATACGCTAATTCGCCTCAACGCACGACCACCATCGTGACCTCGGGGCATAGGCAATACCACGCATTCTCAGCCGAAACACTCAAGGTCCTGAATGTCGACAAGGTTTTCGAGAACTCGGCGAGCCGCGCGTTTTGGGTGAACAGGCCAGGCGGGAGCCCACCGCTTGTCAGCTATCACGTAGAAACCCCCGGGAGGGTGAATTCCTGCATTGCCGAGATCACACTTCCTGTAAGCGCCTCGGAAGACGATGCAAAGAAAATCGCGCTCAGTCTATCGAATGCGCCCTAGCTGGCGAATGGCAAGGTTCGGGTTATGCCTGGCAGGTGGATCCTGACACACCGGAGTGGAGATGAATATGAAACGGAATTCAAGGGTAGCAATCACCGTCTTCCTAGGCTTTTCGGCATTTGCCGGCGCCGCAACTCTCACCACCGACCCTCTCACCAAGCTTCCGATCATTCCAACCGCCTCGGGTGAAATGATCGGCGGAAACGATCCTACGCAGCTTCCGGAAACGCAGATGTGCAAGAGCAAGATGCAGGCGAATTTCTACACCGTGAATACCGGCAAGCTCAGTGCCACCGTCGCCTGGTACGCGGCCCAACTTCCCGGATTTCATAAAGCACATGCGTATGGAGTCGATCGATCGCAGGACTCATTTTACAATGCCGATCGAACAGTAGCTGTTTCCATAACCGGGGCGCGAGGCAAGGACGGCGAAGATGTAAACGCCAGCTCGATCGTATACGCGCATTTTCTGCCTGGGCTTACTGAGAAGGAGATGGTCAGTTTGAACGCCTCCCACCTTGTCTGCGAGTAAATGGAGGCGGTACCGATGGTCGACGCGATCCGTTTCAATGCAAAAATGAAACGTTTTGCAAGTCAACTTCACGAATTGAAGCACCAACCGGGCTCAATCGTGGAGCCAACCAGGAGAAGTGACTATGAACAAGTTTTGCGGAAAATGTGGAGCACCAGTTCCGGAAGGCGCAGGATTTTGCGGTTCTTGCGGTGCAAGCATGCAACAGGCGTCGGCACCCTCAGCGCAGTCCGGATTTCAACCCGTGGCAACCCCGGCGGTCATTCCGACGCCTCAACCGGAGTTTCAGCCTGTCGCGCAGCCAGCCGCGACGCAGGGCAGCCCGGTTCCAGCCCCTGTCGCCAAATCCTCCAATGCCTGGGTGAAGATTCTGGTTGTCGTCTTGATCGTTATCTTCGCCGTCGGCGCCTTGGCGGTCGGCGGTGTCATTTATGTGGCCCACAAGGTGAGCCAGAAGGCGCAGGAATATAAGCGCGAGGTGCTCGGCGAGCCTTCCGCTTCTCCGACCGCGGCAGCGTCTGAAAAGCCGGGGGGTGCAGCGGCTCCAGCATCCGATCCGACTCCTTCCGCTGCGAGCTCCGGATTCACCGGCGACGCGTGCAAGCTGCTAAGCAAAGAGGATGTGAGCAATGCTATCGGTATCGCGGTAGTCGACACCGCTTCGGCAGACGGCGGCTGCTCTTACTTTGCCAAAGGCACGTCGGTGGACATGACCGCCAAACACGCCACCGCGATGGTCTCCGCCAAAGCCACCATCGACAAGAAAACGCAAGGGATGCTCGAGCAATTTGCCGGAGCGGTCGGGAACAGCGTGCCCAAGAACGAAACAAACGATAACGATCGGCCCGATGGAACCACGCTCGTGCTGGGGTTTGGCATCGACACCAACAATGCCGAGGAACAGATGCGCTTGAATTCCAAGGTGCTCGGCATGGGTGGGATCGGTGGCATTGACGCCATCGACGGCATCGGCGATGAAGCCTTTTCGAAAGCGGACTCAATGATGTTCGTGCGCAAAGGCGACAAACTGATTCGCATCATGTACATGTCGTGTCCCTGTGCCACCGCGGCGATCAAGCCGCTGGCGAAAGAGATTGCGAATCACCTCTAAACCCGCATGTCCGCGTAGAAACAATTTGATTTGCCGGTGCGCCGGCTGGAAAGCAATGCCTGCCCCGCGCAGAGGGAGATGAAGATGAGTTTTTGCCTGTCGTGTGGAAAGTCGTTGAGTGAGGGATCGAACAACTGCGGATTCTGCGGAGCGCCCATTCCTCCCGCAATAGCGATTGCCGCAACGGCGCAGCCGGCGGCCATGAGCGTCAATGCGGCCGGCGCCCTGGCCTATCTAGCCGGCTTCATCACCGGCATCCTCTTTCTCGTCATCGATCCCTATAAGAAGGACCCGTTCGTGCGCTTCCATGCATTCCAGTCGATCTTCTTCAACGTCGCATGGATCGGGTTTTGGTTCGTGTGGATGATTGTCGGCATGGAGCTGAGCGCCATCACCAAGGGCCTCTTCTTCCTCATCCAGATGCCCGTTGATGTGGTGCTCATGCTGGGAGGTTTCTGCCTGTGGGCTTACTTGATGTATGCCGCTTACCAGGGTAAAAAGTTTCGCCTCCCGGTCATTGGTGCTCTTGCCGAAAAACAGGCTGGGCTTTGATTCGAGACTGCTCTGCTCATGGGGTATACGCGGACATGAAAGCATTCGCCGTGATCTCGATTGTTCTTTCCTCCCTACTGGTTGTGCTGTGGCCGATCGTCTTTTTCTTTAGCGCTTTCATCTTCGACGCACCGCTCCACGGCGCAGCTGAAGCGGCCAGATGGGTGGGGGTTCTCTGGCTCTGGAGTTATCCGCTGGGATACTGTGTGGCATTCGCATACCTCTTCGGGCGTCGAAAGGACCGCCCGTGGTGGGAACCGCCGACTCCCTTTCTATTCCTTCTTCCGTTCGCTCATTTGCTCCTGCTGTTCTCGGTCCTCTCGGTAAACACCATGTGTTTTTGTCACGGAAGCCACAGTTTTGGGTGTTTTTAGCCGCCCTGTCTCGGCGAGAAATGATTTGCGTTCGCTTGTTTGAGGAGGAGACCCAATGCGTTATTTTGCCAGCCCCTCAGTCGGAATCTGCCAATTGAATGGGGTTTTTGCTCAGGCAGGACTGTGATGAGGAGCGCGATGATTCGATCTCAAAGTCGGAGCCGATCCCAGGTTGGCAGGGTGCTGGTAAAGGTGCTTGTGATTTGTCTTGTCCTTGCGGGCTGCAAGCATGCGGCCTCCCCCGACAACGAACACCGCTCTCCTGGGTCAGGAGACCAGACACCCGCGAATTCATTCTCCAGCGGAGATCCGCACGCCAGCAAAGCCGCTATCGATGAGATGTTCGACTTGAAGTCGCATCCAAAAGCGACCATTGCCCACACCATTGACCCGCACTCGATGACCGAATCGCAAGTAAAGTTCGGCATCTCTCCCAAGCGCGACCCGGCAGTCGAGTATCAGCCCGACGTCATTTTGATGGAGCAGGGCGACAAGGCAATCAAGTCGATTGCCAGCGACGGAATGACGTGGACCTTCGACGCCAACGCGCCGCAGGTGAGCGACTTCCAGGAAGGCAAAGTGGTGTTTGCCACCAGCCGCGCCGTGGGCCGGGTGCTGAGCATCAAGCGAAGCGGCGATACCGCGACGGTGATCATGGGCCCAGTGCAGATCACTGACGTGATCCGCAACGGCGACTTCGCAATGGACCAGGCGATCGACATGAACAACATGATCTCCTACGTTGCTCCCGACTATCCCGAACCGCAGGACCCCAGCGACGACAAGAAGAGCACATCAAAGAACGAATCGCCTGACCATATCGACGAGCAGTTTATCCTCTCGCGCGTATCCACGAGCGGCAAATGGACGCCCGATTCCATGCTCCGGAAATACGCGGATGGACGCCGGGTCCGCTATCGCAGAGAAGGGACCAAATGGATACCGAACACTCTGCATAAGGCGCAATTCTCCCCGAATAGAAGGGCCGGTCAAGCTGGGCCACGCCTGCTCTCGGCCAGCTACGCCGGTTTGCAGATGCCGGGAGTGCCTGGCGTCGGCGGCATCCATGCGCCGACTCTACCAATCCAGAATATCCCTCCCGCGGCGACGACCGGCCAGGTGCCCGAAGTTGAGCTGCAAGGTGTGGCGGCCCATGCGATCGCCGGCAATCACGGTATTGGAGTGCAGTATCTCTACAACAAGAATGGCCTCAACCTGAACGCATATGGATTGCTGAACATTCAGACCGCGGGAATTCATTTCTTCCTGCACATCAAAGACGCGAAGATTCAGGACTGCGGAGTGGGTTTGAATGGCGCGGTCGGGTTGAAGCTGCACATGAACTCCTCTGCCACACAGGAGTTCAAGGTCAACTTTCACAAGACCCTGACACTGCCCATCGATCTGACGATTCCACTGGGCGCCGCCGGAATGCCCTTTGAGCTTACTTTCAGCTCGGCCTTCACGGTGAGTACAGGTTTCAGCGCTAAAACATCCGTGCTGAACGCCGAAGGCAACTACTCGTTCGGTGGCGGTGTGAACGCCGGCTACTGGAACGGAGGATGGCGCGTCACCACGCCGACGGATCTCAAGGCCGACACCGACCTCGGCAACTCTACTGAGGGAATCTCGGTGGGTATCAACTCGCTGGTGATGGGCTTCTCCGTACGCACGATGGTTGGGATTGGCGCGTTTGGATTCAGCACTGGAGTGTATGCCGGCATCCGTTTCACCGGAACGATGTTGCGGGCACCCGACATAGGTTTCCCGTGTCGACAAGGCACGATTGAAGCATTTATCGACTCGGGCGTAGGTTACCAGTTGCCGGCCGTAATTACAGACGCGATCAACTTCTTCCTGTCGCCTTTCACAAGTCACAAGGTTGACCGCGCTGGTTCCATCCTGAGAGGCCCATCGCTGAGATTGTTCCACGGGGAAACACAGATTCCCTCCAAGTGCGCAACGCCGAAAGGTGGATAACATCCCATGAACTTTTGCACGAAATGCGGCAATCCGCTCGAGTCTGGTCTTAAGTTCTGCACTGGATGCGGCAGTCCAGTGGCTACGGCACTGGCAACGAGCGTGCCAGCGCAGCCAGCGGATGCGCCGCCTGCGGAGAAGGCGGAGGCGTCCCTGGCAGGAGAATGGCTGACGAGCCCTGTTTCGGCAGCTCCGCCACCGCAGGGGGAGTGGGAGGCAATTGGCACTACGATTTCAGATGCTCCCTCTCGGCCCGCGGAAGTTGCGCCTGCGGGTGAGTGGCAGTCGATGGCTCCTACGCCCGCGCAGGTCCCTCCTGTCCAACGCCAGGCGCCGCCTGTATCGCCGTCGGTCGCGCCAGAACCGCAACCTGCCGCCAACTGGAGGCCGACTCCTCCAGTTCCGGCCGGTGTTGCACCGGTGCAACCGACTACGAGTTCCAAAAGCAGTTGTCTGCCTGCGCTGCTGATCGGGCTCGCAGTTCTTGCGTTGATCGCCGTGCTCGTGGTTGGTGGAGTTGTCTACGTGGGTTACAAGGTCAAGCAGAAAGCGACTGCCTTGCTGCACCAGGCGGACGCTGCGTTGCCTGAGGGGAGACAGGCAGATGTTCCTTCGACGCCCGGCCACAGTGACGAAAAGCCCGGAACTCCCGCAGCAAATCCGCCAAACGGCGCGGCCGGACTGCTCGAGGGCTTCGCGAGCATGATCAATGGCGACCAGGATCAAGGCGATCCAGTTGAGTCGGTATCGGAACGCGATCACGTCGAGCCTTGTGCGCCTGCGCCCTATCCGGCTCAGACGGGAGCGCGCATTCCACTTGAGCAAGGAACCGTCATCACAAACTCATGGGGCATTGTCTATCAAGACGTGGAAAGCACCCTTTCGATCAGGGAGCTCACGCCGGCTTCTCTTGAATTGACGAGTGACACCCCCAAATTCAAGCAGGACGACGGAAGCGAGCAGGGGGCCAGCAGCCATCAGACAACCGTCTGCAACGATGACGTTCGTTCCGGCATCAAGTACATCACTGAGAATGGTACCCACGTTCCGCCACTCGTTCACGGCGCAACGCGACTTCGGCTGTCTGATAAGTCCTTCGGCGAGATCAAATCTACGGGAAAAATCTCGATGGACTACCTGAGTTTCCAATCCTACGACGATGCGGAAAAGCCGTATCACGATGTTGGGGTTCTCACCCGCGTCGAACCCGAAGACGTTCCGTATCCAATGATTGTGAACGATGAGCGCGTCACTCTACCCGCCATCCATTTAGCTGGAATTACCGACTCCCCAAGTCCAGACCCGCGACCCAGGAAGTATCGGCCCAACCACTCTCAGTCCGAGCTCTATGTCATCGACGATCCTCTTGATCCACTCGTGCTTCTTTGGAGAGTGAAAGATCCTGTTTATCACGACGGTAAGTTCCGCCTCGAAGTCGTAAAAATCGACTTCAAGGTCGCGAAAGCGGTTAACACGGTTGAAAAGCAGCTCACAGAGCAGAAACGCGCAGTCACTTACGGTATCTACTTCGACTTCAACAAAGACACCATCAAGCCGGAGTCAGAGAAGGTGCTCAAAGAAATTGTCCAGGCCATGACCGACAATCCCGATTGGAAGCTGACCGTTGAAGGCCACACGGATAACATCGGCGGGGATGCCTATAACCTCGACTTATCGAAACGCAGGGCCGCTGCTGTGAAGCAGGCGCTGGTCGATCGCTACCACATCGCTCCGGAACGGCTTTCGACCAATGGCTTCGGCGCGTCCCGTCCCATCGAGACCAATGACACGCTTGAGGGACGCGCACGCAACCGGCGCGTCGAACTCACCCGCGAGTAGCAAACAAAGCATTGCCAGAATGCTTAACGGCCGGCCGATGCTGACAGGGAATCCGGCAGGACGGTCGCACGAGATGAAGAATCTTCCACTCGACAACGTAAAGCAATAGATATATAAGAACAACTATCGGGTACAGCTTGGCGGAATGTCGCAGGAAAACGAAGATATCGGAGTTTCGTTTTCTTTTGTGTGTCTCATGCGGCAAAATGGCGGCGGTGCTGATTGAAAGCCACAAGTGATCCAAAGAATTACCGAGCACAATGAAGCGCAGAGACTTTCTGAAAAACGGCATCGCGGTGTACGGCGCTCTAAAGATGAGTGGGGGGCCTGCGCATGCAGCGGTGCGCGCGCATAACTGGGGGAACTACGATTTTGGCTCCGGGCCCCCCGTCACCGATCGCCTCAACCAGGGACCCTTTCCGCAATATGCGCCCGATGCGGCCATCCCCGGCGATGAAGTGGTGATGACCACAACACCTTCAGAGGAGGCGGTCTCGAACTACGGAAGAGGCCTGGTTACCTACGTCACGGCCGATATGGGAACAGAAGAGATCAAGTCGGACGATGTTTTGAAGGCCATTGAAGATCTGGTCCTGTTTCCCCTGGGTCAGCAGCTCTATGTTCGACCCACATGGCGAGAGGTTCAGCCTCGCACCGGCCGTTTGGAGCTTCCCGATTATCTTAAACTCGTTCTCGACCTGGCTAGGAAAAATAACAAGAGAGTTGGCTTGCGTATCCAAATGAGCGCACCGGATTACTTGCGCGCACCAGCTCTTCCTGACTTTGTGCTTGACCGCGTGCCGAAGGTGGATCTGCTTCTTACCAACCCGCAAGATAAGGCCGCTGCACAGCGCTTTTTAGATAATCCTCATTCACGCTATCAGCCTCGCTTTGATCATCCGTCTTTTCAACAAGCCTTTCGTGAACTCGTAGGCCTGCTTGCAGCGGAGTTTAACGGAAATCCACTTATCGAGTTTATTGATACGTTCATGTATGGATTTTGGGGCGAAGGCCATACGTGGCCTTTTAGCAACAGCCCATTCCCTGACTATCAGACTGCGGAACGTACCTGGATTGAGATGCTCCAGTTGCAACTAGAAGGCTTCACGAAAACTCCATTGCTTACGAATACGCAGCCGGATTTCAGCCGCGTCGGGAATTCCGAATTGCTCGACCGCTCGGTACGCAGCAATAACTGGATTCGCAGCGACACCATCTTTATTGAGAACGAGCAAATTGAAGCTCTCAGCAATCGGCCACCGTGGATCGCTGCGCTCCTCGAGCAAGGGCTGCCAGGCAAAGCCCCGGACCCGAGCAATCGCGTGGAGGGCATCTCGCCGGCGGAGAATATGATCGCTCACGTCATGGATGTCGGCGCGAATTATTGGTCGCTTTGGAACTTCCATCAGATCAGCGCAAAGAATCTTGAGCGTTCCTACCAGGCTTCTCCGTTATGGTTCGACCGGATCAATCGCCGAATCGGCTATCAAGTGCGGCCGTCCTTCCTGTGGAGTTATCTGAATGACGGCTTTGCGGGGTTGATTGTGGGCTTCGCCAATGACGGCATTGCCGGGGTTCCGGGCGTGTTGCGCGTAACGGTCGAGAGTGAGGATGGAAAGGCCCTTTGCAGCGGATGCCTGGATGCCGGCTATCCGTTGCCCGGCAAAATCCGGCAAGCTCAGTTTGTTCTTCCCAGGGAGACAAATTGGCAACGCCTGAAGCTTAGGGCGGAAATCGAAGTGAAAGGAATGCGATATCCGGTGCGTTGGGCTTGTCATCAAGAACTCAACGAAGATGGATCGCTCACTCTGCGTTCCAACATGGGTTAGCAGGTTTGATTGCAATGGAACGAAGTACTTCAACATTGCCGATTGTTCTTCGGTCTCTTTTCTTTTCTTCTCGTTCCCTCATTTTGACAATTAAACTGGATTAGCGGGGCTATAGCAGGGAAGATCGAGGTTGAGAATGGCGAAGGACAGCCCGATATTGGATCCGGCCGAGAAAACAATCCACCACGAACCGACCATGGAAACCTCTGTTTCCGAGTCGCCAATAGATGGAATGATGGCTGAGGAGAGGCGGACACAGATCCTGCAGATCGTACGCAGTGCAGGTCGAGTGAAAGTCAACCTGCTAACCAAACGCTTCAAGACATCCGCGGTCACAATCCGCAACGATCTAAATGAACTTCATCAGCGGGGTCTGGTGCTTCGCTCGCATGGCGGAGCGGTACTGCCGGATAAAATCCTGCGCGAATCGCCTGTTGTGGAGCGTCTGAAGGCGTTTTCCGACGAGAAGCGGCGCATCGGGGCCATGGCAGTTTCCCTAGTCCACGATGGCGAAACAATCATTCTGGATTCAGGCACCACCACGCTCGAAATCGCCCGGCAGATAAAGAAGTTGCAGGGCGTTCAGGTCATCACCAACGGTGTAAATATCGCCGCGGAGCTGTTGGATGCGCGCGGCATACAGGTCTTCATTGTTGGAGGGACGGTGCGTGGAGAATCCGCATCAATTAGCGGACGCTTCACCGAGGAAATGTTCGATCAGTTTTCGGCAGACAAGTTGTTTCTCAGCGGGGCCGGATGTGATTTGGATTTTGGTGTGAGCGGAGCAAACTTGGAAGAAACAATGGTCAACAGGGCGATGCTTCGGATTTCGCGCGAGATCATTTTGGTCGCCGATTCCAGCAAGTTTTCAAAGCGCAGCATGACCCGCATAGCGCCATTTAACGAGATCGACACCATCATCAGCGATACCGGCCTCGACGAGGAGGTCCAGACGAAACTGCGCGCCGTAGGCTGCAATCTAATCCTCGTGTAGCAAGCCCTCTGGGGCTATCTAGTTACTCAGTTCATTTTCATCCTGTGACGAGTGGGAGCGACATCGATTGCGGCGCGTGCCGTCGCCGATGGGATGCTCTGTCCATTTGCATTGACCGCCCTGACTACATATTGCACCACTCCTGTGTTGATCCCAGGATCGATGAGTTCTGGACGCGTTAATCCCGAAACAACCCTGTGCGCGCTGCCTAGCGTGCACACTACGGTGTAGGTTTTTGCCTCAGGCACCGGACGCCACGACACTTCGACGAACCGCCCCTTGTTTATGGCACGAACACCGATAGGAGCCTCAGGAGGAGGGCCATTGGGAAGCAATCCGTAAACGCACAACTGTCCCGTTCCCACATTTTCCGTGCCAAAGCTGGCGAGATAAACTTTTCCATTCGCAATTGTGGGGGGCGCCATCTTGGAGTAATTATTGCAGTCGTCCCGTCGCGGGTTCAGTAGCGAATTCCAAAGCTCGTGATTGATATCATCCGCGTCGTAAGCATGCAAAATGCCAGGACGGGACTCATTCCACGAATCGCCCGTAGCATGAATTGCTGCCCAGAGAATTCCGTTCTTCCCACCGCTAGCCGATAGAGAAAGCATCGCCCCGGGATGACCATCATTGATGTCCGGGCGAATCATGAATGGCGTCTCTTCAAACTTGTTCCCGACGAGCCGGTAAGCGCGCGCCCGGTCTCGCTGCCCCCACAGATACAGCACATCGCCATTCCTCGCGCTCTTCCAATAAACCATGCTATGCAGATGCGAACTGGTTACGCGAAAGTGCTGGACGGCGTGCTCATCCCCTAAGTGGCCCAAGTGTTCGGTATCGATGCTGTAAAGTACACCCTCCTTGCCACCTCCTATCACCAGGTGCGTTCCTGGAATCAGGACGGCGCCGGAAGAGTTCAGGTCATTGTCATCCTTATCGAGCTGAAGGTGATTGGTGGGAGTAAACCAATCCAGCAGATGCATATCAGTATCGAGTTTGATAAAGCTCTCGCTGAATTGCGTAGTGCCGTTCCAACTGCCGTTTCCGGTGATGAAGTAGATGTCGCCCTTCTCATCCACGGAAGGCGCCTGACCAGACTGCCAGATGCTCGCTCCCTCTCCGCCCAGCGAAGTATTAAATACACCCACCTGATTCAACGATGTTTGGTCGTAGCCGAATAGAAATCCGTGATAGGGGTCTTTGTCGCAATGCGAAGCGTAGCCGATCAACACATTCCCACCGGAAAGAACAAGCGCCGTGCGCTGGTTTTGCATCAGCGGGTCAAAACCAGGACCATCAATGGTAGTCGGGCTGTTGGGCAGGTCGGCGCCAGTGGTAAGGTCCAGTGCATGAAGGCGCTGAAAGAAGCCGCCACCAGCTTTTGTCAGCGCCACCACATATAACGTGGTCTTTTCGGGATCGATGACCGGGGTGCCAATGATGCCCATCTTGTCATTGATGTCAGTGCAGCCGAAGTTTGCATCGTTGACGCTGGCAGGCGTCCCAAAGTTCACGTGCCAAAGAGGAGCTGTCGCTGCCGCGTCGTTGGCATCGAACGCATACACACTATTGTTGACCGTGGTCACATACACGACATCATGCCAGCCGCCCGCAATCTTTACGTTCGTCGCAAGCAGAGGCTGGCTATAAACCTGATCGTCAACCACCCGCTTGAAGAGCATGCCAAACTGCCTGGCATTGACATTTGCAGGGGTGAGTTCGGTCTCGCTTAAGGTCGCGCCTGTATGTTCTCGATCATTGTGGTTCGTCAACACGTCCATCTGCGCAGAGGCCGCGATCGGCGCCGTCAGGCAGAACAAGGACGTTGCAATGCACACGATACAGCTCATATTGGTCCCGTGACTTATCTCGATAGTTCGCATTTCCAATTTACCCATTCGTTGAGAGGCCCAGCGAACGGCATAACAACGAAGAAGCATCTTGTCGCGGTGCATCCAGTTGAGCATAAACTACCGTTTTCAACGCAGACTACTGAGGGCGACGATCTTTGTGGGAGCCGCCAGAGCTTCGAGCGTATCGATGTCGAAGTAACGGTAAAGATCGAGACAAAAAAGCTCGGGCGCAGAGCGAAACGGGACCGGCGTATCAATCAAATAGCTCAGGGTTTTCATGCCATTTGCGCTCGTCACCAACGAAAAGTCCTCGGGCGCGATGGCGGCGGCGGTCAAAGCAATGACCTGATTGCGAATTCCAACTGTTTCCACCTGTACGGGCTTTCCCGTAGTGGAATGCAGCCAGCGTGCAATAGCTACTAACTGCGCGGCCTCTAAACCCAACGGACGAGCACCGCTGCTGTCTGTCAGTAATTCCCACGATCCGCGATCGGGCAATAAGTCACCATTGAAAAATAGATCGAGCGCCAGGACCTGTTCGCCGCGGTCGAGGTACTGAGTAACCCGATTTGTCGCAGCTTTGTAGCCTTTGTCATCGAGCACGATGGTCGCCGCCGCGTCCTCCGGGGCAGCTTCTTCGCGGAGCAAGATGCCGTTGGCACTGAGTTCATTGGAAAAATCGAAACGATAAGACAGGGTGCGAAAATCGAAGGCTCGGTCATTATCCACGCGCAAGGCCCGTACGATGGACACCGGCTCATAGCGGACCACAGATTCCAGTTTCTGTCGTTCTGCCTTTGTCCACGCCTGGCGCGCTTCACTATCAGTTGACGGCGGTTCATGATGGATCTGCTTTGCCAAGTGTCTCGCCAGAGTGACGAAGGTCAGATTATCGGCAGGCACCCCGATGGAAAGCTCCTGCGGCGTCCGAATCTCATCGTCGCTGTAAATCTCGCCATCCAGCAAAGGCAATTTGAAATACGTGCTGAAGAATCGATAGGCTTGATTGCGGTTTTCCAACTGATAATTGTGCGTTCCGGGGTACAAGTTCTCGCTCCAGGCCAGGTTATCTGGAGCCCCGTAGAGTTGGAAAAATGGCTTCACCTGGTCATAGATATAGGGCTTCACCAACGGCGCGCGAAAACAGCAGCTATCCGTGCCGTTATGAATCTCCATCGTGGGGCGAGGCGCTCTTAATGCAATCAGTTCAGGATAGTCTTGCTGCTGCATCAAATCAGGCGCGTCCTCTTCAGTTTCGTCCGTATCCACCGGATGGGTGAGGTTCGATTCGCGCGAACCGATTCCGGCCACTTCCACCGCGACCGCGACTCTCGGGTCCAGAGCGCTTAGCATCACCGTTTGCCATCCACCACCCGAAAGACCGGTTACCCCGATCCTTGACGTATCGACCTGCTGCAACCCACTCAGGTAATCCAATCCTCGCCGCATGGAAAGATAGAAGATCCCAAGCGCATTTGAACCGACGAGGTTCAATTGGGAAGCAAAATCGTGCGCGTTTCCCGGATTCGCGAGCTCACCGAAACCAATGAACTCAAGGTCCAGGGCGATGATGCCGCGCTTGGCAAAATTGATGCAACGCTTCTGTTCGTATTCCACCCCTATCCCATCCGGCTCATGTCCGAGCAGGTTCAAAATGGCGGGAACACGGCCGACAATCTTTGTCGGCTCATAAAGAAGCGCGGTAGAGTGGAAGCCGGGCACAACTTCAAAACGCAGTTTGTGAATTCGATATCCGTGAGTGGTCTCGATAATCCCCATCTCCTCGAATTGTGGAGCGGCATCGATCCAATCACGAGGCCAGCCGTGATAAACAAGATCATCAAGTACGTGCTTGCGGATTCGCTCCTCTTCCGCACTCCATGAAGCGGGCGTGGCGGGGACGGGCAGCTGAGGGATCCGCTTCAATAAGAATTCCTGAAGTTGATACTGCCGCGACGGAACGTCCCGCGAGGCCTGCGCAAGTGCCTGCTCCACGTAAGGCTTACTAACCTGGGCATAAATCGAAACCACCTCCGTCCCGAACAGGAAGGGCAGTATTCCGACAGTTATTAGACTGCGTCTCGCGCTCGCGGAGTCCATTCAACCCCCAGGCTGAACATCGTTCTTGACATCGAGCAATCAGGGTGCCGGGAAACAGGCAAGTGGCATCACTGCCAGCTTAGCTGTATCCCTGCACCCTGAGGAATTATAGGTTGGTTAGAACTCCACCTTCAAAGCCATCTGGAGAATGCGAGGATCGTTGGCGGAACTGATTTGCCCAAAGTTGCTGTCTTGAAGCCCTGCATCGGGAGCGCCGAAATTGACGTTGTTGAAAGCATTGTAAAACTCCGCACGGAACTCGTAGTTGGCGCGTTCACCGATCTTTCCGTTCTTCAAAAGTGCCAAATCTGTTGTGAAGAGCTTCGGGCCGCGAAGAGAATTCTTGCCGATGTTCCCGTAAGTACCAATCGCATTTGGAACAAAATCAGCCGTGTTGAACCACTCATTAATCAAAGCAGAGTGGGAGCGCTTCGTGCTCAGCTGCGTGTCGCTTATGTTTGCAACCGTGATGTCAGGACGGTCATTCCCCATCGCACTGAAGGAATTGTCGTCCTCGGCGAACGACGTAAAGGGAAAACCAGTCTGCCAGTTTGTAATGGCACTCAGGTTCCATCCGTTGATCGCCTGATCCACGATCCCTTTCGAACGTAAACGGGGAAAGGCATAGTTCCCTGAAAATCTGAAGACTTTGGTATCGTCACCGGCGTCTGGACCGTAATCAAGCGAGCGGCCGCACCCGCAAGTGTTGATTCCGTAAACTCCGAAAATCCCCGGCTGTCCATTGGGACCATAGTTATTCAATGCTCGCGACCAGGTGAAGTTCGTTTGGAAGGCAAGACCGTGACTCAACCGCTTTTCGAGCTCAAACTGGCCGGCATTGTAGTTACTGTTGACTCCGGAGTTGATCGAAGCGATGAAACCGTAATTTGGATAGAGAAGACGCGATTGAATGTTATCCTCCGTCGACTGCCCCGGAATATAAACGGATGGGTTCAACTGCAGTAGTCCTGCCTCCTGATCTCCGGTGCCACCAAGGTGCGCACCGTGATTTCCCGCGTATTCGAGTCGTGTGAACAGACCCGCGCCAAAATCATGCTCAAAAGTCAGGTTGTAGGTCAGGATTTGGGGAAGACGGAAGTGTCTGTCGAAGATTTGCGTAAATGCGATGTTCTGAGGAAATGTCACCGAAGCTCCCGGATCGATTGGGCCAAACGATGCGGGAAACGGATTGGTCACGCCGGCAGCGGTATACGGGTTAGTGAAGTTGGTGTTTGTAATGCTCACGATGGGAGCAAATGGTGGAATGCCGACAACGTCTTCAAACGCCACGCCATTGGGCGCCTGGTAATAGTACCCGGCTCCGCCGCGAATGCTGGTCTTGGCATCGGATGTCAGTTGATATGCGAAGCCCACGCGCGGACCAATATTGCTCAGGTTGTTGTAAATCGAAGATGTGGGACATCCAGCATCATGATGACTACCGCCGAAGATCAGATCCTGAGGCGCGTTCGGGTAACGCGTCGATTGCGCTCCAGGCACAAAGCATCCCACGCGCCCCTCGCTATCTGTATAGGGAAAGAACGGATCCCAGCGCACACCGGCGTTCAGGGTGAGCCGTTTGGTCGCGTGCCAATTATCTTGAACGAACGCACTCCAGTCGTTTCCGCTGAAGTTCAAATACAGCCCGCCTGCCTGGACAAAGCCGGACGCGGCTCCCAGCAAAAAGTCGGAGAGGTTGTTTCCGCTTAGGTTGCCGCCGAAGGTGTAATTGCCGTCGGATTGATAGGAGTTTCCCATCGGCAAGTTCAAGTGTTCCCATTCGCCCCCGAATTGAAGCTCATTCGGTCCCTTGATGAAGGTGGCGATTTCACGATCAGATATGTCGCTGTGATTCCAGGTGCCCGGAGAAGGCTGTTCTCCTACCGTAAACTCTCCAGATACATTCACATTCAGCGTCGCCGGAAAGTTAGTGGGTTGAGCAATGTTCGCGCCCGCCGCTGCTATATTGAAGGGTGCCGGCGATTCCGTCAGTCCCGTCTTCCTTGTCAGTCCGAAATAACTGTTGAGGAGTGTGTTAGGCGAGATCGTGTAAATGTCTACGACGCTTATATTCTTCAGAGCCTGAACCTGTGGATCTTCACTATTGCCCTCAAGTATGTTGCTGGTCGGTGGGATAATGATGGGCACAGTGTATTTCAGTTGGAAGTAGTGCCCGCTTAGATGGTGCTTGCCAATGTTGTAATCAATCTTGACAAGATATTCATCCGTATCCTGGATCGACGGGGCACCGTTGTAGCTCAGGTAGTTGGGTCCCATTTGCGAGTCGTTGGGGAGCGGAATGTGGTTCATTAAATAGAGTGCCGTTGGATCAAAAGCTGCAGGGTTGATCATGTTGTTGCTGTCAAATTGGTAGGGCGAATTCGCGTTGGGGTTCGTCAATGGCGTACCGGGCAGAAGAGACGAGAAATCTCCGTTACGCTCCGCCTGAGTCGGTACTTGGGAATTCAGTCCGTTCGCTGAGGTGTTCTGACGTGTGCCTTGATACGAGCCGAAATAGAACAACTTGCCCTTCAGAATCGGTCCGCCGATCGTGCCTCCAAACTGATTCTGCCTTAGCGGGTCTGGAGAAGTAGCAAAGTAGTTTTTCGCATCCATCGCATAGTTGCGAAGATATTCGAAGACATCTCCATGGATTTGATCCGTTCCCGACTTAGTTACAACATTGGCGACTCCGCCCGTCGCGTTTCCATAAGTAGCGCTCATGTTATCCGTCTGCACATTGAATTCCTGCAAAGCGTCGGGACTGGGGAATGGCAAGTTGGTGTTGATATACATGTCGTTGTAGTCCACGCCATCCAGCAGGTAGTAGACGCCGTTGGAGCCACCGCCATTGACTTTGGCATATTGCTCACCAGGCAGCACGCCGCCTTCACAATTGGCGCCGCAGTTCTGTCCTGATACATCGACCGCGCCAGGGACCAGAAACACCAACTGTTGCGCCTCGCGGCCATTGAGTGGCATGCTTTCCATGCTCTTCTCATCGATGACCTGCGAGATGGCCGCATCGTCTGTGGTTACCTGATTGGCGCTTCCTTCCACCGTGACCTGCTGGGTAATCGCTCCGATCGCCAGGGTAACCTTCTGGGTGGCGGCTTGTCCGACCTCCAACCCGATGCCTTTTTCAACAAAGGTGTTGAAGCCGGCCATTTCCACTGTCAACTGGTAAGTACCTACGGGAAGGCTCGGGAACAAATATTCGCCCGCGGCTCCCGACTTGACCTCCTGCTTGTATCCGGTCCCGGCCTGCTCCACGATCACTGCCGCGCCGGGGACCGCCGCGCCGGTTTTATCTTGAACGGTGCCACTGAGTCGTGCGGTGGTGTACTGGGCGCCAGCGGTCGATGCCCACAGAAAAATCACAATTGATGAGAAAAGGAATGCCGACCTACACGAAACGCGGCTGAGAATTCGGCTTTTTGTGCTTTCGGTTCTTTCAATTGATCTCATATGCGCTGGTCTCCGACCGGTTAAAGGTGTGTGCTCTTGTTTCTATTGTTTATTTGCGAACTCCGGCAGCATTGATTTCGTTTTCTGTCGAAATATGATGTTTTTACTGTCAGTTTGGCATTTTGTCAAGGAAAAAGTTGGCTCTCGGAGCTGGCCCGCGTTCTCCGCGCCGCAGAATACCCCGATATCAGGCAATCGGTTGGAGCTTCGCCTGGCTCCTTTGCTTGCGAGGCATTTCTACCCCCGCATTGCGCTGAGGACAAAGTGGAGTATCTTTCTGTATATTTCGTTTTATTACGTTCTACGTTGCGAGCCCGCTTGTAATCAAAGCTAGCGTGACAATCTCAGCATGCATTCTGGTCAAGCACATTTTGGCGGTCCCCGATGACCCGCGATACAGCCCGTGATGTACGCAGGCTCATCCGCCCCCTCAAGGGCGCCCTGCGGCGCTTGCTCCAGCAATTAGTCCGGACCAGCAGCGTGGCAATTCCTCCGCGCGGAAATGAAACCCCTGCGCAGCGGGTGCTGCAGAGTTTTCTCCGCGATCACGGAGTGCGCGCTCAACTCTATGCCACCGATTTCATTGAGAAATCGGGCAATCCGCTGGTCAGGAAGAACCGTTCCTATCGCGGACGAATGAACTTGGCCGCAAGGCTTACCGGTACAGGGCGTGGGAAGAGTCTTCTGCTCAATGGCCATATCGATACCGTGCCGGCAGGGAAGGCGTCGTGGTCCCGTTCGCCCTGGTCGGGAGCGTACAACGGTGGACGCATTCACGGCTTGGGGTCCTTCGATATGAAGGGCGGCCTGGTCGCGAATGCAGCCGTAGTATGCGCGCTGAAGAAGGCCGGCATAAGAACCGGAGGAGACATTCTCTTTGAATCGGTAGTGGATGAGGAGTGGGGCGGAGGCGGAGGGACAATTGCCGCGCGTATCCGCGAAGGCGGCGCCGATGCCTGTGTCATTCCAGAGGGAACGCAACTGGCCATCTACCGGGCGACCAGGGGTGGATTCGTCGTAGATCTCTCAGTCACCGCTGGAGACCCAGCCGCCTATTTCTCGAATGCCGAAGTTATCAGCCCGGCGATTGCCTTTGGTCGTCTGCTGGGATGGGTCGAGGCCTGCGCGAAAGCGCGTGCGAAGATCAGGTCACGCGGCCCATACGCAACTTTCTCCGATCCTGTGCCCGTGCAGGTCCTGGCGATCCAGGCGAACGAACTCGGTTCGGAAACTCCGTTGAGCGTGCCCTCGCGGGCAACAATGCGCGTCTACTTTCAATTCTTGCCGGAAGAAGATGTGGAAGCAGTGATTCGGTCCGTCCGAGATTCGCTCAAGCAATTTGCGGCCAAAGACCCATTCTTCCGTAAGTATCCAATTGAGTGGACGCCACTGATTGGAGCGCCGCTACTGGGCCACGAGCTTCCCGCCGATCATGGCTGGACACGCTGTATGGCAAGGAGTGCCGCAGCGGTGCTGAAGCGGAAGCCGATAATCACCGCGGCGCCATTTCCGTGCGATGCCGGTCTGTTGCATCGCGACTTCGGAATTCCCACTCTTCTTTTTGGGCCATGCGGCGCAGGTGCCCACAACCCCGATGAGTATGTCGAATTCGATTCGGTACTGCAGACTGCAGAGATTTTGCTGGCGACTGCTCTCGATTGGGCGAACGGCTAGCATCCGTGAGTACGCGCTCAGTTCGAACCGCACCGGGGGCCGCTCATCTTCGCGGAAGAGAGTAGCCGTCCCATCAACTCGGAAACTCCGGCGCTATGCTGCCCCTTGCCTTCCGCATGACGACGTAAAGCAAAAGTCCGACGGCGATCCATCCAGCGCCGAGTAGCTTGGCGTTCAGGTTGAGATTGAGCCAAATAAATGTGCAAACGAGAATACCGCATAACGGCGACAGGAACGGGAACCGCACTTTCTGCTGCGAGCGGAACTTGTAGTGAACGAGCGCGGCCGCGTTCACCCCGATGAAGGCGATGAATGCTCCGAAGTTGAGCAGCTCAGCGCCCTGCTCAAACGTCAACAAGAAGGTGCCTACCAGGGTCACGGCGCCCAACAGCAGCACATTGTTGCGCGGGATTCTGGTCGTTGGACTCACGGCTCCGAAGAATCTCTTCGGCAGCGCATCGGCGCGTCCCATGCCATAAAGCAGGCGTGCCGCTCCAAACTGCGCCGCGATACCGGAACCCATGTTCGCGATCATCAGTGTTCCATTCAGCAATTGAAAAAGAAGGCGCCCGCCCACGCGGCGAGCCACTTCTACAAAGGCCGTGTCGACGATCGCTTCTGGAAATGGATTCCGTGCCGGCCATGCAAGCTGCGCCAGATACACTTCGATCGCCGATAGGACGCCAATGGAAAAACAGGTCAAAACGGTAGCCAGCAGAATATTGCGGCGGGGGTTCTCCACTTCTTCTGACATCGTAGAGATGCCGTCGAATCCGATGTAGGTGAGCACGGCGATCGATGCGCCGTGGAACAACCGGCCAGGTGTAAACGTTGAAGGATCGTAGAACGGAAGCAACCACTGGCCCGCCAGCGGCCGTGCCACCAGGGCGATATAGCGGATAGCGTAAGCAATGAAGATAACCACAACGATGCCCATGCCGATAGCCAGCAGAGCGTTCACGCGGCTTGACGTTTGCACGCCGCGTAGATTGAGGCCGGTGAACACCAGAACAAAAGCCACGGCCCAGGCGGCATAGGGAACTTGGGGCAGAATGTTCTGCGCGGCCGCGCTGCACCATACCGCACAGATAATCGGATTCAGCATGTAATCCATGAGCATGGACCAGCCAACCACGTAGCCGGCAAGCGGATGAATCTCTTTGCCCACATAGGTGTAAGCCGAGCCCGCGCTCGGATATACGCGCGCCATCCTGCCGTAACTCACGGCGGTGAAGAGCATGGCCACCATTGCGATCAGGATTGTCGTTACTACGTGGCCCCGGGCAGCGTTACTCACAACGCCGTAAATGCTCATGGGCGCAGTTGGCTGGATGATGATAATGCCGTAGAGAATCAGGTGGTGAAGCTTCAACGTGCGCCGCAGGCCGGGTGCAGCCTGGTCAGGTTCTCCAACGGAATCCATGCTCTTGGTGAGTCCTTTCTTCCTGTCGCATTTCTCCCCGAGAAACCTGAGAAACTTTACTCACCTGCCAGGCACCAACCCGCATGCATCCGCATAGCGGGCAAGAGACTCTCGCACCTTGTGATGAATGATGGCGACAGGATTGTTGTTTATCGCTCCGGCCCGAATCGCCTCTGCCTGTCGAGGAAGGTATTGCGCCACCAACGGCAGCGGTGCCGGACGCTCTCGCAGGTTTTGCAACAAGCGGGCAAGAGACCTGGATATCTCTGCGTTCGGCCAATAGTAGCGAATGCGATCGCTCAAGCTGTACGCCCGTGCGATGCGCAGCTGGCTCTCATTTCCGTGGTAATAGCCCTTCCAACTTTCAGGATTTTCAACCATCACTCTATCGATGACGGAACGGATGGCTGAGCGCCGATCTCCGGAAACCCATTCCTCCTCAATGCGGGCAAGTCCAAAGATTCCTTCCCTCAACATGAATGTCAACTCCGGGCCCACTTTCAAAATGCCGAAATGGCCGCTGACGAGTTGGCGTAGTGAGTCGGCCGTTTGATAGTCGGTGGAATGAGCCTCGTAAACCATGCTTCTCCGTTGCAGAATCGCTTGAATCAGTTCCTCAGCCTTGGCCGGTAAATAGTCAGCGACGGTCTCATTGCCGAACTCAACTCCCGGTTGAACAACGACCCCAACGATCCGCTCCCACGCCGACAACAAATCCCTACGCGCGAATGCGCGATAGTGCACATCGAGTGTTTCTTTGAGGCTCGCGGTGGAGGTAACTTCGATCTCCATTTCCTCCTGCGCGCCGCCTGGTGTGGGCACCTCAGTCCCGATCACATAGACCGGCTTATGGGACGTCTTGGCCGTTGTCGCTTCTGCCACCTCGCATAGCTTTGCCGCCCGCTCTGCGATCTCCTCGTTCGCGAGGATCCGCGGATCATCCCCACACCGCATACTCGCATCCAGGTGAATCTTGTTGAACCCTGCCGCAGCGTAAGCGGAAACCATCGCACTTGCTTTTTCCATGGCAACTTCTGCCGGCAGAGTACGCCAAGGATTCGGACCAAGATGATCTCCCCCGAGAATCAGCCTGTCCGTGACAAAATTGCATTCTCGGGCAACGGTATGTACATAGTCTCGGAATTGCGCCGGAGTCTGCCCGGTATAGCCACCATCTTGATTCACCTGGTTGCAGGTCGCTTCAATCAATAGTGGGCTTTGATCCTGTTTTGCCTGAGCGAACGCTGCCTCAAGAACAAGACGATTTGCCGAGCACACCGAGTAGATGCCGCGCCTCTTGCCTGCTCGGTTTTCCGCCAGCAGGCGACACATCTCACCGACTGCGGAATGCGATGCGGACGATTCTTCAACGGTCGATGTCTTAGGTCCTTGCAAGATGACCTCCGTTCATTCATGTTCATTTACGAATACATATATTGCGCCACTCAACCAGATAACTCCACCGGACGCTCACACCTGAAAGCTAAAATCAAGATACTTGGGAACCTCAGGGCACGAGTGTGTTTTCCCGCCAGTGCCGTTGGAAGAAACTCTGGCGATAGGAAGAGTCGCTGAATGCTTCAATCCCGCCGGAGCGCGTCACGGATAATCCGCCAGCCAGATTTCCGTAAGCCAGACAAGTTTCCAAATCAGCTTTCCGCACCCATTGGTGAAGAAAGCCCGCATCGAAAGTGTCCCCGGCGCCCACAGAATCCATCACCTCGACTCGGAGAGAGGGCAGGTCGATCCTGCGGCCTTCGGTGTAGGCAGATGCCCCGCGTGCTCCGCGCTTCACGATCAGCAACGGAACTTCTGCCGCTACGTGCTCTACGGCGGCTCCGCCCTTTGCAATCTTTTCTAACTCATCCTCGGTGCAGAGCAGGACGTCGACGAGCGGGAGCACATCGCTCAACACACCTCCCCATTTGCCTTCAGGATCGTCGTTGGTATCCAGCGAGGTGGTCAGCCCGCGCCGCTTCATTTCCTTGAATAACTCCGGAATATGTGGTGAGAGCTTGCGATGCAAGAAAAGGGAAGATAGATGAAAATGCTTGGCTGTGGCAAGATAGTCCAGGTCGAAGTCCTCGATCCCCATTTCGAACATCGCGCCAGGATAAGTAAGTATGCGCCGTGTGCTTGTGAGCGGAAGAATCAGAGTGATCCCCGTGCTGGCACCAGAGGCGGACCTCACCACGCGTTCAACCTCCACGCCCGCCTCTCTCAGCTTTTGGCAACACATCTCTCCCATTGCGTCGCAACCGATGCGCGAGCTAAAGGTGACGCTGCTGCCGAGGAGCGAAAGATTGTGCGCGAGAATTGCGGAAGAACTACCGAGCGTAAGGGAAAATCCGCTGGCCAGGACCTCACGCTCTTCCGGCAATTCCTTTGGCAGACCATAGAGGATCAGGTCGGGATTCAGTTCACCCACAATTGCCACGTCGGGGCGCTCGAAAGCGTCTTCGCGCATTTTGCTATTCATCGTTCTGGTTGCGTCCACATTCGCGATAGGTCTTGTTTTTGAATACATCCAATGCCATCAAATCACTCGGGTCGCTTCTTGTCGGCCGGAACGAATCGAGTTGCGATGTTCCCTGAAATTCTTACTTTGATGTCCTTCGAACTTGTCGTTGCTTCCAAACCCGTTGCGGTCACATGCACGTCGTATTCGCCGGAGTGTGTATAGGCGTGCAGCACCTTGACTCCATCCGCAGACGATCCATCACCGAAATCCCAATGGTACGTAAACACCGGCGCTTCGGTCGGTACGCCCCGGCCGCTGAAGACCAGAGTTACTCCCGCCTTGCCCTGGTTGGTTGCTTCCACTTCAAACTGAGGCGGAGTCGCGGGCACGGCGTTGTCGATCAGCTTGAACATGCGAACCGAGTGCGCCGGCTGATTCAGGTTGATCGTGGCCGATGAAAAATTGCAGCAGCTTTGATCGCCGAATACCTCAGTGATCTGGTAGCTGCCCGTTTCTTTCAAGCCCAGCTTGGTTAGATCGATAGCGCGCTTGAGCTCTCCGTCAGACCAATTGAAGACCGTAAGCATGGACTGACGCGTGTCTTCCTTCAGCAGGAAGATACTCGGCTGCACATCGCTTGCCGCATAGGTCATTAAATCAGTGGGTGTGGATGAACGTCCGAGCCGGGCCATGTCGATCACGTCAGCATTCTTCACGAGCGACAGGCGATCCTGCGACGCCCCCAGGGTAGGCAAGTCGTCTCCGAGCTCAAACATTCCCCCTGCCACCGCCGCCAGGGCGATTGAAACCTTAGCTTCCTCCAGACTTAGCTGACGCTGTCCGCCATGCCATGACTGGTCATCGACGGTCTGCCTCGATACGGTGAAAGCGTCCGGATCGGCGACAAAATAATTGCGGTTCATATAGTAGCGTGCTGCGATACCCGAAGCCGCATCTCTTGAAGCTCCAAAGGTATGTCCCGTGTCTTGTGAGATGCGCCCAGCATCGACGATCCCCACCGGATTGAGCATCGTACTGCCGTCCTTGTCCAGAACGACGTCTTCGCCAACCGCGCTGCGGATTATCTTCAGCCCGATTCGTTGCGCTTCAAGGGCAGTTGTATTGGGGCGATAGTAAGCGCCTTCGACCGCCGAATCGTCCATGAAGTCCATCTTGATAAAGCGAACACCCCAGTTATAAAGCGTACTGTACGTCTGCTTCAGGTATTCCTGGGCGCCGGGGTTGGTTGTGTCCAGCACATATAACAGATCGGTATGTTCCGTCACGTCGCCAATGTGAATCAGCTGACCCGCGGCGTTGTGCAGCAACCAGTCCTTATGGTTTTCGTATACCCAGGCGCGCTCCGATACTTCGAAGGGCGCTGTCCACACTCCAAAGGTGAGCCCTTTGTCGCGCACCACGTCTCCAATATAACCAAGTCCGCGAGGAAACAAATTCACGTCGGGCGTCGTGTATTCGCCGCGCGCATATTGGTATCCTTCATCGATGTGAAAGTAGTTATAACCGCTCTGCCTCAGATTCTCTGCCATCCACGTTGCATTCGTAATCGCGGCTCCCTGGTTGAGTCCAAAGTAATAGGCTGTCCAACTCCACCACCCGATTGGGCTCGGAGTATCAACGCGAGCTTTATGAAGGAGCTTGATGACGTGTCCGTATTCCTCCAGTTGGGCATGATAATCAGACCCCACGGCAAACATCAGGCGCTCAGACGACAAGCTATCTCCGGAGTTGACAGGCAGGCTGAGACTTACGTGCTCGGAGGCTGGCGAATGTCGCAGAGATTCCTCTTTCATGATCTCGGTCGTGCCCGTTGCCTCCGCTTCATAGGACACGATCTGCGTGCCGGCGTCCGTCGTTCGCTCTTTCAAATGAAATATGGTCAGCAACCGATCTGAAGTCAGAACACCGAAAAACAAGCTCTGTCCGCTCTTGCGGTTATAGATAAGTTGGCTTCCCACTGCGCGTTGCATCCCTTTTCGTCCGTCACTTAGGTCGCGAATCGCCAGCTGAGGCCGGTCCTCACTGTAGCTGTCTGACAAAATACGGTCCGCGGAAACCGGACCGTTCAAGTTGATGACGGGTGCATCGGTTGCGTGAATCGTGCGGATCGCATGGACCGTGATGGCTCGACCCGTGCTATTTTTCACCTTGACTTCGAAGTCGCCCCACAGCTGATCGTGATAAACACGAAACGTGCAAACCAGGTCCGGCTTGCCTTGAAGGCCGGTATGCGTTACGGTCAGCACTGACCCTGACCCGAATTCGTCATGAAAGTCCGACTGCACCGTCCTGTGATCTGGAAATTCCGTAGATCGCAGAATCTCTGAATCGACATCCGCCTCGACATCGGAACGCATCAATGGACCCGGATTGCCGGTTTGGACGAGTGAGTACGACCCGTCTGAGTTGCTTTCTACGGAGACGCCTTTCCCTTTGATCGACCCTAAAACCCGGCCTTCGGTGCGAGATTGGCCTGCTTCGGACTGGCTCGCCATTGCAGGGCGTCCGGATGCGACCGCACCGGCAAGGAGAATTGCGTACATGCTCTTTTGATACGAATGCTTCATGGATTTCCCTTCGCCCTTTGCCGATCGCACTCCAGGGAGCGCATTTCGTCGTTCTGCGCCGGACCCTCTGACCTATACCTTCAATAAGGGGTGCCTTCATTCCGGCTGAGGGGTGGTTTTCGTCCCATTGCTCCGATCGCTTTCGATTGAACTGTAGTCGAAGACAAACGAAACACTCGGGCGTGTTTCGTAATGCTATGCAGGCAAGCTAGCCTTGTCAACGGCATTTTTTTTTGCGTAATTCCAGGACGGGCAACGTTTATCTCCATAAATTCAGCATTCTCGGCGACGGCCGACCTCTCAGCGCCGCACAGCAAATCCCGGTCTTTATGCTGGAACAGGTGCGACGCGCTTTCAGGTTCCGATTTTGTAGCCGCGGAAACGAAAGTCTTGACGGTTACGAAATGTGATTATATCCTTTCGTGGGGCTTCATATTGGCTCAATTGTCGATGCGAGCTAAGCTCTTGCGAATGGAAGTGGCCGCCAACGGGGAATGGAGTTTAGATGTCACACGAGGACAGGGCCCAATCCGAGGATCTCTCTAAGACCGCTCCTCAATTCACTATGCCGGAAATCCTTCGTCAGCCTCACCTCTGGCCGGTTACGGTGAAAGAGGTGCATGCCGCAGCAGGCCGCCTGCAACTCGCAGCGAAACTTCAACATGCGCGCGTCCTGCTGACCGGGGCAGGTACTTCGGCCTACGCGGCTATGGCCATCGCCTCGGCGTGGCCTCGGGCTTATGCCGTTCCAACCACCGACCTGCTGGTCGACGCCGAACGATACTTGCTAGATGTGGATGCAGTGATCTCTGTGGCCCGGTCCGGCGATAGTCCTGAAAGTGTCGCTGTTGTCGAGCGGGTTCGCGCCCTTCGGCCTGACATTCTGCAGTTCGCAATCGTCTGCAATGAAGATGGCGCACTATCTCACTCCAGTCTCAACGGAGTCATCACCCTAGACCCCCGCACGAATGACCAGGGCCTTGTCATGACCAGTTCATTTTCCAATCTGGTGTTGGCCGGACTTGTCCTCGTCCAGGCCGAGGCTGTCGCGGCCACAGTAGACGAGTTGAGTGCGCGCGCGATTGCATTGTTCCCCGACATCGATCGAGCATGTCGGCGCGTGGCGGATCGCACCCATGACCGGATCGTGATTTTGTCCTCATCTCCGCTGCTTGGGTGGGCCCGTGAGGCCGGCCTCAAGACGCTCGAAATGACGGCTGGCCACTTTCCCGTCATCACAGAAACACACTTGGGCCTGCGGCATGGTCCGATGTCCTTTGTTAAATCTGACACGCTTGTCCTTTGTCTGTTATCCAGCGATCCACTGCGCCGGCGTTATGAAGAAGATTTGATCTGTGAGCTCCGAGCGAAAAAGATCGGATACATCGTCGGTATCGTGGATCCAGGTGCTTCAAAAGGTTTATTCGATGAGGTCATTCCAGCCGTGGCTCCGCAGATGATCGACGCGCTGCGCACGCCTTATGAGATCCTAGGCCCGCAGTTGATCGGATATCACTTGAGTCTTCGCATCGGATTAAATCCCGATAACCCAAGCCCGGACGGCGTTATCAATCGGGTAGTTCAAGGCGTCACGATTCACCCAACTCGTCCATTGGAAACTGTAACTTCAAGCAAGTAGCGATACCGGCGCATTCGGATAGCTCGCGGACACTAGGCCATATTGCAAGGCGCAGTTTTCAGCTTGAATCTTCTACGGCATGTTGTATTTGTTTGCATTCGCAACATTACGCATGCTTGGCACGATAAGCGCGACACATCGCGAAGCCCATGCAGGAATGCGCCCTTCAGGAACATGGAGCAACTGACAAGGAGCCAGACTTGACGGAAGAAATCGTTCAAGCGAAGCACTACCAGGTCGGGAGTGCGAAGTTGGAAGTCCATCTAACCAGTGAAGCTGCCGGCGCCGCTGCCGCGCTGGCGGCGGCGGGAGCATTGATCGAGTTAGCAAGAACTCATGAAGCGATTGCAGTCATCTTCGCTACAGGAGCCTCGCAGATAGAGACTCTTAAAAGCCTTACCCGCATAGAAAGCCTTCCCTGGAGCCAGATTCGCGGCTTCCACATGGACGAATATGTAGGGATAGCTGCCGATCATCCTGCCTCATTCCGCCGTTATCTTCGCGAGAGGTTGACCGAAAAAGTGAAGATGAAGCATTTCCTTGAAATTGATGGAAGCGCCAATGATCCTGAAGGAACTGGCCGCGCGTACGCCGAAGCGATCCGTGCCGCCGATCCGCAACTGTGTCTCCTCGGTATCGGAGAAAACGGTCATCTGGCGTTCAATGACCCGCCCATCGCCGACTTCAACGATCCTGTAGATGTGAAGATTGTTGAGCTTGATAGGGCATGCCGGCAACAGCAAACCGCGGAAGGCTGGTTCAAAGGTGTCGAGGACGTTCCGCAGCATGCAATTACGCTCACCATTCCAGCATTGTTGCGCGTGCCTAAGTTGATTGTCTCTGTGCCGGGAAAGCGCAAGGCGACGATTGTTCGGCGTGCCTTCACGGAACAAATCTCCACGGCATGCCCCGCGACGATCCTGCGCACTCATCCAGATGTAACGGTTTATCTAGATCTTGAATCGGCGAATGAATTAGGCGGCATTCTGGATTCTCAATGAGCCTGTAACGGTCGCGGATGTTAGCCAACGGCACCGATCAACGCTTAAGGAAAGGATTGAAAGTCTTATGACCGACGAGCCGATTTCCGGAACTGATCGTAGAACATTCATGAAGCAGGCCGCGGGCACCATGGTCGCGGCGAGCGTGAGCGCCAAGTCGTATGCGCGTGTCCTCGGAGCTAACGATCGAATCCGCTTAGGTCAACTCGGTTGCGGCGATCGCAGCGAAGGCCATGTGCATATGGTAACGCTGGCCTCCAAACAAATGCCGGTGGAAGTGGTCGCGGTCTGCGACATCTGGAGCCTGGCGCGGGAGCACAGGGCCGCCCAGGTGAGGCGAGCATTCAACCACGAGCCTCAGAGCTTTAAATACTCTGAACAGATGCTGGAACTGAAGGACCTCGATGGCGTGATGATTGCCACGGGCGATTTTCAGCATGCCCAGTTATGTGCCGAGGTGGTGAGAGCGGGAAAGGACTGCTACGTCGAGAAGCCCTTTGCCAACGTGCTCTCCGAAGCCATTGAGACACGCGACCGGTAAAGCAATCAAAACAGATTGTCCAGATGGGTACGCAACACCGCAGCCAGCCGTACCCTCTTGCGGTGCGGGATATCATTCGTTCCGGGCGAATCGGCAACATCGTTCATATTGAGCAAGAATGGAATGTGAATGAGGAGCGATGGAGATTCACTCCGATGGACACCGGTATCAACAAGGAAAGGCTGATGGACATCCACATGGAGTGGAAACAATGGCTCCATGGCCAGCCCTCGAAGCTTCGCGAAGAAGACACTGATTGGAAGCGGTGGTTGCTGGGGAAACCGGATCGTCCCTTCGATCCTCATGTGTATCTCGAATTCAGGCTCTATAAGGATTTTTCCTCGGGCATATTCGATCAGTGGCTCAGCCACGGATGCGACCTGGTACATTTTTGGACAGACGAGGCATACCCGGAAAGCGTCGTTTCCAACGGAGGCATATTTGCCTGGAAAGACGGACGGGACAATCCCGATACCTGCGTGACAGCCGTCGTCTATCCCAAGGGATTTCTCTACACGTATAAATCGATCTTCTGCAACAGCTACCGCAGCTTTTCCAGAATTCACGGACGCGACGGCACTATCGAGAATTACGGAGGGGAAGGGGCTTCGCTCTTCACCGTCACCCGCGAAGGATGCAGGCAAGAATTCGATCCGTTCGATGGTGGGCCGGTCTACACAAAACTCCCCATCGTAGGGCCCGCGCAAGACGGTGAGGAGATTGTCCATGTCCCGGGTGCGCCTGCGCCTAACTCAACGGGGCCGGATGACGACGATGTAGGCCATCTTGTGAACTGGCTTCAATCGATGCAGACGCGCACTCAGCCAAACGCCACCGTCGATCATGGCTTCTCGCATGCGCTGGTCTGCATCATGGCGGCTCAGTCCTACTGGAGCGGCAAAAAACTCTACTGGGATCCAAACAGCCAACAGATCGTCGAGCATCCCGTCGGAAAGAACGTCGCATAAAGATAGCGATCTGGATAGCGAGATGCGATGAAGCCATTGAGCGCCATGCGGCAAGCGGAGTCATCGACGAAGCCTCGCGGCACAGGACGCGTTCGATGGTGGATCGTCTGGACACTGTTTTTCTCCACGGTGACCAACTACATCAGCCGCCAAACTTTTTCCGTTTTAGCGCCGTTGATCTCGTCGCAGTATCATCTGACGCACACCGACCTGGCTAAAATCCTTGGCGCATTTCAGATTTCGTATGCAGTCACCTGGCTTCTGGGTGGCATCTTTCTTGACGCTATAGGAACACGTCTCGGGTTGGCCCTGGCAGTTGTCTTCTGGTCAGTTATCAACATGCTCACCGGTTTCGCTTCCTCGGTTTTCGGCTTCGCGTCTTTCCGGTTCCTCCTTGGAATTGGAGAAGGCTTTAACTGGCCCGGAGCAAGCAAGACGGTTGCCGAATGGTTTCCCAGCCAGGAGCGCAGTCTCGCTGTGGCCATCTTCGATAGTGGCTCCAGCGTGGGCGGCGCCGTGGCAGCAATTGCGATCCCATTGATCGCTTTGGCTTTTGGGTGGCGATCAGCCTTCGTCTTTTCAGGACTGCTCGGCTTTGTTTGGCTGCTTGTATGGTTGCGCGTCTATCATCCTCTCGACCGCCATCCGCGCGTGACGCCGGGCGAGGTCACATACATTCGCTCCGGCCAGGAAGTGCCCAGTGTCTCCGCTGAACGTGGTCCCAAGCGTTGGCTTCAGCTCGCACGAGATCGAAATGTATGGGGCATCGTTCTTGGCCGAGCTCTCACTGACCCCATCTGGTGGTTCTATGTTTTCTGGTTGCCGCAGTACTTGAGCGATGCGCGCGGATTCAGCCTGAAGCGCATCGCCCTTTTTGCCTGGATGCCGTTTATCGCCGCCGATATCGGAAACTTCACAGGTGGCCTGATCTCCGGCTATTGCATCCGCCGCGGTGTCTCCGTGGTGAAGGCCCGCACCTGGGTCTGCGCCATTAGTTGCCTCCCAATTCTTGCAGGAATTCCCGCCGCCGGTGTGCATAGTGTTTATGCTGCGATGGGATTGATTTGCTTTGCTCTCTGGGGTTATGCGAGTTGGTCCACCATGGGCCTAACTCTACCTTCCGATCTATTTCCTCAGGATGTGGTCGCAACGGTTACCGGACTTAGCGGACTGGCCGCGGGCCTGGTTGGTGCAGTCTTTACCATGGTCGTCGGAATTCTGGTTGATCGCTATTCTTACGCACCAGCTTTTCTGGTCGCGGGATCGATGCCTCTCTTCGCTACCGCTTTTCTCTTTCTTTTGATTCGCCCACCGATCAAATCGATAGCCGCATAGATGAATCTGCGTAATCATTTATCAATCGTGTTGGACCTAGCAGACGCATCGGTGAACACAGCTCTGTCTTCATGGCTAAACCTTTGAATCTTCCCTTTGTCGGCATGAGCGATAAAGTCACTTTCTGTCACGCGGGGTATTTGGCTGGAGAAGTCATCCGCCTGGACAAGTTGTCTTTTTATAAGTTGACATTTCATAAACTGACAACTCAAGCCAGATCCCTCTTACGACCGGAAGCTCGAACTTGCCGCCTTGGACCGCGCATGGAAGCGCCACGGAGCCGGTGGCCAGTGTCCTCTGCGGATCGCAGCTCTCCGCTATGGCCGCTCTCGGGCAAGAGAGTGCTCCACTGTTCGGGCGCTTCGATGCCGGAATTTGTCACCTCGACCCGCATCACTACGAAGACGTGGCGGCCTTCTACGCAGATAGTCCCCGCTACGGCTTTGTCTTTGTCGAGAAGCTGCTCACGCACGGTGTCTTTGGCGGAACGCCACGCTACCACGCACTCGTTTACACGTCGCGCCCTCCCCGTCGAGGAGATTGTTTCGTTGCTGATACAGCGAAGAGCATTCCTGGAATATGAAGTACGGTTCTTGCTTGGCAGCGAACAAATCCGTGACCCGGCTCCGTACAATGCCATCTTGGCCGCGATTGCCGGCGGCCAAACGAAGTGTTCAATGGCATTCAACAAGTGATTGGCGTGGAGCGCGGCACCTTTTCCGGTTCCTTGCGGAGTTTGCTGGAACTAGGGTGGATTCGGGGTGAATTCCCCTTCGGCGAAACCACTGAGCGCAGAGCTCTCTAGCGGCCAAATCTCGTAAGTGGTTGAAAGATTTGGTTGCGGGGGCTGGATTTGAACCAGCGACCTTTGGGTTATGAGCCCAACGAGCTACCGGGCTGCTCCACCCCGCATACCCAGTGTACCAACACCCAGCGGACAGGGTCAACGAACGGCACTAGATCGCGGCGCTGCTTCCGCCTATCCTGCCTGAATTCCGATCCGGTACACTCGTGGAAACCAACCGCCCAGGAGCCACTTTGACCTTCTCCGAACGTTTCCACGAAATCCGCACAGGCTTTGAGCGGCCGTTCTGGGTTGCCAACGTCAGCGAGCTATTCGAGCGCCTCTCATACTACGCGGCGTTTGCCTCGCTGCCCCGCTATCTCCACGAGAGTCTGAACTTCGGTGTCGAGCGTGCCAGCAGTCTGGCGGGATTGTTTGGCGGATTGGTATGGTTTCTGGCTGCGTTCGGCGGAGCGCTCGCAGATCGGATGGGCTTTCGCCGCGCACTTTCGCTGGCTTACCTGATTCTCGCCGTCTCCTATTTCCTCCTGGGCTCCATCGGTTCGCCATGGCTCGCACCGGTCCGCAATGCCATGCCTCTGGTCGTGCTGGTCACGTTGATCCTCATGCTTCCGGCTCTTGGCATCGCGCTCGTCAAACCGTCCGTCGTCGGCACCACGGCCCGGGCTTCCAAGGAGAATGTGCGATCTATCGGCTACTCGATCTACTACACCGTGGTAAACATTGGCGGAGCACTGGGGCCTTTCCTTGCCGGTTGGGTGCACCTGCATCTCAGCGTGGATAAGGTCTTCGACATGGCCGCATTGAGCGTCTTTGTCATGTTCTTTGCCGTGCTGCTGCTGTTCAAGGAGCCCCGGCGCACAGGCGAGGCTCAGACAGAAAGCCTCGGCCAGGTTGCCAGAAACTTTGTCACTGTCGTGTCGAACTGGCGCTTCATGCTGTTTCTCGTCATCTTCTCGGGCTACTACATCGCCTTCTGGCAGCAATTCATCATCCTTCCCCTTTATATCCATGAATACGTGAACGCCAGCAGCAATACTGAAATACTGCTCATGGCAGATTCACTTACAGTGATCGCACTGCAGATGGCAGTCAGTATTCTCACCCGTAAAATGCCTTCGTTCCGGGGCATCACGCTCGGGACCCTCATCTCCGGCCTGGCCTGGCTATTGCTGGCATCGCATCCCAGTGTGACCATGGCCGTGACCACGCTGATCGTCGTGGCCATTGGCGAGATCACCCAGCAGCCGCGCTACTACGAGTACATCTCGCGCCTTGCGCCCTCGGGGCAGCAGGGAACCTACATGGGCTTCGCCTTCCTGCCCATTGGGATTGGCTCACTGGTGGGCGGGTGGTTTGGCGGATTCCTGATTCATCGTTTCGGAGAAGTCCTGCATCAGCCGGATCACATCTGGTGGGCGGTATCCGCAGTGGGTGTGGCGACCGCCGTGCTGCTCTGGGTCTATGACCGCCTGGTACGGCGGGATGCATGGCAAACGGCGTAAATTGTTGGCCCGAGCGTAGTTTGGAGGTTAGTTTTTGTGTCCTTCCCGGTCGGCCATCCCGCCCGCAGCCGCCTTTGCTTGCCCCTCGTGCGATATAGTCAAGAAGGAATGGCAACGACCCCGAACAACAAAGCCACAGGCGGAAGTGGATTCGTTTATCTGCCTCTGATCCTGGGTTGGCTTGTCCCCGGTGCGGGACATTTTCTGCTGCGCAAATGGGGCCGCGGAGCCCTGCTCGCGGTTTCCATCCTGGGCATGTTCACCATCGGTATTGCCATGCAGGGCAAGCTCTACGCCGGCGCACACGACATTCTCGAGATGCTCGGTCTCGCCGGTGATCTCGGAAACGGACTGCTTTATTTTGTCAGCCGCGCTGCCGGTTGGGGCGCCGATCAAATCACCGTTACCACCGGCGATTACGGCACCCGATTTATCGTCGTCGCAGGCCTCCTCAACGTCATAGCCGCAGTCGACGCGCACAATCTGCGCACCGGGAGAAAAGCCTGATGGGGTCTCCCTCTCACTTTACGGCCGTGTTGCTGTTCGCGCTCTTCGCATCCGTAGTCTTCGGCATTACTCAGCGCGAGACTCCGCGGCGTATGGTTCGCTATGGCCTCTACTGTTTTGTGCTCTTCGTCGGGTCGGCCATCGTTTTAAGTTGGGCCATGTATCTCATCGCGCGGTAACAATTCCAAGGCTTTTTCAGGACTTGTCGAAATGCGCTCGGCGCTTTTTATCGCCATCTGCGCATGCGTACTTTCCCAATGCGTCCTTGCGCAGAAGCGTACAGTCGCCTTCACTGTCGATGACCTGCCTTTCGTGCGAAGCGAAGTCAACCGTGGTTCGCTCACCGAAGCGGACAAGCAGGCTGCGTCGGCCAATCGCACGCTCCTGGCCGCATTCGCGCGCCATCACCTTCCCGTCACCGGCTTTGTGAACGAGAAGGGAATCGAAGACCTGGGAAGTCCTGCGGGCGCCGCCATCCTTCGCGATTGGACCACCCACGGCTTCGACCTCGGAAACCATACCCATGCACATCTCGATTTCAACAGTCTGACAGTTGCCGAATTCGAAACCGAGATCGCTCGCGGCGAAAAAACATTCCTTCCCCTCATGAAAGCCGCAGGACGCAAACCCGAGTTCTTCCGCTTCCCCTTCAATCACTGGCGATACGCAGCAAAAACACGATGCCATCGCTGCATACCTCGCTTCCCATGGCTACCGGCTTGCCCCGTGCACAATTGAAACCTCCGATTGGCTTTTCAACAAAGCCTATGGACGCATTAGGTCGCGGCACGACGAAGCGTCAGCAACCCGGCTGCGTTCCGCGTACCTTCAGTTCACTGCGGTCCAAATCGATTACTTTGCAACATTGGATTTGCAGGTTCTCGGGTACGACGCGCCGCAGATTATGCTCATCCACGACAATCAGCTCAATGCGGACGTTATCGACGATCTGCTGGCGCTGTTTGAAAAACGGCAGTACCGCTTCGTCTCCCTCGACACGGCTGAGAACAATCCCGCCTATCGCATTCCCGAGACTTTCATTACCGCGTATGGCCCCATGTGGGGCTACCGATGGGCTAGGGAACTTCATGTCAAGGTGAATGGCAGCCTCGAGCAGGAACCGCCCGCATGGGTGGTCGATTCTACGAAGTAAGAATCTGGCCTTCTAAGCGATCTGCCTGCGCTGCCAGACAGCAGCATCGAAAACGTGCGCGCTCACGTAGCCTTCCGCTGAGTAAAGGTCGATCGCCGGCGTGTTTGACTCCGTCACCGTGAGCGATATCTCCGTAGCGCCATGGCGCATAAAGTGGAACGCGGCCAGCGAAAGAAGCATCCGTGCCAAGCCCATCCGCCGGTAGTTGGGGTGAACACAAAGCTGCGTGATGTGCCCGCTTTGCTGGCTCACCCGCGAGCCCAGAACGAGCGCCACAACTTCGCGGCCCCCGCGGCTCACCACCACATGCGAAACATGCGGTGCAAATGTCCCGCACCCCGAGTAGCGAACAATGTTATTAAGGAAACGCTGCGAGCCATGTGCCGACCGGTATTGGTCGTTGATCACGCTGTCCGGATGAAACCGATACGCCTCCGCAATCAGTTGCCCCGCTGGCGTCAGGTCTTCGTCCCGCCACGTCCGCAGTTCCAGGCCCCGCGGCAAGTCGATGTGCGGGTGACTCCACACATTCTTGAGTTGTTGCACCATAAACAATCGCCGAAACACCTCGAACCCGGCGGCATTGAAAATGTCCGAGTGTACTCCTGAAGCATGAATCAAGAGCTGCGACTCAATCCGATCCACATGCGGCGAGTTCAGCAACGTCTCAAAAAGATGCTTAAGCAGCGTGCGCTCGATCTCTCCTGAGGAAGCCGGCATCAGCTCGCCGGGCGACGTTTCCTGTCCTATTCCGCGACTGGCCAGTGCAAAAACGTCTCCGATGACTGCCTTTGTCTCTTCATAGACGCAGAATGCATAGCCTGTAACCTGGCCCGCCTCGAGCGCTGCGTAGCCCGGCAACATGTGGCTGTCAAGATACTGCATCAGCAGCTTCGACGATGTCCGATAGTCCCAATGGAGACGCTCCCTCCACATCTCCCCCTCGGCTTCCAGCACCGGACGAAGCATCGGCGCCTCAAAATGCCGAAGGTCGAGAATCTCAATGGAAACGCTCGTCGCCATGCACCTCTCCGGGAGATTGGACGTTACCCCTTCCCGTCACTTTGCCACTCATCATGATCAATTGGCAACAGTGTCAGTCGTCCGCGTTGCCCGTTGCTCAACGTCGACCCACCATGTAGACCACCAGGCCCTGCTCAGGCCAGGTGAAGAGTTGCTCGTA
>Ga0187851_10000432_pt1 | contig 43571 bp, 37 predicted proteins | sample June2016WEW_6_10_FD_132997 | JGI IMG/M metagenome (GOLD analysis project Ga0187851, IMG submission 132997) | Peatland microbial communities from SPRUCE experiment site at the Marcell Experimental Forest, Minnesota, USA - June2016WEW_6_10 | ecosystem: Environmental > Terrestrial > Soil >...
AGGGGTTTTAAAAGCTGGAGTGGAGGGGCTCGAACCCCCGACCCAGTGGTTAACAGCCACTTGCTCTGCCGACTGAGCTACACTCCAAGTCGAACTTTCATCAGGCCATAAGGAAAATATTAATTTATTGAAAATATATTTTTCGCACTGCGAAATCAATCCGTTTCGTTTCATGCCCTCTGGTCCCAACGACCCGAACCAACATACCAAAACGAAGACTCTCCTAAGGAATTGCCATTGGGGTAGACTTCTGCATCCTCGTATAAATGTAACGGACAAGCGTGTCATAGCCAACTTGGTCGGGGTGGAGGCTATCCGGAAGAAAGGTGTCGGTAAATATTCCGTGGGGACACAAAGCGCTGTCAACTTCCACCATGGACACATGGGTACCCGCAGCCTGCCTGACCTGTATCGTATCCGCGAGCTCCTGGTTGAACCATGCAAGCCAGTAGGGCGCAACAGGGTCCGATGCCGGTCGGGGGATTCCATCCAGAACATAGATCCGGCTGTTCGGATTACGTTGATGCATTAGATCCATGATCGCGATCGCATATTGCAACCCTTCCGGATCATATCCATCGTTGACTCCGGTCATCAGGACCCAGATATCGGCGGTTAACTGAGTAGCAATGCTGGAAAGCGATTGCCATACTTCGAATCCCGTAGCGCCAACGAGAGCCAGGCATGAATCGTCGACGATTGATCGGCTCATAAAAGGGGGAGTTACCGGTCCAACCGGCTTCACCCGTTCATAGGAACCTAAATGGGACCGCAGCGAGTCGAGGATGCCTCCCCGGAATCCCCCATTTATTCCGTCTCCCATCAGGCCAGCGACAATGGAGTGGCCAACGAATCCTATCAGATACTGCCGCAAAACAGTCACACTTCCGCTTTTCGAGATGACGTGTCCGAAATTATCCCAGGCGAGAACCTTCCAATAATAGCTGCCCGGACCGACCTCACTGATCCGAGCACTCTGGTTTAGGCCTTGATAGACCACGGCGAGGGAAGCGGCGCTTATGCCCCACGACAAGGAATAGGTGAGGGGATCGGAGTCGGAATCGATGGCGCTGAAAGAAAATGAGAGGGAGCATGCGGGCGTTTCTTGTGGGATAAAAATGGTATCGCAGGGCTGCGGGATCATTACCACAAGGCTATCCGGCGGCCGGATAAATCTTACGGTAAACGTGTCGGCCCCGATAAGTCCATGGTTATCACGCGCGCCGACCACGCACTGCTTCTGCGTGTTGCCCCCATAGATCAGAGGATGGCTCCCCATTGCAGTGCTGTCAGTCCAGGCAGTGCCACTGGAGAAATTCCAGAGATATTTGACAATGGTCCCGTTGGAATCGGAGGCCTGGCAGATGATGTGCAGGGTGTCCGTGCTCGAAATTGTGGTATCGTGAAGGGGAGTGAGAATGGGTCCGCCCTTTTTCACGGTTATGAGAGCGGTATCGGGCAGTGAGGCAAGAGAATCGGTGTTTACAGCCGTGACGGTCAGATAATGAGTCCCGGAAGACCCGGCGTCCCAGTTCACGGTAAGGCTGTCGGACAAAACAGCTGCCGAGCGCCCGTCCAGTGTCCAGCAATAGCGGACAATCGTGCCGTTCGAATCGTATCCTGTTGCCTGCAATTTGAAATTGGTATAGGAATAAATGGCGGTATCGTGCAAAGCAAGGGATACTACCGGGCGCCGGAGCAACACATGAATCGTATCCGTATCGGTATCGGAAACGAAACCATTATTATCCATTACCGATAAGCGAACGGTGTGATACGCATCCGCCTTATCATTGAAGAGCCATCGCACTGAATCGGTTTGGGTCATGAAGGGGAAAGAATCGATCATCCATTGGAAGATTTCGATGGTTCCGCAGGAATCCACGGCAACGGCGATAAAAAGTTCGGTATCATTTACCGCGATCGAGAGTGAAGCGTGCAGCGTAACCCTGGGCCGCTGCCAGAGGACGCGGACATGCAAGGAATCCGGGGCCGAGGCCGTACCGCCTTGGCCGAGCGCCTTGACCACGATGCAGCGCTTCCCGGTATCCGCCACAGAAAATACTTCACAAAAAATGCTGTCGGTCGAGGTATCGGGAGCGGTGGGATCATCGACAAACCATATATACCTGATCGGGCCGACATTCGCGCCCTGCAATGATACCCGAATCCGCAAGGTGTCATTAAGCAATACCGTCGAATCCGCACTGACGCTGATAGCGAGGGTCTTCCGCGCCGGCGATACGGTATTGCTGCACCGAAACAACAATATAACGCCCGCCAGAACGGCCGTTAGTGCTACAGCAATCGCCAGTCGCGGCCTCATCCCTTTTCCCCCAATGCAGCACCACGAAGAACCATAGCGCGCCCCTCTCAGTGAACCCAGAGGCGGATAAGGCTGTCGAGCTTCGCAGCCATGCGCATCCCGCCTTTATAATTCAAATGGCTGCAATCCAATGCTTCGCTGTCCACGAAGTCATGATGCCCGTAATTATTGGCATCCCAGAAATGCACGTGGCTGTTCTGTTGAGTCAATGAATCGATCCAGGCGACAAGGTTATTGTAGGTTGCTACACTCGGACCATACCGGCCGATAAAAAGGGTATCGTTGTACGTGACCGAATCGTACCCTGGATTTTCCGGCATATAGACGAGAATAAGGTGTACGTTGTGGGCGGCCGCAGAGTCGCCGAGCGCTGCAATATAGCCAAGACTGGTCTGGACCGCTGGATCGGTGACATTATAATCTCCGGCGAAATCGAATAGCGGTACGCCCCAACCACCTCCCACCGAGGGACTCAATAAAAACCCCGAGGAATCGAGGCCCGTCCAGCTGACCAATGGCGTAAAAGCGCTGGCCTTTGCCATGACTTGCGAAGGCAACCCGCTTCGATAGAAATTATGCTGCGAATCACTTTGCCATCCCAAGCTTTGCTCAACTCCGTCAAGTTGCGGAAATGTCGTCAATCCGTTCACGTTCAAAAATCCGGGGAAAAGGTCGAACAAGAGAACCTTGAGCGCGGGCCCGGCAAAGGGAAGTAGATACTCCTGCGACAAAACCGCATCGGTTATCGGGGTAGAGGCTACGCTCGCAACATTGAGCGTCCGCTCCGCCATTGCGGAGGGAGTGAAACCATAATAGATCGGCGAACTGCCGATGGCAATGACGCTCGGCGCCTGCCGAAAGTGCCAGAAAAGACGCAACTTCTGGGCGAAGATGTTGCCGCCAGCATTGCACGCCGGCAAATCGTATGCGCCAAACCATGGAAAGGAATCCTGAACTTCGGATACCTGCGTCGGGTCGATCCAGAGTGCGGGATAGGACAGGTTCTGTCCTCTTGCCACTTGCAAATAAGCCGAATCGGTGTTCCTGATCAGGTACACCGCCTCAGTGCTGCCAGAGGCGGGATATGTTATAGCAATTGTGAACAACGAGTTATTCGACCATCGGGGGTACTCCCACGTTTCAAAGCCAGACGGCTTCTCGAACCATTTTTCCACCTGTTGCGGAGTCAGCAGGAGCAGATTGCAGACCCAGAGAATCTGGTGCAATCCGTACGATTTTCCGACCAAGGTGTTGACCGTCGGGTCCCCGAAATCGAGGAACAACGCCTCGCCGGGTTCCGCAATTGACGGCGACATTTGCAGATTGCAGAGTTGCGGGCGCGCCGAATCGGAGTAACCGTTATACGGGTAGCAGAAATAGAAAATATTAGTGTCGTATAGGGTATTATACTGTTGCATTTGCAGGTCCACGGCACGCCCGATTTTATAGCCGGTTCCCAGAAACCGGCCATCGCTCGACAGCCCCCCGTGGTACGACCCGAGCGGCGTCATCAAGGTAGGCACGGCGCCGAAGTTACCTCCCTGGAACTGCCGGGAATAGGTTCTTTCGGTATACCATTCCGGCTGACTGTTATCCGCTGCGCCGCTTGAATAGATCACGAGCGTGTCGGCCGACGACGGCGATGCCCAGAAATGCGGAAGGTAGGCGCCCGCGATCCTCACCAGGTTCGACCCCAGTGAATCGAGGCGGCGTACCGTCGTGGTGCAGGGAGACGAGGATCCTTCACCGTTCGAACTATAGGCGATAAAATTTCCGTCCGGGGTTATTGATGTTCCAAAAACCGAACTGTCGCGCCCGCATTGCTGAAAACGCAGATCAGGCTGCGAAAGATCGAGATACACAAGGCGGCTGTGCCCTACCGCTCCGATCACGAAAGCGATCTTTACCCGGCTGGCGCCGATAAATTCGATTAAATTGGTCTCGTCGCAGGAAAGCGTAATCGGAAACGTATCTGCCGGCGCTGTTTTCGGCAGCGACGCTCCCGGCCTGAATGCGCCGAGAGCAACCCGGAAGCCGATGTCCTCACCCACATCATCAGGATTGGTCCAATAGGGTCCCTTCCGACAACTCGATCGGAGATATGCAGCGGGAAGTGCGTACGACCCGCCTCGGAGCGGCCTGTATTCGCCTGATGCTTCATATTCCGCCTGTGAGAGCTGCGCGGGGCCGATCGGGTCCGTCACCGCCGTATCGGAGTAATAGTCGAGCCAGTCGTTTACCCACTGAGAAACATTGCCGGACATATCGTAGAGACCATTGCTATTTGGCTGCAATTTCCCCACCTTCTGGAGGTACCCGCCGGTATTAGAAGTGTACCAGGCATATTTTACGGCGGCGGATTCCGCCTGCGCTCCGCTCCCCCAGTAATAGTCGGTTGTCGTGCCGGCCCGGCAGGCATACTCCCATTCGGCCTCGGTGGGCAGACGGTATCCGAACCGGTTATAGTTAATGGTTAGGTTTTCGAGCACAACCGGGCAGACAGCGGAAGTGCAAATTGCGGCATACGAATAAACGGTATCGTAGTTTTCCACTTTGCTCCGCCGGTTGCAGTACAGAACGGCTTGGTACCAAGTAACGTGCACAACCGGGAAGCTGTCTCCCACGCTAGCGGTTCCGACGGCGCTGCTCGGGTTTGCGCCCATAAGCGTTACATACTCTTTTTGCGTAACGGGGCAAGGACACATGTAAAAGTCATGCGCGAAATGAACCGTATGGACCGGTCGCTCATACGGATACGGCAGGGCCATACTGTCCGACGAACCCATGGCAAAAGAATTGCCGTTCGCATGAATAGGCACCAGGCCCACGGGCGGCTTCGCGAAACAGGCGACCAGCGAGAGGCTTTGTTCAATAGTGATGGTGAGAGGATTTGCATTGCTGAACGACGGCCCTTGCCACCCAACAAAAAAATACCCCGAATCCGGCGCCGCCGTAAAGGTAAGGCGGGTTCCAACCCGCTGCAATGTATCGGCAGGGATGCCTTCAACGCGGCCATTCCCCTCAATCGTAACCTTAAAAGTGACGAAACCGGGATTGAAATGCGGTCCCCTGAGGCATCCGTCGCCGGCCATGAACAGGAGGGCGAAGAAGAGGCCCGGCACGATGAGGATCGCACCGTTCAGGGTTGTAATACGCGCTTTCATCGAAGGAGGCTCTTCACGAGTTCCGCCAGGCGTCGCACCGGTGACTTTTTGTCAACAACGCGCGACCGCAGCGGCATCGCTCCCAGATGTTCCTTGAATTCCATGACTCCGGTTAACCCTGCGCTCGGGTTGCAATCGAACCAACGATACCCTTCCCTTGCCGCATGCAGAATCGCATGTTCGTAGAGCAGATTGTTCGGTCGATGCATGAAAAACTCCGCTCCCCCCGCCCCGTGCCAGGCAACCGCATGACGGTTCCAGTAAAAGCAAAGTATTCCACATGCCGGAACCCCTTTTATCCTTGCAAGCCAAAGCTTTCGTCCGGACGGCGCACTCTCGTAAATGGCTTTAAACAGCGAGCGCGAATACCCGTCCCCTTTTGCGAGATTGCGTTTTTTCCACCTCGCTCGCGAAGCTTCATATAGTTTAAAATAACTCTCCCACTCCTCTAAATGCACCGCTTCGGCAACTGAAACACCGACTACCGCAGCCCTTTTCACGGCCTTTCGATGCGCGTAATCGAACCGATTCGCCGCAGCCTCAAACCCCTTCGATAGATCGATCGTCTGCGTAAAATCCTCCCGAGCGCAGCATAGTTTTATGGACTTCAGGATCGGATCATAGGGATTTTCGCGCCATACAAGGTCCGGCCGCCTCTGCAAACATCCGGCGAGGAGCTTAGCATGCTCAACGGTCAATGTATCGGCCGACAGCCACCCCCCGAACGTATGGGCCGGCATCGACCAATTGATTTGTACGATGCCTCCGCAATAGCGCCTGGAAGCCATTGGCAGTACAACAGAGGCGCCGTCGCTGAAGATGATAGTTTCCGGCGCCGGTACCATCGATCCGCAGTTTGCCCGCCCAAAGAGATCAACCCAGCCGGGCGTATGAAAAAAGGTAGCGTAATCACACTTCCGGCATGCGTTTTCCCATTCGTCACGTTCTGCCGGGCGGCGTACAACGATCCGCAGGGAGACAACGGCCTTCATACAGAGCCCTTCGAAGATTGAAGAGGCTCAGCTATGGGAGCAGCGGAACTGTTCCTGCCAGCAAGAAGGTCAAGGAGCGAGGAGCCGTCCCGCCTCCTGATGCTGCGTAGGACTTCAAAACCCCGTTCGCCCATAACAACAAGGTTCATCGCCGAATAGGAGATGATGCCAACCGCGATCAGGACGATAAGCTGGACAATAGGCAGCAGGCGTGCGCCACGAAGCCCCCATGAGGCGCCGTAAACAATTGCGGCCATAGTCAGGCTGAGGAGCGTCGGCATCATGAAGCTTCCGAGGTACTCCCGCAGACGGAGGCCAATCGTTGACCGGTAGTAATTCGGGAAACTGATTAAGAGAAAAATAAGGGAGAGCAGTGAATAAGACGCTGCAACCGCACCAACCCCCCAATGCACCACCAGCAGGAATACCGCACCATTCCCGGCAGCGATGATGCAGTTCCAGACAAACCCGACCTGCACCCGTCCCTTGGCGATGATGATCGAACCGGAAAGATTACCGATAATTTTACAAAGCCCCATCATGGTCAAAAGGCAGATGAGCGGCACGACGCGGTTCCACCCCGGTCCGTACACGATCGGTATAAAAATCCCTCCGGTCGCGCAAAGACCCAGAAGAAGGGGGAAGGTGCTCAAACTGAGGAGACGCAACGTGGCGAGAATACCCTCCCGGAGGGCGCCGTCATCATGCTGGCTTTTTGCAAACCGCGGAAGCGCAAGGGAGCCGAATATCGGGTTGACAAGACGAAGAGGCGCCACGACCAGTTCATAGGCGATTTTATAGTATCCCAAGTCTCTCATGCCGAGAAATCTGCCGATGGTCAAGTAATCGACATTTACGGCCAAATAAGCGATAAGCCGCTCTCCCATCTGAAAAGCTCCGAAACGAAGGAGCCCTCGCACTGCGGCGAAATCGAACACACCGAGAGGCCGCAGCAATCGAAAACCAGCCATGAGCTGCGCTATCGATTTGACGCCAGTATAGCCTATCTGGCCCACAATATAGGAAAAAACTCCATGGCCGGTCAAGACAAGCAACACTACGGTCGCGGTCTCGCAGCACCGAGCGCCGATCTCAATAACCGCGATGCGCCGGAAGCGCAGCTCCTTCTGAAACTGAAACTGATAGAGACCGCCGATCGGAAAGATGAGGAAACTGAAACCGATCCATCCGATGAATGGCGACAACGGTGATTGCGGTTGAAAATGCACAAGCAGAAAATGACCCGCAAGCCCCAGTCCGAACAGAACTATGCCGAAAAGGACCAGAAGCCAGTAGATCGAGGAAAATGCCCTGCGGGAGAGAGTCTGAAAATGGATGAGAGCGGTACCGGTTCCCAGATCGGCAACCGACCGTAGTAAACCGAAAATTACTGCAATAAGGGCAATAAGCCCGAGATCAGAGGGCAGGAGCTTTCGCGCCAGCACAAGAATTTCAAGAAATTGCGTCCCGGCAATGATGAGATTGGTCGTAGAGACGTTTGCCGCATCGGCGATGATGCGGCGTTTCATTTTCATGCTCCAACTTCGATCCTTGGCATGCGTAGGAGTCCCTCCGACCGTCAGGGCATGATAATGAATCTACCTCTGCTGCTGTTACCGGCCGCCTGAATGGTATAAAAATAGATCCCCGTGACAATACTTGCGGGCGGCGTCCAGGCACATTCGGTACCCGAAGTGCTCTGGCCCACGACCGGTGCGACGGCGACGAGCGTACCTGACAGGGTGTAAATGCATACCTTGCTTGCTGAGGGTAGATTTTCAAAGACAATAGTCTGATGGCGGCGTTTCGAAAAGGGGTTCGGATACACAAAGGGAGCAACGTTATTTTGCGGGACCGTGCTGTATCCGATCGAGTATCGGGAGACACCCTGATCCGTGCCAACCCAGAGATAGCCATTTTTCCGATCAATGGCCAAGCTCTGGATATCATTGGAAATCAGCCCCTGCGCGGTACCAATCGTGGTTCGGGCACCGCTTGTAAGATCATACTGGATGAGGCCGCTATCCGTTGTCCCCACCCACAGGTAACGGTTATCCTGAAGCGCGAGCGCCTGTATACCGGTCAATGTCGTATCGATCAAGGAATCGGACCCGTTATAGGATGCGTTATTCGGCAACAGGCACCGCAGCCCTTGCCGGAATTGGCTATCCGCAGCGGAATAGGTAAAGATACCCGCCGCTGTTGCGAGAAAGGTTAACGAATCCCTTGTCGCCACGGCGTCATTGAAGGTCATTCCTGTTATTCCTATCGAATCGAAGCACTTGATGTTAATATTGCTTGTCAAAGGGCTTCCGGAATATGCAATGACCAAGAAATGTCCCGTTGATGATGAGGTAAAATCTCCTTCTCCAAGGACGATATCATTCGCCGCATCAACGCACATTACCCCGTAATTCGCGCTGTAGTAAGTAGTGTTATAAGGGAAAAGGTTGCGGTAGTGAGCAAGGGCCGGAGTCGTCGCGCTCGCATTAGGTGCGTAACGCGGGTCGTAACAGAGAAGAGCGCCTGAACCATTACATTGAGTAGCGGTGTAAACAGAAAGACACCCACCACCTTTTTGCTGGATCCCGCACGATGTAAACCACATGAACCCGGCGGAATCGAGGGAAATCGCATCGCAAACGCCCCAGCCACACGACCCTGATGTAAAGGCGCCGTTGCCGAATCCCTGACAGCCGGGACAATACTCAAGCCAGGAATCCGACGCGCGGTCATATTGCTTCGCCTCCCCCCCGGGGGTGCCAAACCACATCCGGCCGAACATGTCTTCAGTCGCGGCCTCGATCCCATCGGGTGTCGTTCCTCCAAAGCCTCCCATGGCAGGGTACTTCGCCGGGCTGTAAAGCTGCCAGAGGTTATTCCTTAAAACGCTAATCCCTTCCCACCAGGGATTATTCAGGAAAACGTTCTGTTTGACCGGACACACCCAGGTCAGTCCTTCCTTATCGACATATACTTTTCTGACGTTGGAAAAGGTGGGGCCGATAATCGGGGAATTGACGGTGTCGCTGCCATCCCAGAAATAGAAGTAGTTGTAGAGTGTCCCGATGAGACAACGCCGCCTGCCGTTCACCGTATCGGCCATGATGGTGGTAGCATAGCTCGGCAAGGTCATGACTGCGTTGCCGTCGACCGCTATCACCCCTTGCGCGATAAGGTTAATAGTGGTATCTTCATTTGGAGCGCAGCTGACTTGGTGGCCATTCAGCATCGCCGTGGGGCTCGGCAACCCCTGGTAACCGTTACCGCCGACAATAATCGCAAGCACCGAAAAGGGGAAGGAACTGTCAATCGTCCAGATCGAAGGGTCGAAGAAATTAGCGGTCTGTAGTCCGGAATTGCCGACAAAGAGTTTTGCCAGTCCGCGCACGCATCCCAAAAGAAGGGTATCCCGGAATATAGCCATGGCATATACCTGTGGGCTCGGCATTCCCGGACCGAATCCGGAGGAATTGTTTATAGCATTATGGCTAACTGTATCAAAAACGCTGCAACCTTTGTTTGATCCGATAATTATGTACCGGCTATATGCGAGAAGGCGGGTAATTTGCCATCCTGCGGTGAAATAGGCGGTATAGGTTTCCTGGTTACCTTGCGTTGATCGTTCATAGAGATACCCCCTATTGGTGCCAATCCAGAGCGTATGATTCGAATCTATGCACAAGCTGGTCAAGTTTAAATCGGGAAACTTTGCCGGATTGGTATACAGCGTTCCGCTTTTTGCCATACAATCGTATCGGTAAAGCCCGCCGCTTGAAGCAACCCACAGCACATTGCCATCAATCGCGAAATCATTAACTTGAAGCACCGATGTATAATTGACAAATTGATTGAATTGAGGAGCAGAAGTTGAGAGAACAGTGCCGGCGAGCGCCAAAAGCAAAAAACCTATGAGTACTGTTTCTTTTTTCAACATGATTCTCTTAAACCGCGATGAAAAAATGATACCCTATGGGTTAAGTTATATTGAAGAACACTTCAATAATTATATTAACTTCGCTGCGGAGAGAAAAAATATTGTCCGCGATTCCCGGCCCGTATCGCAGAATACAGAAGCTGTTTCGATGAGATGTATACTTATGGAGCTGAGGGGGATTGAACCCCTGGCCTCGACATTGCGAACGTCGCGCTCTCCCAGCTGAGCTACAGCCCCATTGGGAAAAATTGTTTTTCAAAATACATCTGGCGAAAAGTCACTGCCCATAATTGCCTGTCACGCCGCTCTATTGCAGTCTTACTCCCCAGCCGGGCGAGAAGCGCAACGCCCCCCCGCCGCTCTGGAAAAACTGCCGGCTCGACATGCTCGGCGTCCATGTGGAATCGCGCGAAGTGATTGCCGGGGACAGCATCTACCATATAGGTTTCTTCATCATAGGTTTCTTCATCGGGACCGGCAAGCGGCCACGTTCCTTCAAAGCGGCCGGTACCGCAGGAGAGTTCTCCAAGGGACTCATCATCATGGATGGAAAATTTACCGCCGGGTTCGACTGAGATCCGCCGGACAAGCTTTTTATGACAACGCACGAAGACATTCTCAAGGAATATTCCCGACTCATGGATTACTGCGATTCTTTCTGGAAGCGAGCGGTCTTGCGTTTCCCGGATCAGTTTGCCTGCGCTGCTGGATGCGGAATCTGCTGCACTCTCTCTTCGGTTAATCATCTCGAAGCCGCGTTCCTAATGAACTATGTTCGTCGGAATCAATTGCGGCTACCAACCCCTGTTTCCGGGAGTACTGCTACGGAAACGGTTGTCTCTTGTCCTTTTTTAGTTGACAACCAGTGTGCTGTCTACCCTGCCCGACCGCTCATTTGCCGCACCCATGGGTTACCGTTGAAAAATATGGAGTTCGTACAACGGGTTATGCCGAGCTGCCCGTTCAACTTTCCTACAATGGAAATCATGGAGATCGACGAAGTATTCGCGCTTGACATCGAGCTGATTTCGATGAACCTCGCTCGGCTCAATGCTGCCTGGTGCATGGTTTCAGGGCTGGAGCAATCAACTATGGAGAGAGTTCCGCTTTCTAAACTGGTGACCAAGTAATTATTTGATTTGGGCGCTTCGGCTGCATGAAAAGTCGGTTGGTAATGTCGCCGGCCTCTGCCTTCACTCATGCGGGGCGCGCGTACGCCGCAAGAATGCGATCCATTTCAGCATTCACGGCGTCATCCACACGCTGCCGTTTTTTGTCGGCATCGAACCACGCCAAGGTCCGACGGATTCCTTCACGAAAGGGAATAACAGCCCGGAACCCCGGCGCGAAGATTTTGATCTTGCTGTTATCGAATATCGCGCTCCAGGTCTTGTCGCCAAGAAGACTCCCCGCGTGCGAAGGCGCGACGCGAGCGATAAAATCTGAGGAAATGTGAACGATGTCGGCTTCCACCCCGAGCGCGTCGGCGATCGTCTCATAAATCTGATTCCAGGTCAGCACTTCGTCCGATGTGATGTGGAAAGCATGACCCACCGCTCGCCCGTTCCCGACAAGTTTAAGAAACCCCCGCCCGAAGTCTTCGGCGTGCGTCACGACCCAGAGGGATGAGCCATCACCATGCACGATAATGGGCTGGCCTCTCTTCAGTCGATCAGCCAGCGTATAGCAACCCCACCCCCCGATGGCAATAGGAAAGTTTTGATCATATGTCAATGACGGTCGTACAATGGTAACGGGGAACCCTTCCTCGCGATAGGCCTGCATCAGACGCAATTCGCAGGCGATCTTGTCGCGGGAGTAGTCCCAGTACGGGTTGTAGAGAGGCGTCGATTCCGTGATAACAGGATGGCAGGGCGGCTTCTGATACGCCGAGGCGGAACTGATAAAGATAAACTGCCCGACCCGGCCGCGAAAGAGTTCCAGGTCGCGCTCGATGTCGGCGGAGGTGTAAGCGATCCAATCCACGACCACATCGAACCGGTTCTCGTGCAGAACCGCCCGCATATCTTCCGGTCGGTGAATGTCGGCAGTCAGGCGGTGAACGCCTTGGAGTTCAACCGTGCGTAATCCGCGATTAAGCACATAGAGGTCAATGCCTGCGGCTGCCGCTAACCGGCTTACTGCAGTACTGATGAACCCGGTGCCACCAATAAAAAGGACTTTCATGACTGGTAACCCCTTTCAGTAAAACTGGGGAAAGAGTTTTAAATGGGAACTATATACTTAAGTCCCTTTTACAGCAATAACCGAGCAAAAACACATCTCTTATGGAGGTCTTCCCTAAAAAACTCAATATTTTCCGCTTTTCAGAGGAGTTTGATGTTTGATTATGCTTCCAAATTGAGTCGAGGAACTTAAGTATATAAGTCCCTTTTAAATATTTTATGTTACTCCCCCTGTGTTTTTGCATAATTAAGACACATCATCATCATTTGGTTCAAGAAACTCTGTGATTCATTTGTTGGAGGAATAGTGACCCCGTCGGTGTTTGCAGACCCAGGTGCACGGGATTGCTAAGCTGCAAATAATGGCTCACGAAGTGAGAGCGTGCAGGAAGGGCGACAACTTTAGCCGGGGCGCTCAATTCTTTTATTTGTTATAATTATATTCCCTTGCCGCCTTAAAAATATTATCAAGCAATTTCCCGATCATCGGCAGGGGGGTGGAGGAGAATGCCAGCCGGAGGCAGTCACCTTGGGCAATAACGCCTGTTTGGTACTTACGGATAAGGATCCTGCGGATCGCCTCGGCATTGCCTTTCACGATTTTGATGCACATGAAATAGCCGGAGTTGAACGGCAGGGGGGTGAAAAATTCCCGGTACTCCATGTGCCCGGCGATGAGATCGCGCATCTTCTCGTAACGGCTCCTGAGCACCGTGAATTTCTCCGCCTTCTCCCTTTCGTAGGCCTCACTCGTGTACGCAGCAAGGAGAATCGCCTGTCCGAGATTTGAAGCGTTCGAGATGGTGCAGCGGATCGCGCCCGCGAGCTTGGCTTCGAGCGCATTGTAAAGGTCGTTCGAATGCAGCGCCGTGCCGAAGGTAGCGAACCCGACACGAAAACCCCATACAAAGTCCTCCTTGGTCGGGCCGTCGAGCTTGACAGCAAGGATGCGCGGGTGCGCAGAACAGAGCACGCCGAAGATCGATTCGTTCAGAATTCCTGGCTCAAAGATCAGGCCGAAGTACGCGTCGTCAACAATGACGAGGATGGAGTTGCCCGCCTCCGCGGCCTCTACGAGCGCCTCACGGATCTTCGCCGCTTCGTCCACGGTAACCGTATATCCGGTCGGATTGTTTGGAAAATTAAGGACCACTATGCGCTTGCCGGGTCTTCCTTCAAGGAGCCGCTCACGGAAACCGGCAACATTGAAGCCGTTTGCATCGGTAAATGTCTGAAAAAACGCAACCGATGCGCCGCAACCGTTCCTGAAAATTAGCTCGTAATTTTCCCAGTGCAGGTCGGGCATTATGACCGTATCGCCGCTGTCGATGAAGAGGTAGCCGCAGAGAGAAAGCCCATGGGTAAGCGCACTTGTGACCACGGGCAGGCTGATACCCGCCCCGGCAAGGAGCGGGTTTTTAGCCTGAAGCATGGTTTTCCAGATGTTGCGGATTTCCGGCCTGCCCTGGCTCGGCGCATAATTGAAGGCGGCCGTGCCCGGTAGATTGATGAGTGACTTGAGCGAAGCAAGGGCCATGGGCGACCCGGCATCTTCGAGCGCGATACCGATCGTGGCATCGATTTCCGCCCCCTTGGCTTCGGCCGATTGTGAAAGTATGCCTTGGCGGGGGAAAAAAATTCCCTTCCCGCGCGCTGAGAGCAGATCCATGACAAACGGATTTACACCTATTATAATTTCATTTAACTCCGCAGCCTGCGGATCGATCTCCATGCAACCTCCGCCTCACATTTCTTTTGTTGTCGGCACTGCAGCTGGATACTTGTATTGACCCATTGACTTGGTTGAATCGTGCATTTTTCGCGCGATAAAAATACGTCATTGCGGTTTTAAAACAGCAATAAATAGTTAGAAGGTATGTTTTATTCCGTTATTTCGACCGTTAATACGAGGTTTTATTGCCAGCCTTGCTCATCCTCTCCCGAAAATGTATTTTAATAAACTTTTCCAAACTTGGTGTATGCACGCCTTTTGCGCGAATAGTGGGGTAATTCTATAATCTTTCTTCAGCATTTCCGTTCGTCTTTTGAGCCCTCTGGAGGAGACGTTCACGGATTTCGACGAGGTAGTCGATGAAAATCATCCTTTTTCTGCTGGTATTTCCCCTGATCCCAGCGCTGCTCTCCTCGGTTACCGGCAACCAGAAGTTGCGCGGCGGGATCATTCGCCTGAGTTCGGCCGCAATTGCACTCGGGTCGATTTACTGCGCCTGGATATTCATGGGCAAGGACATCACTTTCTTCAGCCTCGAACATGCTTTCATCGAAAAAGGCGTTCTGGCTGGCGAAATTATTCTCTCCCTGTTCTTACTCTACAAATGTAAGGATATCGTTGCAAAAGAATGGTGGATACCAGCGCTTATCGTGGTACAGACCGCCATCATGCTCTTCTGCGATTTCGGCATAAAGCTTCCGAAGGTCGAACATGCCCTCTATATCGATAATTTTTCGGTCATCATGACCCTCATCATCGGCATCATCGGTTCGCTCATCTGCGTCTACTCGGTATCTTATATGAAAGATTACCACCACCATCACACTGGGATGAAGGATCGCCAGCGCAGCTTTTTTTTCATTATGTTCCTCTTTCTTTCAGCCATGTTCGGGGTGGTGTTCGCGAATAATTTAGTGTGGCTCTTCCTCTGCTGGGAGATCACCACCCTCTGCTCGTATCTCATGATCGGCTATCCCAAGACCGAAGAAGCGACGCGGAATGCGTTCCGGGCGCTTGGGTTGAACCTGCTCGGCGGCCTCTCCTTCGTGATCGCGATATTCTACCTCGCGAAAGTGGGTATCGCCGGCCAGAAGACCATCGAGCTCGACCATGTGCTTGCCGGTGCAAAGGTCTTTGCTCTGATCCCGGCGATTCTGATCTCGTTCGCAGGTCTCACCAAATCGGCCCAGATGCCGTTTTCATCGTGGCTTCTCGGCGCCATGGTTGCGCCGACTCCGGTGTCCGCTCTACTCCATTCGAGCACCATGGTCAAGGCTGGAGTTTTCATTATCGTTAAATTTGCCCCTGTCCTTGCAGGAACCTTCGGCGGACACATGGTGGCGCTCATCGGCGGAGTGACTTTCCTCATGACCTCGCTCCTCGCCGTCACCCAGAGCAACGCCAAGCGCGTTCTCGCCTACTCGACCATCGCGAATCTGGGCCTCGTGGTCGCCTGCGCCGGCATCGGCACTTACGAAACCATCTGGGCGGCAATTCTGCTCATAATCTTCCATGCAGTTTCAAAGGGGTTGCTCTTCCTCTCGGTGGGAACCATCGAGCACAAGATCGCCTCCCGCGATATCGAAGACATGACCGGTCTCATCGCCCTCTATCCGGGTTTGGGTTTCGTAATGCTGGTCGGCATTCTCGGTATGTTCTTGGCGCCATTCGGCATGCTCATCTCAAAGTGGGCCACGCTCCAAGCGTTCATCGATGTAAAGCCGCCGATTCTCGCCCTTCTCCTTGCCTTCGGCAGCGCGCCGACGCTTTTCTTCTGGACCAAGTGGATGGGCAAGATCGTGAGTATTCCGCAGGATATCCATAAAGCGCGCAACGGCGTCTCAGGAAACGAATGGGCCGCGCTCGGGCTTCTCGCTGCCCTGACGATTGCCGCCTGCGGCCTGTTTCCGCTCATTGCCTCCACCTTTATTACGCCGTACCTCATCGACAACTTTTCACAGAGAGTCAATCTCGAATCGGGCAATCTCATCATCATGTCAATCATGCTTGCATTCATGATCATCGTTCCCCTCAGCTTCGCGCTGTATCCCAAGAAGTGGCCGCTGACGCCGACCTACCTCAGCGGCGCCAATATTGGCGGCAGCCTTAAATATAGGGGCGCCATGGGCCGGGAGCGTGAGGTGGGAATCCGAAGCTACTATCTTTCGGGGTTCCTGAGCGAAGCGGGTTTGACGAATGTCAGCGTTATCGCCACACTCGTTCTCATTGTTGCCATGTTTGTGACGATTCTCCTTCCGCAGGTATAAGAAATGGGCAGATGATGGATACAAAAATATTGATGGACCAGATACTCGCGGGTATTGGCTACCTTCTCCTGGCGCCCGTGCTCGGCGGCCTTCTGGCCGGGTTCGACCGCATCGTGACCGCGCGCATGCAGTCGCGCAAGGGCCCGCCGCTCTTTCAGCCGTTCTACGACCTTTTCAAACTCTGCGCGAAACGCGGCTCGGTGGTCAACCAGTTTCAGAACCTGTATATGCTCTGCTTTCTCATCTTCATCATCATTACCGGCCTGATCTTTTTTACCGGCGGCAACCTGCTGCTTACGATTTTCGCCCTGACCGTGGCAAGCGTGTTTCTGATCCTCGGCGCTTTCTCGACTAACTCTCCCTACAGCACGATCGGCGCTGACCGGGAGCTCTTACAGATGATGGCCTACGAACCCATGATGCTTATCACAGCCATGGGCATGTATCTGGTGACCAGGAGTTTCAATGTCCGCGACATCATCGCCGATCCATTTCCTCTTGTTTATAGTCTGCCGTTCATCTTCATTGGGTTTGTTTTTATCCTGACCATCAAACTGCGGAAGTCGCCGTTCGATCTCTCCTCCTCGCACCATGGTCACCAGGAAATTGTAAAGGGGATCACGACTGAGTTCTCGGGACCCGCGCTCGCGCTGTTCGAAATCGCGCACTGGTACGAAAATATCCTGCTCCTTGGATTCGTCTATCTTTTCTTCGCGGCATTCAACCCGGTGATCGCGGTATTCTTAACTATTGCGACATACATTTTTGAAATATTCGTCGATAACGCATGTGCGCGACTTACCTGGCGGTTTACGGTCAAATCATCATGGCTCGTAGCGGGCGTGCTCGGTGGAGTGAACCTCCTGGCGGCAGCGTATCTCTTATTATAGAGGTGAACAATGAGTTTCATTACAAAATCTCCCTGGATTCTGCACTACGACGGATCTAGCTGCAACGGCTGCGACATCGAAATCCTCGCCTGTCTCACGCCGCTCTACGATATCGAAAGATTCGGCATCATCAATACCGGGAACCCGAAGCATGCGGATGTGTTTCTCATCACGGGCGCCATCAACGAGCAGAATGAACCGGTGGTGAAGAACCTCTACGCCCAGATGCCCGATCCCAAAGTGGTTATCGCACTCGGCATCTGTGCCACGAGCGGCAACTTTTTCAGGGAGTGTTACAATATCAAGGGCGGCGTGGACAAGGTGCTGCCGGTCGATGTCTATGTGCCAGGTTGCGCCGTGCGGCCCGAAGCGATCATCGACGGCGTCGTTCAGGCACTCGGTATTCTCGAAGAAAAACGCACAGCGCTTAAAAAACTGTCGTCGAAGTCGGCGGCGTAAGGAGCACCTATGAGCATGATCGAAGCGCAACCCGTTACGGTCATCGACCGAAGCGAACTTCCGATAAAAGCAAAGGAACTGTCCGGGAAAGGATACCGGCTGGTCCAGATCTGCGCGACAACCGGCGACGAAACGCTTGAGGTCACCTACAGTTTCGACCGCGAGTATTCGCTCACCAATCTGCGCACGACCCTGCAGAAGAGTGATCCGGTCACACCGAGCATCACGGGATCGTACCTCGCGGCATTTACCTATGAAAATGAACTGCAGGACCTTTTCGGCATCCGGGTAACCGACCTGGCGATCAATTACAACGGCAACTTCTATCTCACGGCGATCAAAACGCCCTTTTTACAGAAAAAATCATCGGGGGCGGCATAGAGACCCATGGGAACACGAACTATCATTCCGTTTGGACCGCAGCACCCGGTGCTGCCCGAGCCCATTCATCTTGACCTTGTGCTCGAAGACGAAAAGGTCGTCGAAGCCCTCCCTTCGGTAGGATTCGTCCATCGCGGCCTGGAGAGACTCGCTGAGGTCAAAGATTTTCACGAACTGGTTTACGTCGCTGAACGTATCTGCGGCATTTGTAGCTTCATCCACAGCCAAGGCTACTGCCAGGGCGTCGAAACGCTGCTCAATGTCGAGGTGCCGCCACGGGCAAAATACCTGCGTACCATCTGGGCCGAACTTTCGAGGATCCACAGCCACCTGCTCTGGCTCGGGCTCTTTGCCGACGCTTTCGGTTTCGAAAGTTTGTTCATGCACTGTTGGCGCGTTCGCGAAAAAATCGTTGACATCATTGAAGCAACGGCGGGTGGCCGCGTGATTTTCGGCTCATGCAAAGTGGGCGGCGTACGCCGTGATATCCCGAACGTAACACTCCGGGAAACAAAAACTGAACTTGCGCTTATCGAAGCGCAGTACAACGAGTTGAAGCAGACTTTCCTGCACGACAATTCTGTCAAACGTCGCACCGTTGGCGTCGGTACGCTTTCCAAAGAGCAGGCGTATGCACTCGGTGCGGTCGGCCCGACTCTCCGCGGCAGCGGCGTGGTCTCGGATATGCGCATGCTCGGCTATGCCGCCTACAAGGATCTGAACTGGGAGCCGGTGGTAGAAACGGGCGGCGACTGCTACGCGCGCACCATTGTGCGCATACGTGAAGTCAACATGTCCTTCGACATCATCCGTCAGGCAATCGACAAAATCCCGGAAGGCCCTGTGGATGTCAAGGTGACCGGCAACCCGGCCGGCGAGTTCTTTTCGCGGCTCGAACAACCGCGCGGCGAAGTGATCTACTACGTCAAGGGTAACAACACAAGATTTCTCGAACGGTTCAGAATCCGGACGCCCACTTTCGCCAACATAGCGCCGATGGTCGTCATGCTCAAGGGGTGCGAACTTCCGGATGTCCCGGTGATTGTCCTCACCATCGACCCCTGCATCAGTTGTACGGAGCGTTAGCAATGGGGAACTTCTTAATTTCAAAGATTATCGTGCGCAGCGCGCTCTCACGATTCGCCACACGCCTTTACCCCTTCGAAAAACGTGAGCCGTTTTCCGCCACCCGCGGCCACATCGAGAACGAGATCACCCTCTGCATCATGTGCGGCATCTGCCAGAAGAAATGCCCCACCCATGCGATCACGGTGGCCCGTGCCGAACGTAACTGGGCGATCGAACCCATGAAGTGCATTCAGTGCGGCGAGTGCGTGACGGTTTGCCCGGTCAAGTGCCTTTCCATGGCTAAAACATACTCGGCGGCAAGCCCGACAAAAGAGACCATTCTCCTGCATCAGGAGACGCCGCCGCCCAAGACGGGCGCGGCGAAGAAGGAAAATGTATAGCTGATAGATAATTGCGGTGAGATTGGGCGCCCCGGTTCCCTCTCCGCGCTTCAAATAATCGATGCCAGATATTTCTCAACCTTCGTAAATGTTCACTCCGGCGTGATGAATCTCCATGCCCGATCCACGCGCAAAACAGAAATTCGACCGAAATACGGTTTGTGACCGCTGCTATCGGCCGAAGACCGGATGCTTCTGCGAGAGGGTAACCGCCCTCGATAACCGAACCAAAGTCGTCATTCTCCAACATCCGCAAGAGCAGCTTAAAGTACTCAACTCTGCCCGGCTCGCTCATTTGCTGCTGAAAAACAGCCAGGTCTTAGTGGGCCTCTCGTGGCCAAATTTTAAAAAGGTCGCCGGGCCTCAGGAAAATCCATCGGAGTGGGGGGTGCTTTATCTCAAGCCCGATGCAGGCACGAATGAAAGTTGCGCCACTGCTCCTTTAAGCGTCTTCAACCGCAACAAACAGCCGCTCGAAGACACTCCCTTGCGCGGGATCATTGCCCTGGACGGCACATGGAAGCAGTCAAAAGCGCTCTGGTGGCGAAATGCATGGCTCCTGAAGCTCAACCGTATCAGCTTGAACCCCGATCACCCTTCGCTGCGGCCGCAGGTAAAGAGTGAGGGGTTATCGACCATTGAGGCAATCTCGTTTGTTCTGAAACATCTTGGGGAAAGAAAAGGCATAAGTGAGGCGCTCTATAAATCCTACAATGAATTAATCATAGGAGAATTTGAGAGCGCCTGCTTTGACACAAGGACTTCTTAACGGTCGAGGTACTATCGGATAATAATTACCCGCCCGTAATGATCTATCCAGTGCCCCCGAACCCAGACATACCCGAAACGCCACCAGCTCCATCGCCAGTGACCCGGAACCCATACGGCGTCATGATAAGGGCGACCGGGCATGACCACTACCTCCCCGGCCGGGGGACGCATGGGAGCGGTCACGATACAGCTGGTTGACGAAAGCATCACTGCCGCGATCAGAAGCAAAAACAGTTTGCGCATAACAGATCCTTTTGGAAGAACCCCTTTTATAGTGAATTAAACGGATATTACTGATAATTATAAATTATGACGGGTTCTAAGTCGAATCCTCTATGGTATGGTAATTAACCCGCCTGGTTTGTTGTTCCAGATTTCCTGGGCAGAAGCGATTTTCAGGTTCAATCGACCTGTACCCCGCCCTTGCGCCGCCCTGAAATACGATATCGCAGGATGAGCGAGTTCCGCTGCCGGTTGTATTTCTTCTGCCGCTCGGCAGGAAGATCCGTGATCTTTGCAGGCACAAATCCGAGCTGCGAAAACCAGTCCGACGTCTGGGTGGTGAGGACGAACAGGGCGCGGAGCTTCTTGATCGCTGCCTGCTCTATGAAGTAGGAGACCAGGCGACGGCCGATACCGAGGTTCGTATAGGTCTCGTCGACAACAATGCCGGCAATTTCACCCTGCCGATCCGGGAATACGTGAAGCGCGGCGCAGGCATGGACAGTGCCGTCAACCTCATACACTGCATAATCGGCCAACCGTTCTTCGAGGTCGCTCTCGGTCCGCGAAACAAGCGCCCCTTCGTCGATGGCCGGTTGCATCACCCGCAGCACCTCCGGAATATCGGCGATGACCATGGGCCTGATGTTGTCATGGCGATCGGCGTAAATCATGGTGCCGAAACCGCGATTCGAGAAAATCTCCTTGAGCAGCATGCCTTCTACCCGGCCATCGATCACATGCACCCGCTGGACGCCGCTTTTACAGGCGCGGTAGGCGTGACCTACAAGGTCAAGCTGTTCGTCGTAATGCCTGGTGACGTTCAAGTCTAACAAGACACCTGCCTGGGCGGTTTTAAGCTGAGAAACGACGCCGTCGCTCGTCAGGTAAACGTCTGCGGGTATCTTATAAGCGCCTGCCATGATGCCGAGCCGATCCAGGATAAAGAAAAGCTTCGGGGCATTCATTTCCACGCTCACGGCAAAGGCGATCTCGTTCGATGAGCAGTTGTAAGGCTTACCCGTAGCGCTCCAACCGATGGTAGGAATGATGGGAATCAGACCATCGAGGACCACCTTGCGCAGAATATCGACCTGTACCTTTTCCACGAGCCCGGAGCTCTGGAAATCGATACCGTTCCGCACACCGATACCTTTGGCGCGCACCCAGTTCCCGATCACGCCGTGCGCCCCGTTCTCGGCCAGCATGGTAATGATCTTGTTCGATACGTCGAAAGCGGCCATCTTGATAAGCGGAATAGCTTCGGGCGGCGAGATCCGCACGCCAGCCACGCTCGAACACCGGATATTGTAGGTATCAAGGACTTGGTCGATCCGCACCCGTGCACCCGGCACGAGGATGACGTTGATCCCCATCCGGTGCAGCAGCACCACATCCCGGATGAGGAGCGGAAAGAGCGGGTGCTCAATGAGCGTGCTCTCGATCTTGATGACGAACAGGCAGCCCTTGAACTGATTGATATAACCGAACGCCTGCCGGATGATCTCCACCTGCTCCTTTAATATCAGTTTGTCCATTTAATCTCAATCCTTTGAAGCACACGACCCGTACTATACGGCAGCACTGGAACGACCTAAAATAAAATAAATTCCGCGAATTACTAAACGGTTCGGCAGAAATATCATATTGAAAACCTTTCCTGGTGAACATCAGGAAAGGTGATGAAGGGCATGTTTCCCTGCCAGCACGGGGCGGAGCGCATCCCTCACCGAAGCCAGCGAAGTGTATGAATGGATCGAGTAGTACTGGTACCACCCGCAGTTGCGGTCGCAGCCGCGCATGAGGCGACGCGCTTCGGCCGCCTGAGCGGTTTTAAGCCACTCCGCAAGGCGGACCGTCCGCAGGTCGGGACCTTTTCGATTAAGAATATGGCATGGGTAGTAGAGACGGCCGTCCGGCGCGATGATTACGGTTGCCGACGAACAGCGTCCCATGCGCCAGGCATCGAAGTAACCCATGGGCGTATGGATCGTATCGGGGAAACGGATGCGCAGCTCGCGGAGTTTTCGTTCGAGCGCACCCATATCCGGCGTCATATCGTCGGCGCCGTCCATGTGGGCAGCCGGGATTACCACGATATTCGCCCCGAGCGCGCGGCAAGTCGCCACCTTTGCATCGAGTTTTTCCACGGTATCAACCGTCACCACGGTCTGCACCGACACTTGGAGCGGCAGTTTTACGAGCTGAGGCAGCGCGTCGAACAGTTCGAGGTTGTCGTGCCCCTCATCGATCGAGATATGCAGGAAATCGATAAAACGTGCGTACTCGCTCAGGGGATAGTCGAACAGATTCCGCACGCTCGTGGTAAAGAGCAGGTAAAAAGAGCACTCGCGCCGTGCATATTCGAGCAGTTCGCCGATGTCACTGCGCAGGAGCGGCTCCCCGCCTTCGAAACTCGTCATGAGCACCGATGATCGCGACAGATTGCGCAGAATCGCCTTGATATCCTCCGTCGGCAGGTCCGCCGGCGGCGCCTGCTTAACATTACAGAATGGGCAGCCGAAGTGGCACCGTGAGGTAATCTTGAACGAGGCGTAAAAAGGATTCACCGCTTCCTGTTTCCAGGCGTTTTCAATGAGACCCTTTATCGTCGGGAGATATCCCGTAAGAGGTAAAATTCTCATATGCGTGTAAAAAATAATTGAAATCGATATGTCACGATATTTAACCAGGGACACAGAAGGCGGTCACTGTCGACGATTTTTGTCGGAACCGAGGAAGAATTTTCTCCCTTTAAATTATCTTTTTTGTCTGATTATAGGGTATTTTAACAACAGTTAATTCTATTTTCCCGTCCCACCAGTCCGGAGTCCAATCCATGTCCTTGTCCGCCGGTATCATTGGCCTTCCCAATGTCGGGAAATCCACCCTCTTCAACGCTCTCTGCTCGGGTAATGCGGCCATGGAGAACTACCCTTTTTGCACGATCGACCCGAACCATGGCATGGCAGCCGTTCCCGATGACCGGCTGAAGCGAATTGCAGGGCATATCACGACGACCAGAATCGTTCCGGCGTTTCTCGAACTTATCGACATCGCAGGACTTGTCAAAGGTGCATCACAGGGCGCCGGACTTGGCAACCAGTTTCTCGGGCATATCAAGGATGTTGATGCGGTGGTCCACGTGGTGCGCTGCTTCGAAGACGACGACGTGGTGCATGTGGACGGCTCCGTGGATCCGCTGCGCGATGCGGGCACGATCGAAATCGAGCTTCTGCTCAAAGACCTCGACACCGCGACAAGCGGCGTCGAACGTATCGCAAAGGCCGCTAAATCGGGAGAGAAAGAACTTAAAGCCAGGCTTGAAATTTATGAACTGGTGCGTGATGGCCTCGCGAAGGGAACTCCGGTGCGCGAAATGGCGATTGACAAAGATACGTTCGCGGCAATCGCCGGGATGCACCTCATCACGGCCAAGCCCATGCTCTACGCAGGCAATGTGTCGGAAACCGATCTTTCGCCTGAAGCGGAGTCACCTCATGTCAAATCGCTGCGGAAATTTTCAGCCGACCGCGGCATTCCCTTTGTTCCGATCTGCGCCCGGATTGAGGCGGAATTGAGCGAGCTTGCCGAAGATGAACGCGGCGAATTTCTCGCCTCACTCGGCCTGGCGGAAAGCGGTCTTGCACGGCTCGCCCGTGAGATCTATGCGCTCCTCGGGCTGCAAAGCTTTTTCACCTGGAACGAGAAGGAACTCCATGCTTGGACCCTGACAAAAGGATCGACCGCCCCGCAGGCTGCGGGCGTCATTCACTCCGACTTCGAGAAGGGATTTGTCCGGGCCGATGTTTATTCGGTCGAGGAACTTGAGACCTTCCACAACGAACCGGCGTTGCGAGCCGCGGGAAAGATACGCTCCGAGGGACGCGACTACGTGGTAAGGGATGGAGAAATTCTGTTCTTAAAATTTACCCCCTGACCTCCTCCACGCTTCCCTGCCGGCCGCTACCGGGTAATGGTTATTGCCAGATCGCGCGATAACCCTTCCACCCTGAAACGTAGCAGATATCTGCCCGAAGGGAGAACCGTTTCATTGAGTGGAAGACGGTAGCTTCCGGCAGTCTGCAGATACGCGAGTGAGAGCACTTTCTTGCCAAGAATATCGAAGATATTTATCTCCACCTGCGCCTGCACCTTCAGACTATAGGACAGCGCACCATGGGCAAAGTTGACGATACTGGATTGGACTTCGTTGCCGACGGCCGGAAGAACAGCGGTGGTCGTGGTGAACGATTGGATGGCTGACCATGCGCTGGTCCCGCCCGCATTGCCCGCATTGACCCGCCAGTAGTGAACGGGCCCCGAACTGTTGACAACTTCGGCGGACGATGTCGCTCCGCTCTGATTGAGAACGAAGGTTGCGAAGGTTGAGCCAGTCGATACCTGCACCGTATACGTAGTAGCTCCGGTAATCAATCCCCATGAAAGTGTGACGGTTGCGTTCGGCGCAAATGCGGCGCCATTTACAGGCGAGGTCGGCGTCGGCGCAGCGGGCACCGCCGGCACGGTTGTAAAGCTCCATACGCTCGACCATGCTCCGGTGCCGCCCCCATTCGTCGCAGCAGCCCGCCAGTAGTAACTTGTCGCATTGATAAGTCCGGATGCCGCAATGGAGGTGGGTATCAGGGCTTGCCCGATTAATACATTTGATGAAAAATTAGAGACGGTCGATAGTTGGAATTCATACGTCGAAGCCCCGGAAACAGTGCTCCAGCCGAGAATGAGATTCACCGGCTGATTGGATGCCCCGTTCGTCGGCGAGGCTAAGGTCGGCGCTGCCGGCGCTGCAACAATCGTCGTAAAGCTCCAGGCGCCTGACCAGGCGCTTGTACCGCCCGCATTCGTCGCATTGACACGCCAATAATAGGTTATGCTGTTGGATAAACCGCTCATTGCAGCGGACGCCGTTGCAAGGCCGCTCTGATTCGATACCATGGACGCAAAGGTCGAAATAGTCGATACCTACACATCATAGGAAGCGGCGGTCGTCACCGTTCCCCAGGTCAACGTCAACGCGGTCGCCTGATTCGCGGCACCGCTTTCGGGAGAGGTCAGCGTTGGTGCGGAAGGCGCCGCGATGACCGTCGTGAAGCTCCAGGCGCTCGACCAGGCGCTCGTGCCGCCCGCATTTGTTGCGTTGGCGCGCCAATAATAGGTTACATTGTTGGATAGACCGCTCACTCCCGCGAATGAAACGGCAAGGCCGTTCTGATTCGATACCATGGACGCAAAAGTCGCGACAGTCGATACCTGCACATCATAGAAAGCGGCGTTCCTCACCGTTCCCCAGGTCAATGTCAGCGCGGTCGCCTGATTCGCGGCACCGCTTGCAGGTGAGGAAAGCGCCGGAGCAGTCGGGGCCGAAAGCCCGGAAATACTCGAAGGCACCGAAATCGCTTGCGTGACGTACGTTGAACACGTGCTCGGGTTCGGGAATCCTGCCGGCGCCCCCCCTACCGGATAGTAGGCTACGGAAGCCGCCATTTCACCGGCGGTAGTGTCCCAAACCCTGAAATGCAATTTTTCTCCCGACTCCATGCCGGGCGAGTTCGTATTGCCATTGTAGCCCCAGACGGTAAACGAGGTGGTCACGCTGTCCCATACGGTTCTGCCGTAGCAATTCCCGTTTGAATCGAACACGGCAATCTCGTCATTCTTGTGCATCGGCAGTCCGTTGATAGTGGGGTTAATCAACGAATCGACGAATACAATCATGGTGACCGCGGTATTGCTATCCGCAAGGGTGAAATGCGTTGCAGAAGCGCTTCCCGCCAGAACCGACACAAAGATGACGACCGACGACCATCGTTTGAAGGATAAGGCGAACATGTGAGCCTCCTTCTTTTCTTTTTTCATAAATGGCATACACTCACTACGTATATATGATAAAATAGGCTGCCATGCGGAATAGAGTCAAGGAAAAAATCAAGATACCTCCGCCCTCTTAAGCGATACCAAGGAGAGGTTCCGAAAGGGGTTCAAAAGTGCGGCTCACGTCCCAAGGCGATGCGCTGTCCCGGAAATAGTTTCGGCGGTAAGAGGCACTACCGCAGGCGATTATTTTGACGGAAAGGACTTCGTAAGAACGCACGGTAGTGCGTTCTTACGAAGAGCATGAAGACCGCACCCAAGGCGATCTTCAGGATTATTGACTATTGGGCAAGAAACAGCAAAATCTGCCTTTCGAAATTGCCGCTTTTCAAACGTGCAAGGTATCGGCCAGGAGCCAGGTTACAGCTTCTAAGATTCACGATGTGGCTGCCCGCCGACTCGGCGCGGCTTATTGCCAGGGCGGTTCTTCCCAGAACGTCGTAAAAAACAATTTCCACCTTCGCATCCGCTGGCAGAGTATAGAGTACGTTTCCATTCCGGAAGGAGAACGATGGCACGATCGCGCCCGCGTGAGAGGAAAGCGTTCGAGTGACATTACTGGTGGTGGTAAAGCTCCACACGCTCGACCACGCGCTTGTACCGCCTGCACTCGTCGCGCTCACTTCCCAGTAGTACATGGCGCTGTCCGCAAGACCACTTACCGAAGCGGAAAGACCCGAGACATTCTGGCTCGACACCGTTGTCGTAAAACTCGTTGACGTCGATACCAGAACGGTATACGATGTCGCACCCGTTACCGTGCTCCAGTTCAGCGTCAGTGAAGTCAGCTGATTCGTCGCGCCATTTGTCGGTGACGAAAGGGTTGGCGCTACCGGAATCGCCATCGTCGTGAAACTCCACATGCTCGACCACACGCTCGTTCCGCCTGCATTCGTCGCATTCGCTTCCCAGTAGTACGTGGCGCTGTTCGCAAGGCCGCTTACCGATGCGGAGAAACCCGTCACTCCCGCCTGGCTCGCTATTGTCGTCGTAAAGCCTGTCGACGTCGATACCAGGACGCTATACGATGTTGCACCCGTGACCGTGTTCCAGCTCAGGGTCGGTAAGATCGCCACGCCCGTGCTCCCGTTCGAAGGCGACGCAAGCGTCGGCGCTCCCGGCATCGCTACGATCGTGGTAAAGCTCCAGACGCTCGACCACGCGCTCGTTTCACCCGTATTCGTCGCATTCGCTTCCCAATAGTACGGCGTGCCGTTCGCAAGACCGCTTACCGATGCGGAGAGACCAGTGAGGCTCGTCTGGCTCGCTATCGTCGTCGTAAAACTCGTTGACGTCGATACCAGGACGTTATACGATGTGGCGCCCGTTACCGTGCCCCAGCTCAGGGTCGGTGAGATCGACTGACCCGTGCTGCCGTTCGAAGGCGACGCAAGTGCCGGTGGAGTATATGTTGTGGTGAAGCTCCAGACGCTCGACCACAGGCTCGTGCCGAGGGAGTTGGTCGCGTTTGCCCACCAGTAATAGGTGGTGTTACTACCGAGCCCGCTGACGGCTCTCGAAGTACCGGTTATGCCACTCTGGCTCACTACCGTGGTAGTAAAAGCTGCGGTTGTCGAAACCTGCACACCATACGATGTCGCTCCGAGAGCGGTATTCCACGTCAGCGTAAGCGCGGTTGGCTGGCCGCCGAGACTGTTTGCGGGCGACAAGAGCGTCGGCGGAAGCGGGCCGGAAGTAGCGGTGAGGCTGGAAATAGCTTCAACACCCCCGGATGTATAATTGGCGGTGCCGCCAGATGAAAAGGTCACCGTAGCAAGCCCCACCTGCTGGGTCGCATAATGCCAGACGCGAAACAACATCGTATCGCCTGGATTGAGGCCATCCGTTCCTTCGAGGGAACTCTGCCCTACGACAGTAATTACCTGGTTGTCTACACTATCCCACACTGCGTCGCCAACGCAAAGTCCCGCGTTGCTGAAGACGCCAATTTCATCGTAAACGCCGAGCGGAACGCCGTTAAAGGTGGGGTGAACTGAGGTCTGAAGAGCGATAGACATCTGATCGCCGGTTGCCGTATCATATACCCAATGAACGGTGGTAAAGCTCCAGGCTGCCGACCAGCCACTTGACCCGGACGAATTGGATGCCTGCACTTGCCAGTAATAGATCGTGGAAGCGGTAAGATTTTGCAACACCACTGAACGCGTAGGCCCGCTTTGATAGGCAATCGTCGTTCCAAAACCCGATGAGGTGGATACCTGCACCGCATACGAGGTTGCCGATGCGACGGAGTTCCATGAAAGCGTCTCCAGAATAGATTGACCGGCGATGCCATTCGCCGGCGATTTGAGCGCCGGCGCCGAAGGAATTTGCGCGCCGACGCCGATAGCCCCGGCGATAAGGAAAGCCGCGGACAAAAACGTTCTTTTCAGCCAGAAACGAGACATACCCACCCCCTCTTGGAAAAGTTTTACACGTGCGATTGACGTGAAATCAATGACCGGTATCCGTCGCCTGCCGAAAATTCCCGTGGGCAACCTTTTGTATAAAATAGGTTTAAGGTGTGAAACAGTCAAGAAAAAATTGGAAAATTTGCTTCGACCGGCCTCAGCCGACCTCGAGTTCCGCCTGGGCATCGATCACATCTCGGTTGATGAGCAGCAGGGCCTCGTGCATCCGCTCGGCGACGACCGGGTCGGGAATGCGGTCGCGAAGGGTGCGAAGAAGCTGGATGGTCATGCGCAGAAGACGGACCAGATCACCCTCGGGAACGCCGAAACCGAGAAGTTCCTTCAGGCCGCAGCCCGACGCCCAGGCATAGACCGGCGCCGCAAGCGAAAAATCGAGCTCCCGGATCGGCGCCGCAATCTGGTAGCGGATCTCCCTGGCCCGCAGACGGTGAATAATTTTTTCGGCTTCGAACTTGAGCCTGACCGTCGTTGGCAGCGCCTGCTTCCGGCGGGACTCCTCGGTCACGATCGCCGCGAGCACCACCGGCAACTGGGCGGCAGCATACTCTTCGAAACTGCGGCTGTAGTAAAGTTCGGCGGTCTGGATTTCGTAGCCGCTCACCGCCGCGGCGAGCTTCCCCTTTTCCGTAAGCTCGATACCGTCAAGAAATCCGGCGGCCTGCAGAAAATCAATCCTCCGCCTGATCTGCTCTTCCTCCTTCCGGTATTCCTTGGCAATGGCGAAAATTCCCTTCTTGAAATTATGAAAGCTCCGCCGAAAGATGGCAAAGGCCTCCTCGCCGTAACGGCTGTAGAGATTGAGAATCGTCGAATAGGAGGCGCAGAAGCGGCTGGAAATTTTTTCGTTGGCGCCGTATAGGAGACGCTCGATATGCCGGGGATCGGTCGCCTCGGGGATGACGAGCGAGTAAACGTACCCCTCGGTATCCATTCCCCGCCTTCCGGCCCGACCGGCCATCTGGTTGTACTCGCGGGTCATGAGGTAGTTGAACTCGACGCCGTCGAATTTCTCGAGCTCGTCGAATATCACGGTATTGGCGGGCATGTTGACGCCGAGCGCGAAGGTTTCGGTGCAGAACAGCAGTTTGATGAGGCCTTCGGCGAAGAGGCGTTCCACGATCTCCTTTGCGGCGGGAAGAATGCCGGCATGATGGAAAGCGCATCCCGCCTCCCAGAGCGAGCGGAGGGAGGAGATCTTTTCGTACTCATCAAGGTTGTACTGGGCCACCAGGTCGTCGATCAGGGCGCGCGCCCGCCTTTTTTCGTCTCTATCAAGCAGCGCGAGACGCCGGTGCAGTTCGGCGTTGCGCTCGCACGCCCGCCGGTTGAAACAGAAGTAGAGGATCGGCATATGGCCCTGCCGGAGCGCAAGATCGATTATCGATCGCGACGACGGCTTATGGCGCAGGAATTTCTTGCGTTCGGCGGGATTGCCGCGGTACTTGCTCTTGATCCCCTTGAGCGTGATGATGCCGAATTTCGGGTGATAGAACGAATGCCGCAGCGGTACCGGGCGAACGGTCTCCTCGATGACGACAATTCGCGTTGCGCGCACCTCTCCCATCCATGCCGCGAGCTCGTGGATATTGGGGACCGTGGCGCTCAGGCACATGAATCGGATCGACCGCGGAGCGAGGATGATGCTCTCTTCCCACACCGTTCCCCGTTCCGGATCATCGAGGTAATGAATCTCGTCGAAGATCGCATAGTAGACATCGCCGAGACGCTGCGAATCCTCCAGAATGAGGTTCCGGAATATCTCGGTGGTCATGATAAGCAACCGCGCTTCGGGATTGATGGTCACGTCGCCGGTCTGGATGCCGACCACCTCATCGCCGAAGCGCCGGCGGAAATCGCGGTACTTTTGATTGGAAAGCGCTTTGATCGGGGCGGTGTAGATTACCCGTCTGCCAAGCGCAATGGAGATATCGACCGCATATTCGGCGACAAGCGTTTTTCCGCACCCGGTCGGCGCCGCAATAATGAGTGAGTCTCCCCGATCGACCGCCTCAAAGGCTTTTTGTTGAAATTCGTCCAGCTCCAGGTTCAAATACCGCACAACGCTCCGTTTTTCCGATCAATGATTGAGCGCGGCATCGCGCTGAATTACGGAATGGTCAAGAAATATAGATTACCGTACTCGCCAAGAGCGCAACCGGGGAGGGGCGCTCTTGTTCCCGTTTTTCACAGAAAAGAATATGGCGCGTATCGCGCATGCGGGCAATCAAAGCGGCCGATGCGCACGGTATATTTTCTATGGATTCCACGCCTCCCGCACAAAGGATCCGCCGTGAAACCGCTTTTCATCTATATGACGACGAAAGACCGGAAGGAAGCGCGGCGCATCGGAAAAGCGCTCGTCGAGGAAAAACTCGCCGCCTGCGTTAACATCCTCGACGGAATGAACTCGTTCTACTTCTGGGAAGGAAAGCTCCATGACGAACGAGAAGCCGTCCTCATCGCCAAAACGATGGATTCGCTCCTGCCCCGTTTCGTGACGCGAGTGAAACGGTTGCACTCCTACAGCGCGCCCTGCATCGTGGCAATGCCCATTGTCGGGGGAAATCGGAATTTTCTCTCGTGGATAGCGCGGGAAACCGCCGCGCCGGGGATGCGCGCTCCAAAAGTTCCCTTGCGCGGGAAAAAGAGGACCTGAGCGCGTTCAGCGCGACGGCGGCGTGCGGGCCGTTATTCCGGGCGCGCCCTCGTAGCCGAGACTTCCCCAGAGCGAAACGGCGTGCGCATGACAAACAGCAAGGCAACGGCCGCACCCGATGCACAGCTCTTTCCCGACCACATGCCGCTTTCCCGGAAAACCGGTAATCGCCCCTTTAACCGGACATGCGATCACGCACGCGCCGCAGCCGTCGCAGGCGGTGTCGATATTCGCCCTCGGCCGAGCCCTGGCAAGATCGACGAAGCACTTCGCCGGACACGCGTAGGCAGCCGCGAGGAAATTCTCGCCCGGCGTCCGGTAATCGAGGACAGGCAGATGGTCCTGCATGGATACCGCTCCAGAGGAGGTGATGGTAATGCACTCGCCGCAGGAGGTGCAGCCCGCCGAGCAGCGCGAGGATACCCTGGCCCCTTCGTCATGGTTATTGCAGGCAAGAAAAATCTTATGCACCTCCGGAAGGATCGAAAGCAGGTTGCGCGGGCAGGCGTCAACGCAGGCCCCGCAACCGTTGCATTTTCTTCTGTCTACTACCGCGACGCCGTCGTTATTGATGGACAGCGCGCCGAACGGACATTCCCGGACGCAGGTCATGAGGCCGAGGCATCCCTCGACGCACGCCTTGACGCCGTTATCGAGAAGGATTGCCGCCCGGCAATCGACCATCCCCTCGTAGTTCGCGCGGTTAACGGCTTCCAGGCGGCCGCCCCTGCAATGGACGACCGCGATTGCGCTCTCGGCCGGTTCGGCATCGACACCAAGGACATCGGCGATGGCATGCGCCGTGCGCGGACCGCCGGGAATGCAGACCAGGGAGCTTGCGCCGCCGCCCGCCACCGCCTCGGCGAAGTCGATGCACCGGGGATATCCGCAGACGCCGCAGTCGAGATCCGGCAGCGTCCGGCGAATACGGTCGATTCGCGAATAGAAAGGCCGCCGTACCCGGCCGGCGATGACCCCCAGGGCAGTTCCGGCCGCCGCCATGACTCCCGCCGTAACGATCGTTGGAATGAAAGCGCCCATGATAACCCTTGCTTAATGAAAAGTTTTGAGAATGCCGGTGAAGACAAGCGCAAGAAGCCCGGCGATGCAGAGATCCCGGGCGGGCGACGTCCGCGTTTCCGCTTCGCGGCCCGAGGCGATTTTTTCCCGGATGCCGTTGTACAATACCGCCATAACCGCATAACCCGCGCCGATTCCCGCCCCGCAGCCGGCTAAAACCGCGCAGCCGGCCATGGTTCCCCCCCGGTAAAACGGCAGCGAGGGAAGACCGAGGAAAAGGGCGATGGCGGCCGCCCGTATCAATGCGCGATTCATGTTCGCGGCCAGCGCATCGGAAGAAAACAGCGCTTCGCCCGCAACCGCGCAGGCGAGGACCGCTGCCGCGTATGTCGGGGCTGCAAGGTACCCCGCTTTGAAAGGCTCTAACACGTAAACCGACAGGAGGCCCGCGACGGCAGCGCCGATGGTGACGAACGGAGGAACCATCATGAGGGAGGGAATGACGCGGCCGAGTCTCGCGGACGTTTCGACGCCGACACGGTTGCCGAGGCGACAAACGAGAAAGGCGCGGTCGGCCAGAACCGCCGCGATTGCCGTCGCGACATAGAACGACGGGTCGATCATCGCGTCTCTCCTTTCCTGCGGGCCGCGACGAGTTCGGCGAAGAGCGCCGGCAGTGCGATGAGAAGCAGGGCGCCGGGAACGGACGCGAAAAAACGGACCGGATTCAACGCGGCCGGACTCTTTTCAATCAATACGCGCAGGCCGCCGAGGACGCCGAGAAGCGCCGCGAAACTCAGGCCGGTAACGATCGTTTCGACAAGCGATCGCGCCATCGTTTTCTTCGGCTCCGGTAGCGGGGCATCCGCGATAAGCGACGCCGCAAGAATGACGAACGGCGCTGCCGCAAGAAACGGCGCATCCCCGCAGAGCGGCAGGCGGGCCAGAGCCATGCCCGAAAGGATCGTTATACCGGCGCCCGTGAAAGCCGCGAGGCCGATACGGATATTCCTTGGCAGGCCCGGTCCGATGCGCGCGATGACGAAGACGGTCAGGACCAGGGCAATGACGCCCGCGAGCCCGAGTCCGAAGGCCGTGCGCATCGAGTCGCACTCGACGAGCGGAACGCAGAGCCCGATGCCGAGCAGCGGGGCGCTGACGCCGTAAAGAACGTTCGCGGAGGGGGTTTTACTTAGTGCCATTCAACTCTCCCGCCTGCGTGCCGGTTCGATGGCGGCAGCCAAAGGCCATCGGCCTGAAATAGCGATCGAAATAGGGAACCGTGAGGTTCATGAGCAGCACCGCGTGCATGGCGCCGTCATTTGCACTGCCGAAATTACGGAAAACAACGGTCAGGGCGCCGCAACCCGCTCCAAAGAACAGACGGCTGCGCCTCGTTGCAGGCGAGGTCACCGGATCGGTCGCCATGAAGAGCGCAACAAGGGGAACCCCGCCGGTAAGGAGTGCGGCAATCGCCGACATGAATCCCGAAGCACTAAGGATCGCGCTCGGCCCGCTTGTCACCCACGAGAGCAGGAATGCGCTGCCGAGGAAAGCGAGCGGAACCTCGATATCGATGATCCGCAGGGTCCAGAGCGCAACCGCGCCCAGAAGGAGCGCGACGGTCGACGACGCGCCGAGCCACCCTCCCGAATAGCCCGCAAACAAGTTAGCGAGCGTACCGAAGCCTCCCGATCCCGCTGCAATCCTGGGCACTGACATTCCGGCCGCGGCAAACAGGGCGGGGAAGGTAAACGCGCAGAAGGCGCGCCCGGCAAGAGCGGGATTCAGGAAATTGCGTCCGAGACCGCCGAAAACCATCTTGACCACCCCGATGGCGAATATCGAACCAATCGGCGCGGCCCACAGGGGAAGCCCCGGCGGAAGGGAAAGCGCCAGCAGCAGGCCGGTAAGGCAGGCGGACCCATCGATCGACGGCATGGAGCGATCGCGGAGAGCGCATATAATCCATTCCGTCGCGGTCGCCGCCGCAACCGCCCCCAAAACCGAGGCAATCGCCCTGGCGCCGTACAGCGCGACGGAAAAGCCGACGGCAGGCAACAGCGCGGCGCAGGTGATGAGCATGATGCGCCGTACCGTTTCGGCGGAGCGGCCATGCGGCGGGAAGGATACCGTGAGGATCGGCCCTTTCGCCGGATCGATCGCGGACGCGGCAACGCTGCCGGTAATGGTCAATTCGTCGCCATTCTCCGCCGTCATAACGCCGCCTCGTGCGAAAGAACGCCCGTCCGTTTCGGGGAGCGCTCGTGATGCAATTTACCATATGCGATATGCTGCACGAGGTTTATCCCGGAGGGACAGACGTAGGCGCAGCAGCCGCATTCGATGCACTCCGCGATATGCCATTCGTCGAGTTCGTCGACCGCGCCCGCAATCACGAGTTTCGACAAACGCGCCGGTTCGAGCCGCATCGGGCATACGGTACGGCAGCGGCGACAGCCGATACAGGGGCCCGGCGATGGCGCCGCCGTTGCGGCAAGCGGCAGGAGCGAGTTCACGCTCTTGCTTATCGGTGTTTCAAGGTCCTGCACCGCCCGGCCGGAGAGCGCGCCGCCGAAAACCAGTTTTTTTATCGCACCGATATCGATTTTGCAGGCATCGAGCAGGCGGCGCGCCGGCGTTCCAATTGGCACGAGCAGATTTTTCGGGGCGGATGCCAGCGGCCCGCCAACCGTGACGATGCGCCGGATGAGGGGCGTCAGTCCGGTCACTGCCTCGGCGACCGCAACCGCCGCCGCAATGCCGATCACCGCGCACCCCGCTTCCGCCGGAAGCGCCCCGGCGGGAAGTTCGACGCCCCGGCAGGCGGCCAGAAGGAGCCGCTCGTTGTGGAGCGGATACCGGGCCTTTTTTATTTTGAGCACCGAGCAATCGCAATCGTTAAACTCTTCATCCGCCATGAGCGAGGAAACCGCATCGACAACCGTTGTCCGGTTTTCATCGATGACGAAGAGGCACTTCGTTGCCCCGACGGCATATTTACAGATAGTTATACCGAGCGCCGCTTTTCGCGGCTGCTCGATCAGGAGGCGCGCGTCGGCCGAGCAATACCCTTCGGTCGAGAGCGCGTTGATGAGCAGGGTGTCGACGCGCCCGGCGCGACCCTGCGAGAGCCGATCGGCAAGCGGAAACCCGTTGTCGATGATCCCGCCGAGGTGGATCTTTTCGACGATATCGGCCGGGGCGGATTCGCGCCATGCCTTGTCATAGGGAATCGGCGTGGAGAACTCGTCGTTGCCGTCGTTTTCGATGGTCACGCAGACGGCGTTGCGATACATCGAATAAGGATAATGGGCGATTTCGGTGACGATACCCGAAACCGAGGCGTGAACCGGCACGGCATCGGCGGCGGTGGCAATACCGATCTGGCAACCCATGGCCACGTGATCACCGACCCTCACCGTGGGTTCCGCAGGCGTCCCGGCATGCTGGATCAGGGGGATGGTAACGTGGGAAGGCGCTGGTAGCGTTTCAACGGGAAGGCCATCGGCGCCCCATCCGGGCTCCAGATAAATCCCGCCGGAAAATCTTTTATGTTGCAAAACCAAGTTGTCCTCGTCTCGAGCCCGGAAGCTCAAAAAAAGAATCTCCGGGCGGGTTTAAAATCTACAAACGGCTGAGAAGGAATGCAAGAAATGCAGGGAAAAAATATGGGCGCTTCCACGGCCACCCGACTTTAGCGATCCCCCGCTCCGCGCCCCCCTTATCAAGGGGGGGAGGATTCCTCCACAACTGAAATGCCGACCCGCAAAATAACGAGCAAACGGCAAAATGCTACCAAAATGATACCAAAAATGATACCGGTTTCCACGTCTCATTGTAAGCGAATTAAGAGGGCCATTTAAGGGCAATTAAACGGCTTTTAAACAGCTTTTAAACGGCCCCAAATGCTCAAGCGGAAAATTGCGCTGTCACTTCCGGTTTTTGCGCTACCGCGCAAAAATATCTGCGTAAAAACGCAACAAACGCCAGAATTGCGCTTTTTTTGCGCCGTTTTTTGCGCTAGCAGCGCAAAAATATTAACAATAGAGAGCACTGGGGCAGAGAATTGTAGAAAAAGATGGCGGTGGATCGGAATGGTATTCTAGACATCATAATTCTTTTTTCCTTCTTCCTTTCATCGATGCCACGCCGAGTCTCATTTCATTCGTTCAAATTTATTGCTGCTAACGTTTAACAAATGCAAGAGGTTGCCGTATTGGCGACATGACAGTGCGAGCTGAGCGAAGCACCGACGGAGGCTTCAAAGCGGCAATTTGCCGAAGGCCGAGAGCAGCTTTGCGCCCAATGCATGCTTTGTTTGTTAGCTGCATGTGTTTGCGCTGCTACCATAGTGTTTCATCTTTTTGGGCTAAATTTGGCTTTTTTCTAATATGGCCACGCGTTCTTTCACGCATTTATGCGCGATTTGCTTTAAGAAATTGGAGCTTTAACATTAAGCACTTTGATTAATTCTGATTCAAATTTATTAAACGTTTTTGCCATCATGCGCTGCCTATTAATAGCCCAACTTGGAGCATTTATTGTAACTTGTTGCTTTACTGGCCCCGACAAATTACTATGTGCAAGCAAACCACGATCTTTCCAAAGGCTGCCCAATTCAGACTTAAGGCGATCAAGAAAACCTGGCTGTTTCGTTTCAATAGCGTTTTCAAATTTTAATATACCAATTTCACCGATGATCTTTGCGATCATTGGCCGCAAATGATCACAATAGGAGAAACCATAATTTGGGTTAGTTACTTTTGTCTGAACTAATTCCATAGAAAGGCCACAATGTCTTCCGATTCTCTCAATCAAACCATCTAAATACAATTCAAGCCAACCGCAATATTCCATTGTAGCAAGCTTTGATAGCAGCTTTGGACGTTCGGTACCACCGCTTAGCTCGTTATACCATTTGTCCAATTCTTGCAATGTGTCTTCGATAGATTTGGGCATACGCTACCTCAAATCGAAAATGCTTGACGTGCTTGTTCGAGGCGATCCGTTACTTTTTGAACATCAGCAAGGCCATAGCGTGCCCCTTCCTTATAAAGCGAAAGGTTAGAAAATGCCTCCCCCTTTGTCCTACACCAATTACTAAGCTGTAATGTAGGTTCGCGAGGCACTATTGACAAATTACTTAGAATCCCAACTAAAATACCTTCTACAAACACAAGTGATTTTTTACCGTGTGGTAAAGTAGCGATAACACCAGATGCAAGTCTAGACATTAGTTCCAAATTTGATTTAATTACATATAGCTGTTCGTCGGTTCCCTTACTGAATTTATACATAGAATTATTGAGAAAACCTGAAAGGTTGCCATCATATTCAGCTAAGTGTTGACTTAGAGCAAGTGCGCGTAAAAGAACCTCTACAGAACGAAATCGATCCATTGAGCCCCATATTCTCTTTTTTACTTGGATCCACGGAATATTGGATTTATCAAATTCTTTTAAGAGGCTGTTAAACTTACCGGAATAAATGCAATTACGTATTTCTTGGTTATTGAGCCGTACACCACCAGAATTAAGTCGGTTAAATATCATAAACAAATATCTCAAATGCGATGCATTTTCATAATCGCAACGAATAACTGTTATTGGAACAGTTAGATTTTCAACGCTTGTATAAAGGTCTTTTTCCTCCTGAGTACCATTTCTCAATTGTGAGTTTCTTTTACCTTTAAGCAATGGATGAATGTCGTTAGCAGTAGCGAGTTGCCAATCTGCTGTTCCTAAAAAGGAAGTAATCGTATGCATCCGCTGTAATCCATCAATTACTTTCCAATTTTTTGTCTGAGAATCAAGACTAAAACACATACTCGGAATAGGTAATTGTTTTACAAGAGAGTCGATAAATCTCGCTTTTTCTTCAGGTTTCCATACAATTTCGCGTTGAAAATCAGGTTGAATTTCAAGTTTACCAGACCCGTGCATCCGGTTAAGATCCGCACATGATCGTAATTCATTATATGCGACAACATTGTCTGGCGGTATAGGCTGTTCGTTATCCTCGTTATAAAAACTATCTTCCACTTCCTTTATTAATGCTTTTTCCATAGCAGTTCCTTTCAGCTGACAGGTAATTTGATTATTCGCAAAATACATTTGGGGCGCGGGGGATAGAGGACATCTCGAACTCCCCTCCGTCACCAATTCACGCTATCATATCTTGTCCATTAAACCGCCCAAACCCGGTTTCATGGGAAGCTTTTATTTTTAACCCCATGGGAACCCCTCATCCCGCCGAGCGGGTCAAACTCTTCATCGCAATCATGCACGCTCCGGATTTCGACCCCGCGCCGGTCATGGACCGTCTTAAGGAGCGCTTCGGCGAGGTCGAGGCCGGCTATGGCCCGGTCGGCTTCTCCTGGAGCGACTACTACGCGCCGGAGATGGGAAACGGGCTCCAGAAATTCTACGCCGTCTTTTGCCGGACGATCGAACGCGGGGAGCTGCCCGGCATCAAGCTCTGGACGAACGATATCGAGGCCGGCTACGCCCGCGATGGAAAGCGCTCCGTGAATATCGATCCCGGCTACCTTGCGCGAGACAAGCTCGTGCTCGCGACTACCAAGGATTTTTTCCACCGCCTCTATCTGGGGCAGGGAATCTACGGCGAAGTAACCCTCCACCTGCGCGACGGGATCTACCGTTTCTTCTCATGGACCTACCCGGATTACCAGGAGAAAAAACTCCATGAACTGCTGTTCAAGGCAAGGGCGAGCCTGGTTTGGGAACTGCGAAAACAGGGGACTTCAGGAAAATCAGATACATGATTCGGGCGCTCCGGCGGGGGACAGGAACGGCATTTGCTATTTTAAGTTGTTTTAAAATGAGCCGCTCATCCTGACTCGCTCTCAGGGTGGGCATGAAAGCGGTAATTATGGGCCTCATTCGCCTGTTGATGCATGACCCGGTTCTTTTCTACCTTCTGGTGCCGATTCTGCTGTATTCCGTGATTCTCCACGAGGTCGCTCATGGAGCAATGGCGCTTCTCTTCGGCGATGATACGGCGCGACGGTACGGAAGGTTGACGCTCAACCCCATCCCGCACATCGACCCGATAGGCGCCCTCGCGCTGCTTCTGGCGGGGTTCGGGTGGGCCAAACCGGTGCCGGTCAACTACAATGCCCTGCGGAACTCCCGATTCGGGCTCGTCGCCGTCTCGCTCGCCGGGTGCGTTACCAACATTCTGATTGCGACGATCGCCATTTTTCTGCTGCAGGTTCTCGCCGCTTCAATGAACGATATCACGAAGGAACTGCTTTCGACTATCGCGAAGATAAACATCATTCTCGGCGCTTTCAATCTGATACCGATTCCACCGCTCGATGGATCGAGAATACTCACCGCTTTTCTGCCCCCGAGCGCGCAATTCCGGCTGGCCGCCATCGAACCCTACGGTTTTTTCATCCTCATCATCCTGCTCTTCAGCGGGCTCCTGAATAACGTGATTGCTTTCATAGAGTCCGGGATTTACGGGGTTATCGGTTTGCTCCTGGGTCACTCCCCGTAAGGGACGACGCACGCGCCAGTTTGTTTCGCAATTACCGCTCTTCATCGGCGTGTGGTTTTGCATTCGCGTTGTACCGCGATAACGCTTCCTGCATTAATCGGTCACCGGTTTTTGAATGCTCGGGAATTTTATTTTTAAAATAAAACAGGGGTTCCGGTTATTGTTCTATTGGAATAAGATTTGCTTTCTTTGAGAAAAGAATCTTCGGCAGAGCATTTAGTTTTTAATCAGGCGAACAATCGCTGAGAAGGGAGAATCCAAATGGAAGAGAAGAAATTTGCGTACATTATCGCGGGCGGAGGTCTGGCGGCCGCTTCGGCCGTTACCGGCATCCGGGAAATCGATCCGAACGGGGGCATCCTTCTTGTCGGGAATAAACTGCATCTCCCCTATGACCGGCCGCCGCTCAGCAAGCAGCTCTGGTTCGGCAAGAAGAAACCGGGCGAGATTTTCATTCATCCGAAGAATTTCTACGATGAACAGGGGGTAACGCTCATGTCCGGCGCGATGGTAACCGCCGTGGATCCGAAGCTGAAAAAAATCGCCACCGGAAAAGGCCAGGTCTTTCACTACGAAAAACTGCTCCTCGCCACGGGTTCGCGGCCGAAGATTCTCGCCATTCCCGGGGCTGCCCAGAACGGAGCGTACTACTATCGCTCGCTCGATGACTACCTTAAGGTAAAAAACCGGGCCGGGGAGGGAAAATCGGCGGTGGTGATCGGCGGCGGGTTCATCGCCTCGGAGCTGGCCGCGGCATTGACAATTAACAAATTGGACGTCACTATGGTGTTTCCGGGTCCCTTTATCTGCCACCGGATTTTCCCGGACTATCTCGGTCGAGAGATCCAGCGGCGCTACGATGAAAAGGGGGTAAATATTCTCGACAAAGAAAAACCCGCGGCAATCGCGAAGCATGGCGATATTTTCCTGACCATCACCGAAAGCGGCAAACGGATCGAATCGGATATCGTCGTTATCGGCGCCGGGGTGGCGCCCGAAACCGAGCTGGCCCGCTCGTCGGGCATCGAGACGGGAGATGGCATTGTCGTCAATCCTTACCTGCAAACCTCGCATCCCGATATCTACGCGGCCGGGGATAATGCCCTGTTTCCCTACCAGGCTCTGGGGCGGGCGATGCGCGTGGAACACTGGGACAATGCCCTTAACCAGGGAAAATGGGCGGGCAGGAACATGGCCGGAGCGCATGAGCCTTACGCGTATATGCCCTATTTCTTTTCCGATCTTTTCGAATTCGGCTATGAGGCGGTCGGCGAAATCGACAGTACGCTCGAAACATACGCCGACTGGCAGAAAGAGAATGACACCGGGGTAGTGTACTACCTGCGCAACGGGAAAGTGCGGGGGGCGATGATGTGCAACGTATGGAACCGGGTCGATCGGGCGCGCGCCATGATCCTGAAGGGCGAAGAGATCAACCGCGGCAGCCTTCAGGAAGCGATTATTTAACAGGGGAAAGCATTACCATGGCGCTTGCAACGATGGATTGCGGTCCGGACAACGAGTTTCTCCTGCCGGAGATCGAGCGACAGAGCCTGCTCCGGGAAATTCCGGGATGGTCGATGCGGGAGCGGGAGATCGAACGCGAGTTCCAATTTTCCGGTTTCCGCGAGGTCATGGGGTTCGCCAACGCCATCGCCCGTCTTGCCGAAGCGCAAGGCCATCATCCCGATCTTTCCCTCTCGTACAAAAAGATAGGCATCCGGCTCACGACGCACAATGCGGGCGGCCTGTCCCGAAACGATTTCATCCTTGCGGCCAGGATCAACCGGGCTCTGGAAAAAATGGAACTCTCCGACATTCCATCGCTGTGGCCGGGCACGGCCCTGGAGCGCATGACGCTGCTTGTCACCGGGGCATCTCGACGGATCGGCCGGGAGATAGCGCTGGCGCTGGCGGACGAAGGCGCGAGCGTGGTGGTTCACTACCGCAATTCGAAGAGGGACGCCGAGGCGCTCTGCGCCGAGCTGAAGGAGCGCGGCGTCGGTGCATGGCCGCTCCAGGCCGATTTCGGAGAGGGCACGAACGCGGGCCGGATCATCGGCGCGGCGAAGAAGCTTGCCGGAAAGCTGGACGGGATAATCAACAGTGCGGCCTCGTTCTCCGCCCATACGATCGATACCCTCGACTTCAAGGGGCTCACCGACTCCATGATTGTCAATGCATGGGTTCCATTCGCTCTCAGCCGGGAGTTTTTCCGGGTCGAGGGGAAGGGAACTATCGTCACGATCCTTGACAGCCGCATCGCCGGCCATGACCGGTCGCACGTCGGCTATATCATGAGCAAGCATATGCTCGCGCTTCTCACCGGCATGATGGCGCTCGAATTCGCGCCCGACACGCGCGTCAATGCGATCGCGCCGGGGTGGATCCTGCCGCCTTCCGGGAAGAGCGTGGATTACCTCGAACGACAGGCTGCAACGGTTCCGCTCAAACGGCACGGCGATCCGCGTGATATAGCCCAGGCAGTCGTTTTTCTCCTGAAAAATCGATATGTTACGGGGCAGGTGCTGTATGTCGACGGCGGAAATCACCTCAACGGGAGCGGCCAGTGGACCGCCTGATCATCCGCGACCTTGCCGTGCGCTGCATCATCGGCCTGAACGATGAAGAGCGGCGCGAGAAACAGGATGTGCTGATCACCGTTTCCCTCCATGCGGATCTCCAGAGGGCCGGGAAGAGCGATCGGGTCGAAGATTCGGTAGACTATCGCGCCCTCAAGAAAAAGATTCTTGCACTCGTTGAAAATTCGAAATTTTATCTCATAGAGGCGCTGGCCCAGGCGGTAGCGGACCTGTGCCTCGGCGAACCGCCCGTCATGCGGGTCCAGGTCGCGGTTGAAAAACCGTCCGCGCTCCGTTTTGCCCGCAGCATAGGGGTCGAAATCACGCGCGAGCGGACCGGGAGGGCATGATGCGGGCGATCATAAGCATCGGATCCAATATCCGCCCCGCCGAGAACGTCAGGAAATCGATCGCCCTCCTTTCAAAACACGTCCAGCTTCTTAACGTATCGAATGTCTACCGGAGCCCGGCCGAGAATCGACCGAATCACCCGTGGTTCTACAACTGTGCGGTGATGGTTGAAACCGACCTCTCGGCGGAACGCCTTCGGAGCGAGGTTCTTGCCCCGATCGAGGCGGACCTCGGCAGGGTCCGGACCGCGGACAAGTTCGCCGCCCGGACGATCGACCTGGATCTTGTCGTGTGTTTGAGCGCGACAAACGGCGC
>Ga0187851_10000437_pt1 | contig 43376 bp, 34 predicted proteins | sample June2016WEW_6_10_FD_132997 | JGI IMG/M metagenome (GOLD analysis project Ga0187851, IMG submission 132997) | Peatland microbial communities from SPRUCE experiment site at the Marcell Experimental Forest, Minnesota, USA - June2016WEW_6_10 | ecosystem: Environmental > Terrestrial > Soil >...
GGATCGATTAATGGGTCGATGACCATCGATACCAGCGTCGCCGGCCAGGTCAACCTGATTCTCGTTCCGCAGGTGAGGATCAACTGCCAACCAATCTCTCTCTTCGTTTCCACCAATGACACCGCGTGTTTTAACGTCTGTGCCACCGGCAGCGAGCCTCTTGGCTATCAATGGTATTTCGCCTCAGGTGGCAATCCCGTACCGGCAGTTGGTGGCATCCCAGCGTCGCTGGATGGTGGCAGCAACTTCGTGCCAATAGACGGTGCCACCAATTCCACGTATTGCATCACCAACTGCGACGGGAGCAATAACGGCCAATACTACTGCGTTGTCAGCAACAGCTACAATTCCGTGACCAGCAGTATTGCGACCTTGACTGTTGGCTATCAGTGTCCGTTTATCAATGGACTCTCTGATCAAACTGTCATTCAAGGCAGCAATGTCACCTTTAACTCCAATATTGTCCTTGCCAATCCGTATCCGACCCTGCAATGGCAGACCAACTTCGTGAATGTTGACGGCGCGACGAACCTTTCATTGACGCTCTACAATGTTCAATATAATGCCCTCAACAACGCCACGATTTCCCTGATCGCCAGCAATGCCGCCTGCATCGTCACGAACAGCGCGACGCTGACCGTCATTGTGCCGCCGAGCACGTGCCCGTTGCCAACCAACACAACAGTCAATGTGGGCGATACCGCCGTTTTCCATGCCTGTCCCACTGGCATTCCGGGACCCGGTCTGCAATGGTACAAGAAAGCTGTGGGCAGCACCGGAATCGGTGTGGCTATTCCCGGCCAGACCAATGACACGCTGACCATTAACAACGCCCAGGGTTCGGACGTCGCGATCTACTCGATTGTGGCCGCCAACGCCGCCGGCGCGGTCACCAACTCGGGTAAACTGACCGTAAACTCCACCACCCTGGCCAGCACGACATTGTCACCCACTGGCAATACTGTTTGCTATGACACGCCGTTGTATATCGCCTTCAATGGCTCGGTTTACGTGGTCAACAGCGGCAAGGTCCGCATTTACGACGCCACCAACTCCGTTACGCCGGTGGATGTCATCGACATGAGTTCCAATACCGTGATTATCAGCACCCTTAACACGGGCATTTACCTGACCAATAACGTCCAGCCGCACAGCCTGTTCTCCGGTGATTCCCAGGTGATGAACTACTTCCCGGTGATCACCACGGGCAGTACCGCGGCGATTTATCCGCACTCGGGCGTGATGACGAGCAATCATACGTACTATGTGACGATGGACAATGGCATCGTCGTTGACAGCTCGATGGCGTATTTTGCGGGCATCTCGGACACGAACGCGTGGCGTTTTACGACCAAGGCGACTGGTGCGGCCAATCCGACGAATATCGTTGTGGCAGCGGATGGCAGCGGAGATTTTGTCACCGTGCAAGGCGCGGTGGATTCGGTGCCACCCGGTAATACCAGTTACACGGTGATCAACGTCAAGAATGGCACCTATACTGAGATCGTGGACATCTCGGGCAAGAACAACATCACCTTCCGCGGCCAAAGCCGTAGCGGAACGGTTATTGCCTACCAAAACAACAACAACCTTACTGGCACCACGGCCGGCCGGGCATCGTTCAAGGTCAATTCAGCCAACATTGTGATCGAGAACCTGACGCTTCAGAACACGACGCCACAGGGTGGTTCACAGGCCGAGACCCTGCTGGTTTATAACAGTGGCACGCAATGCATCGTGAACAACTGCGACATAGTCAGCCGTCAGGACACCATCCTGATCAACGCTGCCACGTCCCAGGCCTACTTCTACAACTGCAAAGTCACGGGCAACTTTGACTACATTTGGGGCATTGGCGTCGGCTACTTCGACCACTGCGTGATCCACACCATCACCAACATCTACTCCGGCTCGTATAACCTGACCGCCGCCCGGACGGCCACCGCCAGCTCGTATAGCACCAACACTCCGTGGCTGGATCCGAATGGCACAACTTATTCAGCCGACGGGTTTACGTTCGTGCACTGTATCTTAGAAGCTGACCCAGGGGTTACCGGCATCAGTCTGGCTGGTTCCAATGGCACAGCCGGCGGCTTGGATGCTTGGATTTACTGTTGCATTGATACCAATGCCTATGTGTGTCCGGCGAGCGGACTGTTGACCTCATACAATTTCTGGCAATGCACAAACTACGATATTACCTGCTCCAATATCATCACGTTCCCCTGTCTCCAGACGATTGGAGTAACCAACACCGACCCGCGCCTTCTTGCCGCCACGAGTCCCACAATTTGGTTCTATGGTTGGACCCCGCAATCGGCACCCAACATCATCAGCCAGCCGGCGGGTGCAACCGTAAGCGCTGGCCTCAGCGCGAACTTCATCGTGGAAGCCACCGGCATACCCGATCCGGACTATCAATGGTACAAAAACGGCCAGTCCATTGCCGGGGCGATGACGTCCGATTATTCCATCGCCAGTGCGATGCGATCCGATGCCGGCGATTACACGGTCGCCGTCAGCAATGGTTCCGGCAGTGTGACCAGTGTCGTTGCCACTCTGACGTACACGGGCAACGTGGCGCCGGTGGCCAACCCGTCCGCCTATTCGCGTCCGGCGGGCTATCCGTTAAATATTCCGATTACGGGCAATTTGGCAACCAATTGGAGCGATGCCGACGGCGATCCCATCGCTTTGACCGGTGTCATCAGCAGCACCAATGCGGCGGCGGTGAGCTACGACAGCAGCCATGTTTATTACACCAACGCCAATGACGTCGCCGACCAGATTAATTACACGGTTGGTGACGGCCAGGCTGCCACCCCCGGCATAATCAATGTCGTCGTCGGTCCGCCGCCGACCAATTCCATCGCCGGGACGGCTGTCAACGGCAATGGCAGTGTGACCCTGAGATTTGTCGGCGTTCCCGGTTACACATATCTGGTGGAAGCGACGCTGGATCTGGCACCGCCGGTGGTTTGGACGCCGGTCAGCACCAACACCGCGGGCAGCATCGATGGGACGTGGCAATTCACCGATACCGACGCGACAAATCATACGCAGCGGTTCTATCGCTCGTTGTATATGCCGTGACCAGAGGCCGAAAATAATGGATCAAGGAGGATGGAAATATCCTCCGCTTACGAAACGGGCGCATCATTGCAAACCGATGATGCGCTTCTTCGTTTTGGTGAAAGTGTTGCCTTGACCCCGGCGGGTTTCGTAATCTCGTTTAAACATTCAACCGGCACAGGCCTTATCATCCATGATCAAGCTCGGCATTATCATCGGCAATCGCGGTTTCTTTCCGGCCCACCTCTGCGACACCGGGCGCAAGGAAATCCTCGCCACTCTCGAAAAACTCGGCATCGGCGTGGTTGCGCTGCCAAAGAACGCAACCAAATTTGGCGCGGTCGAATCTGTGGAAGACGCGCAAAAATGCGCCGATCTGTTCAAGCAAAATGCCGGCAAGATTGACGGCATTCTCGTCACCTTGCCGAACTTCGGCGACGAACGCGGCGTGGCCAACGCCCTCCGCTGGTCTGGCCTGCGCGTGCCCGTGCTCGTCCACGCGTTCAACGACGACCCGGAAAACATGACCATTCGGGACCGGCGCGATTCGTTTTGCGGGAAGATGTCGGTCTGCAACAACCTCCGCCAGTACAACCTTCCCTTCACCCTCACCCGGCTGCACACCTGCGCGCCCGACAGCGAGAGTTTCACGCAGGATTTGCAGGACTTCGTGGTGACCTGCCGTACCATCAAGGCGTTGAAAAATCTCCGCATCGGCGCGCTCGGCGCCCGGCCGACGGCATTCAATACCGTCCGTTACAGCGAAAAATTGCTCGAACAGTCCGGCATCAGCATCGAGACGCTCGACCTCTACGAATTGTTCGGCTGGGTCGGCAAACTGAAGGACAACGACGCGGCGGTGAAGGCCAAGTTGCGGCAAATACAAAATTACGTTGCCGCCAGATCCATACCGCCGGTCGCCCTGTTGAAAATGGCCCGGTTCGGCGTGGCGGTGGACCGCTGGATGAAGCAGACCCGTCTCAATGCCACTGCCGTCCAATGCTGGACGGCCATGGAGGAATTCTTCGGCGTCGTGCCCTGCACGCTCATGAGCATGATGAGCAATATGCTGATGAGCAGCGCGTGCGAGGTGGACATCATGGGCACTGTTGCGATGTATGCCATGGCCCAGGCCAGCGGCCGGCCCAGCGCGCTGGTGGACTGGAACAACAATTACGGCGAAGACCCGGACAAAGGTGTCATTTTCCATTGCAGCAACCTGCCCAAGGACGTGTTTGTGGAGAAGGGCGAGGGCAAACCGGTGATGGATTACCAGGAAATCATCGCCGGCACGGTCGGCCGGGAAAACACATACGGCACCGTCGTGGGCCGCGTGAAGGCGTCGCCCTTCACCTACCTGCGCGTGAGCACGGACGATGCAGCGGGTAAAATCCGCGCCTATATCGGTGAGGGCGAGCTGACCGATGACCCCCTGAAAACATTCGGCGGCTATGGCGTGGTCCGGATCCCGAATTTGCAAAAGCTGCTCCGGTACATTTGCGAAAACGGTTTTGAACATCACGTGGCCATCAACCCGACGCAGATTGCCGCCGGCGTGAAGGAGGCTCTGGGCAAATATCTCGGCTGGGACGTTTACCGTCACGAGTAAACTTGCGGCACGGCTCATGAGCGCGATGCGGCAAAACGGGTGTGATTTTGTTGCGCCCGAACCAGGCCGAAAGCAGGTTGCGGCGGAAATAACCGGAGGATTTATCTGAAAAAAATCACGCCATTCCTCAAGTTGGGGTGCTCTTCGAATTTGGCTGTAGGGCACGACGTAAGGAGTGCATGCCCAAACGACTCGTTACCTCGTCGCCTACAAATTAGGACATTCCTCAAAGTGGCATCGGCTGGACTGACCGCCGCCGGTTTTGTAGGCTGCGTCTCCATGACCATCCCGACCAACACCATCGGCATCGTCAGCCATTCTCCCTTCGGCAAGACCCCGGACGGCACGCCGGTCGAAATTTATACCCTGTGCAACGTCAGGGGAATGGAAGCGCGCATCCTGACCTATGGCGGCATTGTCCAGTCGCTCAAAGTGCCGGACAAGAATGGCAAATTCGATGACGTGGTGCTCGGTTATGACAACCTTGAAGGTTACCTCACCAACAACAACCCGTATTTCGGCGCGTTGATTGGCCGGTATGGCAACCGCATTGGTGGCGCCAAATTCACGCTGGAAGGCCAGACCTGCACGCTGGCCACCAACAACGGCTCCAATTCGCTCCACGGCGGAGTCAAGGGCTTCGACAAGTTCGTCTGGCAGGCCAAATCATGGCTCAGCCCAGACGGACCGGCATTGGAGCTCTCCTACGTCAGCAAGGACGGCGAGGAAGGCTTTCCCGGCAACCTCAAGGTGACTGCACTTTACACCCTTACCGACAGCAACGAACTGCGCTTGGACTTCAACGCCACGACAAACAAACCCACGGTCTGCAATCTGACACACCATTCCTACTTCAATCTGCGAGGGCAGGGGAACGGTGACATTCTCGGCCACGTGGTCTATATCAACTCGGACCAGACCACCGAGGTGGACAAGGAACTGATCCCCACTGGCAAAATTGCGCCCGTGGACGGCACGCCGTTCGACTTCAGCAAGCCCGCCGCCATCGGCGCGCGGATCAACGATCCCAACCAGCAACTCCAGTACGGCCCCGGTTACGACCATAATTGGGTCATCAACAAGCCGCCGGGCCGGCTCGGGCTGATGGCACGCGTTTATGAGCCGACGAGCGGCCGGGTCATGGAAGTGTGGAGCACCGAGCCGGGCCTACAGTTTTACGCCGGCAATTTTCTCGACGGCACCATCACCGGCAAAGGTGGCAAGGTTTATCAGTGGCGCACCGGTTTCTGCATGGAGCCGCAGCACTATCCGGATTCGCCAAACAAACCGATGTTCCCCACCACGGAATTGAAGCCCGGCGAGACCTATCAGAACACCATCATTTACAGGTTTTCCGCCCGATAACCCCTGACCTCGAAACCCAAACCTGACCGTCAACCATGAGACCTCTGACTCCCATGTTTGCTGCCATCGGCGGTTCCACCCTGACCGGAGTCGACTGGCTGGCGATTGCGCTCTACTTTGGCATCCTGCTGTGCGTGGCCTGGTGGGTCATCAAGCGGCGCAAGGACACTGCGGCTGATTACTTTCTCGCCGGGCGCAATCTCAGTTGGTGGATCATTGGCGCGTCCATCTTCGCCTCGAACATCGGCTCGGAACACATCGTCGGCCTCGCCGGGTCCGGTGCCAAGGACGGCGTGGCGCTGGCGCACTACGAATTTCATGCGTGGTGCCTGCTGGTGCTGGCGTGGGTGTTCGTGCCGTTTTACGCCCGTTCGCTCGTGTTCACCATGCCGGAATTTCTGGAGCGCCGGTTCTCCACCGGCTCGCGCTACGTCCTCTCCATCGTCTCGCTGGTCACGTTCATCGTGTCGAAAATCGCCGTGGGCATTTTCGCCGGCGGCGTGGTGTTCGCCACCCTGTTGCCGGAATTGCACCTGAACCTGGGGGTCGTCCAGCTCGACAGTTTTTGGATTGGATCAATCCTTGTCATCGCGCTCACCGGTCTTTACACCGCATTGGGCGGCATGCGCGCCGTGGCCTACAACGACGCCGTCCAGGTCACCGTGCTCATCCTCGGCTCCGCCTCGCTGACCATTTATGGACTCCTCAGGCTGGGTGGCTGGGGCGAATTGAGAAGCATTTGCGGTTCGGAAATGTTCAACCTCTGGAAACCGCTCATTCCGGCGGGCGTGGAATCTTCCTGGGCTCCCGTGCTGGTGAAAAACTACGCCGGGCAGATCGTGAAGGAAGCCTGGTATTTCAACGGGAATTTCCCCTGGCTGGGCATGGCCATCTGCGCACCGGTCATCGGACTCTGGTACTGGTGCACCGACCAATACATCGTCCAGCGCGCCCTCGGTGCGCCCAACGAAAGGGTGGCCCGTCAGGGCAGCATCTTCGCCGCCATTTTGAAGTTGTTCCCGGTGTACCTGTTCATCATCCCCGGCCTCATCTGCTTCGCGCTGGCCAAAAGCGGCAAGATTCCCGAACTGACGACGGCGTTCAATGACCCCAACGGTCCCGGTTCGCAGGGCGCTTTTCCCATGCTGGTGCAATACCTGTTGCCACCGGGGTTGCGCGGCCTCGTCGTCGCCGGATTGCTTTCCGCGTTGATGGGTTCGCTCGCCGGCGTGTTCAATGCCTGTTCGACGCTCTTCACGGTGGATATTTACCAGAAATTGCGCCCAAAGGCGTCGCAACATGAAATCGTTCGCATGGGCCGCTTTGCCACCACCACGATGGTGGTCATTGCCATGCTGTGGATCCCGGTCGTTCAGGGCGCCCACGGCCTCTACAACTATCTGCAGTCCATCCAGGGCTACCTCGCGCCGCCAATCTTTGTCGTGTTTTTCTTCGGCGTGTTCTGGAAGCGTCTCAACGCCCAGGGCTGCCTTTGGGCCATGATCATCGGCTTTGTCGTAGGATTGTTCCGCATGCTGGTGGATACGCCGGTCACGCTCGGATTGTTCAAGAGCTACCCGGACGGCTCGTTCCTGTGGATTGTCAACAACATCAACTTCCAGTATTTCAGCATCCTCATCACCCTCATCTCGGCGGTGGTGATGGTCGTGGTGAGCTATGGCACCAGCCAGCCGGATTACGGGAAAATCAAAAACCTCTCGTTCGGCACGGTCACGGACGAGTACCGCGCCGAATCCGCCGCAAGCTGGGGCAAACCCGAAGTGGCCGCGTCCATCTTCGTCCTGGCCGTCATCCTCGCCGGCTACCTTTATTTCAGGGGTTAACTAGCATAAATTTTAAAATGAGCGTATCACAGCGAACGGCACAAAACGTCCGGGAGCGGCTGCTCAAAAAATCAGATCCGGATGGGCTGAGAAAGCGTCTGTCCCCACGCCTGCCCGCCTCGGAACCGCTCTGCGGCCGGCTGCCGCTGTGCAATGACCATACTGCTGCGGGGCTTGAGAAACGACAGGGCTTCCTCAAAACAAAGGGAATTACCGTCGATTGTCTGGCAGGCGAAGCCGGGCGGCCGGCGCCGGAAACGCTCGCCAACAATATTGAGAATCTTGTTGGGTTTGCCCAGGTGCCGGTGGCCGTGATTGGGCCGCTGCGAATCAACGGCATTGAAGCTCACGGTGACTTTTTTGTTCCCATGGCGACCAGTGAAGGCGCCCTCGTGGCGTCTTATCACCGGGGCGCCTATGTCATCAGTCACTCGGGCGGTACCGCGGCCATGTGCCTGACGGAAACCATTTCCAGAGCTCCTTGTTTCGTCTTCAATTCCACCTTTGATGCCTGTTCCTTCCTGGAGTTCGTCATGCAGGAATCGTCCACCTTCCAGGAGCGCATCTCCGCGATGTCACGTCACTGCAAGTTCATGGAGCTCCGGAGCGCGCTGGCCGGCCGGAATCTTTTCCTTGGCTTTGACTATCAAACCGGCGATGCGGCCGGACAAAACATGGTCACCATAACCACCGACGCTCTCTGCCAATTCCTCGTCGAAAAAGCCCCGGTGAAGCCGGTGCAATGGTATGTGGAGGGCAATATGTCCGGCGACAAAAAGGCCACTATGCTTTCCTTCCTGTCCGCCCGCGGAAAGAAGGTGATTGCCGAGGTGGTCATCCCGGCGGCACTCCTGAAGAAGATCATCCACGTGACGCCCCTCCAGATGATTCAATACGGCCATGCGGCCATGCTGGGCGGAACCCAAAGCGGCTCCATTGGCGTTCAGGGTCACTATGCTAATGCACTGGCGGCCATGTTTATCGCCTGCGGCCAGGACGCCGCCTGCGTTTCGGAAGCAGCAACGGGTTTGACCGACATGGACGTCACCGAACAGGGAGACCTTTACGCCTCTGTCACGTTACCGAACGTCATTGTCGGAACCATCGGCGGCGGAACCCATCTGCCAACGGCCCGCGAATGTCTGGCCATGATGGGCTGTGTGGGCGAGGGGACAGCCCGTAAATTCGCCGAAATTTGCACCGCCACCATTCTTGCCGGTGAGATATCCATCATGGGCGCCCTCGCTTCCGGCGAGTTTGCCGCCGCGCACGCCAAATATGCGCGCCAGAGGAAAAAGGGCTAAAGGCTAAATCAAACTCCGCAAACTGGCTGAAACCCTTGGAGAACCAAAACGGGACCGGAATTCACTTTACTCGCAGCGTTTCCAAGGTATCCTTCCCTTTCTAAATTTTTCGGAATCAGGACACATTTATGGCTAAATTGACGGTTAAAGATTTGGATGTCCGCGGCAAACGCGTTTTTATGCGCGTGGATTACAACGTCCCGCTGGAAGAAAAAGACGGCCAGATGGTCATCACCGATGCGACGCGCATCGTCGAGACGCTGCCCACGTTGAAATTGCTCATCGAAAAAGGCGGTAAATTGATTTTGACCGCACACATGGGCCGGCCCAAAGGCAAACGCGAAGCGACCATGTCGCTCGCACCGGTGGCGGTGAAATTGTCCGAATTGCTCGGCAAACCGGTTGTGTTTGTGGACGATTGCATCGGCGAAAAGGTCGAGAAAGCCGTCGCCGGCATGAAAAATGGCGATGTGGTGCTGCTCGAAAATGTCCGGTATTACAACGAGGAGGAGAAAAACGACCCGGCGTTCTCCGAAAAGCTGGCGAAGGTGGCCGATGTTTATGTGAACGACGCGTTCGGCTCGGCGCATCGCGCCCACGCCTCGACGGAAGGTGTCGCCCGCATCGTCGCCAAGCGCGGTGGCAAGTGCGCCGCCGGTTTGCTGATGGAGCGCGAATTAAAATTTCTCGGCGACGAGCTGGATAAACCGGTGCGTCCGTTCGTTGTAATCCTCGGCGGCGCAAAGGTTTCCGACAAAATCAAGGTCATTGACCGGCTGCTGGAAAAGGCGGACACCATTTTGATTGGCGGCGCGATGGCTTACACGTTCCGGCTGGCGCAGGGCTACAAGACCGGCAAATCACTGGTTGAACCGGATGCGATCAACATCGCCAAGTCGGCCCTTGACAAGGCCAAGGCCAGGAAAGTTCAATTTCTTTTGCCGGTGGACGACGTGGTGGCCGTGCCGGTGAAGACCGACAAGCTCGATAAAAAGGGCAAGCCAGTCATCGAATGGCAAAACTCGCGCACGAGTTCGGACCTGAATTGTCCGGCCGACGCCGCCGGTCTCGACATCGGCCCGGCAACGGTCAAGGCCTATTCGGATGTGGTGGCCAAGGCGAAGACGATTTTGTGGAACGGCCCGATGGGCTTGTTTGAGAACAAACAGTTCGCCGCCGGCACGAACGCCGTGGCGCAGGCCGTGGCGGACGCCACGCAAAAGAACGGCGCGAAGAGCATCATCGGTGGCGGTGACAGCGTGAAGGCGCTCAACAAGGCCAAACTGGGCGACAAGGTGACATTCATGAGCACCGGCGGCGGCGCGAGTCTGGAATTTCTTGAAGGTGCCGTTTTGCCGGGGGTTGCAGCACTATCTGAAAAGTAGAGGCTGACATGAAAAAGCTTTAATAAAATTTTGAGACTTGTTACCTCGTCTCCGACAACGATTTTTAAAACATGGACAAAGAACGTAAATTGATCATAGCGGGCAACTGGAAGATGAACAAAACGGCGTCCGAGGCGCTGGCATTGGTCGGCAACCTCAAATTGGAACTGGCCAATATCCGGGAAGTGGACATCGTCATCTGCCCGCCGTTCACGGCGTTGGAATCGGTGTCGAAGGTTGTTCTGGACTCGAATCTCCGGCTGGGCGCGCAAAACATGAGCGAGCAGAATTTCGGCGCGTTCACCGGCGAGATTTGTGCCGGGATGCTCAAGGAATTTTCCGTGCGCTACGTCATTCTCGGCCATTCCGAGCGGCGCCAGTATCAAAAGGAATCCAACGCGCTCATCGCCCGAAAAGCGGCGGCGGCCCATGGCGCCTCGCTCAAACCCATCGTCTGCGTTGGCGAAACCCTCGCCGAGCGCGAGGAAGGGCAGACGGACAAGGTGTTGGAAACGCAAGTGCGCGGCAGCCTCGCCGGATTGACGAACGAACAAATGGTTGAGACCATCATGGCTTACGAACCGATTTGGGCCATCGGCACGGGCAAAACGGCAACCACGCAGCAGGCGCAGGACGCGCACGCCTTCATCCGTTCGTTGCTGGTGAAGATTTTCGACGAAGTCGTCGCCAAAAAAGTCCGTATTCAATACGGCGGCAGTGTAAAACCGGCGAACGCACGCGAGTTGATGGGCCAGCCAGACGTGGACGGCGCGCTGGTCGGCGGCGCCTCGCTGGAGGCGCGAAGTTTTGCTGACATTATTAAAAATTCAATATAGAAATTGATTATGAGTTTCATCGTTGGAATTTTGACGTTTTTTCTGGTGGTCAACTGCGCCCTGCTGATTCTATTGATTTTGATTCAACTGCCAAAGAAGGACGCCGGTGCCGGCATGGCGTTTGGCGGAGCGGCGGCGGACGCACTGTTCGGCGCGGGTTCAGGCAACGTGCTGACCAAGGTCACGAAGTACTCGACCATGATTTTCTTCGGTTTGGCCTTGATTCTCGGCTTTTTGCAAAACAAGGTGCATAACCAGAGCAGCACGGCGGAGTTTGAAAAGCAGGTGGAACAAAAACAAATGCAAACACCGTTCTCCGCGCCTCAGCCGGTGACGCCGCCGGCCTCCCAATCGGCCACGCCACCCGTTTCCACACCAGCGGCTGCGTCCACAAACAATTTGCTCGCAGTGCCCCTGTCTGCGCCAACCAATGCTCCGGAGGCGCCGACGCAATCGAAATAACGCGATGGCCATTTTTCAACGCGCCCGGCGGATTTTTTCGCGGGCGCGTTTTTCCTTTTGGCCCGGGCAATGCCTGCTGGTGTGCGCCCTGGTTTGGGGCGGATTATCGGGTTGTGTCCGCCATGAACCGCCCGCCGATGTCACCATCATCAACAATGCCGAACCGGAATCGCTCGACCCGGCCATCATCACCGGTCAGCCGGAATTTCGCATTGTCATCGGTTTGTTCGAAGGATTGGCGCGGCTGGACCCGGAAACAGCCCGGCCGATTCCCGGTTTGGCCGAACGTTGGGAGATTTCGCCCGACGCCTGCATCTACACATTCCATTTGCGCACGAACCTGGTCTGGTCCACCGGCGAGCCGATCACGGCGGACGATGTGGTCTATTCCTGGATCCGGGCCTTGAACCCAATGTCAGCGGCGGATTATGCGGGCCAGCTTTATTACCTTAAAAACGCCGAGGCCTTTAATACCGGCAAAATCAAGGACCCGTCGCTCGTCGGCGTTCACGCTCCGGACAAATTCACCGTGTGTGTCGAACTGAATCATCCCACCGCGTTTTTTCCCGATATCTGCGCGATGCCGATAGCCGCGGTGGTGCCGCGCTGGACCATTGAGAAATACGGTGACCGGTGGCTGATGGCGCGGCCGTTGCCGTCCAGCGGACCGTTTGAACTCGTCGCCTGGCGAATCAACGACAAGGTCCGGCTGCGCAAAAATCCCCGGTACTGGGACGCCGCGAACACCCGGTCGGAAATCATTGACCTGCTGCCCATCGGCTCGTCTTCCGCAGCGTTGAATCTTTACGAGGGCGGGCAGGTGGACGTGGTCTGGGACAAGGAACTGGTGCCGGTCGAATTGTTGGACGTGTTGCTGAAACGACCGGATTTTCACACGTTCAATTATCTGGCGGCCTATTTCGTCCGGTTCAACGTGACGCGCAAGCCGTTTGACGACCCGCGGGTGCGGCGGGCGCTGGCGCTGGCGGTGGACAAGGAACGCATCGTCAAGAAAATCACCCGCGCAGGCGAGCAAACTGCGTCACACCTGGTTCCCAACGGCACGGCCCATTACACCTCGCCTGCAGGACTCGGGTACGACCCCGAACTGGCCAAAAAACTTCTGGCGGAAGCGGGTTATCCCGGCGGACAGGGTTTTCCGCGGTTTGATTACATCTTCAACGCGGCGGCGGGCGGCTCGGCAAAAATTCACGAGGAGATTGCGATTGAATTGCAGCAGATGTGGCACGACACGCTCGGCATCGACATGGAATTGCGGCAACTGGAGTGGAAGGTGTATCTCAGCGCGCAGGACCATCTCGATTACAATCTGTCGCGCTCCAGCTGGGTGGGCGATTACAACGACGCCAACACGTTTTTGGGCATGTTTACCAGCAATGACGGCAACAACCGCACCGGCTGGAAAAATGCGCAATATGATGCGTTGATCCGTGAAGCCAATGAACAAACCGACCTGAACGTTCGCGAAAAGCTGCTGCAGCGGGCCGAAACAATATTGGTGCGCGACGAACTGCCCATCATTCCGCTCTATTTCTATGTCGGCATCAATTACTTCGATACGAACCGGATCCAGGGCATATATGAGAACATCCTCGACGACCATCCGTTGCAGGTAATTTACAAAATCAAAACCGGCAAATAAATGTACTTTATCCGACGCCTGATTTTCACCATTCCGCTGCTGCTGGTCATCAGCGCGCTGGCGTTTGTCCTGGTGCATCTCGTCCCCGGGGGACCGTTTGACCGCGAACGAGCGCCCGCGTCACCGGAAATCGAGCGGAACTTGAACGCAGCCTATCATTTGGACGAGCCGTATTGGGAACAATACCTGCGTTACTTCGGTCTGGTCTGGAAAAAAAATGCCGACGGCCACTGGCAGCACGAGCCCGCGAGTTTCAACGTCTCATATAAATACCGCAGCCATCGCGTCAGCGATATCATCGCGCAAGGCCTGCCGGTTTCAATGACGCTGGGTGCGCTTGCCTTCAGCTTCGCGATGGGCATCGGATTGCCGCTCGGATTTTTTACCGCGGCCGGACGCGGGCGCTGGGAAGACTACGCGGGGAGTTTTCTCGCCATTTTCGTCGTATGCGTGCCGGGATTCGTCGTCGCGCCGTTGTTGATTCTCAGTTTCTGCATCAAATTGCATTTATTGCCCGTCGCGCTCTGGGAATCGCCCTGGCACATGATTTTGCCGACGTTTGCGCTTGGTTTATTTTTTGCCGGGAAAATTGCGCGCCTTTTCCGCGAGGGAATGTTGAATGCCATGCAATCCGAATTTGTAACCGCCGCGCGCGCGAAAGGACTCGGCGAAAATCTGTTGCTGCTCAAACACGCCGTCCGTATCGCCATCCTGCCGGTCGTTTCCTATTCCGGCCCCATGCTGGCCGACCTGCTGACCGGCTCGTTTGTCATCGAGAACATATTCCAGATCCCTGGCATCGGCGTTTTTTTCATCAACAGCTCCGTGAATTCCGATTATACGATGACGGTTGATCTGGCCTTGCTCTACGCATTGCTGCTCATCGTGTTGAACCTGGTGGTGGATTTCGCCTACACCCTGCTCGACCCGCGCGTGAAATATGAGTGAGACCATCATCCAACCCAACGTTTCGCCCGGCAAACGCGCGTGGCAGCGCTTCCAGCGGAACCGCGCGGCTGTCATCAGCGCATGGTACCTGGTTTTTCTCCTGCTCGCCATCGGTGCGTGGCCCATCGTTTTGAAAGTTGCCGGCGGGTCATTTGCCCAAATCCATAATCCCAACCAGCTTTCCGACACAGCCTTTGCCCCGCCTGGCGCGCAACACTGGTTTGGCACGGATGTTCACGGACGTGATGTTTTCTCGCGGGTGCTGTTCGGCGCGCAAATTTCGCTGCTCGTCGGCATCGTCGGCGCCGGTGTGAGCCTCATCATCGGCGTGTTGTGGGGCGCGATTGCCGGATACGTGGGCGGGCGCGTGGACAACGCGCTGATGCGCATCGTGGATGTGCTTTATTCGCTGCCGACGATCATTTTCGTGATTGTACTCATCACCACGTTCGGAGAAGTGCTCAAGCAATCGCATTTCGTCGGCAACTCACCGGCCCTGGCCGGCGCCCTGCGCGTGGCGCTTCTGTTCATTGGCCTCGGCGCGGTGTCGTGGCTGACCATGGCGCGCATTGTGCGGGGGCAGGTGCTGTCACTGCGGACACGGGCTTTTGTTGAGGCCAGCCGGGCGTTGGGTGGCGGGCCGGTGCGGATTCTGGCGCGGCACATCATCCCGAATGTTTTTGGCGTCGTGATCACCTATCTGGCGCTCACCGTGCCGGCGATCATCCTATACGAATCGTTTTTGAGTTATCTTGGCCTGGGTGTGCAACCGCCGATGGCGAGCTGGGGCACGCTCATCGCGGAAGGCGTCGGCCAGATCAACCCCATCCGGATTTACTGGTGGCTCATCGCCTTTCCCGCCGGCGTGCTGGTGACGACGTTGCTGGCGCTGAATTTTCTCGGCGACGGCTTGCGCGACGCGTGGGATGTAAAGAGCAAATAATCGGTGGGGCGAGTGTCCCCGCAAGCCGGTTTATTTTGTTTCATTGTCGGTGCGCATAGAACTGTCCACCCTGCCAGACAAATAATCCCGGATCCGCCATTTCAAGAACGTCGAGCAATGCTGTGGCATGGCCTTGTTGCGCAAGGGCCAGCAGGCGTTGAAATCCTTCTCTAATTTTCGCAATTCACGGATGCCCGTCCGGGCCAGGCGTATCGCCTCGGAATTATTTTCCGCTGCCCGTGCCTGCTGCCAGAGCATGAACCGGCACGACTGGGCGGCCATGCGCGCGGCCAAACCCAATTCATGTGCCAGAACATTTCCAGCTTTGCCTGAAGGTTTCGCGCGCCGAAGCACAGCGCACTGTTTGTCAATTTCCTTCAAGGTGGCTCGAATGTTTTTGGCGGAAATCCAGGCGTGATGTTTCCATCCGTTCCGGCAAAATAATTCGTGCTGCTCCGGCGGCGGGACGGCGATGGCAGTTCCCAGCGGAGTTTCGTTGGGAACGGCGAAATTCAACTTCCGATGTGCCTGGCCGAGTGCAAACGCCGCTTTGGCTGCGTTGCCGGTCGGATCCTTGAAAACATCGCGGCTCAAAACCGGAATCAATTTTGCCTCATCAAACGTCTTGGCGCACCAGCTCAACGACGCGCCGGCAAGGTAGGGAAGATAACTGACGGCGAGCGGCTGCGGATGGCCGCCATCGCCCCAATCGGTTATGAGATAACCAATGGCGCCATGCTTGCGACCGGCCTGGGCGGCGGCGAGCAGATTGGCCAGCGCGTTGTCGTGCCGGCCAACCAACGTCTGCCAGGTTGATGTCCCGGGACAGACGTAAAACGGTATTCTTGCCCTGGCGAACAACGCCGCTTCGCGATCGAACTGATGGTCCGCTTCGTAGCCCCAGTTCAGCGCAATGACATCGCGCGGCAGTTCCTTGATGAGTTTTGGATACTTTAAAATGATGTCGCCCCAGAACATCATCCGTTTATTGTGGGCGGAAACCTCGCGATAAATCTGTTTGAGGAAATCCAGATAAACATGGCCCTGGCCTTTTGCCGCGCAAAGCTTTTTGCTCCGGCCCCGGCCCAGGTCCCATGTCTCGTCACAGCCGACGTTGAAAAACCGGCTCGAAAAGTTCGGCAATAATTCATCGTAAAGCCCGCGCAGGAAGGGCAGGGTGCCGGGATGATCCGGCGCGAGCGTGGAAGGGTGACGGTCGAATTCGCCGCTGTAATCGGGGTAAGGTCCGGAGACCTCGGCCAGCTTTTTAAGCCGGGGATGTTCCAGGAATTGGCGCAGGTGGCCGAAGGAATTTTGATTGGGCACGAGGTCAATGCCAAGCTGCTGGCAGCGCGCGTCAAGCTTGCGGATTTCCTCGCCGGTCAGCGCGCCCCAGCTTTGCCAGACGGAAGGGTAGCGGCGATAGGCGAACGTGTGCTCGGTATAGAGTTGAAATTCGTTGATTTTGAAATCGGCAAGGTGCCCGACCAGTTCGAGCAGTGTTTCGAGCCTGGGTACGCGGCCGCGCGATATGTCCAACATCACGCCCCGCCGCGCAAAATCCGGCCAGTCACGGATTTTGAGGCATGGCAGGCGCCGGCCGTACTGGCGCAATAATTGTCGCATCGTAGCCATGGCCACCCCCAGTCCGGCAGCTTCACGGAACTCAATCCTTGCGCCTTTGCGGTCGATGGTGATTGCGTACCCTTCGGGATGGTCGGGCGCGGAGTTGCTGCGGACGACGGTGAAAGTCGGGAGCGCGCGCTCCCGGCCCAGTGTGAGCGTGCCCGGAAGCAGGTTCAGCAAACGGGGGCAGGGGAGTAAGACGGGCGGTTTCACAACCGTGATGCCGCCTACTTTTGCGCCGGAATCATACCGCTTTTTCGCGCGTAATTGAACAATCCGCCGGCATCCACCACCGGGCGCACGTCGCCCAGGGGCTTGAACTTGAAAACCTTGCCGGTCGCCTTGATGGTGACCATGGCCGCATCGAGATCGACAGTGACCACGTCGCCATTTTTCAGCGTGTCGCAAAGGCGTCCGGTGATTTCGCAGGGATAAAGTTCGCCGGTGGCAACGCTGTTGCGGAAAAAGATGCGCGCGAAGCTTTCGGCCAAAACGATTTTGCAACCAGCCGAACCCAGGGCAATCGGTGCATGCTCGCGTGAGCTGCCGCAGCCGAAATTTTTTCCGGCCACGACGATCGGATATTCGCTGTCAAGCCTGCCAATTTTGACAAACCGCTCCGGATAGAGCGATTCGGGCAGGCCACAAAGTGCGAAGCTGCCGAGCTTTTCGTATTCATCGGGAATCGTCGGCACGAGCGTGAGATACTGCGCGGGAATGATCTGATCGGTGTCAATGTTGTCGCGCACCACATAAACCGGGCCGGTAAAAACGGATTGCATGACTGGAATGTGCGCTGAAAAAATGAACTTTTCAATCAGATTCCTGCGGGCGGACAGGGACGGCGGAATTCGTGTTGTTCCTGCTTCGGTTACGCAATCATAGCAAGCGCCTGATTATGAATAGGATGACCAGAATCCAAAAAACTATGGCAAAGGTCACCCATAGTTTTTTCCGATTTGCTCCCGATTGTGGACTGTATTTTTTTCGCCGGTGCCTCACCCGTTGATGGAGTGGCTGATTTCGTCCAGCCATATTTTTGCCATTTGCCGTCTGGAAGTTTGCCGGAAGAACGGCCTTCGGATCTTTTTGAGGTGAGGCAACATGTGATGTCAACTTGCGCGGGGCAATCGGGAGAGAACCAAAATCCTTTCTTTTGACGGGATGCGGGTACCCGACCGGCAAAGCCATTTCCCACAATGAGCGTTGCCGGATATCTTCAACGGTGGCCCGATGCTCATCAAGGCGATCGGGCGGAACGGAATCGGCCAAAGTGGAGAGGGCAATGGTCATGGACCAGAATCGATGCAGACATTTGTTGCTGCGATTGAACTTGAGGAACGGGCTTTCCACGTTGTGCCGCCTGACTCCCATGGGCTGCAAGTTGGATGCTTCGACCACAAGGGTATGAACCATGTTACACGGGTAGGGCAGCGAGAAAGGTGTCCGTCGGTCGCCCTTTTGAGGCATTTGCAGAGTATGCGACAGCAAATCGTTGGGGAAGCGAAACCGGCACATTCCGTGTTTTGGATGTGCGGCCAGGAAGCCGTTGATTTCGAAAACCTCTGCCAGGACAAATTCGTTGGCTGCGCGATCATCAAGGTATTCAAGAGCGCCAATACGCTTTGCGTTCACGAACCGGTTGGTACAGAGTTGCAGCCTTTCCCCGGCCACCCCGTCCACTCCTGATTTTTCAAATTGTTGGCGCAGAGCTTCAGCCTGACTGCCCTTGGTTTGCAACACCACTGATAGAAACGACGGAGCTCCCGTTGTATCCAGCAGGATGGTCTCCTTCAATTCATACCGGCTGGCCTGAACCGGAGCGCGTGGAGCTTCGATCAAACCGGTGGCCGCCGGGTCCACCGGCAGGCCGACGCCATAATCAGGAATGAACCGGTTAAATACGCCGCCACCCTGTTGTTTCATCGTTGCATCCACCCAGCGGGTTTCACCATGCACGTTGAATTCGACAACGACGTGGTTGAACAAACCATCCATGGGCAGCATGGCGGCCAGGGATTTTCGCAATTTAGTGTTTACCAATATCGGACGGGCCGATATTCCCAACCGCTTAAGCAGATGGACCAGCAGGAAGGAAAGATCCTTGCAATCGCCATATCGCCTGCGAGCCACAATTTTCGGGGGACCGGGCGCCTGGCCGCCCGGCTCGATGTTCACACTCAAATAACGGAATTCGTCCTGGACCAGCTGAATCGCCTTTTCGACCCGAAGCAAAACGTCCGGTTCCTGGCCGGTGATTTCTTTCACAATTTCCTCCGGGACCGCCTCGTCGCCTTCTGTTTTCCAGGTCTTGTCAACCGCCATCGCAACGGTTCCCCAATCCGGACAATCTGATATTTGAATCCAAGGGCAGGATATGAACCAATCCGGAGTTTCTGGTTCCGGCCCGGGTTCTTCATAATCCTCGCCGGTCCAGACCCACATGACATTGCCGTTTTCGAGGGTCTCGGCCGGCTGCAAATCCGCGGAGGCCGATTTCCATTTCATGGGCCGGGACTCATCAAATCGCAGGGAAAAGTGAAATTTCCCGACGGGAAATCCCTGGGGCAAAGCAAAGAAGGCGGCACAATTTCCGGGGAGCAGCCGGGGCTGGGTCTCAATGGTATAGCAGGATTCGATAATGTCGCCGGGGCGGACATCCTCCAGCAGCAACAGCAAGGTGCACCAGCCGTGGATGACGAATCTTTCCAGCCCTTCTTCCCTCTGAAGCAGGCGGATTTTCCCCAGATTGGTATGATCAAACTCCTGGTCGCCCCGGCGGATTTTTATCCAATGCAACGTCACCAATTGAGTGCGCGGCTCAAATTGAAGCTGCCATTGGGATTGATGCTGCACTGCCTGGATGGTCTCCAGCCGCATCGCCTGGTGATAATGAGTCTGATGGTTTTCCGCATGAATTTGCCGACTGATGAACAAATGGGTTGCCTGACTCGTTTCTTTCGCCTTGAAACCGGCATCAAACGGGCATGAAACCACCCAGTCGGGAACCGGTCCGATGCGCAGGTGGTTTTTGGCGTCAACCAATACATCCATATTCACGAAGGGAGGATTGGTGTCGTCGGGCATTACCATTTTTTACGGATAACTGCCCGTGATTTCAAACTAAAAAACCTGGCCGGACGCTCGAATCCGGCCCCTGACCTTGATGGGAACAGCGGAGCGCCGATTTCCAGACGACCGCAGTTCCGCTGGAATTTCAACACCCGCCGGGCTTCCGTCTTGCCGCTGGCCGTTGAATTTCTATAATCCATCCGTGCTCGACATCAAATTAATCCGCGACCAGCCCGATTTTGTGCGTCAGCGCCTTGCCACGCGCTGGGCAGGGGATGAGGCCCACATTGATGGGATTCTGCAGACCGACGACATGCGGCGAAAAACACTCGCCGAGGTCGAGACCCTCAAGGCCCAGCGCAACCGGGCGTCGAAGGAAATCGGCGCCTTGATGGGCCAGAAGAAGGCCGCCGAAGCCGAAGCCAAGAAAGCCGAGACGCGCGAGTTGGGCGACCGGATTGCCGCACTGGACAAGCAGGCGTTGGAAGCCGGGGCGGCGCGAGATCAACTGATGCTGCGTCTGCCGAATCTGCCGCATGAATCGGTGAAGATCGGCAAAACGGCGGAGGACAATCCGGTGGTGCGTGTCCATGGGGAGAAGGCGGCGTTTGCTTTCAAACCGAAGTCGCATGTCGAGCTTTGCGAGTCGCTCAAGCTCGTGGATTTTGCCCGGGCGACAAAACTATCCGGGAGTGGCTTTCTGCTCTATACGAACTGGGGCGCGCGGCTGGAGCGGGCGCTGATTCAGATGCTGCTTGATTTGCACACGGGCGAACACGGTTACACGGAAGTTTCGCCGCCGTTTGTGGTCGGGCCGCAATGTCTCGAAGGCGTCGGGCAATTTCCCAAATTCAAGGACCAGTATTACGGCGTGGCGGAGGGCGACAAGACGGCGGAGCTGGGGAAATTATATCTGGTTCCGACCGCCGAGACGCCGGTGGCGAACATTCATCGCGAGGAAATTCTCAAGGAAGGCCAGTTGCCGGTTTATTACTGCGCCTACACGCCGTGCTTCCGGGGTGAGGCGGGCGCGGCGGGCGTCGGCACGCGCGGCATGATCCGCGTGCATCAGTTCGACAAGGTGGAATTGATCAAGCTTGTGAAACCGGAAACCGGCTATGATGAACTGGAAAAAATGGTGGTGAATGCGGAACGCGTGCTTCAACTGCTTGGCCTGCATTACCGCGTGGTGTTGTTGTGCACGGGCGACATGGGTTTTGCGAGCGCAAAGACCTACGACATCGAGGTTTGGGCGCCGGGGCAGGGGAGTTATCTCGAAGTGTCGAGCTGCTCGAATTGCGAGGATTTCCAGGCGCGCCGGATGAATCTGCGCTTTAAAACGGAAGCGGGCGAAAACCGGTTCCCACACATCCTCAACGGGAGTGGCACGGCCCTGGCGCGATTGTTTGTCGCACTGATAGAAACGCACCAGCAGGCGGACGGAAGCGTGCTGATTCCCGCGCCGTTGCAACCTTACCTGAAAACGGACCATATCCGCGCTTAAGTCAAAGGGCTGGCACACAAAATGACTAATGACGAAGCGCTAATGACTAAAGAATACCGAAGCAGCGAAATCCCAAAAAGGTGCGCTCGAACGTCATTCGTCATTCGGGTTTTGATAATTCTTTCGCCATTCGGATTTAGTCATTTGTCATTCAATTCACCGGCAGCTTTTTATGCGGGAAGCTTATGAAGATCCTCCTGGCCAGCAGCGAAGTCCATCCGTATTCCAAGACCGGCGGGCTGGCGGACATGGTTGGCGCGCTGGGCAAGGCGCTGGTGCGCGCCGGCCAGGAAGCAGGCATCGTCACGCCGCTGTACCAGGGCATCCAGAAGCAATTTCCAGCCATGCGCCGGTTGGATTGGCAGTTCAATCTGCCGTTGGGTTCACAGTTGGTGCGGGCGGGATTGTGGTCGCTGGAGGTTGAAAAAGGACTGACGGTCTATTTCGTTGATCAGCCGGAATTCTATCAGCGCGCCGGCATTTACCTGGAGAACCATGTCAGTTACCCGGACAATGCCGAACGGTTCATTTTTTTTTCAAAATGTGTGGCGAATCTGGCGCGTTATCTGCCGTGGCGGCCGGATGTCGTTCATGTCAACGACTGGCAGGCCGGGCTGGTGCCGGCATTGATGCTGCAGCAGCGGCGCGGGGAAGGGTGGGGGAATCCGCCGCCAGTGTGCCTGACGATTCACAATCTCGCTTATCAAGGAACGTTCCCGGCGGCCGCATTTGCGCTGACCAATCTGCCACAGGAATATTTCACCATTGACGGCGCCGAGTTTTACAAACAATTGAACTGCCTCAAGGCCGGCATCGCGTTTGCCGATGCAATTACGACGGTGAGCCCGCGTTATGCGCGTGAAATCACGACGGAGGAATTCGGGTGCGGCCTGGATGGCTTGTTGCGGCGGCGGCGGGCCCGGCTGTTCGGAATTCTTAACGGCGTGGATCACGAGGAATGGGATGCCCGGCACGATCCGTTTCTCAACCACCCATATTCCGCAGCGCGGCTGGCGGGCAAACAGAAGAACAAGGTCGAATTGCAAAAGGAAATGGGTCTGCCGTTGGCGGCGGACACACCGTTGTTCGGCACCATCACGCGGCTCGCGGAACAAAAAGGCGTGGACATCCAGCTGGGCGCGCTCGAAGAAATGTTGAGCGCGGACATTCAGTTTGTCTTGCTCGGCAGCGGCTCGGCGGCCTTTGAGCGCGGCTATCACAAACTGTCCCGCCGCTTTCCGTCCCGCGCGGCTGTTCGCATCGGCTACGACGAAGGCCTGGCGCACCGGATCGAAGCCGGGTGCGATTTTTATATCATGCCTTCGCGTTTCGAGCCGAGCGGCCTGAACCAGATGTACAGCCTCCGTTACGGCACGATTCCCATCGTCCGCGCCGTTGGCGGTCTGGACGACAGTGTGGTTGATTTTTCACAGGATGCGGCCCGCGCCAACGGAATCAAATTCCACGAATACTCCGCCCGGGCGCTGGCCAAGGCAATTCGGAAGGCCCTGGCGCTTTACCAGCAGCCTGGCTTGTTGCGGCGTTACCGCCAAAACGCCATGAAGGCGGATTTTTCCTGGAATCAAACTGTTGGCGAATATCTGAAGGTCTACGAGACGGCTGGAAAAATCAGCTCTGGACCAGATTGACAAATCGTTGGGCGCGCTCCTTGACGGCGGCGGTCGGATGATCCACCACCCACGGCGCGTTCCAAAGCACGTAAAATTCAAAGTCCGTTGGCTGCCGCTTGTGGATGCGTTCAAATCTATTCAACCGTGGAGTCATGGTTATCTGAGCCGCAGTCAGCGCCTGCTGGGGATTTTGCGGATTTCCGCCCGGCCAAAGCTCCGGCCGGATTTGGAACCGGGAAACTTCTCCAACCGATCCGATGGCCCGATCGTTGTTGCCGCTTTCAATCATGGAAAGCGCATCCCAACGATCCATTGCCAAAGCCGGCTTTGCCAGCCCGAGGCCAGCCAAGATCAACATGATGACAGGTAGACTAACTTTCATCGTGGGCTAATAAAGCTGAAGGGTGACGCGGCGTCAACAGGATTGTCATTATATTAAATATAACAAACATTGTATAGCTATAATTAAAAGCGAGACAGTGGTCAAGGCTATGGTTTAAGCATTTGATATTGAGCATAATAAAGTTACGTTTGTGTTTCTTGTGTCCACTAATAGGATAACTTAAAGTTGCATCGGCTCGCTGTTAAGCGGCCCGGTAGTCAAGGTTAGAACGCTGAATTAGTCTGTAAGTCGTTGTCAGTTAACAGATGTGGCAGGTAGTCAATGGACGAGAATGTGTGCAAGTCCTTGATAATAAAGCAAGGACCCCTGCCCTTGCGGCGTTCGCAGGCATATCCCTTTGTTCTCAGGTTACTTTTGATTTGTTGTTCGAAAGAGCGGTGGCAATACTTCTTTGAAACAAATATCCTCGGGATTGACTCCCGCATCAGCCAAGGCTTCTTTGCGCGGCTTGCTTGGGGCGAAAAGCGGCGACAACGGCATGGCCGGCTCCTGAAATGAACTCGTACCAGCCTTCATAACCAGTAACACGGGCCAACTGCGACTGGAATTGCAACCCCAAATCTCTTCCGGGGCGGAATTCCCAATAAAATATGGCGTGCCGTCCGAACCGACAAAGCCGGAATACCTGAGCCCGGATTGCGCAACGGCGCGTTCCAGCGCGAACAAACCTGTAGCCTGCTTTGCGTAAGAAATTGATTTCTTGGAGTCAAAAAACTGTTCCAATTTTTTGCCGTACGAATTGACTCTCGCGGTAATAAACCAATCGCCATCTTCCAACCGGCCGCCGGTGATTTTTTCAATTTGACCCTGATCCGCGCGGGCGGCCGGACAGAAGTCGAATCCCCAGGCATCCGGCTGGCATTTCATCAGATCCGTCAGGCGCAGAAAAAGCCAGGCCCGGAACAAGGGCGAGCCGGCCCGTGAATCTTTGATTGAATCAAGGGCTTCAAGCAGCGGGCTGGCGTAGGAATTGGCGCCAGATAACACCTTCTCCAGGCCAACAGAATAAAATGCGGCAGTCTCTTGAAGGTGGCCAAGGTCTTCAACGCGATAGACCAGTTGGGTCGGGGACAACCGGTATTGATCATCAAAACAGCCATAATCCCGATTTTGAAACTGGACGATGGTCGAAAATCTGGATGGCGCCCAGGCCTTGATCTGCTTCCAACCGAGCGTGTTGGTGAACAGACCAACGGTGATCCATTCCACGATTTGTGTTCCCTCCGGATCCAGCCAAAGACGATATCGCCGATGGTTTGAACTGATGGCAGGGTCATTGTTGAGTTGCTGAAGTATCAACCGCTCGGCGGGCATCACTGTTTCCGGGACAAAATGTCCGGTTCCACTTCTCAGGCAGGTCCAGGTGCCCGCGTTGGTTGCTCCCAGGAGCATGCGGAGGATGGTTTCATCGTTTACGTCGAGGGATTGCACGGCTGAAGCCGCGGCGGCGGGAGGCGAATTGGAAAATCCCGAGGAAACAATCAGGTCGATGTTTTTGGAAAATTCCCTGAGCGTGCCGGCCTTGTGCAGTGCGGCCATGCCGTCGTCGATTTTTTTCAACTCCCGATCAAAGGCCACCATCCTGGCATGCACCGCGGTCGAACGTTCCAGGAGGTCGCCCCGCAGGCTTAAATAATTTGTAAATTCAGCCTCGCAATCGTTGATTTTCCGCACCAGACCGGCGAGTGTGCCTGTTTGGGTGGCGGATTTTTCCAGAGACGACCGGTAATCCAATGCGTTGCATTGCTTTTCGGCACTGGCAATCCACTGGTCCAGGTGGTTATTGACGGCCATGCTGTTCTGGGACAGAAATTTCTGCCATTGCGACTCCAAGGCTTGAAAGCCCGGCTCATTATCGATCCTCAGGTCCGGGGCCAGAGCGTTCAAGGCATTGCGCACCGTGGCGAGCTGGCCGGCTGTGCCGGCCAATTGGGCCGCGTCAGGATCGCCTGCGATTTTTTTCGGGAAATTGGCAAAAGCGGCTTCATAATTTTTTAACAAGGCGTGTTGCTTTAGCAAAAAGGTTCCGGCGTCAGTCACCGCCGCTTGGACACTGTCGGCTCTCAACATACGCGGTTTCGCGTGGACGCGGTCCAGCAGCTTTTCAACCCTATGCGCCTGTTGTTGGGCAATGGCCGTCTGGAGCTGGCCGGCAAAACCGTTTGCCTCTCTGCGTGTCTTCATTGGGCCAAGCACAAGGCAGGCGATGACTGCGCCCGCCATCAAGGTGGCCGACAAAAGAATCATTCCCTTGTGCGAGCGAATGAAGGCAGAACTGTTCATGCGCGAAATCAGGCCAAATTCAAGCCCGTTCTTTTGTGCGATTGAACACCCCGGCCATTTTACGCACGAACCAACGGGGAAGGATTCGAAGCAGAAAAACGAGAAAACGGTATTGCCAGCCGGGGATGGCCAGCAACCGGCCCTTGCGGAAAGCACGGTGGCCGTGGCGCGCCACGGTAGCCGCCGGCATTTTTGGCGTGTTGAGCCGCCGCATTTTTTGTCCGTGCGAGACGTTGCCGAAATTGGTTGCGGTCGGACCCGGACAAAGCGCCGTCACGGTCACTCCCGTGCCGGCGAGTTCTTCCGCCAGCGCCTCGCTGAACGAAAGCACGTAGGCTTTGGTTGAATAATATATTGCCATGCCGGGTCCGGGCAGGAATCCGGCCAGCGACCCGACATTGAGCACGCCACCGCGCCGGCGCTCGACCATGCCCGGAAGAAACAACCCCGTCAGTTCCGTGAGCGCGGTGATGTTGACCCGGATCATTTCGAGCTGTCGCTGGAGCGGCAACCCGCCAAACGCGCCGTTCGCGCCGAATCCGGCGTTGTTGACCAAAACGTCCACCTCGACTCCCCTGCCCTGCAATTCCTTGAAAACGTGAGCGGAAGTTTCGGGCCGGGAAAGATCGGCGGTTAAAACGAGCGCTTCAATTTTGTGCGTCTGACGCAATTCTTCAGCCAGCGTTTCCAACGCGCCGGTGTTGCGGGCGAGCAGCACCAGCCGGCAGCCGTCCGCCGCAAAACGCCGCGCCAGTTCCAGCCCGATGCCCGACGACGCGCCGGTGATTAAAACCGTTTCGCAATTCGCGGCGTTCATTTGGCCTGGCGCAGATTATTGATTTCCCCAACCGAACCGTTTGGTGATGGGCCAGTAAACGAAGAAGGATTTGCCGATGATATTTTTCGCCGGAAAAGGACCCCAGGCGCGCGAATCGAAGCTGTTGCAGGTGTTGTCGCCCATGACCATGTAGGAGGCAACATTCCGTTCAACACCATCCGCTCCGATTTCCACCAGTTCGTTCGTATAAACCGTTGCCTCGTCGGGGAACAACGGCGCAAGAGCAAGTCCCGGAGGAATGTTGTAGCGCACCGCGATGGTTCCGTTCAGATGGCCGGAATATTCGTTCTCGCGCGGCGGCTGGCTGGGATCGAAGGAGTACACATTCTCAAAGTGAGGGGTCGACGCGTCCAGCCGCTGGCCGTTGATGACCAGATGCCGGTCGTCGCCGATTTGCACGCGTTCACCGGGCAGCGCGACCAGTCGTTTGATGTAAAACTGGTCCTGCGGCATCATCGGATGCTGGATGCCCTTGGTTTGAAAGACGACAATCTCGCCACGGCCGGGCTTGCGAAAATTGTAGCTGAGCCGGTCCACAAACAAATGGTCGCCCGCGCTCAGGCGCAGTTTCACTAGGTCCTTGCCCTTTTGACACGGCTGGCCTTCCCCGAATTCCGCATGCGTTCGCAGTTGGGCGCGCATCTGCAGGGTTTGTTCGCCGTAGTCCGGTGGAAACCAGATGGTCTGGGACTGGCCGCCAATCCAGATGGTTTGCCACAGGTTGAAAATCAGGAACCGGACCGGCGGCTCGACCGCCTGCAATTCACCGTCGTTTTGGGCCACGATGTGAACGTACGAAATTCCTTCAAACCATTCCCGGACCCGTTCCCAGCCGGTCGGAATTTTAAAATCCGCTTCGTTGTGCGGGCTGTAGTGCGACAAATAATTTTTTGAGGTGACACCGAACAACGTCGGTTGCAACGAGCCGGTGGGGATTTTGAACGGTTGCAGGAAAAACGTGCGGATCGCCATGGCCACCGCCACGGCCACGAGAATGACCTCGACATTTTCACGCCACAGGGCATTTGGATACGGCTTGAGCCACTTGTTCGCGGCAAAGTCCAGCTCGTCCATCTTGATCCGGATCTTGCCGATGTTTTCTCCCGCCGCGACGGTGTCCCGCAACTGGTTCATCACCAGGGTCACTCCGCTGATCGCCGGTGGAGTGAGGATGTCGCGTTGCGCGCACAACATATGATGCACGTGCTTCTGCATCGCGCACGCCTCGCGAACGGTTGAGGAGAAGAACCAGCGTAAAATCATAAAGTGTGACTGGTTACAGATGATGGCTGACGAGGACCAAAATCAAGCAAATTGGGCCTTGAATTCCTCCCGTGCACCGGCCTTCGACCTCCTGGCAAGACCTGGCGGAGCTAGGCCGGCTTGATTCTCGACTCGTTTTCATGCTTTTAACACCTCGATAAATGCTTCCTGCGGAATATTGACCGAGCCGAACGCTTTCATGCGTTTTTTGCCTTCCTTCTGCTTTTCCAGAAGCTTCCGTTTGCGTGTGATGTCGCCGCCGTAACATTTCGCCGTCACATCCTTGCGGAAGGCGCTGACTGTTTCGCGCGCGACAATTTTTCCGCCGATGGCCGCCTGGATGGCGACCTGATATTGCTGATGCGGGATGACCTCCTTGAGCTTGGCGGCGAGCGCGCGTCCCCGGCCCTCCGCCTTGTCGCGATGCACGATGCACGAAAATGCGTCCACCGACTCGCCATTGACGAGCATGTCGAGCTTCACCATGTCGGATGCCCGATAATCGGCGTGCTCATAATCCATCGAACCGTAGCCGCGCGTCATGCTTTTGATTCGGTCATGGAAATCGATCAAAATCTCATTCAATGGCAACAGGCCCGTCAGCATGACCCGGCGTGCATCGAGCGTTTCCGTATGGTCCACTGTGCCACGCTTTTCGGAAATCAAGGCCATCATGTCGCCGATGCTTTCGTTCGGGCAGATTACAAAGGCCTTGACCATCGGCTCTTCGATTTTCTGGATGTAATTCGGTTCCGGCAAAAACGCCGGATTGTCAATTTGCTTCACGACCCCGTCGCTCATCGTCACGCGATACACCACGCTCGGATAGGTGGCGATGATGTCCATGCCATATTCGCGCCGCAATCGTTCCTGCACAATTTCCAGGTGCAACAGGCCAAGAAACCCGCAGCGAAAACCGAAACCGAGGGCGACCGACGTTTCCGACTGGTAAACAAACGCCGAGTCGTTGAGCTGCAACTTTCCCATGTTCGCCTTGAGATGTTCGTAATCAGCGGTGTTGATGGGGTAAATCCCGCTGAATACCATCGGATGAATCTCTTTGAACCCCGCCAGCACCGGCGAGGGGTTCCGCGAATCCGTTACCGTGTCGCCCATCTTCACTTCCTTGGGGCTTTTGATGTTCGCGGTGAAATAACCGGTCTCGCCCACTTCCAGTTTCTCGCGCACATACGGCTTGGGATTGAAGCTGCCCACTTCCTTCACCTCGACCGTCTTGCCGGAGTGCAGCAGCTTCACGTGCATGCCCGCCTTCAATTCGCCGTTGAATACGCGCACATGCGTGATGACGCCCTTGTAAGTGTCGAAAAGTGAATCGAAGCCCAGCGCCTGCAACGACGGCGCGCCCGTCGGCTTCGGCGGCGGAATGCGCTCAACGATTGCCTCCAAGATTTCTTCAATGCCAATTCCCTCTTTCGCGCTGGCCGAAATCGCCGTGTCGCCGGGAATCGCCAGGATGTCCTCCAGTTGTCGTTTGGCCTGGGCGACGTCGGCGTGCGGCAGATCAATCTTGTTGATGACGGGGATGATGGTGAGGTTCTGCTTCATCGCCAGGTGGACGTTGGCAACCGTCTGTGCCTCGACGCCTTGCGCTGCGTCCACAATGAGCAACGCGCCTTCGCACGCGCTCAGGCTGCGTGACACTTCGTAGGAAAAATCCACGTGGCCGGGCGTATCAATCAGGTTCAGTTCGTATGTCTCGCCGTTTTTGGCTTGGTAACGCATCGTGACCGGATGCGCCTTGATGGTGATGCCGCGCTCACGCTCCAGATCCATGGAGTCGAGCAACTGCGCCTCCATGTCGCGCGTGGCGATGGTGCCGGTGCGATGCAACAGGCGGTCCGAAAGCGTCGTCTTCCCATGGTCAATATGGGCAATGATGCTGAAATTGCGAATATGTGCTGCGTCCATCCGTGTTTCCTAATCTTAATCGTAATCGCAGTGTCGAATTTTAAATTGCGAATCCGAGCGCAGTAGGATAACCGGAAAAGGGATGAAGAAAAGGAAATTTGCCGGGGAGAATCATTGCCAACGATTCACCATAAGGCTTATGATTTGGCAGATAACAGGAACAAAATTATGATTTCAAACGAACGGCCTTCCTCTTTCAGAAGCTGGGTTCAAATGCAACCCCGCCCGGCGGTCCAGGAGGACACCCTTAAATCCGGACAAGTGCAGATTGAACGCAAGACGATTGCCTTCATCCTCAAGGAAAATCCGCGCGGCCGGTTTCTCCGCATCTCGGAAGATTCCGGCGGCCGCCGGAACGCCATCATCATTCCCTCCACCGGCCTGGCCGAATTCCAAAAGCTGCTGGACGAAATGATCAAGGCATCAAACGAACTGCCGCTGGCAAGTCCGCCGCAGATGTAAGCCGTTTACGCCCACCCTCACCTTTTATCCTCTTCCCCGGGGAAAGAAATGGCGGTTGACCGATTTTTATTTTCGGCCGACCTTCCGGCAAATCCAGTCGCGTCAATTCTCCAGGTGACGGCGGACGATTCTCCTTCTCCGTGGGGAGAAGGTCGGGTTGAGGGAGGGCGAACATAACCGGGCGATACAAAAAAAGCAGCGCATGGTTTCGCAGCGGACTTTTCTGCCACGACGCGACGAGGGAATAACTGTTTCCCATCGGCTTGCAGATTCACGTCGACGCCAGTTGCATTTCCTGCCGGTGCTGGTTTAACGTTGAACCATGCAAAGGAGCATCCACGTCGCCACCCCGCCGGCCAGTCCGTTGCTGGTTTTTGACGGCGACTGCAATTTGTGCAGGTTGTGGGTCCGCCGCTGGCAGCAAATGACCGGCGCCAGCGTGGATTACCTGCCCGCCCAGGACCCGCGCATCGCCGCGCAATTTCCCGAAATTCCCTCCCGTCAATATGACACCGCTGTCGTGCTCATCGAAACCGACGGCCGGGTTTATTCCGGTGCGGAGGCCGTTTTCCGCACGTGGGCGCACAATCCCGACCGGCAATGGCCGCTGCGTGGCTATGAAAAATCGCCGCCGCTGGCCAGTCTCGCAGAATGGGTCTATCACCTGGTTGCGGGAAATCGAACCTTGTTCTCCCAGCTGACACGCTGGTTCTGCAAGGGCGCACCTTGACGCTGTAACAATGCGGTATCACAGAAAGTGGAGCGCCGATCTCCGAATTGGCGTGAACGGGCGATTCCCTGCGAAACTTGCCGAATCGGAGTTCGGCGCTCCCTCTCGCACAGGCAGTGTGGTTGGCGGTAAAATTCAACGCCTCTACTCCCACCCTTTGCTTTCACGCGATGATGTGCTAAATATGCCATTATGCATAAAGCCAAGGCGTATTCCGTTCAGACCCAAACTTCGCCGCTCGCACCGGCATCCATTCAACGCCGCGATCCCGGCCCGCGGGATGTGCAAATCCAGATTCTTTACTGCGGTGTCTGCCATTCGGATTTGCACACGGTCCGCAACGAGTGGCACGGCACCACCTATCCGTGCGTGCCCGGCCACGAAATCATCGGTCGCGTGGTGAAAACCGGCGCCCAGGTCAAAAAATTCAAGGAAGGCGACATTGCTGCGGTTGGCTGCATGGTGGATTCCTGCCGCACGTGCCAGAACTGCAAGGACGACCTCGAACAATTCTGCGAGACCGGTGTGACCTTTACCTACAACAGTCCGGACAAACACATCGGTGGCATGACCTACGGTGGTTATTCCGAAGGCATCGTCGTGGATGAGGCCTTTGCGTTGCGCGTGCCGAAAAACCTTGATCTGGCCGCGGCGGCGCCGTTGCTTTGCGCCGGCATCACCACCTATTCGCCTTTGCGCCACTGGAAGGTGGGCAAGGGACAAAAAGTGGGCATCGTCGGTTTGGGCGGCCTGGGTCACATGGGAGTGAAACTCGCCAACGCTCTCGGCGCACACGTGGTCGTATTTACCACTTCGCCGGGCAAAACGCAGGACGCCCTGCGGCTTGGCGCCCATGAGGTCGTGGTCTCCAAAAATCAGGATGAGATGAAGAAACACACCAACAGCTTCCATTTCATCCTCGACACGGTGTCGGCGCGGCACGACATCAACGCCTATCTGGAATTGTTGAAGCGCGACGGCACACTCACGCAGGTGGGCGCTCCGCCCGACCCTTTACCGGTCCAGGTCTTTAATCTTATCTTCGGTCGGCGCACCTTCGCCGGTTCGCTCATTGGCGGCATCCGCGAAACCCAGGAGTTGCTCGATTTTTGCGGCGAACACAACATCACCTGCGACATCGAACTCATCCCCATTCAGAAAATCAACGAAGCCTATGAACGCCTGGTCCGGAACGACGTGAAATACCGCTTCGTGATTGATATGGCCTCCCTGAAATAAATGGCGCCGGGCTATCAAACAAAAGGAAATTTGCCGGCTGGAACCGGAGCGAGGGCTGGCTGGCGAACCCGGGTTGTTCAGGCCCGATAAATTTTTATTTTCCGCCGGCATGATGATACCGTTTTCCCAATGAACAGGAACATTGACAGTCCACCGCATTTGTTTCAGCCGCTCACCATCAAATCGGTCGCGTTGCGCAATCGCATCGGCGTATCGCCCATGTGCGAATATTCATCCGATGACGGCGTGGCCACCGACTGGCATCTGGTCCACCTGGGTTCGCGCGCGGTTGGCGGCGCGGGACTGGTCATCGCCGAGGCCACGGCGGTATCGCCTGAAGGCCGCATCACACCGGGCGACGCGGGCATCTGGGCGGACAAGCACGTTGAACCGATTGCGCGCATCAATCGCTTCGTCAAGGCGCACGGGGCGGTGCCGGGAATCCAGCTTGCCCACGCGGGACGCAAGGCATCAGCCGCTCGTCCGTGGGATGGCGGCGCGCACCTGGCCGACAACGCGGGCGGCTGGCCGACGCTGGCGCCCAGTCCCCTGCCCTTCGGCGACGATTTGACCAAGGTTCCGCGCGCCATGAACGAGGCGGACATCGTCCGCGTACAAGGCGATTTCGTTGCGGCGACCAAACGTTCGCTGGCGGCGGGTTGCGAGTGGCTGGAACTGCATTCGGCGCACGGCTATCTGAGCCATGAATTTCTATCGCCGCTGACGAACCAGCGCACTGACCGTTACGGCGGCGGTTTCGAGAACCGCATCCGGTTCCTGCTGGAGACGACGCGCGCGGTCCGCGCCGTGTGGCCGGAGCGGTTGCCGCTGGCGGTGCGGATTTCCTGCACGGACTGGGTGGATGGCGGCTGGGACATCGAGCAGAGCATCGAGCTGGCGAGGCGATTGAAGGCGGAGGGCGTGGATTTGATTGATTGCAGTTCCGGGGGAACGGTGCCGCACGCGAAAATTCCGTTGGGCGCAGGTTATCAGGTGCCGTTCGCCGAACGCATCCGCCGCGAAGCAGGCATTGCCACGGCGGCGGTCGGCTGCATCACCGAGCCGGCCCAAGCCGATGAAATCATCCGCAATGGCCGGGCGGATGTGGTGCTGCTGGCGCGGGAATTTTTGCGGGAACCGTATTGGCCGCTCAAAGCGGCGCAAGCTCTGGGGCGGAAAGATTCACTGACCACGCCGGTTCAGTACGGCCGGGCGTGGTGATTGCCGACGGTTGAACTAGGCTGAAACCAGTATCGCCTTGTTCTTCTTCAGATATTTCTCAACGGTTGATATGCCACTGCAGGAGTTGGAACATCGGATGGCGTCGGGTTTGGCAAGTTTGTAATGCACCAGCAATTTGCCAACCAGCCCCACCCGGAGATTTAATTCTGCCATTCGCCAGATTTGACCGGTTTCCAGCGGTTGCAGGCGGGTGCGGCGCGTCGGATTGATTTTCCTCATGGCCCATTCTGGGCGGGAACCATCAAGTAAACCAGTTAAATCGCACGGCAATTGTAGAACAGAAAATTTGCCGGCGAAGACAACCAGCTGGCTATGCGACTATTCCTGAATCAAGACCGCCTTGTTTTTTTTCAGATATTTTTCCACGACCCGCTTGCCGCTGACCGAAGTCTGGGTCCGGACGGCATCGGGCTTGGCCAGTTTATAGTGCACCAGCAATTTGCCAACAAGCCCCACCTTGAGGTTTAAGTCCGCCATCCGCCAGATTTGACCGGTTTCCAGCGGTTTAAGACCGATCCGGCGCGTTGGCTTGTTGTTCTTCATAACGGAGTTTGTACCGGAATGTTGAGTTTAACCAGATAAAAATGGCGACACGCCTGAAGCATTTCAAATCTGGGAGCGGCGATCCCTGATCTTTCGGAAGGACTTCTGGTTGCAAAACAACAATTTTCGATTTGTAAGTCCATGGGTAAATCGCCCCAATTTGAGGCAGATTTACCAAAAGTGGACATTGATAAGGACATTTAGGGTGGCGTTAATTTTCAAAATGAAACTCAATTCAGCACAATTGAAGGATAAAAACAGTCTTAAATCCAATTAACACGATTCAGTCAAGGTGTTTGTGGCGAAGGCGGATTAATTTCCAACGCTGCTCCATTCATTGGCATTATTATCGCTCATAAAAATCGGCTGGCCGGACTGTTCCCTCCTTACAGGGTCGCCGGGCCAGTTCCTGGGTTGATGGTTTAGTTGGGTAGGAAGCGAAAGCTTCCACCAAATCCCCGCAGCGATGCGGGGATTTTTTTATGGTAAAACCCGATGCTTGGACGGCCCTGCCTCAACGTGGCGTGAATTTGCGCCGGGATTTTTCCGGCAGCCGCGCCGGATCATTGGGAAGAATCCCGGTAAGCGAGTTTGACAATCCAGTCGGCCAGGAAGAAACAAACAATCCCCAGCGCCAGCGACGGAACGCCAAACGCAAAATATGAAAGCGATGAAGGCAGGTCGGCATCGCTATTTTCACTCGCCGACAGGATGTTTTCAAAGATGTTTTCAAAGCCTGCCCACAAGTTCCACAGGCCATAGAGGATGACCAGAAAACCGATCGTCCGGACGACCACGCCAAATAGTTCGGAAGGTTTCATGTTGCCGTTCCACCAAGGCTGAATCAACGAGAGCCGTCCTGTCAAGCCGGCGAATGAATCCGGTCGTGTCCTAATCTCAATTCGTAATCTTAATCTTAATCAACAAAATTGAGGATTACGATTAAGAGGAAGATTAAGATTAGAACACTGCCATGAATCCACCCGTCAGTTTTGTTTTGGCAAGCGCGCCATTCGCGGATTAACTAGACGCCATGCAAGCTGTGCTCGATTACTTGAAACGCAACCAGACCCGCTTCGTGGCGGAATTGTGCGAATACCTCCGCTTCCCCAGCGTCTCCGCGCAGCCGCTACACAGAAAGGACATGCGCGCCTGCGCCGGATGGCTCGTGAACCACGCCCGCCAGATCGGCCTCGAGGCGCGCCTGTTCGCCACCGCCGGCCATCCCATCGTCGTCGCCAAAACGCCCGCCTTCGCTTCGCTTCGGCGCGGCAAACCGCTGCCGCACTTCATGGTTTACGGCCATTACGATGTGCAGCCGCCCGAGCCGCTCGAGTTGTGGAAGTCGCCGCCGTTCGCGCCCCGCATCGCCGGCCGCTCGATTTTCGCCCGCGGCAGCACGGACAACAAAGGCCAGAACCTCGCGCATTTCAAGGCCGTCGAGGCCTATCTCAAGGCCGGCACTCCCCTGCCCTGCGACCTCACGTTCGTCATCGAAGGCGAGGAGGAGGTCGGCAGCGCCAACCTGGCAAAATTTCTCAAGGCGCAGCGCGCGGCGTTGCGCTGCGACGCCGTGGTGGTCTCCGACACCGGCATGCCCAGCCCGAAACATCCCGCGCTGACTTATTCGCTGCGCGGCATCATCGCCTTTGAAATCACGGTGCATGGCCCGTCGCACGATCTGCACTCCGGCGTCTTTGGCGTGGCGGTGGAAAATCCGGCGATGGCCCTCGCCCGCCTGCTCGCGCAACTCCGTGATGCCCGGGGCCGCGTGGCCATTCCCGGATTTTATGACGACGTCGCGCCGCTATCAGCCTACGAACGGAAACAATTCGCCCGGCTGCCCATCCGGGACCGCGACCTCCAAAAATTGCTCGGCGTCAATAAATTATTCGGCGAACGCGGTTTCACGCCCACCGAACAGCGCAGCGCGCGTCCGACGTTCGAGATCAACGGCCTGACCAGCGGCTATCAAGGCCAGGGCAGCAAGACGATTGTGCCCGCGTGGGCCCGGGCCAAAATCACCTGCCGGCTGGTGCCCAACCAAAGGCCGGCGAAGATTCGCGAACTGGTCTGCCGGCACATCGAAAAAATCTGCCCGCCGACCGTACGGCTCGAAATCGAGGCCGGTCACGGCGCGGAGGCGTATCTGGTTTCACCCGCGAGCCCGCGGGCGCGGGCGGCGTTGCGCGCGCTCAAAGCCGCGTTCGGCTGCCCGCCAGTGCTGATGCGCGAAGGCGGTTCGATCCCCATCGTCAACGATTTTAAAAAAATCCTCGGCGCGGATTCCCTGCTGCTGGGGCTGGGGCTGCCCGACGACAACGCGCATTCACCCAACGAAAAATTCAACCTCGATTGCTTCGCCAAAGGCCAGGCGATGAGCGCGCATCTGTGGCGGGAATTGAGTGAGGTCTGACCGGGAGCGTTGCCGCGGCGCCCATTATTTCCACAACTCCAGTTCCGCCCGCAACCGTTCCAGCGGTAGGCCGACGACATTGCTGTAGGAACCGGAAATTTCGGCGATGATTTTTTCGCCGTGCTCCTGGATGGCATAGGCGCCCGCCTTGTCCAGCGGGTTTACCTTCGCCAGATAATCCCGGATCTGCCCGGCATCGAGCGGATGAAACATCACGTCCGTGCTCACGGCAAATATCCTTTCCCGGTGGGCGCGCAAATGAATCAGGCTGATGCCGGTGACGACCTGATGTGTCTCGCCTTGCAGCCGGGCCAGCATCCGTTCGGCGTCGGCGCGGCTGGCGGGTTTGCCCATGATTTCGCCGCGGAGAAACACCAGCGTGTCCGCCCCCAGCACGAGCGAGTCGGGTTTCTTCTTTGCCACGGCGCGCGCCTTGCGATGGGCGTTGATCTGGCAAAGTTCGAGCGGGGACAGTTGTTCGTCCAGGATTTCAGCGGCGGCGCTGGGAACCACCTGAAACTTCAGCTTCAATTGCCGCAACAACTCCGCGCGGCGAGGCGAGGCCGAAGCGAGAATGAGCGGCGGCAGATCCATGCGCCCAATTTAAGCAATACGGGCCGAAGTGTCGAGCGGCGGAGCGAGCTGGAGTTCAAGCTTCAGCTTGCCTTGGGAGCGCTGGCGTCTCGCCGGCGAAAGGATTTGATCTGAGTCAGCGAGCCGGCGGGACGCCAGCGCTCCCAGGCCCTAAAATAATTATCGGCGTGCACCGCGCTGGAAAATCCGTTAATCCATCGCGATGCAAAACGACCGCCGCATCGTCAACGTCGCGCTCATCGGGTTCATGGGTGCGGGCAAGACGTCCGTTGGCCGGCTTGCCGCCGAGCAGTTGCATTTCGATTATCTCGACACGGACGAACTCATTCAATCGCGCACGGGCCGGACCATCACGGAAATCTTCTCGACCGATGGCGAGCCGGCCTTTCGCAGAATGGAGCAGGAGCTCGTGGTGGAACTCACCGCGCGGACCAAGACCGTCATTTCCACCGGTGGCGGTTTGCCGGTAAATCCACAGAATCTCCTGAACCTGAAAAAATGCTCGCTGGTCGTCTGTCTGTGGGCGTCGCCGGAAAAAATCTGGGAACGCGTAAAGAACCAGACGCATCGTCCCCTGCTTCACGACGCCGACCCGCAAAAAAAGATCCGCGACCTGCTCGCCGTACGCGAGCCGTTCTACAAGCAGGCGGATGTGCTGTTGAACACCGAGTTGCGTTCCGTCCGCGAAGTCGCGCAGCAGGTGGTGCATCAATTCCGCCTCGAAGCCTCCGGCCAGCGATGAAAGAATGGATCCGACAGCGGGCGCTGGAATCAGGGTTTGACGATTGCCGGTTCACGACCGCTGCGGTGCCCGCCAGCGCGGGTCAATTTCAAAACTGGCTGGCCGGAAAACAGCACGGCGAGATGGCCTGGCTCGAACGCACTGCCGCAAAGCGAAACGATCCGCAGAAAGTCCTGTCCGGTGCAAAAAGCATCATCATGCTGGCCGTGAGCTATGCGCAAAGTGACGAGTGTCGATTGACGAGTGTCGAGTTATCGCCTGTGTCCAACCCCCGCCACCCGCCACCCGCCACCCGTCACGCTTCAATAGCCCGTTACGCCCAGTTCACTGATTATCACGACGTGTTGGGCGGACGATTGAAGCAGTTGACACAATCTGTGAACCAACTTGGCGGCGCGGAAACACGGTCGTTGTGGTATGTGGATACCGGACCGCTTTTGGAACGTGATTTTGCCCAGCGCGCCGGGATCGGTTTTATCGGAAAACACACCAATGTCATCAGCCGGCGGTTCGGCAACTGGATTCTGCTTGGCGAAATCATCACGACCCTGGAACTGGAACCGGACGCGCCGGAGAAAAATCATTGCGGCAACTGCACACGCTGCATCGCGGCCTGCCCCACGCGCGCCATCACCGCACCGTTCCAACTCGATTCCCGACTTTGTATTTCATACCTCACCATCGAACTGAAAGGTTCCATCCCGGTGGAATTGCGTCCGGCCATCGGCGACCGGATATTTGGTTGTGACGATTGCCTGGCGGTGTGTCCGTGGAACCGTTTCGCGCGCGCAGGGCAGATGATGAAAGCTCACTCGCATTTGGATTTAACCGCGCTGGATTTGATGGAATTGCTTCAACTCGACGAACCCGCTTTCAAATCGCGCTTCGCCGGCACGCCGATATTGCGGACAAAACGACGCGGCCTGCTAAGAAACGTGTGCGTGGCCTTGGGCAACGCCGGTGATGTTTCTGCCCTGCCTGCTTTGAGCCGGGCGGCCAATGATTCCGAACCGCTGATCGCCGAACACGCCCGCTGGGCAATCGAACGGATTTCATCCCCGGAAAGCACCTTTAAATGTTAAACGATTGATCCAAGCTGACAAAACTTTGTCCCGCGTGGGACAAAGTTTTGTAAACCGACTTCTGAATTCTTAATGGCTGACCGGAGTTTAGCGGAACAGTTTCTGAAATATTCCCACGAACCAGAGCCGGGTCTTCTTCAGATAGAAGAACATGCCAACAACCGCCGAAATGATTGTCTGCCAGACGAGTGCCCCCATTCCCGGGTCAATGTATGCGAGCATAATAATATCAATTAATAATTGTTGCTGAAAGTTTTGTTACAGAGACTAAAATTAAGCAGTTTGTATGCCCAAAAAATTAAAGAACTGTGTCAAAAAACCGGCAAAATTTCTTCAAATTGGCTTGATTGACTTCACCGGCTGGCTGTTTTGTCGCATCGTGACTCGCAAAGGTGGGGCTGGTCAAGGCCCCGCAATTCGACATACTGTTGACGAACTTTGGCGGAGGTCATTGATTTAACCGCAGAGAACGCAAAGATGATGAAATCCGGGTCCATTCTCTGAGCCGCTCGTGCTGTTTGTGGTTGAATGAAACCATGCCGGAATTCCAAATCATGAAAGACCAGATTATACGCCTGTTGGGCCAAAAAGATTACGTCCCGGCCAATGTGCCGGAAATGCTCCGGCTGCTCCGGCTGCCGCCCAACCGTCAACAGTTGTTGCAGGGCGCGCTCCGTGAACTGGAACAAACCGGCCGGGTCGCGCGCATCAAGGGCAATCGTTATGTCCAGCCACGTGAGGCGGATTTGATTCCGGGCCGGATCCGGATGAACCGCCAGGGCAAGGGCTTTCTCCAGCCGGACGATGCCGGCCTCAAGGAAATCGCCATCCCGGAAGGTTCCACCGGCACGGCCTTGCACGAAGATCGCGTGCTGGTGCGGCGCGATGTCCGGCCCAAGGGCCTGCGCTCTGGCGCCGTCGAGCCGGACACCGGCACGGTGGTCCGCATCCTGGAACGGCGGCGCACGCAGATGGTCGGCACGCTGCAACGGGGGCGAAAATTTCTCTACGTGATTCCCGATGACCCGCGCATCCCGCACGATATTTATGTGCCGGAGCCGCACGATCTGGGCCGGCCCGCGCGCATCGGCGACAAGGTGGTGGTCGAACTGCGCGAATGGGAATCGCGCCACACGAACCCGGAAGGCGAGATCATCGAAGTTCTCGGTGCGCCGGGTGAGGAAGGCGTGGACATGCTCTCGGTGCTGCGCCAGTATGATTTGCCGCTGCATTTTCCCAAGGCCGTCCTGCACGAGGCGCACGCCATCGGCACGACGGTTCACGCGCGCGACGAGGCGGGCCGCGTGGATTGCCGCCGCCATCGGGTCGTCACAATTGATCCCGACGACGCGAAGGATTTTGACGACGCGATCTGGCTGGAGCGCGTTTCGGTGGAGCAATGGCGGCTGTGGGTCCACATCGCGGACGTGTCGCATTACGTGAAGCCCGGCACGGCGCTGGACGTGGAGGCGCGCAAACGCGGCAACTCAACCTACCTCGTGGATCGTGTCATCCCGATGCTGCCGGAGGCGTTGAGCAACGAACTGTGCTCGCTCAAGCCCAACGTGGACCGCCTGACCAAGTGCGTCGAATTTCTTATCTCGAATGACGGGCGGGTGTTGAACGCAAAGTTTTATTCCGCCGTGATTCATTCGCAGCGCCGCTTCACCTACGGCGAGGTGCTGGAGATTCTTCAGCGCCAACCCACGCCCGATCCCATCGAACAGATGCTGCACCAGGCACATGAACTCGCCCAGCGCATCCGGCGATTGCGGTTCAAGGCCGGCTCGCTCGACCTCGATTTTCCCGAAACCAAAATCCGGCTGGATGAACGCGGGACCATTTTGCGCATCGAGAAGACCGTGAATGACGTGTCGCACCAGTTGATCGAGGAATGCATGTTGCTGGCGAACGAGGCGGTGGCGGGGCGGTTGATGAGCCAGCACACGCCTGCGGTTTATCGTGTCCACGAAGAGCCGGATGAACGGCGTTTGCAGGAGTATCGCCAGGATGTGTTGAGCCAGAACGTGCCGTGCGGCAATCTGCGCCAGACCACCGAGGTTCAGAAATTGTTGCACCGGCTGGGCACCATGCCCATCGGCCCGGCGCTCAAGATCGGTTTTCTCAAATCCCTCATGCGCGCGCGTTACGCCGTGGAACCGCTCGGTCACTACGGCCTGGCCAAGAAAAAATATACGCACTTCACCTCCCCCATCCGCCGCTACGCCGACCTCGTGGTGCATCGCGCTTTGTTTGATAAAAACTCCCCCGGGACGTCCGCGCTCAAGGAAACCGCCGAACACATTTCCGTCACCGAACGCAACTCCGCCGACGCCGAACGCGACAGCAAGGATGTGAAACTGTTCGCGTTCCTGAAGGCGCAACTCGCATCCGGTAAGCCGGAGCGTTATCCCGCGCTGGTGACCGACGTGCGCAACTTCGGTTTCTTTGTGGATGTATCCGGGTTGGCGATGAGCGGGCTGGTGCCGTTGTCCACGATTGAAGACGACTTCTACGTGTTCGACGTCGCGCGCAACAATCTAGTTGGACGACGCACCCGCCGCGTCATCCGTCTCGGCGACCAGGTGACCGTGTCGGTGGCCAAGGTGGACACCTTCAAGAAGCAGGTGGATTTCCGTCTGGCGGAAGACCACAGACCAGTCGCGCGGCCGCCAGCCGGACGCTGGAACCCGCCTCCGCGAGGAGCGCAGGGACGGCCATCGCGCGGACGGCGGCGCGGGAGAAGAAATTAAAAACTCGCGACAAATGATGCGTGAGAGGAAGCACGCCCTCACCCGGGCCCTCTCCCCCCAGGAGAGGGTGAATCGTTCGCCGTCTTCTTGAAAATTAACACAACTGGATTTGCCGGATAATCATCCGCAAAACTTGAAACGGCCAATCGCCGTTTCCTCTCCTGGGGGAGAGGATAAAAGGTGAGGGCGAGCGTAAAACACAAACTCCATCCTCTCCGCGACTGATTGACCTGTATTCAGGCCTCACGGATGTCCGGCCACAGCGGTTTCAGGTCCGGGTCTTGCCGGGCCATGTGTTTCATTTTGTGGGCGTCGCCCAGCGTACAGGCTTTATCCAGCCAGGCTTTGGCTGCGTCCAGATCGCCCAACTGGCAGTCATAGCACGCCAGGTTGTAGGCGATGATTGGTTCCCTGGGAAAGGTCCGCTGGGCTTGAATCAAAATCGCCCGGGCCTGGGGAATTCTGCCGCCGGTCTTCCGCCGGGTCGCATATGCCAGTGAAATCCAGGCGCCTGGTTCATCCGATTCCAGCCGGGTGAGCGTCCCGGCAATCTCCGCCGCCGCATCCCATTTTCCGGCGGCGGCGTGAATGTCAAATTGGACGGCGAGCACATCCGGATGCGACTGGAATGTTGGCGCGATTTTTTCCAGTTCTGCGCCGGCCTCCGCAATATTGCCCAATCCCAGCCAGCCGATGGCGGCTGACAGACAATGGCTGTCCGGTGGTTCCAGTGGGATCATCAAGAAGGGAGAATACAGAAAACAGAAGCCTGAAGCCAGGGCGGTGGTGCAATTGGCCATTTTGGCGGGGCGAGCGTCCTCGCCAACGTGTCGCTTTGCATCGACAGGCCATGACCGGCTCGTCAGCAGGCAACCGCCACACTGGTGATGGATTGGCCAAATTTGATGCCAAGCTGCTAATTACCAAACACGCCCGCTGGGCGCCGGAACAGATTCATAGCAAGCAAAGATAGGTTTGAATTGCAGCCTGTCTCTCGCTCATCAGAAATCATGCGTGCCACCATACCAACATTTCTGGCCCCAGTGACTGGTTAGACTGCCGGTCGTTGCTCCCTACGTATAACACCCCATAGCGTTGGAACGAATACGGACGTATTCTCGACAAATGAAAACAAAAATTATTACTTTTCCATCCCGTTCAGCCTCAGTCCGCATGATGAGGCGACTCACACCGGTCTTCGCATTTTGCGGAGCACTTGGTCTCCTGGCCGGTTGCGCTTCCGAGCCCGAATCGCACATGGTTTCTGCACCACCGCCACCGGCGCCAACCCGCTCGGTGACGACCACCACCACCACGACGACCCCGGACACAGTGCCCGCCGTGGCCGTGGGGAATCCCGCCAATGTCACAATTGCGTCTGCAACACCCGACGGAAAAACCATCATCGTGACGGAAGCACCGCCGGCGCTCCAGTCGGAGGTCGTGCTGGCTCAGCCGTCTCCCAACTATGTGTGGCTTGCTGGCTATTGGACGTGGCACAACAATGGCAGCGGGTATCAATGGGTGGCGGGACATTGGGAATTGCCGCCGAGACCGGGTTCTGTGTGGGTCGCACCGACCTGGCAACAGCAA
>Ga0187851_10000438_pt1 | contig 43374 bp, 36 predicted proteins | sample June2016WEW_6_10_FD_132997 | JGI IMG/M metagenome (GOLD analysis project Ga0187851, IMG submission 132997) | Peatland microbial communities from SPRUCE experiment site at the Marcell Experimental Forest, Minnesota, USA - June2016WEW_6_10 | ecosystem: Environmental > Terrestrial > Soil >...
CAAGGATAATTTTATTGTTATATTGTATTGAATATCGAACACCCGGCGAATGTGACAATATCCCATTCCCCCCTCCTCCATCATAAAACATTACGCTGAAATATGAAATATAATATAATATGGAGAGATGCTTTGAAAAAAGGTTTTACCTTATACTATGCCGGATTAGTTAAACCTTGCTTTTGATCATGGGGTTTTTCGCTCGTTCTCAAGTCTAAAATTTTATTGCTGGATACGCTTTAATACTATTTTATGGTTATGCCGCCTCGTATTATTCACACTTTCCAGCATCACCCGATATCGATACTTCAGCAGATATTGCATTTGTGCCCGATAGGTGATAATTTTTTGAACTGAGCCTCGTTTAAACCTCCTTTATGTTATGGTGAGCTATGACCCGCAAAAGGAGTTTATTCATGGCTCTTATTTTGAGCAAAGGACTTCTTTCTCTACCTCACGCCCCATGAATACACGGGGCTATTAATGGTTAGAAATAATGGCTCAAACCGTATCTTTTTCAAATTCCGACAGGGAGTTCATGTCCCAGGCGATAGCGCTGGCATGGTCGGTCAAGGGCAAAACTTTTCCGAATCCGGCAGTGGGAGCGCTGGTCGTCCGTAAGCTTAACATCGTGGGAAGTGGAACCACACAGGCCTGGGGCGGACCTCATGCCGAACGGGTCGCTCTACGCCAAGCCGGTGCGCTCTCCCGCGGCGCCACACTCTATGTCACCCTGGAACCATGTTGCCATTACGGTCGAACCCCTCCCTGCGTCGATGCGGTTATTGAAGCCGGGATACGGCGCGTTGTGGTTGCCGTCGGCGACCAAAATCCTCTTGTCAACGGCAGGGGGCTCGCGCGCCTACGTGCGGCGAGAATCAGGGTGGATTCCTTTTTGCAGCGCGAGGAGGCAGAAGCTGTCAACGAGGATTTTTTCTGGGCCATTACCCGGCGCAGGGCGTGGATCACCCTCAAGCTTGCCTGCACGCTCGACGGCCGCATTGCCGATGGGGAGGGCGCATCGAAGTGGATAACTGAAACACAAGCCCGCGTTTTTGCCCGGGAGTTGCGACGCCGCCATGCAGCCATTGCCGTGGGGAGAACGACGCTCGATCGCGATAATCCGCAGCTGACCGTACGCATGGGACGAGGGTTCACCCCGGCTCGTTGTATTTTTACATCCAATAAAAATATTCCCGCGACCGCCTGGTTCACGCGCCATGCCGGAGCGGCGAAGAGCATCGTGGTAGTCCATGACCGAACGGCACGGCGGATCGAGATCAACGGCGATACGCGGCTTGAGTACTGGTATACGGGCCAATTCCGGAAATCGGCCCATCTGGAAACCTTTACCGAAATGGCTTTTGAAAACAATCTCACAAGTGTCTTCGTCGAGGGAGGACAACGGCTGGCCTCCTCATTCCTTGAAGCAGGACTCGTCAACCGGGTCTATCTGCTCTTTGGGAATAAAATCATAGGCAGAGGGCTCGATGGGTTGCGTTTCTCCAAAGGATTGGCCATCAATAATTGTATCCACCTGGAAAATATGCAAATGTTTTTACTGGACAACGCTTTCGGGGTAACCGGAATTCCGAAAATAAACTCATAAAGGAATTATTTGACATTCCTGCTTTGTATCCCGTCGGGTTATGCGTCCCTCCCTCCTTGCTCTCACCAGCCGTTGCTGAGTATTTTTGGGTGATTTCGTACAGCGCTTATTAATTCAAGTAAGAGAGTTGACGATGTTTACCGGTCTTATTGAAACCATCGGCACTGTTATTGCCGTCGAACGGAAAGGAAATGCCGTTCTTCTCGGCATCCGCCCGGCCGACACGCGCCTCATTGCCGCAAGAGGAAGTTCGGTCGCGGTAGACGGCGTTTGCCTGACCGTCGAGAATTCCCGCGGGCCGGCTCTTTTTTTTACCGCAGTGGCCGAAACACTCGGGCATACAACGCTTGCAACGATTCAGCGTGGATACGAGGTAAACCTGGAACAGCCCTTGTCGGTGCAGGCGCGTTTTGACGGGCACATGGTGCTTGGACACGTCGACGGCGTGGGAACCATCATCGCCGACCGCATGGAAGACGCAGGGCGACGCAGAACAATCGAGGTGCCGGAATCGTGTCGACGGTTCATGGCTGAGAAGGGATCGGTTGCGATTGACGGCATCAGCCTGACCATTGCCGATACCGGCGCCGGCAAAACTATCTCCATAGCGCTTGTTCCGCAGACCATGGCAGCCACAACCATGCGGAACAAGGGCGTCGGTGATAAGGTCAATATTGAATGCGATATCATTGCCCGGTATCTCGATCGACTCCTTAGAAGCCAAAGAACCGCTCCAAGCGCGGAGAGCGAAACGCTTCTTGAACAGATGGAAAGGCTCGGATTTTGAAAGATTTTTCCGGCATACGGCAGCTGATCGAAGAGTTCAGACAGGGGAAATTTGTCATCATCGTCGATGACGAAGATCGCGAAAATGAAGGGGATCTTGCAATTGCAGCAGAAAAGTGCGCGCCGGAATCGATCGCATTCATGGTTCGCGAGTGCCGGGGTCTCGTCTGCGTTGCCATGGAAGGGAAACGGCTCGACGAACTCCATATTCCCATGATGGTTTCGGATAATACCTCTCGATTCGGGACCGGGTTCACCATCTCGGTAGAAGCACGCGACGGCACCACGACCGGCATCTCGGCCGCCGACCGCGCCACCACGATCCGCAAGCTCGTCGACCCGAAAGCGCGGCCGGATGACTTTGTAAAACCCGGCCATATGTTTCCCCTCCGCAGCAAAGAAGGCGGGGTTCTTTCCCGGTGCGGCCAGACCGAGGCGGCAGTTGACATCGCACGACTCGCCGGGATGTTTCCGGCGGGGGTCATTTGCGAAATCATGAATGAAGACGGCACCATGGCCCGCATGCCGCAACTTCGAAAGTTCTCGGCGAAACACGCAATTGGAATCGTTTCCGTCGCCGAGCTCATAAACTACCGCCGCGCTCACGAAAAGTTTGTCAGGCGCGTTGCGGATACTCGACTGCCCACCGCTTTCGGCGAGTTCGAAATTCTTGCTTATGAAGAACTGCTATCCAACCATACGCATCTGGTTCTTCGTAAAGGCGCCATCACGCCGGGCACCCCTACGCTCGTACGCGTACATTCGGAGTGTTTTACCGGCGATGTTCTCGGCTCGCACCGATGCGATTGCGGCGAACAGCTCCATCGCGCCATGCAGATGGTCAACGCGCATGGCGGCGTTATTCTTTACCTGCGCCAGGAGGGGCGGGGTATCGGACTTGTCAATAAGCTGAAGGCCTATTCATTGCAGGACAAGGGTCTTGACACGGTAGAGGCAAATGAATCCCTCGGCTTTGCGCCGGATCTTCGCGACTACGGCATCGGTGCACAGATCCTTGCGGATCTCGGCATCACGAGCATTCGTCTCATGACCAACAATCCGCGCAAGATCATCGGACTGGAAGGGTATGGCCTTGAGGTGGTGGAACGCGTGCCCATCGAAACCGAACCGAACAAGGAGAATGCGAGATACCTTTCCACAAAAAAAGAAAAACTCGGACACTTACTCGAAGGAGGTACTGCATGCCAGCCGTAATAGAAGGACTACTGGACGGATCAGGAAAACGATTCGGTATCGTCATCAGCCGTTTCAACGAGTTGATTTCGAAAAAGCTGCTCGAAGGCGCGCTTGATTGCCTTCTCCGGCACAAGACCGACCGGGAGAGTATCACCATTGTCTGGACTCCCGGCGCACTCGAGATTCCTATTGCCGTGCAGAAGATGGCCGCCGCCAAGCGGTTCGACGCCATCATCTGCCTCGGTGCGGTCATCCGCGGCGGCACGCCGCATTTTGACTATGTTGCGGCTGAGATGTCGAAGGGGATCGCAAAGGTAAGCCTCGATCAGAATATTCCTATTATCAACGGCGTTTTAACGACCGATACCATCGACCAAGCCATAGAACGAGCCGGCGCCAAGGCAGGCAACAAAGGATGGAATGCCGCGCAGAATGCGATTGAGATGGCCGACCTGTGGGGTAAACTTCAGGCGCTTTGAAACAGGCGCAAACCATTGGCAACATAGAAACAGTATTCAGCATGAGCGAGAAACTGAACAGCGGTCAGATGAGAAGAAGACATAAGGCGCGCGAACTTGCGCTGCAAACCCTGTATGCCTGCGAGGGAGACGGAATGGCCGAATGGCGCTCCATGCTCGATCGTATAGGCGAGTTAAGGTTTGTGGCTCCGGACAGCAAGCGATACGCAGCCGAGCTCGTCGGGAAAGCTGTTGAATCGCTCGCGACCATCGACGGGATCATCACCCGCCATGCGGCAAACTGGGAAATGAAGCGCATGGCGGCGCTCGACCGCAATGTCCTACGCCTCGCTACTGCCGAGCTCTGCTACTGCAGTGATGTACCATTTAAAGTGGTAATCGATGAGGCGGTAGAACTGGCAAAAACCTATGGCCTTGATGATTCGGGAAAATTCGTCAACGGGATCCTCGATTCCATCCATAAAGAGCGAAGGGAACTCTTGCAGAAAACCGCCTGATGGTGTTTACCTTACCGTAACACTATTCATCGCGCATTTGCCTTTTCTGAAAAAAAAGAGCAGAACGCCGAAAGCGCCGATAGCAGTAATTATGGAAATTATTGCTCCGGCGGTAAAAGCTTTGGAATGATATACAAATAGTACGCGATGGCTTCCCTCGGCGATTTCTACCGCCCGAAAGCTGTAATCAGCCCGCAAAATCCTCGTCTCTTTACCGTCCACGATTGCTTTCCAGGCGGGATACCAGATTTCGCTCAGCCAGAGGATTCCGGGTTTATCCGTTTTCACTGAAAGTCCGATCTGATTATTTTCGTATGTCGTAATCGCAAGGTTATTAGCTACCGGCAAGGTATCAACGGGAAGCGCAAGCGTGGTTTTTTCCGGAAGCACTACTTCATCGGTATAGTGGAAATCGGGCGAATCAAGATATAATCTTGTCGACAAATCGTCCGGGATGATAACTGCCTTGTAAAACATTTTCGCCCGTGGCAAAAATGACGGATTTTCCACAAGACCTGCCGATCTATTGGCGCTATCGATCCGGATCGCGTATTTAACATTAAAGAGATCGAGTCGGGTTTGTTCCGGCGCCGGGAGGTCTTTGAGATAGAGGTTCAAGGGGTTATATCCTTCCATAAGCTGTATCTTGTCAATCATGCCCTGGTTGCGATCGAGCAACATTATTCCATCTTCTCTCATTTTTGTTCGGAAAAGCGTCTCATTGTTTTCCTTGGAAAGAAATTCCGCCAATGGGCGATTTTTCGAAAAATAGTCCGACGGACTATACTGGACTATGTGGTAATCCATTCCGAACACGAACAGGTCGACGCAGAGAATGCCCATCATGACGATTTTATAAAGATGATGTTTCAGTAACGAGGCATACAACAGGGCTGTCGCCAGGACGCTCAGCAAGAGAATTCCTCCCATATAGAAGGACTGCTTCGTCGCGTAAATTTTATTCGCTCCAAGGGCAAATTCCGGCCAGACATTTTCAAGAAACCCGCTGGACACGGCTATAAAAATGAACAGTGAGATCCCTCCGCCAACCGTAAGGGGCGGAAGATAGCGTCGGCGGTTCTTCGCATCTTTCAATTCGTCCATTGTGAGGGATGCCAGCAGGGGAAGAAGAAGATTCCAGGTAAAAAGAATTCTTGCCGGAATCCTGAACGTCCCGAATCCAGGTATATATGAAAAAAGCAATCGATAGAGGGGGAAGTGATTACCAAGCGCTACAAACAGACTGAATACGCACCAGACAAGGCAAAATCGGGCGAAAACACTCTTCCTGACATTAACGAATTGCACCAAGCCGAAGATAAAAACGGGGAGTCCGGTATAAAACGTCGTCTCCCAGAATGTCCAATATCCGCTGTGATAGGCATCTTTAAGCCAGAACGTCAATTCCTGCCGCCAGGGGTTGTCCGACGTCGTACCCCCGAACAGTTTGGGAATAAAGAACGTCAGCAGCTGACGAAAGCTCATGGAGCCCTCAGAAGCCATCTGAAAAGTCCAATTGACGCGGGCGGATTGCCGGGAAAGTTCCATTGAAGGAAGGAGCAGGATCATCGCGATGCCGACGGCTATGACAAATGCGGTAAGAAGCAATATGCCGTGAGAGAGGCGGTTTTTTGATACATCGAAAAGACAATATGCGCAGAAGGCTCCGAGAAACAGAAACTCATAAAAGGTAATCTGCGGGTGTCCGGCAAATATGGTGATGCCAAGCACGATGGCAGCATAGATGAAATCCGCAGGACGTTTATTTTCGATACCCCGAAGGAAAAAGAGCATAATGAGGGGAAGCCACGCCAGGATATACAACATAAGCGAATGTATAATATGCACGACGAAAAAACCGCACAGCATAAAGCTTATTGCGGCAAAAAGCGAAGACAGGTATGAGAGTCCGCGATAATGACAAAACAAGAACATCGTCATACCCGCGATGAAAACATGCAGGATAATGGACAGTTCCAATACGTACCAGAATTGGTCCATGGGGAGCGGCAAAAGTGATAATAACAGATTCGTCGGATAAAATACACCGGTATGGATGGCAGCAAAAAAAGGCATGCCGGCAAACGTATATGGATTCCAAAATGGAAAAGTAAAATGCGAAAGTGAATCCCGTGCGAAAATTCTATGCGGCAGTTCCTGGTAAATGAGATCTTCCCAAAAATTCGCAATTCCGAAAATGACCTTATGGTAAAATACGACCACGATTAGAAACAATACTATCGCGCAAAGAATAACCGACGCCTTCTGGTCGCGTCTCTGCATGATCACGGTCTTCGGTCTGTCCGCTTTTGTCGGAGTGATGGACTTTTTCAACGTCATAATTTGAATAAATATATTTTATTACCCCTCGGAGCTATGCTTCCGGACCATATTTCAGGTCACTCCGGGATTTCTTCTTTTCCGAAGTAATACCGGTTCAATTCCATCTTTTCAATTCCAGAACCGAAGCATTTGACCGCGACGCCGTATTACAGGAAAATCTTATACTGCACGCGAAACGGAATGCCCTAAAAACCACGGATACCGACGTCAAGGTATCATTCAGTAACGGTTCCCGCGACTTGCGATCATGTGCTTATCGCACGCTGTCGCTCAAACGCGTCATCGACCCGTCAAGCAGTAACAAAATCGTCTTTCTTCCCACGACCGAAAATGACGACGGCATGCTTGAAGTCGTTGATTCGTGGCCGGGAAGTTTGCATAAATATGCAATGGAGATATCAACGGGCAAAGTTGTCCCTTTCCGAGCGGCTGAATATCTGTCGGAATATGGTGATATTCATAATGACGAAGCCCCTTTGATCTGGATGAACAGCATTCGTGACTTTACCGTGGTATGGCCTTTTGAAAGGAAGAGCAAACCTCAATATATACGCATAACCGATGAGACCATGCCGCTCCTGAATCGTAACGGCAATTATGTCCTGCTGCGCCGGTTCAGCGCAAAAGAAGAGAACCGAAGGTTAAATGCATCCCCCTACCTTAAGGACAAATTGTCCTGCGGTTATGTCGCTTTTGAAAATTATGTGAACTACGTTCATCGGCCGCACAGAAAAATCTCAATATCGGAGGCTATCGGGATTTCAGCTATTTTGAATTCGCTCTATCTCGACACCTATTTCAGGGTTTCAAATGGAAATACCCAGGTCAGCGCCACCGAAATCCGTGACATGCCTCTCCTGGAAATCTCACAAATCCGACACATAGGCGAATTGATGGAATCCGGTGAAAATGTGGATGTTGATGCATATTTAACCGCGTATTCCGCTTGAAAGGGAGCATGCCATTGCGCAAAGTTGAACAGGCTCAAAAGAATACGTAAAGTATCGGCTTATACGTGATAATAATTATATTTCTAGTTTTGATCAATAGATAAAAACGCCTTGCATGAAAAAAATGGCGGCGTATGGAACACCGAATCCGTCATAGAGAGGCGATGTAATTTAGGCCCCTCATAGCCCGGATGCCGTCGCCCGTAGCGCGCCAGAAGGGTCAAAACCTCTACAGGCCCGTGGTCAAAGATGTATTTTTGGTTTCTTGAAAAGTATTGATTTTATAACGGACGAATAGTAGTCAGTCCATGACAAAAAATAAATCAAATCGTAAAATCTCAACCGAAAGGATGCCATCAAATGCCTAACCTCACCCAATCCCTGAAAGCTGAAATCCAGCGTATCAGCCGCCGTGAAATCAGATCATCGGTTACCCCCATCCGCGGTTCGAATATCGCGCTCAAGAAAACCGTTGCCAATCTGAAGATGCGAATCGCCGTTCTCGAAGCCGCGAACAAACGGTTACTGTCATTTCAGAAAAAAGCTCAGGAACAGCAGCCCGCGGAAGCTCCCCGGAAAATCCGGTTATCGGCGAAAACGATCAACGCGTTTCGCGCCAAACTCGGCCTCACACAGACGGAGTTCGGAAAGCTCATCGGCGTGTCCACCCAGAACGTTCACATGATGGAGCATAAAGAGGGTCGGCTGAACGTCCGGAAAAAGACGCTGGGGTATATTCTGTCGATACGGGGAATCGGAAAGAAGGAAGCGAAGAAGAGGCTGGAAGAGATCGAAGGGCGCGGGAAAAAGGTCAAAAAATAGGGCGGGGTATTTACCCGACGGGAAACGAATCCGGTACAGTCAAGGAGAAAATCCCGGGAAAGTATCCGACGTAAAGGGCGCGGTCCAATGCCGAGATTCTCATTGCAGGAAAAGAATGAACTGAGCGGGTACGTCTATAAATTCCGGGAGTGGTACCACGAGAACATCGTACGCCGGTTAAACGGCAGCCTTGCCTCCAATATCCCTTCCGATATCAAGAAGATATCCAATCAAATAGATGAAATCAGCAAGATCCTCGAACGGTATGCCAATTTAGAACCCCAGGTGGGCGTTGACGCGGTAACGACGTCGTCGTCCGATGAGGCGTATCCGGTTACCATCGCCGATGCGTTCATCCCCCTGCTGAGCCGGATCATCCTTTATAATAGAAAATTGATCGCGCAGACACTGGAACCGACCCGCATGATCGCGATCCATCCCGAAGCGCATTACATCATGGATGACAAGCTGAGCACCGTCGAGAAATACATGGCGCGGGAGTGGTTCGAGCCGGGAAACGCGCTGAAATTGCCGACCCTCTCGGAATATGTCAATGCCAACGAGATCAACGCCTATATTAAAAAGGCGAAGTTGTCGCTGGGGGACCGATTCTACGATGAAAAATTCGGATTGTTGATGTCCCCGGCCCTTTTCAGGCCCGATCTGGAGTACTATCTGCAAATAGGCGAAATGAAGGGCGCGGAAATGTGCGTCGCCTACATGGATATTGACAATTTCAAGTCGTTCAACGTCGAGCTTGGCGGCGAATCGAAAGTTGACCGGATGCTTCTTCCCTATTTCATGAGGTTCCTGGACGCTCATTTCTACGAGCACGGGTTTGTCTATCGCTATGGCGGGGATGAGTATATCGCCCTGGTGCCTTTTATCTCGGAAAAAATGGCCGTGGCGTTCCTGTCGGATTTAAAGGAAAAACTTTCCGCCTTGAAAATAAAGGACGTGGGAAAAAAACTGACGCTCTCGATCGGCCTGTTCCATTTCGCCTGCGACACGCCCTTCATTTCCCGCGAAATCGAGGAGAAGGCGAATGGCGCGAAAACGTACGCCAAGACAAACGGGAAGAACCGGATCGCGATGTACCACGAAAACCTGAAAAGCAAGGCGGATGAATTTGAAATCGTCGGCTGATTAACGGGCGGTCTCGTACGTGAAAAAACTATTCACTACAATAAACAATTAACATACCAATCATTCATCGGAAAGGATGTTTTTCATGCCCAACCTCAACCAGTCCCTCAAGGCCGAGATCCAGCGCATCAGTCGCAAGGAGATCAAGTCGTCGGTCGGTCCGATCCGCGCTTCAGCCGTCGCCCTTAAAAGGACCGCGGCCGGCCTGAAGAAGCGCATCGCAGCCCTCGAAGCCGCGAACAGGCGCCTTCTTTCCTTTCAAAAATCAACTCAGGAGCAGCAGCCGGCCGGGGCCATCCCGAAAGTCAGGCTGACGGCGAAAAACATCAAGGCGTTTCGCGATAAGCTCGGCCTGTCACAGGAGATGTTCGGGAAACTCCTCGGCGTATCGAGCCAGAATGTTTTTATCCTGGAGCACAAGGAAGGCAGGCTGAAAGTGCGAAAAAAGACGCTGGCGAATATTCTGGCGATACGGGGCATCGGGAAGCGCGAGGCGAAGAGGCGGCTGGAAGCGATGGAAAGTCAGGGGAAAAAAGGCAAGAGAAAATAGCGGTGGATGTGCCCCGTACGCACGGTCAACCTAAAGTTCGCGCTTAAATGATTTGGGCCTTGATGAGATTGATCAAGGAGAGGTTACAATATCTTCCAAGCCGCCTGCGCCTGCTGAGAGACCAACAATAATATTGTTGCCGACAGCCATTGTGCTGATATCTATACTTGTGGGCAAAGTTGGTTGAGCTGACCAATTGATGCCATCGGTTGAGGTTAATACTTCATTGCTTGCGACAATGAAGCGGTTTCCATTCCATAAAATCACAGGAGTTTGTACAAATTCTAATAATGAGGTTTTCCAATTAATGCCATCTGGAGAAGTGTATAGATCAATAACCCCGATGGCAGCAAACATGCCGTCTCCATAAGCGATGCCGCTCGAATTGTTTACGCCAATAGTCACAGAATCTTGCGACCAAAGTATTCCATCGGTGGATGTAAATGTACTGTTTCCTATTGCTACATATCGATCATTTCCCCAGACGATAGACGCAGTAAATCCTGGGCCAATTTTATTTTCTGTCCAGTTAATACCATCTTTCGAAATGAACGCATAGGCGGTATCAAATCCGGTCTGTCCACTTACAGTTGTTTGTAAACCTACTGCAACAAATTGACTGTCTCCCCATGTTATTGCAGATAAACGCGATGGTGCGGCTGAAAACTGTTTTGTCCACGTGATGCCATCCGGGGAGGTAAAAATACTGTCCTCGGATATCGCAACGAACATATTAGCCCCCCACACTACCTTACCAAAGTAATATGGAAAGTGCGAAGCGTGAACAATCCATGTTTTTCCATCAACCGAGGTAAGCGTTGTATCATAGCCGACCGCAACGAATTCATTGTTGCCCCAAACAATGCACGGACTACCACTCCAAAAAGACCCGCCTGCCGGAACTCCTGCCGTCCGTATCGTCCACGTCATTGCTCCCGATGCAGAATCGCCATTGTTCCCGACAACCGTGTTCGTGACTGTCTTCGTGCATCCGCCAATAATCATGCCAATCATAAAGACGACCGAGACAACGATAATGTTTCTCATATGTTCTCCTTGGGGACGATGAGTTACTACAAGAAGTTCATACTTCGATGGAATAATATAAATTCGGCAAGAGTGACAAGTAATATTTTTTTATCGGTGCGCTTTCAGCGCTGATTTTTCACCCGTTCTTCCTTATTTTGTCAATGGTTATCGCACCATGAATCCTCTCCGGTTAAGGCCATTTATCGTTTCAGAACCGTTCGGACTGGCCGACCATTTCAATCCCTGCCATTTCCTCCTCACCGCCACGTATTACCATAATAAGGTTATAGAGAAGAACAGGGATGTTACATATTTCACCGGAGAAGAGACTAATCTAATGAATCAGGCAGCGGAGGAGATTCATAGTGAAGGAGAAAAATTCCATGAATAAGCTGGTTGGAATCGCTGCAGCGCTCTTATGCTATGGCGGCGCATGGGCGGGAGCGCAGGAGGATAATTTTGTCAACCTTGCGAAGTCGGGCGCCGACGAAAAAGTCCTGACCGCGTACATCGGCGTTGCCGGGGAACCTTTTTATCTCACGGCCGACCAGATAATCGAACTGACGGACCTTGGGGTCTCGTCGCAGCTTATTGTCGAAGCGTTGAACCATGGCGGGCCAGCAAAAACCGCCACAACCGTCGCGCCTGCGGACAGGTCGCCTTCGGTCCCGGTCGCTCACGAAACACCCGCCGCCATGCCTCAAAATCGGTCGCCGTCGTTTGCCGTCGCTCACGTCACGCCAACCATTGTTGTATCGACACCCGCTCCGCCCGTGTACGTATATGCATATCCGTGGCGCTGGCCCCCCTCCTGCTACGGCTATTGGCCCTATGCCTATTGGGGGGTTCCGTGCTACCCGTGGGGACGAGGGCCATTTTACTATGGCCGATGGCCCGGTTGGGGAAGGGCCGTGGCGGGATATCGGGCCGGGTTCGGGGCACGAGGTTGGGGCCGGGCGCGAGGCGGTCGCCGTTGACCGCTTCCACATGCGCGACGGCTCCGTAATGTCAGGCGCAGGATACACCATCCCATTGCAGTCACAATTCACGAGATTCAACGATCAAATAGGGTAGAATCAACCGACATGCCTCTGCCGGGAGGTGGGAGGGGCAGAGGGGGTTATGCGGGTTGTTTAACAGAAACATTTCGAAATCTTCTTTAAGGAGGCAGTATGAGTCATGTGTTGCAGGCATTTTCAATCTTCGCGCTGACGCTGGTCTGCGCGACTTTTTCTCAGGAAAAACCGGGTGCGGTTCAGTGCATGGGGGGTGACAGCATCCACCACCAGATGGCAAAGGGGGCCTGCTGCGTGGGCACGCGACAGGGAGTGATGGGCCCATGGCACCGAATGTTTGGTTGGAGACAGGGCCAGGCGCCGTATCAGAATGACTTCCGCCACCACATGATGTTCCGTCGGGCGCTGCTTATCGCGTTCCTGCTGGCGATGGCGCTGGTGAACATTCTGTTGACGGTCCTGGTGTGCGTGGACATGGCCGCCCTGGGTCGGTTCAATGCGCTCTGGGTGCCCATACTTCTGTTATTCGGGATAGCGGGAACGTCGCTCTACGCGCTGTTCAGGATCGGCGACGAGCTGCGGGAGGCTTCCAGGAAAAAAACCTGACCGTTCCCGGATTCCTCTCTTCCAATCGGCGGAGAGTGCGGGTAAAAATTCTCTGATATAAAGGGGCCTTCCGTGGGGAGCGCCCCTTTTTTTGTGGACAGAATTTAGTTTAAGATAAAAGACGATTCTGGTATGAGTAATTTACTCATGTGTGTTTAGATATTCAATATTCATTTCAAAAAACGCCCGTCGCCCGCCCCTCCTTGTCCCCCGCATAAATGCAGATCGTCCCCGATCTCGTGTTGTATTTCCTCAGCATCCGAACATTCCCGAACCCCGCCTCGGCCATCAATGCCGGGAGGAGGCCCTTGAAGTTGGCCGCCACCGCGGGCTCGAACTTCGCGGCGATGTCGCCGATAAGGATAAAGATCGGGTTTTCCTGCCTGCCGAAATCGCAGAGATAGAACGTTCCCCCCGGGGCCAGTACCCTGAATATCTCCCGCATGGCGACGAGTTTATTCTCGGTCGTCAGGTGATGCATCGCCAGGCTGGTCATCACCTTATCGAACGTATTGCCGGCCTGCGGCAACGCGCCGCCGTCGTATTCCGTCAGGGAGATATCGAGCTTCCGCCCGGCGATCTTGCTCTTTGCAATCGCGAGCGCCATGGGGTCGATATCGATCCCTTCAAAACACGCCTCCGGACATTTTTCCTTTCCCAGCACGAGCAGGTTGCCGGTCCCGCAGCCGAAATCCAGTATGGCCTCGCCTCCCTTGATGCCCATGAGGCCGATCAACTCCCCCTTGACCCTCTTCTCGGGCAGGGCCAGGGTAAGAAACAGGTCGAACCACTTCGTCAAAAAGGGGAAATCCAACGCGGGAATGAATTTTTCCTTCATCACGTTCCCCCAAAAAGGCTTTGCCGCGCGTCGAACCGTTGTATTATTTTTCTGCGCAATAAACGGCGAAGTTATAGTATTTCCAGAATAGTTCCACGTTCCTGAAACCGGCGGCTTTCAGGTTTCGCAGCTCATCGGAAAGCGCCGCGGGCCGGTCTTCCCGCAGATACATCTCGTGATTCTGCCGCACGTGCCGCTTCGCGTATGACTTCAAGATGAACTCTTCCCATTTTCCAAGATATTTTTTCTGCACCGATGCATCGGCGGAAACGATGATATCCGCGTTCGCAAATACCCCGCCTCCGGCGAGCGCTTCTCCTATCCTTTTAAAAAGTGCGGTTTTCTTTCTGCCTTCGAGGTGGTGCAGGGCAAGCGACGAGACGACCGCGTCGTACCGGCCCTTGAATCGGTAGGACGTCAGCTCGCCAAGTTCGAACTTTACGTTGTTAAAGCGTTTCATTTTTCGCGCGGCGAGCCCGAGCATGTTCTCTGCCATGTCAACGCAGGTGATATGCGCGTGCGGAAATCGGCTTTTAACGAGAAACGACACCGTTCCCGTACCGCAGCCGAGATCCGCGACCCGTATTTTTTTACTCGGAGAAAACGGCAGCGCCGTGACGAGTGCGTCGAGCATTTCCATGTAATGGGGCACGACGTTGACTATCCGCGCGTCAAATATCGCCGCCTCGCCGTCAAAATGCGATTTCACCTGGCTTATTCTTTTATTTTGGGTATTCATGTTCGGATGCGAAGCGATGTGGCCTCGCAGGCAACGGAAAGGGTGAGACCTTCGGGTTTGCGAAAAACAATTACCGCATGTTAACACCGTTTTTTATTCAATATTTTATTCAAATCTAAAATTTATATTTTGATATCGAATTTAACCTTCTTGCTCGGTTTGTCCGAAATAAACATGTATTTCAACCTGAGCGTTCCTACTTTCTTCTGCGACACGGCGTTGGCAAGCACGTTTTTATCGATTCCATTATTCACCGGTATCCATGTAGCCGTCGCGTGGTTCGCTCTTACTAATGTGTCAATTACCATCGGGGCGCCCCGGTTGCCGGTCTCGAATTTTATCTCATATATTCCCGAATTATGATCTTTCGCGGCGAGCGGATTCGGCGAAATGGTGTCCCCGAATTTGAATCCCAATGATTCGACGTAGAGAACATTATTCGACATGTTGTTAATGGTTATTCTGACGACTCTCGAATACGTTTTATCGGGCGAATCGTCAGCTATTGCGTTTATATAAATATTCGGATGCATCTTCTTTCTCGGCCATATATACCATAAGATCGCCAACGACGGGAAAATGGTAAGGAAAAAGGAGATCAATCCCCATGCCTCCCAATTCGCCATGAATCGCATGAATTTTAGAAAGGCAACCATAGCCGGACTCCCTTTTTATAAAGGTACTTGCGCTGTTTTAATGTTCAAGGAAAAGAACAATACTTCGCTCTCTTTTGAAAAAATCCATCTGTTTTTAAACAGCCCCCGTAATCATGCAAAATAATTCCGATCACGGCCATCGTAAAAGCTTTTTAGAGAAAAGACCGTTCCTGCCGCAAGTTCCCCCGGTCACGAGCCCGCGCCGCGAGGCGATAAGGCGACCTCGCCGTCAAAATGCGATTTCACCGAATTCATTGTACGATAGAGGCTTTAGAGAAAATCCTTTCCGCAATTCTTGACCGATATTTATATTGTATTAAGAATTTTTCGATAAAACAAATATAGAAAGAGGTAATCATGCGAGCATGTGCCGTGTTTTTGTGTCTGCTGCCTGCGATGATCTTCGCGCAGCAGTATTATCAGGCGTCGGGACAAACCCAGGTGTTCACCTTGACCGCCGGCGCCAAAGTCGGACCGGTCGCGGTTCTTCCTCATGGCAGGTTGACTTCTTCTATTGCGCCGCATATGCTGGTGACCATGCAGAACGGGGTGCGTCTCAGCGTACTGGGAGTTCAGGGAAATGGCAGGGTTTCCATTTATAACCTTGCGGGCAAGCGGGTGCAAATAGCAGAAATCGCGGACAATTCGTCCGTGGCTCTCAGGTCCGATCTTTCCGGTGGCGTGTATTTTGCCCGGCTTGAGGTGAATGGCCGCCTCGTTCAAACCACTCGCTTCTGGAAAGCGAGGTAAGCCATGAGAACACGAAGGTTTTTTTGCATGGTGATCCTTGCTTGTGCAACGCTTGCGACCGCCCAACAGTTACAGGTCGATTCGGTACTCGTCGATACGGTATGGAACAGCGACAGCTCATTGTACAACAATATGGGTATCGCATACCAGACGAGGTACAGCCGTGATCTTTATCTCTCTTTCAAGCCGATGGGTGGAGGCACGGCAAAATGTTACGTCGCCATGTCCACGGATAGCGCAAAAACATGGGCGTTCCCGGCGGACTCCTTGATCGAGCTCGATAGCGGCATTTCTTCACCGGTGCAATGCGGCGTAAAAAGCCAGGTAAGGCTCAGGGTTCTCGGGCAGGACCGTCCGGGCGTCGCGTTCAGGGTAACCGCTCAGCAATGGCAGCCCGTACTGTCGGGCAATCCGCAGCTTGTTACCATGGGATTATTTTCCGCCATCACTCCCGGAGATTCCTGTCATGTCAACATGCAATGCACTCTTGACAATGCTTCGCAGGGGCTGGGGTACGCGACTATTTCGAAAGTATGGTGGGACGCTTTCGGAACAGCCGGGACGTGGAGCGATAGCACAGCGACACTGTCGTACACCTGGAATACCATGGTGCCTACTGGGGCTTCGGGCCAGAGACGGGCGATGATCGCGAAGGCGCGGGATGCGAACGGCCTTTGGAGCGCCCCCTGCACGTTGACCGTGCAATTCGTCGAATTGACAAAGTCGGTGACCATGCTGAGCATCCCTGCCGGAACGTTCCAGATGGGTGATACGAATGCGATTCTTTTGAATCAGGGGTCGCTTTCAAGCCCTTTGCATAGCGTGACCCTCGGCGCGTTTACCATGTCGCAGACATTGGTGACGCAGGAGCAGTACCTGGAGGTGATGGATACCAATCCGTCCTTTTCGAAATCGGGCAAGACGTACCCCGTGGAGTCGGTAACATGGTACGATGCCGCGCTATTCTGCAATGCGCTCAGCAAAATGGCGGGAACGGATACGGTGTATGCCTTTACTTCCGTCACCGGGACGCCGGGAGCCGGATGCACAGGCCTTGGAAACCTCAACATCGATTACACGCAAAATGGCTATCGGCTGCCAACCGAGGCGGAGTATGAGTATGCAAATCGCTCCGGGACGAAGACCGACTACTACTGGGGGAGAAATTACCCGCCGATGACCTCCGCGGATACCCTGGCAATAGACAGCAATGCGGTATGGTTCAATGATTTACCTACCACCTATGATTCCGCGTATCAGGAGCAGGTTACTATTTGGGGCACCCAGCCGGTGGCGACGAAGAAACCGAATGCCTTTGGGTTGTATGACATGAGCGGAAATGTATGGGAGTGGTGCAATGACTGGTACGCAAGTTACAGCGCGGGCAGCCAGACCGACCCGACAGGGGCGACGAGCGGCAGTTACCACGTGCTGCGCGGGGGTTCGTATTACGAATACTTCGCCAACATCGCCTGTAATCTGTGTGCGGCGTTCCGCGTCAGCGACGGCGTTCCGTCAAGCGGTTCCCGCAACATCGGTTTCCGGGTAGTCTGCGGCGCTCGGTAGATTTTTACTCTTTACCCTTTGCTCTTTTACCCTTTTGCCTCTTCTTTTCTCCGGCGTCTCCCTTCAGGGAGATGCCGGAGGTGTTTTATATATGTCAGGCTGAAATCTCCGGAAATCCCTTGGGCCGTATTGATTTTTACTATTTTCTCTCTATGGCCCCTCCCTCAATTTCCACCCTCGTTCAACGGTTTCAAGATCACCGCGACTCCTACACCGCGCCCGGCTACAACGAAGCCCAGCTCCGCAGTGAATTTCTCGACCCGTTTTTCGACGCTCTCGGTTGGGACGTCTACAACCGGCAGGGCTACGCCGAGGCATACAAGGAGGTCATCCACGAAGACGCGGTGAAGGTGGGAACCGCGACCAAAGCGCCGGACTACTCCTTCCGTATCGGCGGGGTGCGCAAGTTCTTTGTCGAAGCTAAGAAGCCCTCGGTTTCCATCAAGGATGATCCGAGCCCGGCCTTCCAGCTCCGGCGCTATGCCTGGTCAGCAAAGCTGCCGCTTTCGATTCTTTCAAACTTCGAGGAGTTCGCGGTTTACGATTGCCGGCAGAAGCCGGACAAGAACGACAAGGCTTCGGTTGGCCGCATCCTCTCTATCACCTGCGACGAGTACGAGACACGGTGGGAAGAGATTGCATCGCTTTTCACCAAAGAGGCGATACTCAAGGGCTCCTTTGACAAATTCGCGCGCGGCGCGCGGCGCGGCAAGGGAACCGCCCAAGTCGATGATGCCTTCCTTGCCGATATCGAGAAGTGGCGTATCGACCTCGCGAAGAATATCGCCATCCGCAACCCCGGCCTCTCGACGCGGCAGGTCAATTTCGCGGTGCAGCGGACGATAGACCGTCTCATCTTCCTGCGCATCTGCGAAGACCGGGGCATCGAAGACTACGGCAAGCTGCAAGCCCACCTGAACGGTGAGCGCATTTACGAACGGTTCTGCGCCGTCTTCCGCGAGGCGGACGACCGGTACAACTCCGGCCTGTTTCACTTCCGCGAGGAGAAAGACCGTGGCGAAGCCCCGGACACGGTTACGCTTGCGCTTTTGATTGACGACAAGATTCTCCGGGAGATCGTTTCCGGGCTCTACTACCCGGAAAGCCCGTATGAATTCTCCGTGCTCCCGGCAGACATTCTGGGCCAGGTGTACGAGCAGTTCCTCGGCAAGGTGATCCGGCTCACCGCCGGGCATCAGGCCAAAGTTGAGGACAAGCCGGAAGTGCGCAAGGCGGGTGGGGTGTTCTATACGCCTACCTATATCGTGGATTACATTGTAAAGAATACGGTGGGAAAGCTGCTGGATCCCCCCCCCTCCCCCCCCTTATCAAGGGGGGCGCCTCTGGCGGGGGGATCTCCCCCCGCGAGGCTTCTAAGCTCCGTATCCTCGATCCCGCATGCGGGTCCGGGTCTTTTCTTATCGGGGCCTATCAATTTTTACTCGACTGGCACCGCGACTGGTATTTGAAGAACGAACCGGAAAAGTGGACCAACGGCAAAAATGCGGCGCTCTACAAAACCGGCATCGGCGAATACCGGCTCACGACCCCGGAGCGCAAGCGCATTCTCCTGAACAACATCTACGGCGTGGACATCGACACCCAGGCGGTCGAGGTGACCAAGCTCTCGCTCCTCCTCAAAGTTCTCGAAGGCGAAACCGAGCAGACCATCGCGCAGCAGTTGAAGCTATTTCACACGCGGGCGCTACCCGACCTTGGAAATAATATAAAGTGCGGGAATTCGCTCATCGGGTCCGACTTTTACGAAGGGGCGCAGGAGAGCCTTGCACTTTACGAAGATGAAGAGGAAAAAATCAGGATCAATGCGTTCGATTGGGATGGGAAGGACGGATTCCCGGAGATCATGAAGGCGGGCGGGTTCGATGCGGTGATCGGGAATCCACCGTATGTGCGACAGGAAACGCTTGGTGAAAAATTTAAAGACTACGCGGCGGGGAAATTTAAGACGTATGCGGGTACAGCGGATTTATATGTTTACTTCTTTGAAAGAGGCGTGAATCTTTTGAACGATAGAGGCCTTTTTTCATTCATCGTTGCAAATAAATGGATGCGGACGAATTACGGGGAATCCTTACGGCGCTGGATGAAGGAGCAAACAATTCATGAGATTGTGGATTTTGGCGACCTCCCGGTATTTCAAAATGCTACTACCTATACGTGCATTACCACACTGTCGAAAAGACGTGAGAAAAAAACCACCGTTATTTGCAAGGTTGAAACTTTGGAATTCAAGAATTTATCGGACTATGTAAAACAGACAAGCTTCCAGATCGATAGAGAATCGTTGAAGGCCGAGAGATGGAGTTTAGCCGATGCAAAGAGTACGGGACTTCTCGAAAAGATAAAATCAGGGGGAACGCCTCTTGGAGAATATGTCAAGGGACAGATATTTCGAGGCGTTGTAACCGGACTGAACGAAGCCTTCGTGATTGATGAGGAAACGAAGAAACGGCTGATAAAGGAAGATAGAAATTGTGGAGAGATAATAAAGCCTTTTTTGGCAGGAAAAGACATTAAAAGGTACAAAATGCCTAATAGTAACAGGTATTTAATTTTTACACAGCATGGTATTACTATCAAAAATTACCCGGCGATAGAAAAATATTTGCTCCCCTATAAAGAAAGGTTGATGCCAAAGCCTGCAAATTGGAAAGGCAACAAATGGAATGGGCGTAAACCGGGGTTGTACAAATGGTATGAAATACAGGATACTATCGATTATTCGGATGAATTCGAAAAAACTAAAATACTTTGGCCTGGGATAAGTTCAGAGGTTGCTTCTTTCACAATAGATGAGAGGGGTTATTATGGAAATGATAATAATCAATTAATAATTTCCTCTGATAAATATTTACTTGGCATTCTCAATTCAAAATTAATGCGCTACTATTTAACAAATATATGTGATAAGGTCCAAGGTGGGTTTTACCGGCTAAAAATAATTTACATTGAGGTCTTGCCTGTTAAGGCTCTCGACATTTCCTCCCCCTCAGATAAAACCTATTATAATAAACTCGTTAGCCTCGTCTCTTCCATGCTCGACCTCAATAAAAAGCTCCCCTTCGCCCGCGACGACCAGGAAAAGACCCTTCTCGCCCGGCAGATCGATTCAACGGACCGGCAGATCGACAAGCTGGTCTACGAGCTGTACGGCTTGACCGAAGAGGAGATTAAGATTGTGGAAGGCGGGAAATGATCCCCCCTTAATCCCCCCTTGATAAGGGGGGCGGCGTAGCTGGGGGATCACGATCGCCGTGGTCGATATGATACAAATACGTGAAGGTAAAGATATCCCCCTTTATAAGGGTGCGACACCGCTACAATCCAGGCTATAAGAATGCGTCCATTTTGCTTTTTGGGCAAAATGGGAAGCCGGGGGATCAAGGTCAGATTGCATGGACAAAATGAAGCAGATACATATAAGTAAAATGATCCCCCCTTAATCCCCCCTTTATAAGGGGGGCAACCAAAGCGAAGAGATCAGATTTGGTCGATATCATGCGAATACGTGAAGGTAAAGATATCCCCCCTATAAGGGGGGCGACAAAGTCGGGGGGTCAAAATCGGGGGATCTTCGACCGCGATGCGCTTCGAAAACGCGGGCTTGTCTGGAATGGAAAAAACCTTCCCTATAATCCTGAAAACGTATTCAAAGCTCGTGAACTCCGGAAGAGTATGACTCCGCAGGAACGTAAGTTATGGTATGAATTTCTGAGAATGTATCCAGTTCGATTTATCAGACAGAGGCCCGTTGATCATTATATTCTTGATTTTTATTGCGCCAGTCGCCGGATTGCCATTGAAATCGACGGGCGGCAGCATTCTTCGATGAGCGGTGAAAAATACGACCGGCAAAGATCTGAGATACTTTCAACCTATAAGATACGAGTTATAAGATTTACAAACAACGAAATAGACGAAGAATTTGAAACGGTGTGCAGGAGAATTTGTGAAATGATCCCCCCTTAATCTCCCCTTGATAAGGGGGGCGGCCACGCCGGGGGATCAGGTGTTATGCAAAATCAGAAGCAGTTTTCGGGCAGCTGGCGGATACGGGCATAGGAGTAAACCGGGCCGTCCTTGCAGACATAGCTGCCGCCGATGTTGCACCTGCCGCATTTGCCGATTCCGCAGCTCATCTTCCGTTCCAGAGAGGTCAGGATGGTCTCGGGCGTAAACCCGAGCTCCAGAAGCGGCAGCATGGTGAATTTCAGCATGACCGGCGGGCCGCAGACGATACTCACGGCATTTTCCGAGCTTGGCGCGATGTCCTTGAGCACGAGCGGGACAAGGCCGACGCGGCCTCCCCAGGAATCATCGCCTTTATCGACGGTAATGTAGGTCGCGATGCCGCCGCGCCGCTGCCACTCCGCGAGTTCGCTCTTATAGAGCAATTCGCCGGGAGTACGCGCGCCGTAAAGGATCGTGATATTCTTATACCGGCGCCGGATCGCGTCGTTCAACAGGTACCGGACGGTCGCCCGGAGCGTGGTAAACGCAAACCCCCCGCCCACGATGACGAGGTTCTTCCCCTCCAGCTCCTTCATCGGGAAGCCGTTTCCCAGGGGGCCCCGGACGCCGATGGCGGCGCCTTCGGACAGATCGTGCAGCGCGGCGGTCACAACGCCGGTCGGGTAGCGCTTGACCGTGAACTCAAGATACCCTTTATCAAGGGGAGAGGAAGCGATTCCGACCGGGATCTCGCCCGCGCCCGGAACGGAAAGCATGGCGAACTGGCCGCACTGGTGGTTGAATGCCGCCGCGTCCGATGTTTCGCGGAAAACCAGCCTGAACGTCTTGAGGTCTTTCTCGTCGTTCTCGATGGTGACCTTTTCGATGCGAACGGGCGCTCCGATATAGGGATTGCCGCCATGCGCGATCATAGGGCCGCCCTGGAAACGGTTTCTCGTATATCAATATTGCTCGGGCAATGGACGACGCAGCGCCCGCACCCCACGCAGAAAATATCGCCGAAATTTTCCTTCGCATACGCGAATTTATGCATGACCCGCTGCCGCATCCGTTCGCCGCGCCTGCCGCGGGGATTGTGGCCCGACGCTTCGCGGGTGAACGAGGCGAACATGCACGCATCGTGGACCCGGAGCATCCTGCCGCCAGTTCCCTGTTTTTCGTCATATAAATCGAAACAGTGGCAGGTGGGGCACAGATAGGTGCACGCGCCGCAACCGAGGCAGGTTTCGGCAATGGCGTCCCACAGAGGGGAATCGAAGTTTTTCCCGATCGCGTCCGATACGCCGTCCATGCGAAATTCCGGGAGTGCATTTTGTAAATGCTTCTCCCGTTGTTTTTTCTTTTTTATCTCCGCGGCCGTGGGTTCGCGGAGCAATGTCCTGTTCTTCTTTAAAAAATCTTCGCCTTTTTTCGAAACCGCCTCAAAAATAAGCGAATCGCCCGGATTAAAGGCCATGATATCAACGCCTGCTCCCGCAAGTGCGGGCCCCCCGCCAACCGACGTGCAGAAGCAGGCATGGCCGGGTTTTTCGCAGGCAAGCGATATGATGAGGGCATGGTCGCGCCGCTTCCGGTAATACGGGTCCGCATAGTTCGCATCGAGAAATACTTTATCGAGATACCCGAGCGACCGGACATCGCAGGGACGGATGCCGAAAAAAATGATCTGCTTGTCGCTTCCGGCCTCCGGCCGGAACCCGTCGGCATCGTAGGTCGCAATGGTTTCACACTGGGGAAAGAACTCGCGCTTCGGCGGCAGAGTGAAATTGGCGTAATCGAGTATGAGCTCGTTTTTCGGCGAGAGATCTCCCAGCGCGACGCTTCCCGTCCGGGCATCGCGCACCGGACCACGAACCCTGCCCTGCTTGAGCATGGCGGTTGCCAGTTTTTTCAAATTTTTCCCGTCTATCGCGGCCTGTTTCACGCTATCTCTCCTCGGGATCGGTCATGAAGCTCTCGCTGTCGTCCTGCTTGAAGGCGTTGAGCGGCGGGACGTCTTCGCCGGTGACGCCGGGTACACAGCCGAAAAGCTCCCTGGCGTCCGACGCCAGTTTCTGCGTGAACAGCCGCAAATCGATGCCCATGGGGCAGGCATTTACGCAGGCATCGCACTCGACGCAGCGGCCCGCCTGATGGAACATGCGGCCCAGGTGGTACGCCATTGTATCGGAAACCTGCGCGGCGGGCGAGACCCAGGAGGGTTTCCGCTGATCGGCGAAGCATACCTTGCAATAACAGTTCGGGCAGGCTTCGCGGCACGCGTTGCAGCGGATGCACCGGGATATCTCTTCGGTAAATATTCGCCACCGCTCCGCGACGCTCTTTTTTTCGAACTCCCTGACCCGCGGATAGGCGGCTTTCGCCGGTTTTCTGCTTTCGCCCTCGATCGCGATATCGGCATGCATCACGGCGGGACTGACGCATTCGATACAGGTGCGGGCGAGTTCTCCGGCAACGTTGTTTTTTTCGCCCTTCGGCGCGGTTTTCATGCCGTTGCACGGCATCCCGATGATGGTGATACTCGCGCGCGGAACCTGTTGTTCCTTGACAAGTCCCGCGATTGACCGTCCATCGCACCCTTTTGCCACGATACCGACGCGCGGGGTTTTGTAATCCTTCCGGGGTTTCTGCGGTTTCTCGAACAGCTTCGGCACAAAGGCGGCCAAGTTGGCGACGCACCACTGGTTCCATACCAGCCTTTCGGCGTCCTTTGCGTTGCGCACGAAGCAGGGTCGCGCCGTGCGGGGCAGCGAACCGTTCTCAAAGCCGATGATGCAATCGACGCTTCCTCCGGTCAAAAGACGCGCCGCCGCTTCTTGCATTTTCTTTTCGGTGTTATTCATCGTTCCACTTTTTTCATCGCGCAAGCGATGCCGATCTGCTTTCCCCGGCCATCTTTTTCCCCGTTTTCAGTTTTTTGACATCAGCAACGACTTTCTCGATCAGCGAGGCGAACCGTCCGCCTTCGGACGCGGATACCCAGGAGAACTGGACGCGTTCGGGCTCGATTCCCGCATATTCGAGAAAACTCCTGAGCATGGCGAACTTCCGGCGCGCGACCAGGTTGCCGCTTATGTAGTGGCAATCGCCCGGATGGCAGCCGGCGACCAGGACGCCGTCGGCCCCTTCCTGCAACGCCTTGATGATGTAAAGCGGATCGACCCGGCCCGAACACGGCACGCGGATCACCCGCACGTTCGCCGGATACTGGAGCCTGCTTACCCCCGCGAGGTCCGCCCCGGCATAGGAGCACCAGTTGCATAGGAAGGCGACGATCGTCGGCTCGGCTGTCGCGTTTGATTTAGTCAATTCACGGCTCCTTGCGTCTTCTTTTCATCTGCCGCATCATAGCGCGCTCAGCATGCTGAGTATCTGCTCGTTCTTGAAGCCGTTCAGATCGACGGCGTTCGCCCGGCACGACGCGGCGCACGCGCCGCACCCCTTACAGAGCGTTTCGTTGATAACGGCGACATTCGTCATCGGATCGAGTTCGATCGCATTGTACGCGCAGACCGCGACGCAGGCGCCGCAGCCGCTGCACCACTCCGGCCTGACGTACGAAATTCTGCCTTCGGACTCTATCGTTTCCTTCGACAGGACGGTGGCCGCCCGTCCGGCGGCAGCGCGTGCCTGCGCGATCGTCTCGCCGATGTCTTTCGGGTAATGGGCGAGACCGCAGACAAAGACGCCGTCGGTGGCGAAATCGACGGGCCGAAGCTTTACATGGGCTTCAAGGAAAAACCCGTCCGACTCGAGCGGCACCTTGAGCAATTGCGACAACCCTTTATTGTCGGGATTCGCCACGATGCCGGCGCTGAGCACCAGCAGGTCGGGCTTGACCGCGACAGTCTTTCCGAGGATCGCATCGACGACGGTGACGCCGAGCGCGCCGCCCGCACACTGTACTTTCGGTTTAACGTCGCGGTCGTAACGAATGAACTGCACCCCCATCTCCCGCGCCTTCCGGTAATATTTCTCGCGCAGGCCGTAACTGCGGATGTCGCGGAAAAGCACGTACACCGCGGCCTTCGGGTTGATCGTTTTAAGGGAGATCGCGTTCTTGAGGGCGTGCGAACAGCAGACGCGGCTGCAATAGTCGCGTTCATCATCGCGGGAACCGACGCACTGGATCATGACAAGCGATTTCAAAGCGCCGATCACGGATTGCTGGTTGCCATCATGCAGCATCGTTTCGAAATCCCGCTGCGTCACTATCCGGTTGTCCCGGCCGTAGCCGTACTCGGTCGGCTCGCGCTGCTCCGCGCCGCTCGCCACGATAACGACGCCGTGTTTGATGGTGACGGCGGGGGTTTCGAGCTCGGTGGTGAAATTCCCGACATAGCCGGCAATGCGCGCGATTTTCGCGTTCACGTAGGTTTTTATTCGTGCATGGCTGCCGACATTTTCGATAAGTGAAGCGAGCCACGGGGCGGTTTTCCTTCCCGCAAGCGTCGTGCGCACATGCCGGAAATGACCGCCGAGCTCCGCCTCCTTCTCGATCAGGGCGACGTTGAACCCCTGGTGCGCGAGGTCGAGCGCGGCCGTCATGCCGGCCAGGCCGCCGCCGATGACCAGCGCGTCCTTGTTGACGCCCATGCTCTTTCTATAGAGCGGCGTCGCGAGTTTGACTTTTGCCACCGCCAGGCGCACGAGGTCGCACGCCTTGCGGGTGGCCTGTTCGGGCTCCTGCCGGTGCACCCACGAACAATGCTCCCTGATATTGGCGAACTCGAACAGGTACGGATTGACGCGGGAAAGCTCCAGCGTCTTCTGGAAAAGCGGCTCGTGCGTGCGGGGCGTGCAGGCGGCTACCACCAGCCGGTTCAGCCGGTGCCGTTCCATGGCGGCGATTATTGCTTTTTGCGAATCCTGAGCGCACGAAAACATCAGCTCGCCCGCGAAGAGCACCCCCGGAAGCGTTTCCGCGTATTTGACCACCGCCGGCACGTCGACGACCGACGCGATATTGATCCCGCAGCGACACACATAGACGCCGATTCGCGGCGGCTCGCCGCGAAGGTCCCGCTGCGCGGGGATGTCGATCGTTATCGTCTTGACCGGCAATCCGCCGAGCTCCGACGCCGCGGCCGATGCCGCGCCGCTCCCCTCGATCACCGACTCCGGGATGTCCTTGGGGCCGCTGACGCTCCCGCAGGCGAAAATGCCGGGGCGGTTGGTATCGACGGGTTCCAGAGAGTCGACCTTGACAAACCCGCCCGCGTCGAGCGCGACGTTCAAACGCTTCGCGGCGTCCATCGACGCCGGCGAAGGCTGGATGCCCGCCGACAGCACGAGAAGGTCAAAGGTGGCGGAGGAAACCCTGCCCTCCTGCGTGATGTACGTTACCGCCAGGTCGTTCGTTTTCGGATCGCTCTCGACCGAGGCGATGCGCCCGTTTACAAAAACGGTATCGTGCAAATCCCTTGCCTTGTCGATAAACCGGTCGAACCCCTTGCCGTAGGCCCGTATGTCCATGTAGAAAATCGTCGTGCGGGCGCCGGGCAGGTGTTCCTGCGTGATGATCGCGTCTTTTGCGGCCTGCATGCAGCAGATTGCCGAACAGTGTTCATTACCGGCCTGAACATCCCTCGATCCCACGCACTGGAGGATGGCGATCTTTCCGGGCTCTTTATTATCGGACGGACGCCGGATGTGTCCCCGGGTGGGGCCGGAAGCGCTGAGGATCCGCTCGTACTCGATGCTCGTGAGCACGTTCGGAAAAATGCCGTAGCCGTACTCGCCTTTGAGCCTGGCGTTGAATTCCGTGGTGCCGCACGCAAGGATGACGGAGCCGACTTCGAGCGCCATGCGCGTCTCTTTTTGATTGAAATCTATCGCGTTTGTCTCGCAGGACTTTTCGCACGCGCGGCATTTCCCTTTTTGCAAGTAAAGGCACTTCTGGGGATCGATGATGGCGACTGCGGGTACGGCCTGGGGAAAGGGGATCCGGATGGCCTTGGTCTGGCTGAGCCCGCTGTTGTACGGATCGGGCGCCCTGACAGGGCATTTCGTGACGCAGATCCCGCACCCGGTGCATTTGCTTTCGTCAACATACCGGGGCTTTGTGAGCACGCTCACCTTAAAATGGGGAGACGTTCCCTCGATCCCCGTCACTTCGCCGTTGGTGATGATATGAAGGTAGGGATGGCTTCCGGCCTGCACGAGCTTGGGGGAAAGAATGCACATCGCGCAGTCGTTGGTCGGAAACGTTTTATCGAGTTGCGCCATGCGGCCGCCGATGGAGGGCCCTTTCTCAACGAGAAAAGTCTCTATCCCCATGTCGGCGAGGTCGAGCGCCGCCTGGATCCCGGCAACGCCGCCGCCCAGCACCATTGCTTTCTTATGCATAATCCCGAAACCCTACGCCTTGTTGGTCTTCGTTTTTTTTACGGCCGGTTTCTTTCCCGCAACCGCGCCCTTTACCAGATCGCGCCGCACCGTTTGCGCCTTTCGGTCGAACTCATCCTCTTTCGCGAGCAGGTCGGCGGACGCATACCCATCCCTGACCGCCATATGGCGGAGCGCCCGCATGATATCGGTGAAGTTGACCTGCTGGGGGCACCGGGCGTAGCACCGGTAGCACATCACGCACAACCAGATCGCCGGTGATTTCAGCACCTCTTCCCGCATGCCGAAAAGGATCTTGCGTATGATGGTCCTGCAATTATACTCTTCGTCGATGGTCGTGACCGGACACCCTGCCGCGCACGTGCCGCAGGCGAAACATTTCGCGATATTGCCTCCGCCCGGCATGGAAGCGACCTCATCGCGAAAGCCGGAGTCGAGATTGTCGACGTTGATGACGCCTGACTTGTCCTTGATCATAGTGTACTTCCCTTTTTATTTCGGCGTTTCACTCCGAACTCCACACCACTTTTAACAGTGCATTTTTTACGCCTTCGGTCCCATCCCCGCTATACACTGGTCTTCGCGCACGACCGTTCTCGGGCCGCCGTCATTCGATGTCGACCAGTCCTGCGCAACGGCGATCGGTTCCAGCGCCGGCAGCGTATTCAGCGATGCGGCCCGGTCGTAGATGAGCTGCCAGGCGCAGTCGGTCTGTTCGCTGACTTCGCATTTACCGTTGCGAGAACTGCCGCACGGGCCGTTGAGTTGGCGTTTCGCGCAGCGGGTGATCGGACATATGCCGAAGTATTGGCCGAGACGGCAGTTGCCGCACCCAGCGCATTTCTCGCCCCATACCCCTTGCTTTTCGAGAATTCCCATGAACTGCGTATTGAGCCCGGGATACACGGCCTTGCCGGGAAAGCGTTCGGCCATCGCCTGGACGCCCGCGCCGCAGCCGAGCGAGAGGATCGCATCGTAATCGCCGATACGTTGCGCCAGAACGTCGATAAACGCATATTCGCACTGGCGTTCTATGGTGCACTCGTGAACCGTGACCTTTTCCCGCCCGATCAGTTTCAGGGACATGCGGAGCGCGGAGCCGATGATGCCGGTTTCGCGTTCGCCGCCGGCAAGGCACACCGTGACGCAGGTGCCGCACCCGACGAGCAGGACCCGCTCATGGTTCTTGACCATATCGCGTATTTCAGGAATTCTCTTTCGATCGGCAACGATCATTTCAGACCTCCTTTGATGGTCATTTCCGCCTGCCGGGCGATTTCGATGACCCCTTGTTCAGTTTTCATTGCATCATTGCGCAGCCGGCTCGGCCCCAGGGGGACGATCCGCGCGCAGATCTCTTTTACGATTTCCGCGAAACGCGGTCCTTCGGCCGAGGAGAGATTGAACATTTCCAGCCGCTGCGGCTCGATGCCGATTTCGCCGAGGATCTGCTTGACACGCTCAACCCTCTTGCGGGCCCGGAGATTGCCCTCGAGAAAATGGCATCCGCCTTCGAGGCACCCCGCGACCATCACGCCGTCCACGCCGAGCTCAAAGGCGGCGAGCAGGTGGTTCTCCTCTATTTTACCCGTGCACGGAAACCGCAATACGCGCACATTGGCGGGATACTGCAACCGCATGGCCCCGGCCATGTCCGCGGCCGCGTACGCGCAATAGTGGCAGCAGAAGGCAAGAATCATCGGTTTTTTATCCATTACGTTTCCACCTTGGCTGCGCGATCCCGACCTGTTCGGGATACGACGGCTCAACCGGATTGTCCTCGAACGTGCCTTTCAGCAGGCTGTTGATGGCCCCGAGGATCTGCGCATCGAGATAGTGGTGCAGCGAAATCGCCTTGGCCGGGCACGACGCCGTACAACTGCCGCAGCCCATGCAGACGGCCGCCTGCACCTCGGCCTTGTTGTTTTCGCCGATCTGCGGCGCTTGGTACGGGCACACGTGCACGCAGGTCATGCACGAGATGCACTTCTCCGGATCGACCCAGGCGATCTCGGCGCCCACGGGCATTACTTTACGAGAAAGAATCGAGGCAGATCGCGCGGCCACCGCGTTCGCCTGCGAGATTGTCTCGCTGATGAATTTCGGCGCGTGGGCGGTCCCGCACAAAAAGAGCCCTTCGCTGGCGAAATCCACCGGCCGCAGCTTGACATGCGCCTCAAGGAAAAAACCATCGGCGTTGAGCGGGACGCGGAGCAGTTCCGAAAGCTCCCGGCGGTCGTCGCGGGCCACGATCGGCGGGGCAAGGACGAGCAGGTCAGGTTTCATGACAAGCTCCCGCGCCATCACCCCCTCCGTAACGTGCACGGTCAATTCGCGATCGCTGGTCACTTCCGGCGGCCGCTTTTCGTCGTAACGGACGAAGAGCACGCCTTTGTCGCGCGCTTCCCGGTAGGCCGCTTCACGGAAGCCATAGGTCCGCATTTCGCGGTACAGAACCACGATCCGCGCCTGCGGATAGCGCTCGCGCACGAGCAACGCGTTCTTAACCGCCGTGGTGCAGCAGACCCTGCTGCAGTAGGGACGGTCGGCCGTCCGCTGTTCCACGCACAGGATCATCGCCACGACAGCCTTTTCCGGCAGCGCGAGTTCATTGCGGGCGATGCGGTCCGAAAGTTCAAGCTGCGTCACGACCTTGTCGCTCGCGCCATAGCCGAAGGTACGCGGCGTATGTTCCTGAGCGCCGCTCGCCACGATGACGACGCCGTGTTCGACCTCGTTATTTTTGCCGTCCGTCACGATTGTCGAGATGAAATCGCCCACATGTCCGTCGACCTTTTTCACCGCCGATTTCAGGTGGAGCGTTATTTTCGGGTGCGTCGCGATTCGATCGATGAGGCCGGCGAGATACGGCTGCACGAGGCCGCCGTCGAGCGTCCGGTCGATACGGCGCGCCATGCCGCCGAGCGTGCTTTCCTTTTCGACAAGATGCACGGGAAATCCCTGTTGCGCGATGGCAAGCGCGGCGGTCATGCCCCCGACGCCGCCGCCGATAACCAGCGCGGAGTTCTTGACCGGAACGGTCGTTTCCCTGAGTGGCTGAAGCCCGGCGACCCTGCCGATTGTCATGCGCACGAGGTCTTTGGCCTTGTCGGTGGCCTTGTCCGGTTCGTCCGAATGCACCCACGAACATTGGTCGCGGATGTTGGCCATTTCCAGCAGGTACGGGTTGAGTCCCGCGTCCCGCAACGTATCGCGGAAAATCGCCTCGTGCGTCCGCGGCGTGCAGGAGGCGACAATCACGCGGTTGAGGCGGTGCTTGATGATGATTTCCTTCATCCGGTCCTGCGTGTCGTCGGCGCACGTGTACATGTTATGGTCGGCAAATGCGACAAAGGGAAGTTCGCGCGCGCGCCGCACCACCGCTTCCACGTCAACTACCGAGGCGATGTTGCTGCCGCAATGGCAGACGAACACGCCGATGCGCGGCGGTTCGTCGGTGATGTCGCGCTCGGCGGGGTAGATCTTGGTTCTGACGCGCGTTCCGCGCGCCGGGGCCAGAAGCTCCATCGCCCTTGCCGCGGCGGCGCTTGCCTGCATGACCGTGTCGGGAATGTCTTTGGGCTCCTGCAGCACGCCGCCGGTAAATACGCCGCGGCGCGAGGTGTCGAGCGGAGCGAGCTCGCTGGTCTGCGCGAACCCCCACTGGTTCAGCATCACGCCGAACCGCTCGACCTGCTCCCGGAGACTCGCGCTCGGTTCGAGCCCGATCGAGAGCACCACCAGGTCGTGTTCCCGCGTTACGCTGCGGTTCGCATCGTCGATAGAGGTGATCCGCAGGTTTTTCGTTTCATTCGCCTCTTCAATCGAGGAGGGCCGGCACCTGACATATGATATTCCCATCTCCTGCGCGCGGTTGAAATACCGGTCGAAGTCCTTGCCGTTGGCGCGCATGTCCATGTAGTAGATGGTCACCGCGGTTTCCGGTTCGTGCTGTTTGACGAGAATCGCTTCCTTGGTCGCAGCCATGCAACAGACCGAGGAGCAGTAATCATTGCCGCAGGTCGCATCGCGCGACCCGACGCACTGGATAAAGGCGATATGCTTCGGCGTCGTTCCGTCCGAGGGGCGGCGGACATGCCCGTTGGTCGGCCCGGCCGCGGAAAGAATCCGTTCGAACTGAAGATTGGTGATCACATTTGTATCGTACGCCGACCCGAACTCGATCCGCCGCGAAGGGTCGAAGGCCTTGAACCCCGGCGTGAGCACGACGGCGCCTACGTCAAGTTCGAACGTCGTCTCCTGTTGTTCGTAATCGATGGCGCCCGCTCCGCACACGCGAGAGCAGAGCCCGCACTCGCCGGTCTTGAAGTGCACGCATGACTGGCGGTCGATGAACGGTACGCGCGGCACCGCCTGGGGGTGCGCGAGGTCGACAGCGGGCCGCGCAAGCAGGTATTGATTATAGGCGGTCAAGTGCCCCTTGATAGGATGCGACACAACCCTGGCAAGGTCGATGGCGCCGGTGGGGCACACGAAATCGCACGCGCCGCACGCCTGACACTGGCTGCTGGGTTCGCCATAGGCCGGCCGGACTTCTCGTTTGTCGCCACGGCTGTACATGCTGATCGCGCCGCGTCCCATGAGGTCGTTGCAGGTCCGTACACACAGCCCGCAAAGAATGCACGATCCCTGCCCGGATGGCTTAAACGACGTGCGGGTAACGCCGTGCGATGCGGCGAACTCGGCGAGCTGCCTGGAATCCGGCGCCTGGGCAAGGAGCAGTTCCAGAATAACCGTGCGAGACTCCCGTACCTGCGGCGTGTCGGTGCGGATCTGCATGTTGTTTTCCACTGGATAGCTGCACGAGGCCACCTGCTTCGGTCCCCGTGGAGTGTCAAGCTCAACGATGCACACCCGGCACGCGCCATACGGCGACAGCCCCTTGTACGAGCACAGCGTGGGGATGGAAATCCCCATTGCACGCGCGGCGTCCAAAACGGTCGTGCCGGCGGCAACCGCCGATATCCGGCCGTCGATGGTTACCGTATAGAGATCCGGGGATGATGTTTCTGTTGTCATGGTCTTTACAATCCCGCGAGCCGGCTGTTAGACCGTCCGCGCATTCGTTATCCCGCGACGATCGCCTCGACCGCGCAGACGCTCCTGCATGCGCCGCAGCGGGTGCACACCTTGACACTTATCGTATGCGCTTTTTTCGGCGATCCGGTTATCGCGTCGACGGCGCACACCTTTTTGCACTGGCCGCAGCCGATGCACGTTTCGGCATCGATATTCATGGTGATCAGGTTGCGGCATACGCCCGCCGCGCATTTTTTATCATGGATATGCGCCTCGAACTCCCCCCGAAAATGCCTGATGGCGGTCAGCACGGGGTTGGGCGCGGTCTGGCCCAGTCCGCACAGCGACGCCTGTTTGATGGTTTTCGCGAGCCGTTCGAGGTTATCAAGATCGTTCGCGCCACCCGCGCCCTCGCATATGCGCGTGAGCAGGTGCAGCATCTGTTTGGTGCCTTCCCGGCACGGCGCGCATTTGCCGCACGATTCGTCCGATGTAAACGACAGGAAATAGCGCGCCAGGTCCACGATGCAGGTGGACGCGTCGATGACGATCATCCCTCCCGATCCCATCATGGCGCCGGCGTTGGTCAATTTTTCGTAATCGACGGCCACATCGAACATCGACGCCGGGATGCAGCCGCCCGAGGGGCCGCCGGTCTGCACCGCCTTGATTGGTTTTTTCCCGCGGGGACCGCCGCCGATCGTGTGGACCATGTCGTTGAGCGTTATGCCCAGCGGCACTTCCACGAGCCCCGTGTTCTTGACCGCGCCCACGATGGAAAACACCGTCGTGCCCCGGTTGTTTTCGGTCCCGCAGCTCGCGTACCACTCCGCTCCCCGGTTGAGAATCGGGCCGACGCTGGCGAGGGTCTTGACATTGTTGATCACCGTGGGCCTGCCCCAGAGCCCCTGTACGGCAGGGAATGGCGGTCGCGGTCGCGGTTCCCCGGCGCGGCCTTCGATGGAGGCGATGAGCGCGGTTTCCTCTCCGCACACAAACGCCCCGGCCCCGCGGCGTATCTCCACGGAAAGCGAATATCCGCTCCCGAAAATATCGTTGCCGATGATGCTCAGCTCCTGCGCCTGGCCTATCGCGTGCTTGAGCGTGGCGACCGCCTGCGGGTATTCGCTACGCACATACACGAACGCCTTCCTGGCGCCGATGGCGTAGGCCCCGATGATGAGGCCTTCGAGTAGCGCGTGCGGATCGCCCTCCAGAATGCTGCGGTCCATGAACGCGCCGGGATCGCCCTCATCGGCATTACACACCATATATTTGGCGTCGGATCCCTGTTTAAGCGCAGTCTCCCATTTCCTTGCCGTGGGGAAACCGGCGCCCCCGCGCCCGCGAAGGCCCGATGCCAGGACCGTTGCAACCACCTGCTCCGGCGTGCACTGCGTTATCGCCCGGAATGCGCCGCGATAAGCGCCGCGGGCGATCGCTTCCCCAATGTTCATCGGATCGATGATTCCGCAGTTGCGCAGGATAATCCGTTTTTGCCTGCTGAAAAAATCAAGGGTCGATTGTTCGGGAATCGCGTTTACGCTGCCGCCCGGCGCCGGGTGCGAATAGGCCCGTGTCGTATTCCCGGAAACGTTTTCCTCGACGGTAGAGCGGTAAAGCGCCCCTGCCGCGGGTAAACTGCAGTTTGTCGCATAGGATTGCAGCACCGTGCGCATTTTTGCCGGAGTCATCTCCCCATAGCATACCCGCGGGCTGCCCGGAACCAGGATATCCGCCAGCGGCTCCCGCTGGCAAAAACCCACGCACCCGGTACGGGTTACGATCGCGTCAAGCCGTAACTCATTGACCGCCTTGACCGCTGCTTCCTCCACCGCGCGCGCGCCGGCGCTTATGCCGCAGCTCGCGGAGCCGATCATGATCTTCATCCGCGCCGGGAACAGCGACGCCTGGCCGCGCAGGCCCATGGCGTCAAGATCTTTTTCAGTTGTTATTTTCATGAAAACCGCTTTAAAATGTCGGATATCTTGTCCAGCTTAATTTTACCGAACGTCACTCCGTCGATCCGCATTGCCGGCGCCAGGGCGCAGCAGCCGATGCACCTGACCGACCGCAGCGTGAACCGTCCGTCCCCGTCCGTGCCGCCGTCCTTTACCTTCAATTCCTCCTCGAGCCGCTCGAAAAGCATGCCCGACCCGCGAACGAAACAGGCGGTGCCCAGGCACACTTCGATAAGGTGCCGCCCCAAAGGCTCCAGGCTGAAACCGTTATAGAAACTCACGACGCGCAGGACTTCGGCCAGAGGCATCGCAAGCCGCATCGACAACGCTTCGAGCAGGGCGCGGGGCAGGTATCTTTTCGCCTCGGTAATGTCCTGTAAAATGGGAATCAGCGAGGAACGGTCGGCGGGATAGTTCGAAAGGATGCCGTCCAGCAACGCAGTTTCCTCTTCGTTCGCGGCAACCGTCGGCGTAAACGGGGCCACGTCCCTGCTGTAATTGCGCACCGGGCAGCGTTCGACGCAGTCGCCGCAGCCGGTGCATTTGTCCACGTTGACGCTGCGCGGCCTGGTCCGGACCGTGGCGGCAAAGTTACCGGCCTCTCCCTCGAGTTTTACCACGTCGGACATGGTCAGCACATCAATGTTGAGATCGCGCATGCACGCGACCACTTTGGGCGAAATGATGCACGTGGCGCAGTCGCCGGTGGGGAACGTTTTGTCGAGCTGCGCCATGGCGCCGCCGATCGTAGGGCTCTCCTCGACGAGATATACGAAAAAACCGGCAGCCGAAAGATCGAGCGACGCCTGAATGCCGGCGATACCGCCCCCGCATACGAGCACGGCGCCGCTGAGCTCTTTTACCTTTGGCCGCGATGCGGCCGCTGTCGTCGTTGCCGGTTCGGCGATCATGTTACTCTTCAGCCTCTTCTTCAATTTCGTCTTTTTTTACATTAGCTTTGGGCATGACCTTGCGGTAAACCTCCGAGGGTTTTTTCATGACCCCGTCCACCGCGAGCAGGTCGCGTTCGATGCGAATGTCGAACAGCCGCTCGTTCTCCTGCAGGCAGGGCAGGATCAGTTTCCAATCGTCGCCGGAAAGCCTGCGGTACACGCCGCCGTTGAGCTGTTCGTTCACGAGCGTGCGGCGCGGGTCGCGTACATAAATCGCGCCGCCCGAGGCGAGCGACAAGAGGTTGCTTCCCGGATAGGGCAGGTCGAGCGGGACCACGGTCCCGTCGTCGAGCACGCGCAATCCATTGATAATAGCGAAGCCGCCCCCGGTCAGCGGATCTCCGGCCATGAACGATTCGGCTAAAAAGTCCAGCGCGGTCCCGTTGATGATCACTTTGGGCTTTCCAACGGCGTTGATCATCGGACGGCCGGCCGCGTTGCCCAGCACGAAGACGTCACCGCCCTTGGCGCCGTATAAAAAGGTCTGGCCCACGTCGCCGTACACCACCACCTTACCCTGTTTGGCAATCTGACACAACTGGTCCTGAGCGTTGCCGTGCACGTACACCGAAAGCCCGTCGATGCCCGAGCCCAGATAATCACCCGGGTTATCGTAGCAATCGATGCGAAGGCCGTTGGTGGCCGGCCCGAACCCCGCGGCATGGAAGCGCGTGCCGCGCGAATTATAATGGATAATATGACGCCAGCCCTTATGGTAAGCGTCGACGGCCAGGGCGGCGTCGCACTCCCCGCCTTCCGGCTGGAAGCCGCGCGCGTCGATCAATAAGATCTTTTCGCTTTTTTCCGGAGACCTGAGCAGGGCGCGCGTGTCCCAGGTGATGCGTCTGCAGGGGCTTTCGGCGTCGGTCCCGAAAAGAGGTTGCTTGACGAACAGCCCCTCCAGCGCCATGCGAAGGATGGCGATGATCGAGTTCCGTTTTTTATTTCCCGTGGGGTAACGACGGTCGATGCACAGGGTCAGCGTTTCGATGCCCAGCCCCGGCGCGGCCGATGCGGTCCGGGAAGCGATCTCCCGGCTAAGCCAGCGCAGCCGGTTGTAGTCCATGTCCTTTACGGAATTGCTTACATATTCAAACAGAAGGCGCGGGTCGTTTTCCCGCAGGGCCAGGTCAATCCGCTCACTATCCACGCGGGTATTTTCCGGCGTGGCGATGGGAATTGACATGTTGCAATGCGTCTGTCCCGGCATGGAGGACACGGGCGCGCCGAATTTGTTGGTCACCTTGAGCGCGTACGAAGGGTGAGCGCCGTTGCCGTTGCCGCTGCCATTTGGCGTCAAGTTGAGCAGGAAAGCGCCGCCGTCGGTCGAACTGCCGCCGCGGGCGTTCCAGTACATGTCGGCAATGGGGATAAAACGGGAGTCTTCGCTTGCCAGGCTCGCCAGGGTCGCGTCGATGGCCTGTTTTTCCGAGCAGATGAGCCCTATCGACACTTCGCCTTCCTGCAAAGCGAACACCTGGGGCCGCAGCATGGCCGTATCGGTTATGCCAAGGAGCTGGAAGCCGTTTTTATCGAGGTTGCGGGCGATGATGAAAAACCACGGGCCGTCGGGCGACGCATGGATCTGGGCTGCCTGAATTTCGCGGTAGATGCGTCGCTTTGCCGCGGGCAGCCGGTCGAAATCCAGCTCGGTCGTGGGCGCGAGCGCTTCGATGATGTATTCAATGGGATATTTATACGTCCGGTTCATGAGGTCGAAAAGCATGATCGACGCTTCGGTATCGGTAAGAAATTGCGGAAAAAGATTCCGCTGCGCAAGATACTCGCAGACTGAAGAGTAGTTGGCAAAGTCGCCGTTATGGACGAGCGCCTCGTGCATGCCGATGAACGGGTGGCAGCCGCCGGGATGCCATACCCTGCCCCTGGTCGGGTAGCGCTGGTGGGCGATCCACACGTGCGCGCGCGAATTTTCCATGCAGTAATACTGGACGACCGCCTCGGCAAACCCCACCACTTTGAGGATGATAAGATTACGGGCGTGCGAAAGCACGAAGGCGCGTTTGTCACCCAGTGATGCGTAATATTTTGCGTTCAGCCGGTTCGAATTCTGATAAACGAACTCGTCTTCGACTTCATGCGTCGCACAACCGGTCAGTTTCTTTTCATATGCAAAGCGATCGAGCGCTTCTGATTTGACCCGTACAAAGTACCGGGCCACGTCCGGCGGTCTCTGTTCCAACAACGGCACGTCGCGGAAGTCTTTCACGGTCGGCAGGACGCCGCCTTGATCGATATTAAAATAGGGCTCGATAAACTCCTTTTCGACTTCGCCCTTTGCGGTTGGATCCAGCAGCGCCACCTGAAGGCAATAGTCTTCATCGAGGACTTTGCGCGACACGCCGAAATCCTCGGGCACGAGACCGCACGCGGCAATGCCGCCTCCCTTGCCGTTGCCGCGATTGCGCATCTGGATGCTCGGCTCGTAGATGTGTTTTCCCCTGACCGGGACCGTGCAGGCGAACCCGGTGACCCCGCACCCGCCTTCGGCCTCGGGAGGTTTGGCGAACCATTCGCCGGACGGCCGCAGCCTTTCACGGCTGCGAATCAGGGCGGCGGCGGAGTCGAATGATGGTATCGCGCTTCTCGTCATGATTTCCCGTTCTTGTCGTTTTCATAGTCAAGATGCATCAGCAGATCGGTCCTGCCCCGCAGCGCCGCCGCCGACTCCACTCCCAGGCGATAGAGGATGTCGACAAGGCACTCCCTGAAGGCGTTATGCAGATTGACAAGCCGCTGCGTGCACCATTCCACGGTCAGCAGTTCGAGCAATTCGGGGTCGGTGGTGCAGATGCCGCGCGGACAGCCTCGCCCGCTTTCGCAGCACCCGCAGCGGATGCACCCGAGCGCGACCAGCTCCGCCGTGCCGATAACGATCCCGTCGGCGCCCATAGCGATGGCCTTGGCGATATCCCAGGGATTGCGAATGCCGCCCGAGACGATGAGCGTGACCTCATCGCGCACCCCTTCGTTCACGAGGAACTGGTGCACGTTGCTAATGGCGTATTCGATGGGCATGGCGATGTTTTTCTTGGCGATGTTCGGCGCCGCGCCGGTACCACCGTAGCTGCCGTCCATATGGACGATGTGCGCGCCCGCGCAATAGGAGCCCACCGCGACCATTTCCACGTCGTTGGGCGTCGAAACCTTGGCGGACAGGAGGGTCGTACGATTGACATGCGATATCCAGTCGAGGTGTTTTTTATGGTCTTCGATCGAATATACGCTGTGGAAGGGAAACGGAGAAAAAAGCGACGTTCCTACCACGGCCTCGCGCATGGCCGCGACCGCAGGCGTGTTTTTGCTGCCGAGCAGGTGCCCGCCGAGTCCGGGTTTCGCGCCTTGCGCGTATTTGAATTCGACGATGCGCGCATACTGAATCGTCTCTTCACGCACGCCAAAGAGCCCGGTGGCGACTTGCGTGATCATATGGTCCTTATAGGGAATGAACCGTTCCGGGTATCCTCCCTCGCCGGTACAGCTGAACGTGTTCCACGCCTTCGCGGCGCGCACTTTGCCCAGTTGCGCCCTGATATTCGTGGAACCGAACGACATGCCGCCGCCGTACCACGGGACATCGATCGTTATTTTCGGCCGTGTATCGTTTTTCCTTTTATTAAGGGACAGCCTGGTGGAGATATCCTCGCGGCGAAGTCCCGGAGGGATTTTTTCGGGAAACACGAACCGCAGCCGGTCAAACCCGCCGCCGGAATTCCCGATTTCACTCTCAAGATACGCCGGCGGCTTGCGGCCCGTTTCTGCCATGAACCAGTTGCTCGAAAGGAGGTCGGGGGTCCAGCGACAGTCGCCAAGGGTTTTGAAAACAGGGCTTTCGTTGAGGGAAAGCGCCTGCACCGGACAATTTCCCACGCAAAAATCCCCGCCTTTTTCGCAATCAAAACCGCTGCACCGGTAGTCAAAGGGTCGAATCACGTGCCGGCTTCCCGCCGGACGGACATGCACTCCGAAGCGGCAGGTTTCGACGCATTTCCCGCATGCAATGCACGTCGACGCGCGATGAACGCTGAATTTCCCTATCTCATTGCGGTATCGCGGCAGGGCGGTGCGAACGGCTCTCGACACGGCCGCAAATTCCGGGTTCGAAGAAAATTCTTCGGCCGATTGGGAATTTTTTCTGGTTACGGTCATCGTCATAATCGTTTTCCCGCCGGAGCGACCCGGCAGTCGTCCTTACCTGTAATAGCCCTTATCGGATGTCTTTCCGTTTTCCAAAAAGTCGTCCGAACGCGGCTTGCTCAAGGTCTTCGAAGAACATGCATCGTCCGACCTCTCCGCGCAGGCGCCGCGCTTCGCGTATTCCCATCGCCCCCAGCATTTCAAGCAGCTGGCTGTGCCAGGAACCGATCAGATTGATTATCCGGCGTACCGCGTATTTCTCATCGATATTCGCCAAATCAACGGGGCAGCGTTCCCCCCGCTCGCACTCGCCGCACAGGCGGCACTCCATGGCAATAACGAGCGGAATATCGATCGCGACCAGATCGGCCCCGCAGATGATGGCTTTCGCCATGTGCTCGGGCAGCCCGATCCCTCCCGAAGATAGCAGCGTGACATGGTCGCGAATCCCTTCCTTGACAAGCGCCTGATGCACCTCTCGGAGGGCATCACGCATGTGGCGCGGCGCTTTGACGGTCATTTCCCGGCCATGCCGGTCGAAAACCAGGTTGACGACTTCGGCCCCTTCGCGCGCCAGCCAGACGACGCGCTGCGCAACGCCCTCTGTCGCCGGCAGACGGACCGCGACGATCCGCTTCGGCTCCTCTTTTTTAAGGGCGTCGGTTATTTCCAGTATATCGCTCGAATCAGGAATGACCGCCATCGGCGCCCCGGCGGCATGCCCGGCCGCGGTCTTTTTCGGGTTTTCGATGAACGGGACCATGAAGCCCTGCTTCTGCGGCTGCCGTGCGTCCGATACAATCGAAAATAATCCGAGTTCCGCCGCGGCATTGACAATGGATGAGACCACCGGGCCATGGCGCCACGGTTCGGGAACGATATCAAAAACAATCGGCAACGGGCTCTGGAGGCGCGGCGGCGGCGTGTCGCGAAGCTCCATGTTCTCAAACGAGAGCCGGCCCAGTTTCCTGCCGATGTCGACGCCGGTATTGATGTATTCCCGGCCATGGATCCCGTCGCGCGTGGGCCGTACGATTTCGGACATGTCGGTCCACATCGAATCGAAGCCTTTGCCGCTGAAAGGGCCCCCGTAGCCGCACCCGGACACCGGGACGCTTCCGGTCTCGGCCTGGAACCACGTCGTCATTATTATGTCTGGAGTAAAGTACGCGTCGCCCAGACGGTCGTACAGCGGGTTTACCACGCGGGTAAGAATATTTTTCGTGCAATTCTGGACGCAGGTGAGGCAGCCTTTGCATTGGTAAATATAGTCGAGGTACCCGATCTCTTCGTGCAACGCGTCCGCTTCATCGCGGTACAACCCGTACACGCAGCTTTTCTTCACACAGTTGTGACAACTGGAGCAATCCTCTCTCCAATCAACAATGCCCAGCTTCCCTTCGGGCCTGAAGCGCGGAGGGGCCGGATGCGTGGTAATGTGGTATTTTGCTGGCATGTCAATTTACCCCAGCTGCGATTTCAAACCGTCGAGCATCTCAATCGCCGCATCGAGATCGTCGTCGCACACGATTTCAAAGCCCCTGATCCCATCGATGCCTGAAAGCTTTTTGATGATTTCAGTCGCGATGGAAATACCTTCGGCCCGGCTCGCGCGTGGATCCGATTTTGAAGCCAGACGATTGATGACGGAATCCGGCACCATGGGGATGGGGCGCTTCGTTGCATACTCTCTGGCCGTTGAAGCATCGGTCAGCACCTTGATGCCCGCGATAAACGCCGCCTTTTCATGCAGACGGCGAACCGTCACCTCTTTCCACCACGTGCCAAAGCGGTCGAGATCGAAAATCGGCGGCGTGATCAGGAATTGCGCCCCCGCGCTGATTTTCTGCTCGATCCGGGCCAGTTGCAGCGCCATCGGATCGGCGAACGGCGAAGCGACGGCGCCCAGACACAATGGCGTTCGTCCGTCAGGGGTGTTGCCATTGACGAGCAGGGTGTTTTTTCCCAATTCCCGCAACAGGAGCGTCGCATCGAAATCAAAAACGTTCTTCGCATCTTCGATAGACAGAAGCGACTGGTGGGTGCCGCTGGTACAGAGAATGTTGCGGATGCCCAGAGCCTGCGCGCCGATGCAATCGGAGAAGAGCGCGATCCGATTCCGGTCGCGCGTCGCCATGTGCAGGATCGGTTCGATCTTTTCGGCAAAAACGATGGACGCGGCGGCCATTGCCGACATCCGGATGCTGTCCCGGTTGTCGCTGATGCCCAGCGCGTGGACTTTCCCGGCGATTTTTTTCGCCAGGGCGCGGATCGGCGCGACATCAAGCGACTTTGGAGGAGCGACCTCCGCAATGATAATCGGTTTTTTCGATTCGATCCGCTTCTGCAGCGCCGTCTTCTCTTGTGGCATAGTGTCAACCCTTACCGTATCAAGCCAAGATCCCGGCAACACCGGAGAACCGGTGCACCACGTCGTTTATCACGTCTTTTATATAGTCCAACGATTGATCTTGGGGGCAGTTTATAATCTCTGCGCGCTGTGAATCGAGCCCGATCTCCTCGAGCAGGCGCTGCACCATGTGAATTCTGATTTCCGCCCGGTAGTTGCCTTGCGTGAGCGTGCATTCGCCCTTTGAGCAGGTCAGAACGCAAACGCCGTGCGCGCCCCCCTCCAGGGCATGAAGAAGGTATTGCGCGTCGATTTTTCCGCTGCAGGGGATTTCCCTCACCCGTACATGCATGCCCGCTTCAGTCCATTGGACTGGCAGGCGGCCGCTTTCCGGAAGGCAATTTTTGCAGACATACACGATAACTACAGGAACTGCCTGACTTACCATTATGGTTTTCTACCACCTTTTAAATCGTGGTCAATCACTACCGGTACTTCGCAGTTCCGTCGGCGCCACGCCTTTAAACGGAACAATGGCAGGGAGCTTTTCCACCCCGGATGAGATTGTTAATTCAAACGAAATCCCCGCCCTATGCAGTGCAATAATCGGGTTAGGCCCGTTGATGACGTTCATGCCTGCTCTTCGTTCATCGAAAGGCTTATGGAACGCCTTTACCCCCTTCGACCAAGCCGCTGAATTGGAAAATATACGTTTTCAAAAGGCTTATGGCAAAGGATTGTTTTCCGCAAGCTTTTCCGGGTCTATAGCGGGTGGTTTATCCTGAAATCCAAAAATCTGCACCAGCAAAAACTATATCAAAATCAAGCCGGGCGGGTGATGGAAACGCCCTTTCGGTCTTTTAAAACCTTAATTTAAGGGACTTATATTCTTAACTCCCTAAATCTGCATTTATTAAGAAATCATCCAATTCAACCTCAAAATCACCAAAACACTACTAATTTAAAATCAATAAGTTATGAAATCAAGGAAGTTA